>Ga0209415_10009644_pt1 | contig 16559 bp, 14 predicted proteins | sample PeaSoiSIISIP2007_FD_187696 | JGI IMG/M metagenome (GOLD analysis project Ga0209415, IMG submission 187696) | Peat soil microbial communities from Weissenstadt, Germany - SII-SIP-2007 (SPAdes) (version 2) | ecosystem: Environmental > Terrestrial > Soil > Wetlands > Peat | place: Germany...
TCGCCGACATGGCGCCGATTACGATCATGGGCCACAAGGCCTACGGCGTCTTCATCGCGCCGGGCATGGGCCTCCGCTGGAATGACGCGAAGGGCACCGCCGTCGACGACCAGGCAGAGGGGCAGTACTGGGTCATTAGCGGCCATCACTACAACTCCGGCTGCTGCTTCGACTACGGCAACGCTGAGACCGACAGTCGCGATGACGGCAACGGCACCATGGAAACCACCTACTACGGCAACGCCACCGCCTGGTATCACGGGAGTCCGCCCGGCCCGTGGATCATGACCGACCAAGAGAACAACCTGGTCGGGTGCGTCAACCCGGACGGATCCAAATTCTGCACCAACCTGCCGAGCATCACCTGGCGGTTCGTGACCGCCACGGCCGACGGCGAACCGCACCACTGGAGATCGATGGGCGGCGACGCGCAGCAGGGCGACCTGAAGGTCATGTTCGATGGACCTCGCGTCAACCGCACCTATGACCCGATGCGCAAGCAGGGAGCCATCCTCCTGGGCAACGGCGGCGACAACAGCAACGGCTCGCAGGGCACCTTCTATGAAGGCGCGATGACGGCCGGAGGCACCTTCCCGACGCAGGAGATCAACCAGAAGGTGCAGGCCAACGTTGTGGCTGCCAAGTACGAGGTGCAGCGGCTGAGCCTGGCGCCCGCGTCGGCAACGGCCACTCCGCCGGGACTCCAGACGTTCTCACCGGGGTCCTCGCAGGACGCCACCCTTACCTTCAGGAATACCACGGGGGCGCCCGCGACGGGCGTCAAGTTAAGCATTTCCGTGCCCAAGGGGTGGACCTCCGTGGTCTCCGGCGCCACCGAGACGGCAAAGACGTTCGCTGACCCGGTCGCGCCGGGTGCGAGCGTGAGCGCGACCTTCGAGATCACCTCGGGGCCGGCGGCCTTCAACGGCGACCTGGTCGGCAACGCCTCCTGGACGGCGAACGGCCGGACGCAATACGAGACAACGACCGAGAAGGTGCGGAACGTCAGCCCGATCAAGATCAACGAGTTCGCTATCAGTGCCGGTTTTCCCACCAACTCAACGGACTCGTTCATCGAGCTCTATAACGCCGGCGCCAGTGCCGCCGACCTCTCCGACTGGACCCTGACCGAGCACCCGACCCAGCAGGCCGTCTTTTCGTCGGTGGAGATCCCGACCGGGACGAAGCTCGCGGCTCACGGCTTTTACCTGCTTGGCCTATCCACCTCAGGGCTGGCGGTCCCCGCGCACAAGGGCGATACCACCATCTACGTCCGGAGCACGGGCGGCATGTCGGTCGGCGATACGATTGAAATCGACACCGGCTCCGCCGTGGAAATCTGCAAGATCGCCAGCCTCGGGACGGCGGCCGGCAGCAGCACGATGTTGTGGCAACCCCTCCCCGAGGGTCCGGTGATCACGGTCCCCGCCGGCTCGACCAACCTGCCTTTCACCGGCGCGGGCGGCGGTTTCGGCGGCGGTTTCGGCGGCGCGGGCGGCTTCGCCGTCGAGGTGGGCCAGAAGATCGGCCTCGGCTATGGCGCCACCTTCCCCACCGTCGCGAACGTGGTGGAAAAATACGAGGTGGTCACGGTCACCGCTGTCGGCAAGCCAGGCACGCAAGCCTGGCTGGCAGCCGACGCGAAAGCCGGCGACACCAACATCAAGGTGTCCTCCGTCGCCAACATTTCCGTCGGTGACAAGATCAGGTTGGACATCGACAGCGTTGGCCATGGGATCGAGACCGTGATGGTTATGAAAATCGGCACGCAGTCGGCTCGCAGCCCCAACAACGGTCGCGTAGGGGATCCGGGCACGGGCCTCGACCTGGCCGAGCCGTTGAAGTTCAACCATGCTGCCAATATCCCCTTCAGCGTCAGGGGAACGGGGATCAGCTTCCAGCCGGCGACGGCCTTTGCCCACTCGAGCAACGAGCCCATCCAACCGCTCGGTACCGGCATCACGCTCGACAGCCCCCTGGCCAGCGACCACGCGATCAACGCGGTGGTGCGCGACGCCGCGGTCACGACCGCGGGCTACCAAGGGCCTCCCGCGCCCAACCAATGGTTCGGGGGTCCCGCGCTTTCGCCCATGGCCGGCAGCATGGTCCTGCGCGACGCCGCTGGCCTGGTCGTCGACAGCCTCAACTACGGCGGCCTCGTCGACCCCTGGGCCGCCGAGGGTTACCAAGCCGCCTCAGGAGCCGGACAGACTGGCTGCAGCGCGCCTTCGCCGGGCGCGGGTCGCGGTGGTTTCGGCGGGGGTTTTGGTGGGCGCGGTCCGGCCACCGCCACGCCCAACCGGAGCGCCGGCCGCTTCCCGGACGGCGCCGACACCGACAGCAATTGCCGCGATTTCCTGTTGCAGACCGCTACCACCCTGTCGGCCAATTCCGCCGCCGATGCGAACAACATCAAAGTGGCCAGCGTGGCAGATTTTAGCGCGGGCCAGACGATCATTATTGATACGGACGCGAACCGCGAAACCGCCGTCATCGCGACGGTTGGCACGGCAGGCGCCACCACGGCGCGCACTAATACTGACGTGGGCGCCGTCGTGATACCTGTCGCCAACGCGGCAGGCTTCAGCACCGGCCAGACCATCACCATTGACAGCGGCGCGAACCGGGAGACTGCGGTTGTCGCCTCCATTATCGGAGGCTTTCGCGGGTTTAGCGGCGGCAGAGGTGGCCCTGGCGCCGCTACAATCACCGTCGCGGCGCCGCTCGCTATGGCGCACGCGGTGGATGCTCAGGTCTCCGGCAGCGGCATCACCTTCGCCACTGCATTGACCCGCCCGCATGAGAGCGGGGCCCAGGTCGCCGGCAATCTTCCCACACCCGGTGCGCCCAACCAGTATTACAGGAGACCTCAGTGAGGACGCCTGTTTGGTTCCTTACGAAGAGATGACTCGTTTTCGCTGGTCCTGGCCTTGGTGGCGCTGGGGCTTGACGGGTTTGAGCTCGCTGGCTCTGGCGTTGAGCGCCTACCTGGGCTGGCATTACCTGGTAGGCGGGTCGGCGATCGGTTGCGGCGGGGGGAGCCCGTGCGAACAGGTGCTCAGCAGCCGGTGGTCGACGGTAGGTGGGGTGTTGCCCGTCAGCGGTCTGGCGGCGGGGGCGTACCTAGCGATGCTGGTTGCCAGTCTTTCCATTGGTCCAGCCACGGCGGCACCGGTCCGGCGGCTGGCCTGGGGCGCGATGCTGGTTCTGGTCGGAGCGGCCGCCGGAAGTGCCGTGTGGTTCATCATCGTGCAGAAATGGGTCATCGGGGCCTTTTGCCCCCATTGCATGGCCACGCACATCACCGGCCTGGTGCTGGCGGCTCTGGTAATCTGGCGAGCGCCCATTCAACTCGACAACGGTTCAACCGATGTCGCGCTGACGAATCCCGCGCCAGCGCCCCCGGAGGACGGAGGGCGGAGGACAGAGGACGGATGTCGGACGACGGTGCTGCCATCCGTCCTCCGTCGTCTGTCCTCCGCCCCCGTCGGCTTGGCCCTGGTCGGCTTGGCCCTGGCCGGCATCCTGGCGGCTTGCCAGGTCGCCTTTGCTCCCCCGGCGGTCTATCGCGGCGGCGAGTCGCAGGTTAACCTGCCCGAGATCGATCCCCACGCCGCGCCGCTGGTCGGTTTGCCGGACGCCCCCTACGTCGTCACCCTGCTCTTCGATTACAAATGCCCCCATTGCCAGCAAATGCATTTCCTGCTCGATGAGGCGATTCGCCGCTACGGCGGCAGGCTGGCCTTTGCGCTGTGTCCGGCGCCGCTGGACAGCCAGTGCAACCCTTACATCCCCCGGGACATGGAGCAATTCAAGGACTCCTGCGACCTGGCCAGAATTGGTCTGGCGGTTTGGGTGGCCAATCGCGAGGCGTTTCCTGCCTTCGACCATTGGATGTTCTCGTTTGAGTCCGGCGATCGCTGGCACCCGCGAAGCCTCGACGCCGCCAGGGCCAAAGCCGTCGAATTGGTCGGCCAGGCAAAGTTCGATTCCGCCCGGGCCGACTCCTGGATCGACCGGTATATGCAAACCTCCATTCGGATTTACGGCAGCACCATCCAGAGCGGCAACGGCGCCGTCCCCAAGCTGCTTTTCGGCTCGCGTTGGGTCATCCCCGAACCGAATGACGCGGATGACCTGGTTTTGATTCTGCAACACAGCCTGGCCGTGCCCCCGCCCTGACATCGGTTACAATTGAAAGGACACGCGATGAAGACGAACAGGACAGTATTGACGTGGGCGGTAGGTATGATGGCCGCCGTTCAGGCAAGCCGGGCCAGCGGAACAGACCGGGCATGCTCCTGCCTTCGTCGCCGCCGCCAACCTCGCCGACAGCATGCTCACCAGCGTGGGCATCAATGCACAGGCCATCAATGGCACGCTCACGTTTTATGTGGCCGCTGACAGTTTGGCCGGCACCGCCGGCTGGACCATGCAACTGAACTCGGGCACCGGTTTCGTCACCCGCTTGAGTGAGTTGACCGCCTCGAATCATGCCTTTCAGCTTTACACTTATGCCCTGCAGCCGGGTGAACCGGTAGACAACCTGGGCCTGCGGTTTCAGTTCCGCGGCGGCTGACCGACCAACCGCATTCAACTCGACTACATCACCCTTACGGTAATCACCGGCACAAACTCAACGCCGGCCTCGGTCCCGAGGCATCTCCCCGATACCGGGCAGGTGACCAGTTACACCAGCACCTTCGGCGAGGACTCCGATTACACGATTCACCCGGCGGCGTACACCAACAATGGAGACGGCACCATCACCGACCGCGCCATGGAACTTACGTGGTCCAAGACGGATAGTGGCCGGGGCCTGAACTGGCAGGGCGCCCTGGCCTGGGTGCAGCAGAAGAACGCGCAGAAGTTCCTTGGCCACGACGACTGGCGTCTGCCCAGCGTAAAAGAACTACAAAGCTTGGTGGACTACACGCGCTCACCCGACACCAGCCAATCGGCGGCCATAGACCCGCTTTTCCAATGCACCAGGATTACCAACGAAGTGGGCCAGGCGGACTGCCGCCCCTCGGCCCGCACGGGCCGCCTGATTTCGGCCCCGATGCCGGCGGTCCGCCGGGCGCAAGACCGCAAGGAGGAAATGCCGGTGAATACAACTACGTGGATGTCCACGGAGCCGGCTCCCAGCGCAGTGATCGGAAGGCGGGCGATCCGGCGATGTTCCCGCATGGCCGCGGGCCGCAGGGCGATGTCACCCGCATTTTCAACTATGTTCGCGTGGTACGCGGAGGCGCTGCGCTGAAGTAGCGCCCAGGCAACTGGCGTCTCCTCTTCAGCCTTGTCCTTGAGCATCAAGAGTGATGAAATGCAGCCATGAAACGCAAACTGATTGGCCCCTAGCGCGAGAGGACTAAAATGCCCCAACCCTGGTGGAGCATGGAAACCGCGTTGCTGCCCCTTGGGGCACTCTTGCTGCCAGCCCCGTTGGCGGGTGTGCATGCCGTAGATGGGCAGTTGCCGACCGCCACGTCCCGCATCGACCGGCACGCGCTGGTCGCGCGGCACAGCATCAAGTGGAACGAACTGGGAGGGCAAATTCCCTTGGGCAATGGCGAGTTTTGTTTCAATGCTGACGGGCTCGGGTTGCAGACGTTCGGCGGTAATTCGCTGTCGCACTGGGGCTGGCACTCGTGGGAAGGATTGAAGAAAGCGCCTTGAGATTCAGCCTATGATCAACCGTTTTATGGTTTTTACTCCTGGTAGAGCGATGCAGCTCGCGCTGGATCGCGGCGGCGCCTTTGTCGCTTGCTGGCTGGCCGTCGGCCTCGTCTTGCCCGTGTCAGGCCGGGCCGCCGCTCAGAATCCAATTCGGGAAGGGGAGATGGCCGGGTACCTCATTGTCCCGAATGAGAAAGTCGAGGGGAAGTATAACGCCGGGTTCTCGATGTACGTAACCGCTTGGCCCTTGTTGCAGCAATACCCGGGGCATCGTTTCCAGACGGGCCTGTTCGGCACCTGGATGTTCGCCCAATATCAAGGCCGCGCGCCCACCAACATGTACTCCGATGTCGAGGGCGGGTTGGGCTGGTGGACGGACACGCGGTTTGCCACCGAAACGCCCAAGTTCATCATGGGCGGGGTGGCCCCGAATTTCAGTGAATGGGCCAATGGACCAGGAGCCGGCAAAGGGAGGGACTGGAATGAGCCGGCAGGAAAGTACGGTGTGGCGCAGCTCAGCCCCTGGTTACTCTGGCCGCCCGACGGGCTGAATTTGAAACAGGGCACCTGCGGTGAGTTGTTCGGCTACGGGTATCTACCCCTCCCGCTCACCAGGGCCAAATCGACCACCGCCGGGAAGAACATGCCCACCGGAGACAATTGTTGGACCTTGTTCTTGAATGCTCGAAACTTCAAAGGCCCGGTCGCCTTCTTCACCCCGTATTTCTGGCCGCACGGCGCCCTTCAGGAGCCTCGTCTGGCTGGACTGCTTCTGGACACGCGTCCGTCCGACCCAAACCGGGCCCTCCAGATGGAAACCCAGTACATTCCTAGCGCTCAGTCCGTTGACGGGAAAGGGGAGACTTATGCCCGCATCGCGCGCACTTACTTCCCCCGAGGACCGGGAGACGATTCGGTGGTCATGCACCATGTCACCTCCTACAACAAGAAAGCGCTTTGGGACGCCGTGAACGCATGGTTTGAAGGGGGTCCCCCGGCCAGCGGCGTCGTCGCCCCGGAAGGAGCCTGTTTGCACACTTTCCGTAGCGGCGGCGGGGCTACCTGGGAGATGGAGACACCCGCGGTCGCCCAGAAAAGAAAGGTGCCCGTGGCCTGGAAGTCGTTTGCTACCCCCATGACGCTTGATTCACATACCTTCGGCTATAGGTGGAATTACCAACTGGCAACCAAAAGCGATTCCCCGGACGGCTCGCTGGTGACGCTCCCCGAATACTTTCACCTGGTGACGAACAAAAACCAGAAGGCGGAGTGGGACGCGGTACGAGCGGAAGATGTCCCCGTGGAAACGGGCCTGGTGCAGTTCCGCTTTGCCAGGCCCCGCGAGGATCGTCCCGAACCATACGTCACCCCCGGCGATGCGACGAGTTGTTGGAAGCGGCCAGGCCCGGCGGCAGGGCCATTCCAGGCGCACCTCGGGGATGGCAGCGTGGTCACGTATTACTGGTATCGGTTCGCCAACCAGCCTGCGCTGCTGAATGCGGATCTAACCGACGAGGAACGGGAAAGCCTGCAAACGCGCGTGGAAAAACTCCATCGGACCTGGAAGAAGGACCACGAGTACCTGGCACCACCTGCGTTCGGAAAACTGGCGGAGATTGACCCCGCGTTGGTGGTAAGGCCGCCGCCGGGCCTGGAGGTGGGCTATGTGCCCATCGCCACTCGACAAGCAGCGAACGAATGAGCAGCCTTCCCTCAGCCTCCTTCAGCGGCCTGAGCTGCCCCGGAATAGCGAGCGCCGGTCCTGGAGTTTGCCCTTCAGCGCACCGAGCAACGAAGGGTTGAAACTCACTTTGAGGTTAACGACCAGATAAACACAACTATGAATGACCATCGCATTCTGAACCGCCGTCAATTTCTACGCACTACCGGCCACGCGGCAACGACGCTGGCCGCCGCTTCCACTCTTGCGCCAGCCATTCTCGCGGGTGAATCGCCGGCCAAGCCGATTGGCGTGGGCTGCATCGGTCTGGGGACCCGCGGCGGTGATCTCATCAACGCCGTGGTGCCCGTGCCCGGCGTGAAGGTGATGGCCGTGTGTGACGTTTATGGTCCGCATCGGCAGAAGGGTATCGAACGCAGTCGAAATCCGGACGTGAAGGCGTACGTGGATCATCACCAATTGCTGGCCGATCCGAAGGTGGATGCCGTGGTCATCGCCACGCCGGATCACTGGCATTGCCAAATAGTGCTCGACGCGGTGAGGGCCGGCAAAGACATCTACTGCGAGAAAGGTTTCTCGCGCACGCTGGCCGAAGCCAAACAGATGCGCGACGCCCTCCAAGCCAGCAAAGTGGTCTTCCAACTCGGCCACCAGGCCCGCCAGGCCACCTGCGCGTTGCAGGCCAAGGAGCTCATTGCCCGCGGCCTCCTCGGCCCCATCACGCTCGTGCGCACCGGCCGCTTCAAGTCCCTCGAACCGGAACACCCGAATTGGCGTTGGTATGGCTACTATGATCAATGGAACCGGCCGGACCCCGCCCAGGTTCGGAAGGACGTGGACTGGGAGCGCTGGCTGGGCCCGGCGCCGAAGATTCCCTGGAACGAATGCCACTTCTGGCACTGGCGCTGTTACTACGCGTACGGCACCGGCTACGCGGGCGACCTCCTCTCCCATGAGATGGACTTCGTCCAATACCTCCTCGGCCATGGCATCCCGGACGCCTGCGCTTGCGCCGGTCAGATCGCGCTGCTCCGCGACGGCCGCGAGGTGCCGGACACGTGGATCGCCACTTACCAATTCGAGAAGCTGGGGCGCACGATCACCTTCGAAGGCAGCATGAACGCCAACGACAACCAACCGGTGACGATTTGCGGGCGTGACGCCACGCTACGTTTCAACGACATCGCGCACGATGTCACCACGTTCGACCTCATCCCCGCCCCCCACAACCAAAAAGCCGACTTGCCCAAGGAGTATCAGCGCGGCCAGACGCCCGGTCAGCCCAACCATATGTTGGATTGGCTCAATTGCGTGCGCACCCGCGGCACGCCTAAATGCTCGACCGGCGAGGCGTTCATTGAGACGGCGACGTTCCTGATGTCGCTCAAGGCACAGCAGGAGCGTCGGATGGTGCGCTGGGATGCGGCGCGCGAAGAAATCATATGAGGAGCCGGCCAGCCTGGAGAAACAAAGACACCCAAAGCGATGACCATGCACAGAACCTCTGGAAGCCTGCGCCAACCCGTGAAAAACTCGCTCACGGGTCTGCTCCTGATGCTTAGCGCGATCGTCTCGGCGCACTGTCTCGGCGCTGAAGCGGCGGGTCCAAGCCCCCTGAAGGTATTCATCCTCGCCGGCCAATCCAACATGGAAGGACAGGCCGTCGTCGACCTCGATGGCCCGGATTACAACGACGGCAACGGCACGCTGGCCCGTTTGTTGCGGGATCCGGCCAAAGCGCCGCGCTCCGCCCATCTCCGGGATGCCCGGGGAAAGTGGGTGGTGCGGGACGATGTCTGGGTGCGTTACCAGCGCGAGAATGCGCCGCTGCTTCATGGGCCCCTCACGATCGGCTTCTCCGTCTATGGCGACGCGCACCACTTCGGACCGGAGCTCCAATTCGGCTGGGTCATAGGAGAATTCTTCACCAACCAGGTTTTGCTCCTCAAGACGGCCTGGGGCGGCAAGAGTTTGTGCCGGGACTTCCGTCCGCCGAGCTCGGGTGGCCAGGTCGGGCCTTATTACACCAAGATGCTGGCGGAGGTTCGCGAGGCGCTGGCAAACCTGAAGACCGATTTCCCGGGCTACGAAGGAAGCGGCTACGAACTGGCCGGCTTCGTCTGGTATCAAGGATGGAACGATGGCTGCGAGCCAAAGACCGCGGTGCCGCAGTATGAAACCAACCTGGTGAATCTCATCAAGGATGTGCGCCGCGAATTGAATGCGCCGAACTTGCCGGTCGTGATCGGCGAATTGACGGGCCCCTGGGTGAACGCTCCCGGCGAGTGGGCCACGCTCCGCAAAGCCCAGGCCGCGGCAGCATCCCGACCTGAATTTCGGGGCAATGTGCTCTTCGTCGAGACGCACGATTTCGTGCGCAAGCCCGAGGACTCGCCCAATCCAGGCCACGGCCACCACGAGTTCGGGAATGCGGAAACCTATCTCCTTGTCGGGGACGCGCTGGGCCACGGCATGGTTAAGCTTTTGAAAGGTGACAAGTGATCGCGAATGGTGGCGAGAGCAGATATGTCTCGATGATGCCGCGCCAGTCACCGCGGCGATTTGCCGACGAAACCCTGCCCTGTATGAGCGCAAACCTGCCTGTCAGCATTTTCAACGACGTCATCGGTCCCGTGATGCGGGGACCGTCGAGTTCCCATTGCGCGGCGGCCCTGCGGATCGGCCGATTGGCCCGCGACCTCATGGACGGAGACTTTCAGGACATGCTGGTCGAGTTCGACCGCAACGGCTCGCTGCCCACCACCCACGAAGGCCAGGGTTCTGACATGGGATTGTTCGGTGGCCTGTTAGGCTGGGATACGGCGGACGAGCGTCTGCCCGGCTCCCCTCAGGCGCTGCGGGAAAGCGGCGTCCGTGTCCGCATCGAGACGGTGGATGCGGGTGATCCGCACCCAAACACATACCGGCTGACATTGCGGAACGCCCACGAGCAACACACGCTGATCGCCATCTCGACGGGCGGCGGCATGATGGAAGTCATCGCCGTGGACGGCTTCAAGGTTTCCCTGTTTGGCGATTACCATGAGACGTTGCTGTGGCTGGATGGGGATGGCCGGGCAGTGGCGAAGCGGGTGGGCGAAATGGCGGAAATTGATGAGGCCCTGATCCACGAAGCGAAAGGCCGCCAACTGGTGGAAGTCAAAGCGGCGCGGTTTTTGACGGATGAAACCGTCGCCGCACTGCGCGAGGTCGCTTTCATCCGCCAGGTGAAGCGGCTGTCTCCGGTGCTGCCGGTGCTGTCGCGCAAAGGTATGAGCGTGCCTTTCTCGACGTGTGAAGGCTTGCTGCGCTATGATGCCGGCAGGAACACGCCACTCTGGAAACTGGCCGTCGAATACGAGCAAGCCCGCGGCAATCTGACGGAAATGGAGATCATTACGATGATGGTGGAGATTGTCCGCATCCTGCGTCGTTCCGTTCAACAAGGCATCGCCGGGACACACTACGATGATCGCGTGTTGGGCCACCAGTGCGGCAAGTTCAACGCGCTGATGGCACGCGGCCGCCTCCTCGACGGCGGCGCGCTCAATCGGATCGTACTCTACGTCTCGGCGCTGATGGAAGTGAAAAGCGCGATGGGCGTGATCGTGGCCGCGCCCACCGCGGGCGCCTGTGCGGCCCTGCCCGGAGCCGTGATCGCGCTGGCAGAGGAGATGAAGTTATCCGAGGAAGACATGGCCAAGGCGTTGCTGGCCGGCGGCGCGATCGGCGCGCTCATCGCCACGCGCTGGACGTTCGCCGCGGAAGCCGGCGGGTGCCAGGCCGAAGGTGGCTCCGCCGCCGCGATGGCCGCCGCCGCGTTGGTGACCTTGGCAAACGGCACCTTGCCGCAGGCGGTGGCCGCGGCATCCTTGGCGTTCCAGAGTATGTTGGGATTGATTTGCGATCCCATCGCCAACCGCGTCGAAGCCCCGTGCCTGGGCAAGAACGTGATGGCTGCCAGCAACGCATTGGCCTGCGCGAACATGGCGTTGGCGGACTACGATCCGGTTATTCCGTTCGATGAAGTCGTGGACACGGCCCAACGCGTCGCCAATCAGATGCCGCGCGAGTTGCGTTGCACAGCCCTGGGTGGACTTTCCATCACGCCAACCTCCAAGGCGATTGAGCAACAATTGGCCGATCGGAAATCCGGTGGGTGTGGAAGTTGTGCCTGCCGGTAGTTGGTAACGGAAACTGAAGACCATGAAAACGCAAGAGCATCAACTGAGCCAGCGCGAGTTCCTCAAGAGGACCTCGCAGGCAACTGTCGCGGTCGCCGCTTGCGGAGGCATTGCTTCTGGGATCGCGCCCCTGTTTGCGCGGGCCGACGAGGCGGGCCGGGCTCGCGGTTCGCGGATTTCGTACCGCTGCTATGGCGAGATTCACGTCAACGAGCTGGGCAGGCCGGAAGGAAAAGCGGTTCCACAGGCGATGAAGATCCACGCGGAACTGGTCAAGCTTCGCGACGAAAAGGTGACCCGGTTCATCGGGTTCTCGGCGCACGGCCATTTCGACAAGGCGCTGGGCCTGATCTCCTCCGGCGGCTTCGACCAGTGCATGTTGTCTTACGGCTATATCCCCCGGGGTTACGATCAGATCTGGACCGCGCGTATGACCACATTGCGCGATGCCTGCGTGGCCAAAGCCCATGAGCTGGGCATGGGCATCGTGGCCATGAAGGTGATGGGCGCCGGGATGCTGGCCGCCTGGTCGGGATACCTGGTGCCCGGATTCGACAAGCAACGCCTCAAGTAGCTGCCTGGCGCCGCCCTTCGCCACGTCCTCCAGGACCCGCGCGTTCATCTGCTGAACATCGGTATGCGGCTTAAGGAAGAAATTGATGCCAATATCAAGCTCCTTACGAGCAATACCGTTTTTACCACCGAGGACCGGGGATTGCTGGCGGAGTTCTCGGCAAGGCTTTATGACACTGAGGCGATCAAGAAACTTAAGATCGAATGAGCGACGATTCGCGTCCCCAGGGCCCAGCCAGCCAGGATCGCCTCGGCCTGCTTCCTTTCTTTCGTCTTGGTGGAGCGCAGGACCTCGGCCCCAGACTTGCCCGGGAAACCGGCCTGTCAAGAGGGGATCCACGGATCTTGATGGGATAACCCATGGTCAGGACTATTAGGTGTCCTTTTCCATTGATGCGAGCGCCGTCCAGCACACCGCCTGGCAGGGGTGGGACATGAGCGCTACGCAGCACCAGGCTATGGAGGAGGCCGAGGGCGTTCCTGGGGACTCAAAAACTCTCAGGCAAAAGTCTCAGTAAACAGCCACGTTGTCGGCACCCGGGACGGGGGGCGGAGCCCCGCCGGCCGCCTTGGAGACACCGTCCGAGGCGACCTCTCCAAACCGCGCCAAACGAAAAGCCATGCAAGCAGGAACCTCTGTCAACAAAACGAAGTTCAGGCCTATCGTCTATGCGATGGAGGGCACATTGGTCCGGACATACAGCTCGGGAAGCCAGTGTATCTGGCTGCGATGAATCGTAACGGCGAGCTGGTGGACGGCACGTTTGCGTGGGCGCCGGTGGGCTGAGCCTCAGGGGAGTTGAGAATTGTCTTTGAAGCGATTTGGCCCCGACTAAGGCCAATCGCGGGCAGACCCTGATTGCATTAGGGCCGGATTACGACACGCAGGTCTTCACTGAAACGGTCAAGCCGGTCCAGCGCGTCATTGATGGCCTCCGCTTCCAGCGGCACGACGCGGGTGATGACGGCTGACAAGTCGAGCTTGCCTTGTCTGGCCCATTCGAGCAGCAGCGGCAGTTCCTGCGCCAGATGGTCCGGCACGCCAACGATTTCCGCCTCCGTGTTCAGCAGTTGGTGCCTGGGCCGCGCTGGGGCCAGCTTTGGGTTGCGCGGCACTTCCAGGTGAGTATGCTTCCGGCAATGACTATTACCGAATTAAGCTCAGCGCAGCTACGACAAGCGGCTGATATTAAGGAAAAACTCGAAGCCGCCCAGACCGAACTGGCTTCAATCATGGGTGGCTACGTCGGCAACGGTCGAGAAGCAACTTCCGCACCGGCACCCAAAGGCGGAAAGTTGCATTGGACGCAGACGCCCGAGGGGAAGGCCCGTTTGGCGCGGCTCATCAAACGGAGCTGGCGGAAACGACGGCAGGCTTAACCTGGACGCTGGAGGCTCGCAGTCAGCGCGCCGACTCCGGCCTCGGTTCGGACGTTGCCTGGTTTCACCGCCGCTTCCCCGGCCCTGGCGTCTCCCGCAAGAAGATCTGGCCGGCGTCGAGCAGAGGGACGCCCTCGGACGTGTTGGCCGCGAGCATGGAGAGAGAAAAGTTGGTTTGGAAACGCAAGTAACCGGCGCGCTCGAAGGTCAGGCGGACCGAATTCCACCCGCCCCATCGGATCGGTGTCAGGACGCGTTCGCTATCGAGGACGAATTCTCCCTGCGGGTCGCTCAGGACCGGCGGTCTGCGGACGAGCAACTCGGCGCCGCGCGGGGCCCAACCGGCCAAAGGCGGCGGCTCGGGCCGCCCCCGCGTGACCTTCACGCCGGCCAGCGGCTGGCGGGTATCCGCCGCCAGCACTTGGCCCCTTACGCGCGGGGACACGTAAGGGCCCAGCGCCAGGTTTCGGCACCCGGCCACTGTCCAGGCGAACAGGAACAAGCCGATCCATCGAATCATCGCCCCAGACTACCGCGCCCTTCTGGCCCTGTCGATTCGGCTGTCAGAACCGGTGGGCGACTCGGCCAAGAGCGTAGGCGGGACATGGCCGAGGTTGCGCATCGCAAACTCGGCGTAGCCTTGGGCGAGGGCCAGGAGTTGGTCCAGTGGTGCTGGCTGGTCGTGTGGCACAACTCCAATTCTTCCGGATCATGCGCTACAATTTGGCCTGTTAGGGGTGCCAGTTGGGGCGGTTGGACCAGGCGAAGAACTGGCTTGGATTTCTCCTGCCGCAGAACCGCGATTTACAAGTCACGTGTGCGACCAGATCACCCGGTTCTGTATGGAGGAACCAGCGGCAAGCCATCTCCCAGACTATCGACTATTTATTAAAAGCTTCGTTCAACTTCTTGATGATGGCCAGATGCGAGTCCCTGAGGGAGCCGGCGGTGAAGTAGGTGATGCCGCTGGCGCCATTGTCGTGCGCCTGGCGGATAGCCTCCTCGAACTCGGCCAGGTTATTGCCGTAATGGTCCACCAACACCCCGGTGAACAGCCGCTGCCCGGGCTTTAAGTCGCGGACCCCCTGTTTCGTGGCAAACCCGACCCAATACACGTTCCCACCATGGTCTTTCTTGTAGGCCATGGGGAAGAAGAGGTCCAGATTCCAGTGCCCCCAATCCTGGCGAACGTATTCCCGAGCCAGCTCCGGAAATGGGAAAACGGCGGCCGAAGCCAAGGTTCCCTCTTCGTGGCAGATGTCCACGCACTCGTTCACAAGGGAGGTGATGGCGTCCATGCGGAACTGTTTCCAGGCGGCATTCTGCTCCTTGTCTGGCAGGTCCATCGGGTCCACGCCGAACTTCTCCTTGAATTCCTGGCGGGCCAGCGGGTGATAGCCGAAATCATACTCGGCCATGAGCCGATCCTGCACGAGGGGACCACCATTATGCTTGTAGTGCGTTTGCAGTTCCGAGCCGAGGATGACATCCACATAGCGGATATAATCGAAGTGGACCGAGGCTAGCCCTTTTACCTGCGCGATCTCCCGCACGCCCTTCTTGATATACTCGCGGGCGCCGGGTGAGAAGGGACTCAGAAAGTTGTAGTATCCGACATACGGATGAAAATCGCGGCAATTCTGGCCCTGCCGGTTTACCGAATACCAGTCCGGGTGTTCCCGGCATTCCTTGGCGCCACCCACGTTCATCATCCAGTGCCAGGCATGAATGCGGATGCCGAAAGGCTTGCTCAGACGGATGAGTTCCTTCAACCGCTCGGGACCATCTCCCGGGAGAAGATCCGTGATGCCCGCGTCGGCCAGCTTGGCCAGGCGGGCCTGCTGGTCAGCCTCTGTCCCGGAACTTGGCCCGCCCCAGGCCGCGAAATAAAATTTCTTTTCCGAATAGCTGGCGCCCGACACCGCCTTGGCGGTGTCGGACCCCAACGCCAGCGCCGCACTGGCCGCGAGCAACAGGCCGATCACTTTCATGGTCCTCATAGGTTCAACAGAAATGTGGATTGAGAATTTCCTGGCAAGTTGCCCGTCCGCGAGAGCGGCCTCAAGGCAAAACCGAACAGGTTTCGACTGCGTCGTAAGGAATCCGGACAACCCAAGTGTAGGGGTCCTGGATCAACTGCGCCTCACCCCACGATGCAACAACTTCAACGTCGTCTTGGGCGGTCCGATTAATGTATTAGATATTTAATACACTGGCACAAGATGTCAAGTCTGTTCGTTTCCTTTTCGGCTGGGTGATCCAGAAAAGGCGGGAAGCCCCGCTTTCGTCCTGTCGCCACGTCTCCACCGCCTCGAATAGCCGGGTGCTCCCGAAAAAACCCTTCTTGAGCAGGTCGTAAACAAGCGAGTCAGAGCGGATGGGCTTGAGGTGGCCGTGGAGCGCTTCAATCTCTCCGGCGGAACGGCGGCACGGGCCAGCGGAGCCGCGGGCTGGTCAGTGGGTCATAAAATAAAACACCGCGTTTATGGCCAACGGATAGGCCCGGTTTTCGGAGAACTGATGGAAGTAGACCTCATCCTCGCCCTCACGCTCCCAGCCGTCGCCGGTGTCCGAGTTGTGGATGGCGAGGACCATGATGCGCTTCCTGTCGTCGAGCCAAGCGCGGATATGCATGTCGCGCGACCCTGGTCCGCGGAAGCTGGAAGGGGAGGATTGCGGGTCGGCGACATTGTACTCCCGGCGCCAACGCTGGAGGGTGGGCACTTGCAGGTTCTTCATCGGCCCGGGCAAGTTGAAGACGCAGTGGAACAGGGGGTGCTCCATAGTAAGCTCCGTCCAAGACCGGGCCGGCAGGATGCTTTTCATCATCAGTTCAAAATAGCCCCAACTGCGATCGCCCCAAAAATCATCCACGAGCAGTGCCCCGCCGTTCAGGAGGTATTTCTGCAGGGCGTGGATTTCCTCCTGATGCAGCTGGCTGCGTTCGGGGTGGGAAATGAAGATGAACGGGTAGCCGGCCAGGGCGGGATCGGTCAATTTCAAGACCCGGCAGTCGGGATCGGTCTTCAAGGAAGTGAGCTGCTGCAGGCGGGCGGAGAGAT
>Ga0209415_10009646_pt1 | contig 16558 bp, 13 predicted proteins | sample PeaSoiSIISIP2007_FD_187696 | JGI IMG/M metagenome (GOLD analysis project Ga0209415, IMG submission 187696) | Peat soil microbial communities from Weissenstadt, Germany - SII-SIP-2007 (SPAdes) (version 2) | ecosystem: Environmental > Terrestrial > Soil > Wetlands > Peat | place: Germany...
GGCCGTGGCGCAGTTGGGAGCGCGCCTCGATGGCATCGAGGAGGTCGTGGGTTCGAATCCCATCGGCTCCACCAAATTAACTCCTAGGATGTCAGCCTCGGTTGCGAGTTGATGAACCAAAGTTTCCCCCCAAGAGCTTATCCAACATGCTGAAAATAAGCAGTTTGTTACCAGTACTTTGGGCATATCTCCCTCGACATCATTTTCTGGTATGCTCTGCAACATAGTGGGGCAAACTGGTGTCTAACTATAGCATCAGGTTTGCCCCGAGGAGCGCGGCGCACACAATGGGCGAACTGGCACACAGTCTGGTGTGGGTACGCGACGAAGGTGAGTTGGTGACCGAGCTTCAGGCCGGCTCGGATGCTGCCTTTGACTATCTCGTCACCTACTATCACTCCAGTGTGTATAACCTCGTGTACGGAATTCTCTCCGATCGTGCCGACGCGGCTGATGTCACCCAAGAAGTTTTTCTGCACGTGTTTCGCGGGATTCGAGGTTTTCGTGGCGGGAGTTCGCTGAAAACCTGGCTCTATCGCATTTCGGTGCGTCAGGCGCTGAACCATCGCCGCTGGTGCTGGCGCCATCATCGCATGCAGACTTCGATCGACGTCGAAGGTCCGGACAAGAGTCCCGTGCTCGAACTGAAAGATGCCGAGGCGACTCCCTTCGAGCAGTGCGCAGCGCACGAAGTGCAGGCGACGGTTCGCCACGCGCTCGCAACGTTGCCGCCGGTGTTTCGCAGCGCCGTCATTTTGAGAGATCTCGAGGGGCTTTCCTACGAAGAGATCGCGGAAGTCCTCGAGGTTTCGGTGGGAACTGTGAAATCTCGAATCATGCGCGGTAGACGAATGTTGAAGGAAATTCTCGATCCGTTGCTGCGTGCCCCTCAACCTGAGTTCCGTGAAGACTCGAGCCATGCCACTTCCGGCAATGCGGTGTTGAGCCCTGTGTCCCGGAGTTCGCAGCGCCGCCACGCGAAGGTTCAATTCGTGGCGCGGCCCGAAACTTTCGAGGCATCGCGCGCGGAATCCACTGAGGCGGCGGAAATACACGGGGGCACGCAATGAACTGCCGCGAATCCCGTCGGCGTCTGCCCGGATATCTTGACGGCGCCATCCGCACGCGCGATCGCGTTCTTCTGCGCGAGCACTTGGACACCTGCGAAGATTGCCGCCAGCAGCTTGCGCGGTATCGCTTGCTGGCAACGCACCTGGCGAACGTCAAGCCGGTGGATGCGCCCGCCGGTCTGGCTGCGCAGATTCGAGCGCAGGCCTCGGCGATGCGTTCTCCGTGGGACTTCGTGCATCGGTTGTGGGTGCGCGCGCTTCTGGTCTCCCAGAATATTCTCGAGCCGCTGGCCGTTCCCGCCACTGGCGGCGTTCTGACGGCCGTTGCCGTTTTCATGCTGGTCGTCCAGAGCATGCTCGTGGGAATGCCGCTGGGACGTGTGGAGGCGGACGATCTGCCGTTGAATTTGGTTCAGCCGGCGCAGCTCGAAAGCCTGGCGCCTTTCCCGGTCCCGGGCGTCGGTCGAACAGACGGCCAGGCCGACTCCGCCCCTTTGCTCATCGAGGCGACGCTAAACGCCCAGGGTGAGGTTCTGTTCTACAAGATTCTTTCCGGCCCCAGCGACGCGGCAGTACAGCGCCAGATCGATCAAGTTCTTCTCTTTTCCCGCTTCCGTCCTCAGCTGGGCTTTGGTCGCCCAATGGGTGGCGGGCGTGTCCTGCTGAGCTTCAGCGAAGTCCGCGTCCGCGGTTAGTTTTCGGGTGGGATCTCCCTCCAGCGTGGCTCGTCGCAATTCTTGACTCTGCTCCATCGGCTCGCTAGAGTTCGAGCGGCACGGTGACTTGCGCGGGTGGCGCGACGAATCGGGAGAAAACGCTTGTCCATCGAACCGCATCCCAAGAGGCATATAGGTTGAGGAGTTTGCCCATCCGAAAGTTCGCGCACAAACTCGTCCCCGCGGGCTCTGTTTTCGCGCTGTTGGCCGCCACCATTGGATTGGCTGCTTCGGCGCCCAAGTCACAGGCGCAGGAAGCCGAGCCGACCAACGATTCAGGCATCAGCGTCGAGGCCAGTCCGCAGATCTTTGCAGTCATGTGCGCGCTCGACGCCGCCGGCTTTGACTCGCAGCAGAACATGCCAGCGGAAATGCCCGCGCGGCAGCAGCTTCGCGAGGACCTACTCAGGATGCAAGGGCCGGCGACGAAAGCCATGCGACAGTTTTATCGCGACCATGCCCTGGCCAGTCCGACCGAGACGCTCACGCCCTACATGACCTTCGCGCTTGTGGCCGATCCTCCGCCGAGCTTTCAGCTGCCGGCCAATCAGGATTTGCTTCCGCCGTCCGTGCTTACGATTGACGGGTTTCAGCAAGTCCTCGCCGACTTTTACAAGGAGGCGCGTCTCGACGCGCGTTGGACCAAAATCGCACCGGAGTCTGAGCCGGTCGCGGCGCTCTTTCGGTCCGCCCTCCGCAGGATCGTCACCGTTTCCGATGCCTATCTGCGTGAGATCTCCAAACCGGGCTACGGGCGCGCGTTCACGGTATACGTCGAGCCTCTCGTTGGATCTCGCACCAACTTCCGCAACTCCGGCGACCGCTACGCGATCGTCGTCGGAAGCCTGTCCGATTCATCGGTGGACACCATTCAGCATGCCTACTTGCACTACATGCTCGACCGTTTCGTGCTGCGCTATCGGCCCGTCGTGGATACCAAGCGGGCTCTGCTCAACGTAGCGGCCCGCGCACCCCAACTTCCAGCGGAATACCACGACGATTTCGTTTCGCTGATGGACGAGTGTTTGATCAAAGCCGTGGAGTTGCGCCTGCGCCATCTCTCCGGGGACCGGCTCGAAGCCGAGCTTAAGAACACGGACGAATCGGGTTTCATTTTGGTGCGCCCTCTCGTCACCCAGTTACAGAAGTTCGAAAAGGACGCGCCCGCGATGTCGTATTATTTCCCGGGACTGATCACGGGCATTGACGTTCAGGCCGAACAGAAGCGTCTGCAGAGCGTGACGTTCGCCTCAGCGGAAGCTGCGCCCGCGCTGGGCGCGCATGGCCAACCCGCGGCGCCGCAGTCAGAGCTTGAGGAGTGGATCACCGAGGGTAATCGCCAAATCGCGAGCAAAGATACCGAGTCGGCCGCAGCCACGTTTCAAACTGCCTTCGCCAAATATCCGAACGACCCGCGAGTTATGTACGGTCTGGCAATCGCATCCGTGCTCTCCGGCGAGGGGGATCGCGCGAAGGACCTTTTTGAACAGCTCGTTTCCGCGCGGAACGCAGCAGCGCCCGGTTCGGGCAGCGCTTCTGCGGCGGACCCATCCATTGTGGCATGGTCGCATGTGTACCTCGGGCGCATCCACGATCTCGAGGACGAGCGTGAGCTGGCCGTGAATGAATACCAGGCGGCCCTTGCAGTGGAAGGGGCTCCTGAAGCCGCGCGCGTGGCCGCGCAGAGCGGCGTCGGAATGGCCTACAAGCCTCCGGCGCGCCCCGGCGAAAACGAGCAACCCCAGCAATGAACCAGACGTCTTATGCTAAGGTTTGGTCAAGAAATATCCAAATAAAGGAGGACCGACCGCTGTGAACATCCCATCAATGCAATCTGTTGTCCGGGCCTTGTCAATTTCTTTTGCCGCGAGCCTTCTGCTCGCACCGCTCTCGCACGCGCAAATGGGCGGCTCGCGCTCACAAGCCACGTCGGTAACAACGTCAACGGACATGCAACAAACCGAACTGCATGAGTTGACGGACGTGCAGAGACAGCCGGGCGTAACGATCGAGCCGAAAGAGCAGAAAGCATACGACGCCTTTTTCCACACCGAAGACCCAGACAAGAAGATCCAGCTCGGCAATGCTTTCCTTGAGAAGTATCCCAAGAGCATTTTTGCCGAGGCGGTGGACGCCGGACTCACCGATGCCTATTACGCCAAACAGGATTGGAAGGATTATTACGCCACGGCTGACAAGGCTCTTGCGCTCAAGCCTGACGATGTGGATCTCCTCGCCTCAGTTGGTTGGGTGATCCCGCACTTCTACAACCCACATGACGACAATGCGGACCAGCAATTGAACAAGGCCGAAACCTGCGAGAAACACGCCATCGAGGTGTTGGCAACGATGACCAAGCCGGCGAGCCTGACGGACGCCCAATTTGCCGCTGCGAAAGCCCAGAAGGCCGGTCAAGCGCACAGCGCCCTGGGGCTGGTCTATTTCCGGCGCGAGGACTACGCCAATTCGGTGACGGAGCTTCAGCAGGTCACGCAGAACAACCCGAATCCCGATCAAACGGATCTATTTGTCTTGGGAATGGACTTGCAGAACTTGGATAAATTTGCCGACGCCGCGGATGTATTCGGGCGCTGCGGCCAGATCGCGGGAAATTTGCAGGACCGCTGCAAGCAGAATGCCGACATGGCAAGAAAGCAAGCGGCCCAGCCCAAGTAGTTAGCACGAGATCGCCACGCAGGAAAGGGACGCGTACATGAGGCCACGATTCATCGCTTTCGGAATTCGTATTCTGGTGTTTACCGTCGCAGCCACTTCGGGGCTTGCGGCGGTTTGCTTCGCACAAGGAGCGCCGCCCAGCTTGAAAGGCAATACACCACCGGCGTCTTCGTCGCAAGACAGCCAGCAGGCGACGCCAGCGCAACCGGACCAGAACGCGCCACCGGCGGCTCCGAAAGTCGATCCGGCAGAGGAGACCTCTTACAAGGCCTTTTTTGACGCTGGCTCGGGGACTCCGGACGCGCGGATACAACTCGGGAACGATTTCCTGCAAAAATATCCGATGAGTCGTTACGCCGAATCCGTTTACGCCGGGCTCGTGCAGGCGTATTACGCAAAGCAGGATTGGAAGAATTTCTATGCGGATGGGGACAAGGCTCTGGCGCTGTATCCGGACGACGTGACCGTTCTCACCATTATTGGCTGGGTCATCCCGCATGTTTTTAATCCGGCGGACCCCGACGCGATTAAGAATCTCGACAAGGCCGAGCGCTACGAAAAACACGCGATTGAAGTCATCGGGGCGATGCCGAAACCGGTGAGTTTGTCCGAGGATCAGTTTGCACAATCCAAAGCGGCCGTGCTTAGTGAAGCTCACAGTGGCCTCGGCCTGGTCTATTTCCGGCGCCAGGAGACGGCGGAATCGGTGTCGGAGCTGCAGCAGGCAACGCAAGCCGCTGCCAGTCCCGATGCAACCGATTTCTACGTCCTCGGCATGGACTTGCAAAAACTAGACCGTTATCCCGAAGCTGCGGACGCTTTCAATCGCTGTTCTCAAATCATGGGAGGTCTGCAGGATCGCTGCAAACAAAGCGCGGACGCCGCTCGCAAACAGGCGGCGCAGCCAAAGTAGTGCAGAAAGGCGATCCGGTCATGACCGCGGAGGAACTCGGCGAGCTTGAGACGGTTCTCGGTCATCATTTCGAGAAACCCGAACGGCTTGAGCGCGCCCTTACCCACCGTTCGCATCGCCAAAATAGCGCCGGGATTGACAATGAGCGGCTCGAATTCCTCGGCGATCGGGTTCTCGGCCTGGTCGCGAGCGAACATCTGTTCGGATCATCTCCCCAATGGGACTCAGGGCAGCTTTCAAAAGGTCTGGCGCGGTTAGTGAGCGCTCCTTCGATTCACAGGGCGGCGCAGCGTTTGAAGCTAGGGAGCCACTTGCGCCTCGGTCCGGGCGAGGAAAAGACCGGCGGGCGGGAAAAGAAACGGCTGTTGGCGGACGCATACGAAGCGGTCGTGGGCGCCATCTATCTCGACGCGGGCTTACACGCCGCGGCTGCGTTTCTGCGACGCAGCTTGCTCGACCCCGCTCTGGCGGACGGCGTCGAGGGTCTCGAGCGGCCCGATCACAAATCCGCCTTGCAAGAATGGCTGCAGCAGCGCGGTCTTGGCGCCGCCGAGTACCGCGTTCGGAACGAATCCGGGCCAGAACATAGTAAAACGTTTGAGGTCGAGGTCTGGCACAAGGGCGTGAAGCTGTCCGCATCCCGGGGCCTCAGCAAGAAGGAAGCGGAGCAGGCCGCCGCGATGCTGGCGCTCGGAGCTCTGGGGCAAAGCGGCGAGACCGCCTGAATGGAATCCCTCGAAGCAGGAAACCCGATTTTGGATTCAGCCGGAAGCGCGGCGCCGATTGCCGCGCCGGCGCGCCCTCGTGCGCCGCACGCCAGCTATGTGGATTTTCTCGAGTCGCTGCTCGTCACCATTCTCTTGGCGCTTTTTGGGACCACTTTTATTTTGCAGGCCTTCAAGATTCCGTCGCAATCCATGGAACCGACTCTTCTGGTCGGCGACCACCTCCTGGTGAACAAGTTTATTTTCGAAGGGAACGGCGCCTGGTACGAAAAGCTGCTTCCGTACAGGCCCGTTCGCCGCGGTGACATCATCGTCTTCAAGTTTCCGTTTGACGATCATCCGCACTACGTCAAGCGTGTGATCGGATTGCCGGGGGATAGCATTCGCATCATCAACGAGCGGGTTTACGTCAATAGGGCGCGCTTGGCGGAACCCTACGTTGTCCACGATCCTTCAGCGGGCGATCCCTTCGCCGACAATTTCCCCCCTTCCGATGCTGGTTTTCACAGATGGGGGCTGCGTCCCGAATGGGGGGATCAAATCATGGATTCCGTCCGAAACGGCGAGCTGCTTGTGCCGCCCGATCACTACTTCGTCATGGGAGATAATCGCGACCGGAGTTGGGATAGCCGCTACTGGGGTTTTGTGGACCGTCACGCCATCATGGGCCGCCCGATGGTGATTTACTGGTCCGTGGAAGCGACGGCCGAGGATTACAATGACCGCAGCCTCCTGGGTACCGTCCGCGGCATCGAAGAGGGATTGATCCATCTCTGCAGCCGCACGCGCTGGCATCGAATGCTGCGCGAGGTTCACTGAGCGTATCCGCATTCGTTCGGCATGGAATCGGCTCTTGTTTCGTAACGATCCACAATGTCAGACACCTATTCCGAAGCTATCCCGCGCGTGGAAACCCCGCAACCGGTGCAGTCGCGTCCTCGCCGGTGGACTCGATTGCTCAAGTGGGCACTGTTTCTTCTCGCTTTCTTGTGGATTGCTTCGGAGGGGGTTTCCCTCACGATGCAGCACACTCGCCTGCGAATAATTTTGACCGCACGAATCGAAACGGCCTTTGGGCGGCCGGTAGACATCGGCAGTTATGATTTCAGTTTGTGGAACGGACCCGCGCTGGAAGCGAACTCCGTGACGGTTGGAGAAGACCCGCGCTTCGGCCACGAATATTTTCTACGCGCCGAGTCAATGACCGTCAGGCTCCGCTGGGCCAGCCTGTTGCGCGGACACATCGAGCTAGGCACACTCTCGCTCACCAGGCCGAGTCTAAACCTCGTCCGCGATGCCGGTGGCGATTGGAATCTTGCCGAGTGGCTTCCGCAGCCGGCCGGGAATCCGCCCTTCAGAGTGCCGGTTGGACCGTCGCTTCCGTCCTCGGCCGTCCGTTTCCGCAGGATCGAGGTCGAGGGAGGGCGCATAAATTTCAAGAATGGCGACGAGAAGCTGCCGCTTGCGTTTGTGGGAGTGACGGGCACAGTCGAGACGGATCGCCCTGGGCGCTGGACCATGAACCTCGACGCGACTCCCTGGCGCGCTACAGTGGTCATGCAGCAGGCGGGGACGATTCACCTCTCGGGTGATTTGGGCGGCACTTCATCCCGGCTTCGCCCTGCCGCGCTCGACATTTCTTGGACGGACGCTTCGATCTCGGACGTGCTGCGGCTCGCGGGCGGTAATGATGCCGGCATTCGCGGCGCGCTAGCACTGGCGATCAACGCTCGCACGCGGGACGAGAACGATGGTTGGGCCGTCCAAGGGCGCGCGGAACTACGGCAGGTCCATCGCTGGAATCTCGCGCTTCGGCCGGACACTCCTTCCGTGAATCTGATCGCGCAGACGATCTGGCATCCCGCAGCTCCTGAGATCGAGTTCACAGACGTCGCGATCGAAGCTTCGCATTCGAGCGCGCATGCCACTGGGCGGATACGTTGGAATCACGTTGGATCGTCCGCCGCGGAAAAATCTCCGCCCGTTCAATTCACGGTGTCGTCGGTCCTCGATGTAGGCGACCTCTTGCCCTGGCTGCGCGCATTTCGTCCCGGCGTCGCGGACAGCATTTCCGTTCGCGGCCGAGCGGAGGTTAACGGGAACGCCGCGGGCTGGCCGCTGCGCCTCGTGAATGCGAGCGTGTCAAGCGCCGGACTTGATTTCTCCGGCGCGGATCCTCGCAGGCCGGTCCATTTGGGACAACTCCAGCTTCAGTACGATGGCGGGCAGATTTCCTTCCCTCCCATATCGCTTTCGTGGGGCGCTGCGGCCAGTCCATCCGACGGCCTATTCCGGCTGGACACCTCTACGAAGCCGGCGCGCGGCGCGATGCCCGGGTGGCACCTTGTCGGACGCACCAGCCAGGCGCGCGATCTGATTGCGGGTGCGGCCGCGCTCGGATGGAATCTCTCTCGAGGATGGGATCTGGCAGGTCCTTTCGCCTGCGATCTCCGGTGGCAGGAAGCCCCGTATCCTTGGCCTGGCGGCGGGACGAGCCAACAACCGGTTGGCTGGGTCGAATTCGGCGGGTCGGGCCCTGGCCCGGCCACGGGCCAGACAGGCGACTCGCTGCGCGCGCCGTTTTTGAACCGGCCGGTTGATCAGATAAAAGCCCGGGCGGAATGGAAGCCGGGCGCTCGCCACATCGCTCTTGCATCGGCACAGGCGTTCGGAGCGCGCTGGAGCGGCACGTTCGATCGTCGCGATCCGTCCGGCGACTGGCAGTTTGCGCTTTCGGCCGACCATCTCGTGGCGGCGGATCTCGATCGCTGGCTCAATCCCGCGTGGCGGCAAAGCTTTCTCAATCGCATGCTGCCTTTTCTTAACTCACGCGCACAGACAAGCGCCGCACCAGAGAATCTACGGGCCAGGGGACGCCTCATTCTCGACCAGTTCACGCTGGAGCCTTTGGTCGTCCGTCATTTGCAGGGCGATCTCAAAATCGACGGCCGCCATATCGTGCTAACCGATGCGACCGGCCAGTTTTACGGCGGGCAGGTCAGCGGTCTGCTCGGCGCAGATCTGAGCGCCTCGCCGGTTTATCACGCTGATCTGGACTTCTCCCGCGTGGGTATTTCTTCGCTCGCAGCTGCGACTCCGGCGCTCGCCGGCTTTACGGGGGAATCCGCCGCGGGGCAAGTCTCGTTTGTCGCGCGCGGCGCCAATCGTGCCGACTTGGTTTCGTCTCTCACCTGCAAGGGCAGCGTCCGCGCCACCGGCCTCGAACTCCTGAATTTCGATCTGCAACGATCGCTCGGCGGCCAGTCTCAAGCCACCGGATCCACGCGATTTCCCTCCGGCTCCGCGACATTCTCCTGCGCCCAGCGCAAAATTGACTTTCAAAGCTTGACCCTGGCGACTGGCGTGGACGCCGCCGCCAATGGTTCAGGCACTATAGACTTCAGCCGCAATCTCGACCTGCGATTTCGAGTGCGGTCGGGGTTTCCGCGCAGTGAAGACGCCCCAGCCGCATCATTTCGCCTGACCGGACCACTCGCGGCGCCGAAAGCCGTGCTGCCTCAGCCTCCGCCCCGTCGTTCGCGTTAGCGCAATTGATTTCTTGCTCGACCCTCGCGCCTCGTCCCTCTTCCCTCACTCCACACCGTGTGCTAGCGTTCTTTCGATGCAGTCGCGCGGCACAAATCTGATTCGCCTCGCTCTCTCCGCGAGTTTGACGCTGCTTATGTTGGCACTCGCGGCCACGGCCGGCGTGCGGGTGCGGTTCGCGCTGAAATTTGTTCCCGGCGAAGTCCTTCGCTACCGCATCGAGTCCCGCGCCACGACGAACGGAACAACCACCACTCCGATCGTCAATCCCGAGGGTGGCTCGCAATCAACTCAGGCGATCCACATGCTCGTTCGCCTGGAAACGCGCGGTGTCTCGACCACCGGCAATGTCCGGTTCAAGGCGACGTACGAAAAATCCAGCGCCGAATCAGAGAGCGATGCGCTCGACCTCGCGGCCTCATCGTTCGCCGATCGGTACAATCGCCTCGAAGGCAGTTCCGTCGAGTTCACCTTGCGGCCGGGCGGCCAATTTGCGGACTTCCAGAATGTGGTCGCGGCGCCCTCGGACCAACCAGCATCGAGCCGATCGCGTGCTGGCCAACCGGCCTCCGGCCAGCCCACCGATGATCCGGTACTTGCATTGCTCCATGGACTCTCCTTCGGCGGCGAGCTCCCGCAGAAGGGCGTCGCCATCGGCCAGAAATGGACGAGCGAGCAGCCGATTGCGGGCGCATTGCTTTCCGGCCTCATCCGGCGCACCGAATCCTCCTATGTCCGGAACGAGCCATGCGGTTCATCCGCCGGATCGCAGGCTTCCGCGATTCAATCGGCCGCGCATCCGGACGACTGCGCTGTAATCCTGAGCCGGTTCGAAATAATGCGCCGCGGCTCGACTCATTCGGACGCGACTCCGGATGACTATCGACGCAACGGCCTGCGCACCTCCGGAACTTGGACAGGTTCGGGAGAAAGCCTCGATTCCGTTTCGCTCGCGACCGGGCTCCTCGTCACTTCCACGAATACCACCACGCAGGAAATGGACTATCAGATCACCAGCGCCAGCACCGGCTCGAGCATTCATCACGTCGGCAAGGTGCAGAGCCAATCCGAGATTACCTTGATGCCGGATAAGCCGTAGAGCAGGCCTTCGACGCAGCGGGAATCTGTAGGGGCACAGCGAACCGTGCCGGGAGAAGATGCTGGCAAGACGCCGCCTCCTCTCGCGGCCCGGCTCGAATTTCGGTGGCGGGACAATTTCCGGATCACGACCAGACGGCAACAATCCTCCGATCGAGCCCCGGGGGGCGTTTGATCTCATAACCATGACGAGGTCCAGCAAGGAAAGTGCCTCGATTCCGTCAGAACGGAAAAGGCTGGATATCAGGCTCTATCCATGCTCTGCGAGCTTCCACCGAAAATAGCCGGGGGCGAGACCAGTAAGCGAGGAGCCATTCAGGTTCCCCCAAGGGAGAGGACATCAACCCATTGCAAGTCACAAACAGGGGATGTCGCAATCTTTCTGTATGGAAAGCGCGCGCAGCGCGGAGGGAAGCTTGAGTTATGGTTTCGTGATAACCACTGCTGTCAGTATTTGCAACGCCGGTGGCTTGGTTGTAAGCGCGTATCATTTCACGCATTACAGTGCAGGCATCCGTCTCAGGGTGGCAGCGAAACAGCCATAGCGCCGCCGCGAAATGAGCGGCGTGGGTCCAGTCAGATTTCGGCAACGTCCGAGCACGAAGACCGTCACCGATGGCGATGATCTGGTCATCCGAAGTGAAGGGAATAAAAACGCGCATTTTGGCCTCCAGGCTGAAATTGCCCGGTAAGCCTCAAAAAAAGCCCGCCGGGAGACGGCGGGCTTGTCGGTTTTTGTTTTGGGTAAACTGAAGCTAGACTTCAATCTGCCTTCAGAGCCTCAACAATGACGCAGGTCAAGACCGCCGGCGATGGCTGGCTTTGCTGCTGCGCGATGTTGGGGCCGATCAAGGACATGGCCAAACAGTAGCACAAGGCCCCTCGCCTGATCAAAAACCAAATGGCTCGGAACAATCTGTTTTCTTTTGTGCGACGGTCAAACCGAAACAGCCGCTCCCTAGGCGGGGGACGCTTTGACAGAAGGCGTATAATAAAGAGTTTCGAGCACCCCAAATTTCGGCCCTGAGGCGATGCGCTATGAAGTTCAAGCTTGCCAGTGACTACGAGCCGCGCGGCGACCAGCCGCAAGCCATCTCGCAGCTCGTCCGCGGGCTGACCGACGGCGACCGCCACCAGGTCCTGCTCGGCGTCACCGGCTCGGGCAAGACTTTCACGATGGCGAAGGTGATCGAGCAGCTCAACCGGCCCTCGATCGTCTTGGCGCACAATAAGACCCTCGCCGCGCAGCTCTACCACGAATTCAAATCGTTTTTCCCGCAGAACGCCGTCGAGTATTTCGTTAGCTACTACGATTATTATCAGCCGGAGGCCTACGTTCCCGCGAGCGACACCTTCATCGAAAAAGAATCAACGATCAACGACGAGCTCGACAAGCTCCGCATGAGCGCCACCCGCTCACTTTTCGAGCGCCGCGACGTGATCATCGTCGCATCGGTCTCCTGCATTTACGGCATCGGCTCGCCCGAAGCATATTTCGGCATGATGCTGATGCTCGAAAAGGGCCAGCAAATCGCGCGCGAGTCCGTACTGCGAAAGCTCGTCGAAATCCAATACGAGCGCTCCGAGGACCTCCGCCGCGGCACATTTCGCGTTCGCGGCGATATGATCGAAATCTATCCGCCCTACGACGATCTCGCCGTGCGCATCGAGCTTTGGGGCAGCCAGGTCGAAGCGATTCGCAAGATTGACCCGCTCACCGGCCAAATCCGCTCCCGCGATGGCGAAATCGGTCGTCTGCCGATCTATCCGAAGACGCACTACGTGCTGCCCGCCGCGCAGAAGGAGCGCGCCATCCAGACCATTTACGAAGAGCTCGATTGGTGGAAGGGCGAGCTCGGGCGGCAGGGAAAAATTGTCGAGGCCCAGCGCGTCGTGCAGCGCACGCACTTCGATATCGAGATGATGCGCACCATCGGCTATTGCCACGGGATCGAAAATTATTCCCGGCACATGTCCGGCCGCCTGCCCGGGGAGGCGCCGCCCACGCTGCTCGATTACGTCCCTTCGAATTTCCTGCTCTTCGTGGACGAATCCCACCAGGCCATCCCGCAGCTCCGCGGCATGTACGCTGGCGACCGCTCGCGCAAGCAAACGCTCGTGGATTATGGCTTCCGAATGCCCTCCGCTCTCGACAACCGCCCGCTCAATTTCGAGGAGTTCGAGCATCGCGTCAACCAGGTCGTCTATGTTTCCGCCACGCCCGGGCCTTACGAGCTGACGAAATCGGGTGGCGTCGTGGTCGAGCAGGTGATTCGGCCCACCGGGCTTGTGGATCCGCAAACTGAAGTGCGGCCAGTGAAAGGGCAGGTGGACGATCTGCTGGAAGAAATTCGTGTGCGCGCCGCGCGCAACGAACGCGTCCTGGTTACCACGCTCACCAAACGCATGGCTGAGGACCTCGCCGAATACTTCTCCGAGGTCGGCGTGCGCTGCCGCTATCTCCACTCCGAAATCGAAACGCTCGAGCGCGTGCGCATCCTTCGCAACCTGCGCCGCGGCGAATTCGACGTGCTCATCGGCATCAACCTTCTGCGCGAGGGGCTCGATCTGCCGGAGGTTTCGCTCGTCGCAATTCTCGACGCGGATAAGGAAGGCTATCTTCGCAGCGCCACGTCGTTGATTCAGAGCATGGGCCGCTGCGCTCGGCACATCGAAGGGCGCGCCATCCTCTATGCCGACCGCATGACCGATTCCATGCGCCAGGCTATCGGCGAAACCAGCCGCCGCCGCGCGAAGCAAGAGGCCTATAACCGCGAGCACAACATCACGCCGATGTCGATCATCAAGTCCGTGGACATGCAGCTCGCCCGAATCGTCGAAGCGGATTACATCACCGTCCCGGCGGGCGACGTGCCCATCGGTGACATCACCAACGAGCACGAGTTGCAGCAGGCCATCGTTCAGCTCGAAGCTCAGATGCGCGAAGCCGCGAAGAATTTCGAATTCGAGCGCGCCGCCGCGTTGCGCGATCGCATCCGCAGCCTCAAGCAACGCGACCTGGGCGTAATCGCCGCAACCGAAGTTCCTGCGAAATAGCGCCGGCCTCGTGCGTTCGTAGGGGCACAGTCCGCCGCGGCGGACCCGGCGCAGATGCTTGGCACCGCGCCGCCCGGCCTCTCTCTCCGCTTACACCACCCCTCGCCTCAACTCCTCGAGCGAATAAAACGTCCCGCGCCAAGTGACCCCGCCCTGCCACAGCGTCACGATCGTGGACCGCGCCAGCATCCAGCAAATAATCAACGCGCCCAGCGGATACGTCAGCGCGTATGCCACCGGCGCCCCTAATTTGACCGCCACTCCTGCCCCGATGATCGCTGGCAACACCACGGCAATCAGCGCGAATACAAGCGCCCATCCGCGCGCGAACGGCAACGCCGCCACCGGAAACACAAACATCATCAGCGTCCCGATAATCTGCGCGGTGATCAGCCACAACTTGAATCCGGTCCATGCGAAGAAGTTCTTGGTGGTTCCGCGAATCGTGTTGCCCAGCCCCGCGTGCCAGTGGACGCTCACGGCATTGCCGCCCGTTGCCACGCCCGAGCGCAGCCCGGCTGCCTTCACCAATTTCCCCAGCTTGATGTCGTCAATCACTTCCATCGCCAGCTGCCGGTGGGTTCCCATTTTTTCGTAGGCGCTGCGCCGGATCAGTTGGAACGCACCTACACCCGTATAGCCGCGCGATTTCGGATCATTCGCTCGCCAGGGCTTCGTGCCCATCAGAAAACAGATCCCGAAAAACGTCAGCGCCACCTTTTCGCCGAACGTGTACATTTTCGGCGCGCCCAGCAGCGTCAGATGTTCCCAGCGTTTTTCTTCCGCAAGCGCGATCGCCCGCCGCAGCAGGTCCGGCGCAAAATGAACGTCCGCGTCCGTGAAAACCAACCACTCGCCGTTCGAGCGTTCGTATGCCTGCTGCAACGCATGCGGTTTGCCGAGCCAGCCGGCCGGTAGCGTGTCCACGCGCGCGGGCTTCAGCCGCGCATCCTTTTTCGCGGCAGCAGCAAGAATTGCGCCGGTCGCGTCTTCCGAGCGGTCATCCACGGCAATCACTTCATATTTGGGATAGTCGAGCGCGAGCATGGTTGCGATCGCGCCCGGCAGTTTTTCGGCCTCATCGCGTCCCGCAAAAAGAATGGAAACCGGCGGGCACTCGGAATCCTTGAGCGGAGCAACACTTTCGAGCGAAGGAATCGTTCGCACGCCGAGCGCGAGCTCAATCGCCCCGGCGATCCAGCCAAAGGCGATGATTCCGAAAAGCGCAGTCCAGAAAATATGCAACGCGCAATTTCCTCCACGGAAAAAGTGCGAACAAGTTATGCTAGCACGCTCGATGACACGCACTCTTTCCATCGTCGGCGCCGGTCGCGTAGGCAGAACGTTGGGAAAGCGCCTGCGCGAGCGCGGCTGGCGAATCGGCGCGGTCGTAACGCGCTCCAAGACGACATCGCGTGCCGCCGTCCGCACCATCGGCGCCGGAAAACCCTTCGGCCGCCTTACCGCTGACCCATTTGCCGCGGACGTGATCCTGCTCTGCACGGCCGACGACGATCTCCCGGCCCTTGTGCGCACGCTCGCTAAACTCGGCCGCGCTAGATGCAAAGGCAAAATCATCCTGCACACGAGCGCCACGCTTGACCGCACCGTTCTTGCGCCGCTCGCGCGCTGTGGCGCCGCCACGGGCTCGCTTCATCCCATGCAGGCATTCGGCGGCAAAGTAATTCCGAATCTCAGGGGCGTGATCTTCGGCGTCGAAGGCGATCCCAAGGCTCGGCGCACGGCGCAATCAATCGGCAAATCGCTCGGAGGGATCACGGTCGCCATCAACACCCGGGACAAGCCTATCTATCACGCCGCCGCCGTCATGGCCGCCGGTAGCACCTATCCCGCGATCGAAGCAGGCGTGCAGCTCCTCATGCGCATTGGCTTCACGCGAGGGCGCGCCATGCAAACGCTCGTACCCTTAATTCGCCAAATCTTCGATAATATAGAGCGCATCGGGCCGCACGCCGCATGGACCGGGCCGCTCTCGCGAGGTGACTATGCCATCGTTGCCCGGCACGCTCGCGCGTTGCGCGCCTATCCGCGCGAATTTCAGGAAGCGTACGCCGCGGCGTCGCTTTTGGCCGGCCGCCTGCTAGCAAAGAATCCGGCCGCGGCACTGAAGAAGATCAAGCGCGCGCTAGCAGGTGGTTAAGGTTCAGATGTAGCGCCGCGGTCTTAAGCGCGGCATTCGCAGCTGACCAAATTCCTTGGAGGCAACGTTGAGTTCATCGTCGCAGAGACTTCACATTCCAGTCGAGTACACCACCCTGGCCAACGGCTTGCGCGTGGTCGCGTCGCCGGACTGTTCCGCGCCTTTCGTTACGGTCGGCGTCTATTACCAGATCGGTTTTCGCCTGGAGCCGCACGGCCGCAGCGGATTCGCGCATCTTTTCGAGCACATGATGTTTCAGGGCTCCGAAAACGCCGGAAAGATGGAGCACATTCGCCTGATCAATTCCTCCGGCGGCATGCTCAACGGCACCACGAACTACGACATCACGAATTACTTCGAATCCGTGCCGTCGAATGCCCTCGAACGCGTCCTCTGGCTCGAAGCCGACCGCATGCGCGCGCTCAAGGTGGACGACGAAAATCTCCGCAATCAGCGCGATGTTGTGAAGGAGGAAGTCCGCGTCAACGTAATGAACCAGCCCTACGGCGGTTTTCCGTGGCTCGATCTGCCGCCTGTCGCATTCCGCAACTGGCCCAACGCGCACAATTTCTACGGCGATTTCGCCGATCTCGACG
>Ga0209415_10009647_pt1 | contig 16557 bp, 18 predicted proteins | sample PeaSoiSIISIP2007_FD_187696 | JGI IMG/M metagenome (GOLD analysis project Ga0209415, IMG submission 187696) | Peat soil microbial communities from Weissenstadt, Germany - SII-SIP-2007 (SPAdes) (version 2) | ecosystem: Environmental > Terrestrial > Soil > Wetlands > Peat | place: Germany...
TCGCGCCGCCCAAGCCGTTCCGACCGCGCGGGCGCCAGGACAGGTTTGTCCACAGGGCCTAGTCTCGCACCCGATAGCGCATAGGCCGAAGCGATCGTGGCGAAGGGGTCTGCCAAAGTCTCGCGGATTGGTGGCTCCTGCAACGCGTTCCTCAAGGCAGCGGATGATGTTTTCTCTGGCCTCGCGGCTCAGCCGATTGAGGTCGCCGACTGCACTCGGATCGTATTCAACTCTCCAGCCCCAGTGCCTTGCGCGCCTCGGCGCTGCCTGAGGGCGGCAATGGATGTTCCAACCGTTCGACGGCCATCTGGACATCATCCAGATCGTCCAGGCTTGCCTCTATCGACGCGCGAACAAATTCCGCCTCCGACATGCCGCGGCTTCCGGCACGTTCGGCAACACGCCGTTCGACCTCCGGTTCCAGGACGAACGTCAGCCTGTGATAACTCCGTCTTCTACAGCACTCGCTCGGCGATCAGCTTCTTGATCTCGCCGATCGCCTTGGCCGGGTTCAGGCTCTTCGGGCAGGTCTCGGTGCAATTCATGATCGTGTGGCAGCGATACAGCTTGAACGGGTCTTCCAGCGCATCCAACCGCTCGCCGGTGTACTCGTCGCGCGAATCCGCGATCCAGCGATACGCCTGCAGCAGCACCGCGGGACCCAGGTAGCGGTCGCCGTTCCACCAGTAGCTCGGGCAGCTCGTGGAGCAACAGAAGCACAGGATGCACTCCCATAGCCCGTCGAGCTTGGCGCGCTCCTCGCGGCTTTGCAGGCGCTCGCCGTCCGGCGGTGGTGGCGAGTCGCTCTGCAGCCACGGCTCGATGGTGCGCAACTGCGCGAAGGCCAGCGACAGGTCGGGCACCAGGTCCTTCACGACCGGCATGTGCGGCAGCGGCGTGATGCGCACCGCGCCCTTCACCTCGGCGATCGGCTTCAGGCAGGCCAGCGTATTGCGGCCGTCGATGTTCATCGCGCAGGAGCCGCAGACGCCCTCGCGGCAGGAGCGGCGAAAGGTCAGCGTCGGATCGACCTCGTTCTTGATCTTGATCAGCGCGTCCAGCACCATCGGGCCGCAGGCGTCGAGGTCGAGCTCGAACGTATCGGTACGCGGGTTCTGCCCGTCGTCGGGGTTCCAGCGATAGATGCGGAACGCGCCCACGCGTTTGGCGCCTGCCGGGGCCTTAAAGGTCTTGCCGGCCCGGATCTTGCTGTTGGCGGGAAGCAGGAACTCGGTCATCGTGCTACTGTCCTGAATGAGAAGTTCGGCAACGACCAGCCAACCATGTCATTGCGAGGAGCGAAGCGACGAACCAATCCCCGGCGTGACGAGCTGCGACTCCCCGGGCGGGGGATTGCTTCCCCGGGTCAAGCCCGGGGACCGGTTCGCTCCTCGCAATGACAGTGGGCATCCGCTCCATTAGTACACCCGCTTCTTCGGCGGGAACGACGACACTTCGTTGGTCAGCGTCTGCAGCTTCACCGGCCGGTAATCCAGCGCCACGTTGCCGCGGTCGTCGCACCAGGCCAGCGTGTGCTTCATCCAGTTGGCGTCGTCGCGTTCCGGGTAGTCGTCGTGCGCATGCGCGCCGCGGCTTTCGTGACGGGCCTCGGCGCCGGCCATGGTGGTCATCGCGCATCCCATCAGGTTGTGGAGTTCAAGTCCCTCCATAAGGTCGCTGTTCCAGATCAGGCTGTGGTCGGACACCGACATGTCCTCCAGTCCGCGCCATACCCGCTGCATCTCCGTCACGCCCTGCTTCAGCGTCTTGCTGTTGCGGAACACCGCGGCATGGGTCTGCATGGTGCGCTGCATATCCACGCGCAAATCGGCGACGCGCGTGCCCCCGCCGCCGTGCGCGCGGTTGAAGCGCGCGCGATCGAAGCGGTCGAGCGACGCCTCGCCCGCCTTCGGCGGCAGCGCTGGCTGGGCGGCGGCGGGCCTGATCAGTTCGGCGGCACGCAACGCCGCGGCGCGGCCGAATACCACGATATCGAGCAGGGAATTGCAGCCGAGGCGGTTGGCGCCGTGCACGGAGACACAGGCGCCTTCGCCGATCGCCATCAGCCCGGGAACCACGGCGTCGGGATTATCCTTGGTGGGACGCAGCGCCTCGGCGCGATGGTTGGTCGGCACCCCGCCCATGTTGTAGTGCACGGTCGGCAGCACCGGGATCGGCTCCTTGGTCACGTCCACGCCGGCGAACACCTTGGCGGTCTCGGAAATGCCGGGCAGCCGCTCATGCAGCAGCGCGGCGCCGAGATGTTCGAGATGCAGCAGCATGTACTCCTTGTTCGGCCCACAGCCGCGACCCTCATTGATCTCTATCGTCATGGAGCGCGACACCACGTCCCTGCTCGCCAGGTCCTTGGCGCTCGGCGCGTAGCGCTCCATGAAGCGTTCGCCTTCCGAGTTGGTGAGGTAGCCGCCCTCGCCGCGCGCGCCCTCGGTGATCAGGCAGCCGGCTGGGAAGATGCCGGTGGGATGGAATTGCACGAACTCCATGTCCTGGCACGGCAGCCCGGCACGCAGCGCCATGCCATTGCCGTCACCGGTGCAGGTGTGCGCCGAGGTGCAGGACAGGAAGGTGCGGCCATAGCCGCCAGTCGCCAGCACCACGATCTGCCCGCGGAACCGGTGGATCGAGCCGTCTTCCAGGTTCCAGGCCGTGACGCCGCGGCAGATTCCCTCCTCGTCCATGATCAGGTCGAGTGCGAAATACTCGACAAAGAACTCCACGTCATGCTTCAGGCTCTGCTGGTACAGCGTGTGCAGGATGGCGTGGCCGGTGCGGTCGGCGGCGGCACAGGCGCGGTTCGCCGGCGGGCCGTCGCCGTACTTGGTCATGTGGCCGCCGAACGGGCGCTGATAGACGGTTCCCGCCTCAGTGCGGCTGAACGGCACGCCGAAATGCTCCAGCTCGCGCACCGCGGTGACCGCCTCGTGGCACATGTATTCGATGGCATCCTGGTCGCCCAGCCAGTCCGACCCCTTCACGGTGTCGTACATGTGCCAGCGCCAGTCGTCCTCCCCCATGTTGCCAAGCGCCGCGCTCACGCCGCCCTGCGCTGCCACGGTGTGGCTGCGGGTGGGGAACACCTTGGTGATGCAGGCGGTCTTCAGGCCCGCGGCGCCCATCCCCAAAGTGGCGCGAAGCCCGGAGCCACCGGCGCCCACCACCACCACGTCGTAGGTGTGGTCGACGATATTGTAGGCGCGCGTGGAGGGCAGCGTGATCGCGTTCATCGAAATCTCCTCGCGCTACAGACCGAGTCGCAGGACCGAGACGACGCAGGCCAGGCCCAGAAACAGCGTGGCGGCCCGGATCGTCAGCAACGCGGTCAGCCGCAGGACGGGCTGGTGCACGTAGTCCTCGACCACCGTCTCCAGGCCGTGCCGCATGTGGTAGAAGGTCATCACCAACAGGAACAGCATCAGCGCCAGCGTCAGCGGGCTGGCGAGCCAGTCCCCGACGTCCTGACGGGTGGCGCCGACCATGCGGACCATGCCGCAGATGAACCAGAGCGACAGCGGCACCAGGGCGATGGAACTGATCCCGTGGCCCAGCCAGGCGCCGGCGCCCTCATGTGCCGCGCCGAGGCCGCGCGCGCGCCCGAGCTGTGAGCGCATGATGTCGATGCGGGGGGGACGATTTGCCTCAGCCATGGGATTTCCTCACCAGATCGCCAGGCCGATGACCCAGATCAGCAGCATTGCCAAGCCGGCGGTGATGAACACGATCCAGGAGGTCAGGCGGTAGGTCCGCGGTTCGTAGCCCCAGCCCGCATCCCAGGCCAGGTGGCGGATGCCGCTGCACAGATGCAGCAGCAGCGACAGCGACCAGCCGAACAGGCAGAGGATGCCGATCGGCGTGCCGAGGAACCACTGGACGAAGGCAAAGGCGCTGTCCGAGGTAGCGGCGGCGACCAGCCACCAGGTTAGCAGCAGTGTGCCAATGCCGAGGCCCACGCCGGTGACGCGATGGGAGATCGACACCGCCATGGCGATGGGCCAGCGCCAGATCTGCAGGTGCGGGGAAAGCGGGCGGCTGACCAGTTTGCCGTCCGTGTTGCGCGCTACCATGAGCGCGTCGCGTACGTCTCTCACGGATCGCTCCAGTTGCCTCCGGGGCCGACGCGGCGCCCGGCCGTCGCGGCTCCTTACGCTTGCGAAGGGGCATGGTCAACGCGGTCTGGCGCACACCCCTCGCGCCATGGCCGGCCATCCGCGTCTTTCGTCCCGCGGGAAAGAGCTGAGCATTGCCGGGCCGCCGCGCCTGGTTTGAGTTCGCGGCGGGGGTGCAGCATAAATCCGGCCATGGACCGGATCGTCACCCTGACGGAGCGCAAGGCGGCCGAGGCCGAACGCCGGCAGCAGGCGGTGGAGAGCCTTCGCGTGGTACTGACGGACTATGCAAGGGCGCATGGCGGCCGCTTCCTGCTGTTCGGGTCCGCCGCGCGGGGCACGATGCGCTATGACAGCGACGTGGACATCCTGGTGGATTTTCCGCCCGAAGCCCTGGATGACGCCTGGAACTTCGCCGAGCGTGCCTGCTTCGAGCGCCGCCTGGAGCCGGATATCACGCCGTTCTCCTCGTGCAGGGGCCGGTTCCGGGAACGCGTCGCGGCGGACCTGCAGGTGCTGGCATGAGCGACGCGCGCTGGTCCGATATCGAGGCGGATACCTCCGCCGCGGTGCACCATTTTTCCCGCGCGGGGCGGATCTATCGCGAGGCGGACCTGCACGACGACACAATGGACGGCTACACGCGGCGCATGGCCTTCATGCACGCGATGCACGCCGGCCATACGTCGATGGAAAAGGTCCTGCTGCGCATCCTCGAAATCCAGGGGGAGGAGGCGCCGAGCGGCCGCCAATGGATTGCCGACCTGATCCACCGGGCCGCGCGGGACACCACGGACCGGCCAGCCATACTGTCGCCGGACCTGGAGCATGCCGCCGACCGGACTCGCAAGTTCCGGCATTTTGCCGCGCATGCCTACGACACGTTCGACCCGGATGACGCCGATCCGGCGGTTCGGGCCGCGGAGAAGGTGGCGGCCGGGTTCGCCTCTGCCATTGTCGCGTACCGGCAGGTTATCGATCCATAGCGGCAGGCGCTGACACCGACTTACCCGAACAGTCCCGGTTCGTCATGACAGGCCTCTGGGCGCTTGACCCGGGGGGCAGGCCGTGAGGGTTGGGGGCGAGCGGCGATAGCTGTCCCCCTTCCCTTGCCGGCCCCGCCCCGTGCCGCGCCCGCATGGCGATCGCCGGGCGGTTCCACAGGTTGGTCAGAACCCTGAGAAGATAAACGGCGGCAGGTTGCACGTTCACGAATTCAGCGCGATCATCACCGAGTCCTGTCGTTGCTGTCGTCAAACGGTCTGACGCTCTGCGGCGGCCATAACACAAGTGCGAGAATCACGGGATATGATAAAGCGAGCCACAATTGTCGCCTTCCTGGGCCTGAGCTTCGCGTTGTTAGCCTCCCCGCTCACCGCCAGCGCACTTGAGGCCAGCGGAACCGAAACCTGCCAATACCTCAATAATGCCAGGGTCGAGGCGTTGTTTCTCGATTGGGGTGCCGCGCTCAGGAAAACACCCGACGCAGTGACCGATCTGTACGCCATGAATGCCACGCTTTTGCCGACAGTTGAGAACGGTCCATATACCACCCACGCACAAATCAAAAAATACTTCGAGCACTTTTTGGCGGATGATCCATCTTTGACATATTACAGCGGCATTATAGTCAACAATTGCAACATTTCCTATTACATCGGGCTCTACACGTTCGCGACCAAAAAGGGCATTGTCAAGGCGCGCTACACCTTTATCTACGGCCTGGACAATAAAGTGTGGAAAATCGTCCACCACCACTCCTCGAAAGAACCGGTAGTTATACCCATTCCCGCGCACCACTAGCCCCTTCCCTCGCTCGCTAATTGTCGGCGCGGACCACGTGGCAGTAGTGGCTGGCGGGCGAATTCTGGCACACAGACCTGACCCGCCGTCGTGCGGTAGTGATGCGATTTCCTCCGATCCAGGGGTTCCGCCGCCCATCTGGTTGACCACTGGCCTACCCGCCAAGGCCAGGAGCGGGCATACGGACTGGGCCATGACCGCTCCCATCGTTCTCGACCGGACCGCATCCGGACCGCTGCACCTGCAGATCGCCACCAGGCTGCGTACGGCGATCACCGCCGGCGCGCTGGCACCCGGCGCCCGGCTGCCCTCGGCCCGATCGCTGGCCGGACAGCTCGGCGTCGCGCGCGGCACGGTGGACGCCGGGTACGCCGTGCTGATCGGCGAGGGCGTCGTCGTGACACACGGCTCGGCCGGCACGATCGTGTCGCCGGCGCTTGCCGCCCAGGCCGCGCCCCCCGCGCAGCGCCGCATGCCGTTCGGGCGGCCGCGCGTGGAGCCGCCGGCGGCGCCGCTGCCGTTCCGCATCGGGCTGCCCGCGCTCGACGCGTTCCCCCGCACGCTGTGGACCAGCCTGACCGTGCGCGCGGCCCGCGGCCTCGGCATGGAGGCGCTGGGGCACGCGGATCCGGCTGGCTGGCGTCCCCTGCGCGAGGCGATCGCCGCCTATCTAGGCGTGTCGCGCGGCATCCTGTACGGCCCGGACCAGGTGCTGGTGACGGCCGGCGTCCAGGGCGCGCTGGCGCTGGTCGCGCGGGTGCTGCTGCGCGCCGGCGACGCCGTCTGGGTGGAGGACCCCGGCTACCCTCTCGCCCGCCAGGCGCTGGAGGCCGCTGGGGGAACCCTGGTCCCGGTGCGGGTGGATCGTGACGGCCTGCGCGTCGCCGCCGGAGTGGTCGCCGCGCCACGCGCCCGGCTGGCGGTGGTGACGCCGACGCATCAGAGCCCGCTCGGCGTCGCCCTGACACTGCCGCGCCGGCTGGCATTGCTCCACTGGGCGGCCGACGCCGCCGCCTGGGTGCTGGAGGACGACTACGACAGCGAGTTCCACTACTCCGGCCATCCGCCGCCGGCGCTGAAGAGCCTGGATCGCGGCGGGCGCGTGCTCTACGCCGGCAGCTTCAGCACGGTGCTGTTTCCCGCGTTGCGCCTCGGCTATCTGGTGGTGCCGGACGAACTGGCCGAGGCCTTCGCCCGCGCCGCCCGGCTGGGGTCGTTCGGCCTGCCGTCGCTGGAACAGCGTGTGGTGGCGGCGTTCATGGCCGAGGGCCACTTCGCCCGTCACCTGCGCCGCATGCGCGCGCTGTATGCCGCGCGGCGGCGCGCCCTGGCGGCGGCGCTGACGGCGGCGTTCGGCGAGCGGATCGTGCTGGAGCTGGAGGCCGGCGGGATGCACCTGCTGGCGCGTTTCCCCGGCGCGGCGGATGACGGCACGCTGGCGCGCCGCGCCGCCGCCGCCAGGCTGGCGCCTGTGGCTCTGTCCTCCCTGGCGCTGGCACATGATTGCGGGCAGGGCCTGTTGCTCGGTTTCACCAACGTGCCGGAGGGAGAGGCGGAGGCGCTGGCGCGGCGGCTGGCCGAGGCGCTGGAGGGGTGACGGCACCCATCCGGCGCTCCCGGAGCCTGCCCCATGGTGCCTCGGCTTCAGCCGCTGCCGGTAGAGCAGAGGTGCCAGCCGCGGCTTGCGCTACCATGGCCCGACGCTTGGCGCTCCTGGCGAGCGCGATGGCGCACTTCCAGGGAGCAAAGGCTTCTTTCTCAGCCCACCGCGGGGCTTCATGATTGTAGCTGCGGCGTGCGCGTTGGCATGGCTCGCCTTCTGCGGCGCTTCTCTCAACGTGCCGCCGTTCGTCAGATAGGCCGTTATCCCGGTGACCCGGAAACTGTGATTGCCACGCGTGGTGGCGATGCCGGCCGCCGCGGCGCGCCGGCTCTTCTTGCTTATTGTGACCTTGCGGTTCTGACCCGATCCGATGATAGCAGAAGATTTGCGCGGGCGGCTCGCCGACGCGGTGCTGGAATTTCTGGTCGAAGAGGGCCTAGCATGCCCCAAACACGAGACCACCGCCCGCACGTGAGAGACAGGTAGCTACAGAGCGGCAGAGAGCTTGGACTGACAACGTTGTTGAATGCTCACGCAGGAAAAGTCGGCGCCAGGCAGCAACCCGAGGGATGTCAGGCATCGACAGGGTGCCTCGTCCCACCTGAGCCTAGCGGCAGGGCCGCATCGCCGGGCCAGCGTCGTGAACGGAACGTCTGATGATATCCCATCATTATCGGTGCATTTTCGTCCACATCCCAAAGACCGGCGGCAGCAGCATAGAAGATGTCATCTGGCCGGACACCAGAACCGAGGCCGAGCTATGGATGGGGTTTGTCGGCCCGCTCAGAAACCGATACCAGAGCGGTGGCTTGCAACATCTTCTTGCACATCAGATCAAGGCGGAGGTTGGTGCAAAAACATTCGATGCATATTTCAAGTTTTCTATCGTTCGCAATCCTTGGGACAAAGTGGTGTCGCAATACGTTTCGATGCGCTTGAGACCGGACTTGCGGGCGTTTATCGGCCTTGAGGATGATGCAACGCTCGCTGAATATCTTGAGCGTACGGCGCAGTTCGAGCACGTGCAGTGGATGCCGCAGCACCGGTTCATTCACGACGCCGAGGGACATAATTTGGTAGATTTCGTCGGCCGCTTCGAAACCTTGGAAGCAGACATGCAGCACGTGTTTGCCCGAATCGGTTTCGACTGTCCACGCTTGCCGCGCAGCAATGTGTCAGAGCGAGAGCGCGATTATCGTGGTTATTTCAATGCTGATACGCGCAGGACAGTGGCGCGGAGGTACGCAGCAGACATCGAGCAGTTCAAATATATCTTTTAGTGCTCGGCACCGAAGTAATTAGAACTGCGGCCCGCGGCCGGCCTCTCGATAAAGGATCTCGGCCCCGGGGTGCCGATGATTCGTGGTTCGACCATGCCCGCCTCAATGGCCCTTTGCAACGCCGCCGGATCAAGGATGCACATGGTGCGATAGAGGTGGAAGAGTGCCGACTCGTCCTGCCGTTCATAGGCCGACCTTATGCGTTCGAACTGGAGGCGTCGCTTTTCCATACCGGGTCGCTGATTTTCAACTATGCGAGAGATCCACTTGTCTTTCCAATCCACAAAGGTCAACGCATCGAAATGCAACAATTCCAAACCAGGAATCATAACTTTCGTCTGGAGGCTGGCATCGACCGGCGTCGCACCATGGCAATCAAAGTCGGCTGCGGCGTAGCGTGTCCGGACGAACGACTTTCCGGACACGTGCCCGAACAAACCATTCCGACTCAACGGCGCGAGATCACCGAACATCTCATCTATGAGGTCGGCATTGGCTCCATTTTTTTGCTGCACCTTGAACCACCGCGTCCAAAACGCGATCTCGATCGTGGGTTCGAATTCGTATATCGCCTCAAGCGACGGCGCAGTGACTGAGAAGACGTCGTCGCCCAAACGCGCCAGAAGCTGTCCGATGTCCTCTCGTGCGAAAATTCGCTCGTCGAGATCATCAGTCAGTAGCCACTCGGCCCGCGTCAGTCCAAAGACGTAGCGAAAATTTGCCGCTTGCCGAAGGAGTACATCGTCGGGGCGTTTGCCGGTCAGTCGCCGCCAATAACTTTCGTCACACACCGTGCACCGAACCCTTTCCGTGCACGGCCAGGACGCGATGCCGTCAGGCACGTCATGATCGAAGAACACGAAAACCTCGGCAGCACCAGCGGCCAGATGGTGGTCGATGAAGTCCTCGATGTACCGCCTCCGTCCTCGCACCGTGGAGACAACGGACCAGGTAGCGGGAGGCCGTGCCCTGCCGCTCGGTTCAGTTAACACCGAACTGTTCATCCGACATTTCCCAGATAGGCAGTTTGACGCCCCTTTCGCCGGCAGGATGGCTCACCCGAGAGTAGCCGGGAACCGGAGCGAGGGCACGGTCGAGCGCCAGCTTCCTTTCAGGAAGCGCGATATCAGCCATCGTCTTGCATTCGTCCACTGCGATTTCGGCGGCCGCTCTGCGCCCGGCCTGGTCGCGGTCGAAAGCGAGCTTCTCGGTGTGAATGCGCCGCGCAGTCGGCGCGGATATCGAGATGCCAATGCCCGAAACCAGGCCGGAGATCGCCGCCGCGACGATGGCGGGCCCGATGAGGGAGGTGCATTTCATGGGCCGATCCTACCTCGCCCCTTGGCTCCGGTAAAAGGACATTTCGGTGAGTGCATCAGGACTGCCGGCGGGTGGGGGCGCGGTCGCCGCAATCGGTCTCTTGATAGGCCCAAGTACATTCCTTTTCGGCGCGCTAATTCCTAAACGTTGCAGAGCGTGTGAAAACCCGGGGCTTGTGCGATATCGATACATTACGGAATCATGCAGCGAAGCGCTGTTTCGGTTCACACGCGCCGGGTCGCGCTGACCCGGTACCGGCCCGCCTCCGCCCTTGGCCCCACCTCCCGGCCAGGAGACCCCACGACCCGCCCCCCTGTCCCCTCGTCTGCTCCCTGTCCGTTCCGCTCGGGGGCCGCCAACAAATGTCACTTGCATTGTGCAAGCGACCTCGCTATATCGCTTGCACCATGCAACCTACCCCCGGTGCCCCGCCATGCGACGCAAGAGCTTCGAGACCATGTCCTGCCCCATCGCCCGCAGCCTGGAACGCGTCGGCGAATGGTGGAGCATCCTGATCCTGCGCGACGCCTTCCGCGGCGCGACGCGCTTCGAGCAATTCCAGAAAAGCCTGGACATCGCCCCCAACATGCTGACTCGCCGGCTGAACGCCCTGGTCGAGTCCGGCCTGCTCGAACGCCGCCGCTACAGTCAGCGCCCGGCGCGCGACGAATACCTGCTCACCGACCGCGGCCGCGACTTCCGTCCGGTCCTGTGGGCGCTGCTCGCCTACGGCAACCGCCACTTCGCCCCAGAAGGCCCGAACGTGGTGATCGTCGACGGCGAGACCGGGGAGCTTGCCGAACCGATCCTGGTGGATCGCCACAGCGGCCGGCCACTGACCGAGCCGCCGTTCCGCTCCGTCTACGGCACGGCCGCCGCCGAGGCAGTCCGCCGACGCCACGGCACGGCGCCCACATCATCGCCGCAACCCCCTACAGCATCGCCCGACGCCGCGGCGTCCTCCGCCGCGGCACCCGGCGCGCCGGCATCGGGAGACGCCCATGTCCAGTAGCATCACCGCCCGCGACACGATCCCCGCCATCCGCCGGGACAAGGTCCGTCTCCGGCTGCGGCGTGCGCTGCTGGCCGGCGCCGCGCTGGCCATCGGCGGCGCCGGGGCCGCCTGGTACGGCTACGATTGGTGGACCCAGGGACGCTTCATCCAGACCACCGACGACGCGTATGTCGGCGGCAACGTCACTCCCGTCGCCCCGCATGTCAGCGGCTTCGTGGCGCAGGTGCTGGTGACGGACAACCAGCTCGTGAAGGCCGGTCAACCACTGATCCGCCTCGACGACCGCGACTATCATGCGGCCCTGGATCATGCCGAGGCCGTGCTTGGGGCGCGCGCGGCGGCGCTGGACGGGCTGCGCGCGAAGTATGTGCTGCAGCAATCCACCATCCGCCAGCAGGCAGCCGAGCTTGCCGCGAAATCCGCCCAGGCGAGCTTCGCCGCGACCGACGCCGCGCGCTATCGCAGCCTGGCCCAGACCAGCGCTGGCTCGCGCCAGGACTCGCAGCGCAGCGATGCGCTCGATGTCGAGGCCCGCGCCGCCGTCGTTGCCGCCGACGCCGGACTGCAAGCCGCGCAGCAGCAACTGAAGGTTCTCACCGCACAGATTGCCGAAGCAGCTGCCGCCGTGGCGCAGGCGCAAGCCGATCTCGCCACGGCCAGGCTCAATCTGGACTACACGGAAATCCGCGCGCCGATCGACGGCTACGTCGGCAATCGCGCCGCGGAGGTCGGCGCCTATGTGTCGGCCGGCACCTATCTGGTTTCGGTGATTCCCTCGGCCGGCCTCTGGGTGGACGCCAATTTCAAGGAGGACCAGCTCGCCAGCATGGTTCCTGGCCAACCAGCCACCGTGGCGGCGGACGTACTGCCCGGCCATCCCTTCCACGGCCATCTCGCCAGCCTCGCGCCCGGCACCGGCGCCGTGTTCAGCGTCATCCCGCCCGAGAACGCGACGGGCAACTTCACCAAGATTGTGCAGCGCGTGCCGGTGCGCATCATGCTGGATGGCGGCGACACAAGGCTGCCCATGCTGCGGCCGGGCCTTTCCACCACGGTCAGCGTCGATACGCGGACCGACGCTGGCACTGCACCATGATCACGGTGGCGCCGAAGCAGCCGTCGGTGCTGCCCTTCGTGGTGATGTGCGTCGGCATGTTCATCGCACTGCTGGACATCCAGATCGTCGCGTCGTCCTTGCAGGACATCGGGGGCGGACTGTCGGCGGCGCAGGACGAGATCAGTTGGGTGCAGACCGCCTATCTGATCGCCGAGATCATCATGATCCCGCTGTCCGGCTGGCTCACGCGAGTGTTCTCGACGCGGTGGCTGTTCACCATATCGGCCGCCGGCTTCACCCTGACCAGCATGCTGTGCGGGCTGGCGTGGGACATCCACAGCATGATCATATTTCGCGCGTTGCAGGGGATGCTGGGCGCGTCGATGATCCCGACGGTGTTCACGTCGTCGTTCTATTTCTTTCAGGGGTCGCGGCGGGTCTATTCGGCGGCGGCGGTCGGCACCATCGCCTCGCTGGCGCCGACGCTAGGCCCGGTGATCGGCGGCTGGATCACCGATACGCTGAACTGGCACTGGCTGTTCTATATCAATCTCGTTCCCGGTCTGATCATCACCGTGCTGGTGCCGCTGATGGTGCGGATCGACAAGCCGGACCTGTCGCTGCTGCGCGGCGCCGACTATCCCGGCATGGCTCTGATGGCGATCGGCCTCGGCACGCTGGAATACGTGCTGGAGGAAGGCACGCGTTGGAACTGGTTCGATGATTCCACGATCCGCGCGTGCGCGTGGATCGCCGGCATCGCCCTGGCGCTGTTCGTCGCCCGCAGCCTGGCATTTCGCAACCCGGTGGTCGATCTGCGCGCGTTGGGAAATCGCAATTTCGCGCTCGGCTGCCTGCTGTCGTTCGTCACGGGCGTCGGGATGTTCACCACCATCTACCTGACACCGCTGTTCCTGGGATATGTGCGCGGCTTGAGCGCCTGGCAGATCGGCATGGCGATCTTCTCCACCGGCGTCGCGTCGCTGATCGGCACGCCGGTCTATGTCATGCTCGCGCGTCGCTTTGACGGGCGCTGGCTGATGATGTTCGGCCTGGCCTGCTTCGGCCTGGCGATGTGGAGCTACAGTTTCATCACGCATGACTGGGGTGCGGCGCAGCTTCTGGTGCCGCAGGTGCTGCGCGGCTTCCCGCAGGTGTTCGCGGTGGCGCCGAGCGTCACGCTGGGCCTCGGCAGCCTGCCGCCGGAGCGGCTGAAATACGCCAGCGGCCTGTTCAACATGATGCGCAACCTGGGCGGCGCCGTCGGCATCGCGGTGAGTGCCGCGATCATCAACGACCGCACCAACCTGCACTTCCAGGCGATCGCCACGCACCTGACGCCGGTAAACGGCGCGATGGAGCGCTTCGTGCAGAGTCTCACCCTGCGCTACGGCGCGCTGCCTGGCAGTCCCGGCGCGGGCCATGACGCGGCGCTGAAGCAGCTTTGGGAGCTGGCGTATCGGGAAGCGTCGACGCTGGCCTTCGCCGACGCCTTCCGCGCCATCATGCTGGCGTTCCTCGTCGCAACGTTGCTTGTCCCGCTGATGCGCAAGGTGGCCGCCACACCGGCACCGAGCGCGAATTCGCATTGAACGGCGCCGCGCCGCTTGTCCCGACAATTCTGACAGCCCATCGGCGATAAGCCTGGAGTCTGCCCAGACGGCATACTTTCTGGTAAAGTCGCCCAAATGCAGATCGTGACCTTGACTCAGCGGAAGGCGGCGGAGACTGAGCGGCGACAGCGCTCGGTGGACGATCTGCGTACTGCTCTGACCGAGTATGCCCGCACTCATGGCGGCCGGTTTCTGCTGTTCGGTTCTGCGGCCCGCGGGACGATGCGCTACAATAGTGACGTAGATTTGCTTACGGATTTTCCCGAGGCGGAAACCTCTTCCGCCTGGAACTTCGCCGAGCGCGCCTGCTGGGAGCGTGGCCTCGATCCCGATGTGATGCCCAGATCCTGGTGCAAGGCCGATTTTCTGACTCACATCGAGCAGGATATCGAGGTCCTCGCGTGAGCGATGCACGATGGGTCGAGATCGATCGGGCCGTAGCCTCCGCGATCAGGAATTTTCGCTAAGGCGTCGAATTTGCCCGGCATCGTGACTTTGGAGCGGACGACCTGATCGGTTCCGCCCTGCAGATGGGCTGCATGCACGCCATCATGGCAGGTCACACGTCGCTGGAGAACGCACTGCTGCGTATCCTGGACCTGCTGGGCGAGGCCCGGCCGAGTGGTGAATCGTGGCATGCCGACTTGATCGAACGAATCGGCCAAGGTATCGCGGCCAGACCGGCCATCCTTCCGCCGGAATTGATAGCAGCGGCGGACGAGACCCGAAGGTTTCGCAATCGCGCTGTCCGTTCTTATGACACCTTCGAGCCGACGCGCGCCGGCCCCGCTATCGACGCTGCCGATCTCCTGGTAACAGCTTTGTCGGGAGCAATTGCGCAATTCCGCGGCGTGATCGATCAGTAACAAATTCCCAGACAGCAGTCGGAAACGTGCGGAGTGCCCCCCTGCGAGCGTCGGCCACCCGCGGCCCAAGTCCTTCCGTCTCACCCCGTCACCCGCTACCCTCCGCCGGCGAAGGGGAAATGCCATGTCTGAATACGACTACATCATCGTCGGCGCCGGCTCGGCCGGCTGCGTCCTGGCCAACCGGCTCACCGAGGACCCGGGCATCAAAGTGTTGCTGCTGGAAGCCGGCCCGCCCGACGACTCCATGTGGATCAACATCCCCGCCGGCTTCACCAAGCTCCTGAACGATCCACGCTACAACTGGACGTTCGCCGCCGAGCCGGAGCCTAACGTCAACGGCCGCTCGATCCCGATCCCGCGCGGCAAGACGCTCGGCGGCTCGAGCTCGATCAACGGCATGCTCTATGTGCGTGGCAATCCGCTCGACTACGACACCTGGGCGCAGTTCGGCAACCGTGGCTGGTCGTACGATGCGGTGCTGCACTACTTCAAGAAATCCGAGCATTATGAACCAGGCGGCGACGACAGCCGCGGCCGCGGCGGATTGCTCAATGTCGCCGCCATGCGCGAGCGAGCCGAATTGCTCGACGCCTTCATCGACGCCGCCGTGGCCCAGGGCTTTGCCCGCAACCCGGACTACAACAACGGCGACCAGGAAGGCTTCGGCTACTACCAGGTGACGCAGAAGGATGGCCGCCGCTGGTCCACCGCGCGCGCGTTCCTCGACCCGGTGCGCCGCCGCGCCAACCTGCGCGTCGAAACAGAAGCCCTGGCCACCCGCGTATTGCTCCGCGGCAAGCGCGCCGTCGGCGTTGCCTGGACGCAGCGCGGGCACGTGCGCGAGGCGCGCTGCGGCGGCGAGGTGATCCTCGCGGCCGGCGCAGTGAAGTCGCCGCATCTGCTGGAACTGTCCGGCATTGGCCAGCCGGAGGTGCTGCAAGCCGCCGGCATCGCCGTGCAGCACGAATTGCGCGGGGTCGGCGAGAATTACCGCGACCACTACGGTCCACGCATGAACTGGCGGGTGAAGCTGCCCGTCACGCTGAACGAGCAAACGCGGGGCGCGGCGTTGATGAGGGAGGTGGTGAAGTATTATACCCAGCATCGCGGTGTGCTGACCTTCACCGCCGGCATCGTCTATGGCTTTGTTAAGTCGCGGCCGGAACTCGCGGTGCCGGACCTGCAGTATCATTTCGCCCATGCGAGCTATGCCAATGCGCAAACGCGTGTGCTGGATCACGAACCGGGCATGACGCTGACGGTATATCAGTGCCGGCCGGAATCGAAAGGCTCGATCCACGCAAAATCCGCCGATGCGGCGGCAGCGCCGGCGATCCGCCCGAACTTCCTGGCCGAGGAACTCGATCGCCAGACGGTTGTCGCCGGGATGAAGATCGGCCGCGGCATCGTCAACAACCCGGTGCTGGACCGCTATCGCGCGTTCGAAATGAATCCGGGCGACCAATACCAGACCGATGACGAGCTGCTGGAGTTCGCGCGGTTGAACGGCCAGACCACGTATCACGTGACCGGCACGTGCAAGATGGGGCAGGACCCGATGGCGGTGGTGGACGACGAGCTGCGCGTGCATGGCGTCGCCGGGCTGCGCGTGGTCGATGCGTCGATTATGCCCACGCTGGTGTCGGGCAACACCAATGCCGCGGTGATCATGATCGCGGAGAAGGGCGCGGACATGATCAAGGCCGCCGCGTCACAGCCGGTACGGGCGGCGGCGTAGCGCGACGCCATCGGGTCAGCGAAGGAAGGCCAGGGGCTCTGCCCCTGGACCCCGCCAAGGGCGGAGCCCTTGGGACCCTTCAGTTGGAGTGGTTGGACGGGAGGGGGCCACGAGTCGCGGTGGTCTTTCCGACCG
>Ga0209415_10009649_pt1 | contig 16556 bp, 18 predicted proteins | sample PeaSoiSIISIP2007_FD_187696 | JGI IMG/M metagenome (GOLD analysis project Ga0209415, IMG submission 187696) | Peat soil microbial communities from Weissenstadt, Germany - SII-SIP-2007 (SPAdes) (version 2) | ecosystem: Environmental > Terrestrial > Soil > Wetlands > Peat | place: Germany...
ACATTGATCGGCATGATGGCGCGCAACACCGGCGCCGATCTCACGGTGCTGGCGCTGGTGGGAGAACGCGGACGCGAAGTACGGCATTTTCTTGAGGACGCTCTGGGCGAGGAAGGCAGGAAGCGCTCCGTGGTCGTGGTTTCTACCTCCGATCAGTCTCCGTTGCTGCGTATCCGCGCGGCCCTGGCGGCAACGGCAGTTTCGGAATATTTTTGTGCCCAGGGCAAGAACGTTTTGCTGGTAGTCGATTCGCTCACGCGTCTGGCTATGGCACAGCGCGAGATTAGCCTGGCGGCTGGCGAACCCCCGACTGCGAAGGGCTACACTCCGTCGGTCTTCACGTTGATGGCGCGACTGATTGAACGAGCGGGAAAATTCAGTGGAGGCAGCATCACCGCGTTTTATACCGTCTTAATGGAAGGGGACGATCAGCAGGATCCGTTAGTCGATGGAGCGCGCGCGCTGCTGGATGGGCATATCATGCTCGACCGTCGCTTGGCGGCGCAAAATCACTATCCGCCAATCGCAATTCTGGACAGCATCAGCCGGCTCATGCCCATGGTTTGTTCGGCAGAGCACATGGAAAAAGCGCAGGCGCTGCGGCGACTGCTGGCGGCTTACACCGCGTCCGAAGACCTGATTCGTATTGGCGCATACCAGAAAGGAAGCGATCCGGTGCTGGATCGAGCGCTTGCGATTTTGTCCGAACTCAATCGCTTTCTGCAGCAAGGAGCCAACGAAGAGGTCACGCTGCAAGCGACAATCACCCGGCTGCTGGCCCTGGCCAGCTGAACCTCATGGCATTCCGATTCCCTCTCGAAGTCCTTTTACGGGTGCGGCAAGGCCTGGAGCGGCAACATGAGTTGCGGCTGCAGGAAGCGAATTACCGGGTGGCGATGCTGGGGCAGCAAATCGAAGACACACACAGTGAAATGCAGAATATCTCGGATCGACGGCGGCCTCAGCTCGAATCTGGGATCAGTGCGGCGGAACTGCAATTTGATGTGCTCTGCCGGGCCGTGCTGAGCGAGCGGCGGCATACCCTCGAAAAACAACTGGTTGAGGCCAAAGCGCTTCGACATGCCCGCAGCGAAGAGTTCCTGCAGTCACGGCGGCAGCGCGAAGTAATTGACACTCTGCGCCATCACCAGCTTCAGGACTACCAGCAAGAGGAAGCCAGACAGGACCAGCGTCGTCTCGACGATTTATTTCTCCTGCGGCGCGCATACCTTCGACTCAGCTAGTCTTTGCCGAGCTTCATGGGCAAGCCTTGCCCACACGGTTCAATTCAGCTTGTCATCCCATCAACACGATTCTATCGGCAGAGTGCGATTGCAGCTTGAGTCTCAACTAGTTATTGGCTCTTGCCGGCGCGAGCATCGCGATGCGGGCCTTTGGTGTTGCGCATGCATTGAACGGAGTGCCGGCGAATGATCGTGAGATGGATTTGTGCTAACCAACTTTATTCAACCCGATGCTGCATCGTCCGGTTCTCCCAATAAGTCGGCACTTCCATTCCCATCCGCCGCCCCGGGTGCAAGCAGCTTTGCCAGCACCTTGCAGAACGCGCAAGGAGCAGCACCGATGGCTCCCCAGCCTGAGCCTACTGCGGTTGTGGGACGAGGCAAGCCCGGGGAAAAAAAGACGGCAGAAAATTCGAAAACAAGTGCGGCGAGGCAAACTACGCCAGCCGCAAATGCAGCCTTCGTTGTAGATGCGAAGCCACCCTCCGCGATGGTCATTGAACTGGCAGCCATGCCACCGCAACCACAAGGCATCACTGGCCCGATTGCGACTGCGGATTCGACCCCTTCACTGGTCAGTTCGCGATCCGGCGACGCAGTTGCATCGATAGCTCGAGTGGAGCCAGCCATGGAGGCTGTTTCGGAGGGGTTATCGCCTGAGTTTCAACCGGACACGTTGACGGGCACGTCAGGAATGCCATCTTTGTCTCCGAATAAGAGCGGGGACGGGCCGAGCGCCCCTGCGTCCAAAGGCGCGGTGGCGAGGAGCGTTGCCAGCCTGAAGTCTGCTGAAACGCCGGCCTCAGATTCATCAGTGTCGGATATAACGTCAGGACTTTCCCCCTCACTGGCGGAGTTTGCGGGAACAGGCAGCGATCCCCGCCCGGTCCTGACAACTCCGACTCAAAACGGGATCCCGCTGCATGCCGTGGATGCCGAGAGCGGCGCGGCCAATGCTGCTGCTGGAGTCAATCAGTCCACGGCGGATAGCGAGCAGCAAGCTGGCAACAGCGATTTCCGACCTGCGCCCACCTCCACTCCCATGCAAAGTGCGATGCTGCTGACTGCGATGGAGCCAACGGGCAACCCAACCAATGCTGTGATTGGACTCAAGCAATCTAGCCTGGATGGAACACTGCCAGCCAGCAACGTTGATCCCCGCCCGGGCCTGACGAATCCCACAAAAAGTGCGCTGCCGTTCGATGCTACGGATCCTACAAGCGCGGTCGCGATGGCTACCGCAGTGGACCAATCCGCCTCCGACCGCAAAGCACCATCCGGCAGCGGCCCGGGTCCGGGGAGCCTGGCTGCGCTGGCTTCTTCGTTCACGGTTTCGAGCATGGCATCCGCGGCCGAGATCGCAAAACATATTTTGTTGCCCTCGGCGATGCCGACGAAAGCAAAGGAAACGAATTCTACTGCAGAAGCTCGAGCCACAGAAACACTCAGCCAGAGAGTTGCCTTGAACCAGCCTTCACTAAACCGGGCTGCTTCGAATCAATCTCCGTCAGGCCAACCTCTGTCAGGTCTGCCTCTGTCAAACCAGGAGAGCACGACGTCGAAGCCGACCGATTCTTTCGCAAACCGGGTGGACACGAATGCCCAGCCACCATCAGCTAGCGGGTTGCCAGTTCCTACCCCCGGCGCCGCGAGCGGTGGCAATCCTGCTGGCAGTGTTCCCGCAGATGTTCTGCTGCAGGTCTCGCCCGCGGCGAGTCAAGACTTCGGAAGCCAGCACGCGGCTTCGCCTGGGGCGGAACTTCAGCCTCTTGCGGCAAGTCCTCCGACTGCAGCGCCCACGGCTGGCCCAATCGAGACTGCTCGACTGGTCGCCGGCGCAGCGCAGTCGGAAATGCACATTGGGCTGCGCACCCAGGCTTTCGGCAGCGTCGAGGTACACACGGTGGTACGCGACGGCCAGGTGGGCTTGAGCGTGGGTAGCGAGAGAGGCGATCTGCGTACTTTTCTCGCAACCGAAGTCTCCGGTCTGCAAACCACATTTCGCCAGCAGGACCTGCGCTTCGAGAGCATCCGCTTTCTGGAAACGAGTGCAGGGACGACTGCGGGCTTCTCCGCCGGAGCAGATTCGCAACCGCGTTCCTCGAGCCAGCCGCAAGCTTCTCCGTCCGGACTTTTCTCAATCCACGGCCCGCACGAGGAAGCGCCTGAACTCGTAATCAACGCCGGATTACGGACGAGGCTGAATGTGCACGCATGAAACACCAAGTGAAGAATTAAAGGAGGAGCTATGAATGTGATTCCAGTAGCCAACAGTGCCATCGGAACTACTGCCCCGGTAAACAAGGCGGCAGCAACAACCACTAACAGCACGGCGAGCAGTTCCACGGACTCGACGCAAAGCATGTTTATGCAACTGCTGGTCGCGCAGTTGCAGAATCAGAGCCCGCTCGATCCCGTGGATCCCACCCAGTTCACCTCTCAGCTGGTGCAGTTTAATATGCTCGACCAGCTAACCCAGATTAACAACACTCTGACGACCGCTTTTGGGACGGCGTCGACCACCCCAACAACGTCCAGCACTGCTACGACGAACTCAGTTCAAGGAGCGCAATAATGCCGAATTTTTCAATTCCGCTTTCCGGATTGACCGCCGAAGCCACGGCGCTGTCAGCGATTGCCAATAACCTGGCCAATCAGAACACTACCGGCTACAAGGACACCAGCGTCCTATTCAGCAATTTGTTTTATCAGAACCTGGGCACCACAGGCGCAGGTGATCCCATTCAAATTGGGTCTGGCACCCAAATTAGTTCGATGCCTAGTAACTTCACGCAAGGGAGTGTTACGGCCACGGGCGTCCCCACCGACGTGGCCATTCAAGGGAATGGCTTCTTTGTGGTGCAGAACGGTGGGGTCACCAGTTATACGCGGGCGGGCGACTTTTCCGTGGACAAGAACAATTTTCTGGTGACTTCCGAGGGGCAACAGGTGTTGGGCTACCCTGCGGCGAACGGGGTCGTGAACACCGGAGGCGGCGTAGGACCATTACAGCTCGGCGCGGGCACGATCAGTCCGCCGACAGTGACCAGCACCGTCTCAATCACGACCAACCTCAATTCCGGAGCGGCGGTAGGCGACACGTACTCGACGCCGGTCACGATCTATGACTCGCTGGGAGCCATCCACATCCTGACTTTTACCTTCACCAAGACCGCCGCGAACGCATGGAACTACTCGCTCGCAGTTCCTCCCGCCGATTCCAGTCTGCCGGGAGGAATAGTGACCGCTGGAGCCATGACCTTCGATGGCAACGGCAACCTGCTCACCCCGGCGGCAAACCTTGCCGGTCTGTCGATCCCAGGACTTACGGACGGGGCCAAGAACATGACTTTCGCCTGGGACCTCTATAACGGAACCGCTCCGGTGATTACGCAAGTGGCCGCTACCAGCAGCACGTCCTCGACCCAGCAGGACGGCAGCAGCAGCGGGACCTTGAGCAACTTTACTATCGGCGCCGATGGCACAGTGACAGGGGCATTCACCAATGGTAAGACTGCGGCCCTGGGGCAATTGGCATTGGCCAGCTTTGCCGACCAGCAAGGGCTGGAAAACGCAGGCACCACTGACTTCACGCAGACACTGGCCTCGGGTCAAGCTGTGGTGGGGATAGCGGGCACGAGCGGACGGGGCACCTTGTCGGGAGGTTCACTGGAGCTGTCAAATGTTGACATCGCCACCGAGTTCGCCAATCTCATCGTAGCGCAGCGTGCTTTTGAGGCCGATGCGAAGGCGGTAACCACCTTCGATCAAATCACGCAAGATACCATCAATCTGAAACCGCAGTAAGGTCTGGTGCCCTGCTCTCTCTCGAGGGCAGGGCATGATTCTTAGTTGCTCCTAATGAAAATTCTGTAGCCTTCATCGGCGGCGGGTTTCAGATTCTCTGGCAAACACGCGAGCACTCTCGCGCTATCTCCCCTATCTCTATTCGAACCAAAGCATTCGAAGGCCCACCCTTCGATTGATGGCGGCGGCCCTGATCTCCCCATCTCGGCACCCGGGTTGCTCTGTCTTCTTGCGGAGTGAAGTTCGGACAGTTCACCAGAAATTCTTTGATCCGGTACGCAATATGGCCGAGCCAGCCCTTGTTATGCAGCCGCAGAGCGACGCGGCTGTGCATCCCGATGCGTGGGCACAGGTATTGCCTCTGCCCTGCCGGTTGACTGTAGATGTGCCTCTGCCCGGTTTCACGGTCGCCGACGCGTTGCGGTTGCGCAGGAGTTCGGTGATCAATTCGCACTGGCGATTGGGCACCGACATACCGCTACGGCTCAATGGCGAGCTGATCGCTCGCGGCGAGTTCGAAGTTGTGGGCAATCATTTGGCGGTACGTTTGACCGAGTTGGTGTGAGTGAGAGACGGAGAGAAGGGGATGCCATGGGACGTGCAGACTGGGCGGCAATGCTGAAAGGTAATCATCTGACGCGAGCACTGCGGTGGCTAACCGCTCTCCGCCGCTCCTTTGGCTCGTCTCCCTCGCGCCAGTTGCGTTTGCGCGAGACCCTGACGCTCGGAGAGCGGCGTTTCATCGCCGTGGTCGAGTTCGAAGGGCAGAAGTTTCTAATTGCGGGGACCGGAAGTTCTGTAGCCATGCTGACGGCGCTTCCGAGTGCAGCCAGCGCGAAGGAAAACTCGCAGGCTGAAGCCGGGCATGGAGAGGTTCCGACCTGGACATTCTCCAGCCAAGGATCGGGCCGGCAATTGATTCGAGGATGAAGCGAGGAAAAAGATGAAGCGGCGGATCAGAATCCGCACCCTGTTGCTGGCCGGAGCCCTGGGCTTGCTGTTCGCTCCCTGCGCCAGCGCAGGAATGCGGCCTCGAGCATCCGCAGGGCTGCCGTGGAACGGTTCGGGAGGAGCGAGCGGATCGGTGCCATGGAACATCGTGGTGCTGCTGACCTTGTTGACTCTGCTGCCCTCGCTGTTGCTGGCCATGACTCCGTTTGCCCGGCTGCTGGTGGTGTTTCATTTTTTGCGGCAGGCGCTGGGAACGCAGACCGCACCCAGCAATCAGACCTTGATCGGACTTTCGCTGATTCTCACTTTCTTTCTCATGCAACCGGTGATGAGCACAATCTATAGCACGGCGGTTGTGCCTTACGAGAAAGGCAGCGTGGATGCGGTGGCCGCGGTCGAGCTGGGTGCCGGACCGTTGCGCCAGTTCATGCTCAAATTTGCCCGGGAAAAAGATCTGGCGCTGTTTCTTGAACTGGCCAAGGAGCCGCGCCCGGCGCGGCCCGATCAGGTTGCCATGCGGGTGGTGTTGCCCGCCTACATCCTCTCGGAACTGAAAGCCGGATTCCAGATCGGCGCCGCTCTCTATCTGCCCTTCCTGGTGGTGGACATGGCGGTGGCTGCCATCACCACCTCGGTGGGCATGCTGCAGTTGCCGCCGGTCGTGATTTCGACGCCCCTCAAGATTCTGCTGTTCGTCATGGTGGACGGCTGGAATCTGCTGGTGGGGTCTCTGATGAAGAGTTTCACTTGAGGAAAAAGTATGTCGACTCAGCAAACCGTGGAACTGGCCCGAAGAACGCTCGAAACCGTGCTCTGGATTGTGGCGCCGCTGCTGCTGGTGGCCACGGTGACCAGCTTGATTATCAACATTCTTCAGGTGCTGACTTCTCTGCAGGAAAGCACGCTCTCGACGGTGCCGCGGCTGGCCGCAGTGGCGGCGGCGATCTTCGTGCTTTTGCCGTACATGGTGCGGCGGATGGCGCTGTTCACGGTCACCCTGTTTTCGGATTTTCACCCGTTCTTGCGTTAGATGCCCATGGAAACTCTGCATCTCGAGACACTGGTTGCGGCGGTGATGTTTGCCGGGGTGCGCATCGGCAGCTTGATGCTGTTCGCACCCTTTCTGAGCAGTGGAAGTATGCCGGTGCAGGTAAAGGCCGGGTTGACGGTTGCACTGACCGCGCTGCTGTATCCGGTCTATGGGGTGGTGCGGCTCGAGACCAGCGCTCTGGGCTGGATTCAGGTATGTACCGGAGAAGTAGTGGTGGGGCTACTCTTGGGATTAAGCCTGCAATTCATTCTCGAAGCGGCGCAAATGGCGGGTCAGATTCTCGGAGTGCAGGCGGGATTTTCCCTGGTCAGCATTCTGGATCCGCAGACCCAGGCGGATTCGCCCGTGATCTCGACTTTCATCCAACTGGTCACGCTGGTGATTTTCATGCAGCTCAACGTACATCACTGGCTTCTGCGCGGGCTGGCGGCCAGCTTCGCCTACCTTCCTCCTGGCTCGGTAGTTCTCAGTCTTGGGGTAACCACCAGCCTGCTGCGGGCGGCGGGCGCCATCTGGCTGGTAGGCCTGCAAATCGCTGCTCCCGTGGTGGTGGCCACCATGTTGGTTGACGTCACCCTGGGTTTCCTGGCCAAGTCGTCGCCCCAAATCCCCATTCTGTTTTTGGGGCTGTCGATCAAGACCATAGTCGCGCTGACGATTCTGTCAGGAACATTAATTTTGTGGCCGCGACTTTTTGAGCATCACTTCGCGGCTGCCATCTCGCTGGGCGAGCGACTTCTGCATTTGGCTAAGTGAGAAAAGATGGCGGACAGCAACAAAACCGAACAAGCGTCTCCACGCAAGCGGCAGAAGGCGCGGGAGAAGGGCCAGATTGCGCGCAGCCGCGACCTCATGTCGAGTCTGGCGGTGGGCACGATGGTACTGCTTTTCGCCACCCAGGCGCCGGCCTTCGCCGCCCAATGGCGCGCTTTGCTCAGCCGCAGTCTGGATGCGGCGGTCATCGGCGACTTGAGCGAGACGCCGCTGCTGACCTGGACTGGCTTGACCGTGGTTCGCGCCGTCAGCCTGATTGTTTGGTTGAGCTGGATGGCGGCCATGCTGGGAGCCCTGGCCCAGGGCGGTCTGGTGTTCGCGCCCAGCGCGCTGCAGCCCAATTTCTCGCGGCTCAGCCCGGCATCGCGGCTGGAGCAACTGTTTTCCTTGCCCTCGGTCGGCCGCCTGCTGAAGTCTTTGTTGCCGGGCGCTGCCATCGTTTATCTGGCGGTGGGAATCCTGTCGCGCGAATGGAACACGGTGCTGGGCGCGGCGCATTTCGGAATCAACCGGCTAGCCGCTTATCTCATGGCACATGTTTTCGAGCTGGCGTGGAAGGCCGCACTGGTGCTGCTGGTGTGGTCGGGCGCCGATTACGCCATCGAGAAGCACAAGCTGGGCAGCGACCTGCGCATGAGCAAGCAGGATCAACGGGACGAATACAAGGAGACGGAAGGAAATCCCGCGACCAAGGCCCGCATCCGGCGGCTGCGCCGGCAGATCCGGCGAAGGCGGATGTTGGATGAGGTCAAGAAGGCCTCGGTGGTCATCACCAACCCCAACGAATTTGCGGTCGCGCTTGAGTACCGGCTGGACATGCCGGCGCCGGTGGTAGTGGCCAAGGGACGCAACCTGTTTGCCCAGCAGATCAAGCAGATCGCACTCTGGCACGGAATTCCCATGGTCGAGAACCGGCCTCTGGCGCACGCGCTCTACCGGGCGGTTGAAGTCGGGCAATCGATTCCGCCCAAGCTCTACGCCGTGGTGGCTGCGATTCTCGCGGCAATTTTCCGGGCCCAGGAGCGGGCTGGCGGCGTCCCCGCACAGGCAGGAAGGTAAGCCATGGCCGAAGCGCCAAAAGCTTCTCCGCTGGCAGGAAATGGAGTCGTGGAATGGGCGGTTCCGGTAGCGGCGGTGGCTCTGGTTTTCGTGATGCTGGTGCCGCTGCCCTCGGTGCTGCTGGATATATTGCTTGCCACCAGCATCACCGCCTCGGTGCTGGTGCTCTTGTCCGCCATCCACATTCTTCGTCCGGCGCAGTTCTCCGTGTTTCCCAGCCTGGTGCTGCTGCTCACCCTGGTGCGGCTCTCGCTGAATCTGGCCTCCAGCCGGCGGATTTTACTGCATGGCAACGAAGGCGCATCGGCTGCGGGAAAAGTGATCGAGGCTTTCGGGCAGTTCGTGGTGGGCGGGAATTACGTGGTCGGGTTCGTGCTGTTCCTGGCCCTGATCGCGATTCAGTACATCGTGATCAGCCATGGCGCGGTGCGTACCGCGGAGGTCACGGCCCGCTTCACCCTCGATGCTTTGCCGGGCAAGCAGATGGCCATCGATGCCGACTTGAATGCCGGGCTCATTGATGAGGCGACAGCCCGTGCCCGGCGTGAACAGATCGCCCACGAAGCCGAATTCTATGGAGCCATGGACGGGGCCGCGCGCTTCAACCAGCGGGACTCGCTGGCCACCATTCTTATTACCGCGGTGAACATCATTGCCGGTTTTCTCATCGGCGTATTCCAACTGGATATTCCCTTTCACGAGGCGCTCAAGACTTACACCGTGCTCACCGTGGGCGATGGCCTGGTCACCATGATCCCCTCGCTCCTGGTTTCGATGGCGGGCGGGATCGTGGTAACCCGCGCGTCCTCGGGTTCGAGCCTCTCCACCGATCTTGGCCGCCAGCTGTTCTCCGGGCGGCGGCCGCTGATTATCGCGTCGGGAGTCATGTTGACCCTCGCGGCCATTCCCGGGCTGCCCAAGTTCTCGTTTTTCCTGCTGGCGGCAGTGGTGGGCGTGCTGGCCTGGCGCGCGCCCAAGATCATGGCGGACAAACCGGGTACGACTCCCGACGCCAAAGCCAAGAAGCCCGTGACTGAATCGATTGAAGATTTGCTGAAGCTGGATGAGCTGAGTCTGGAGGTCGGCTATGGGCTGGTGGCGCTGGTCGACCAGGAGCATGGCGGGCAACTGCTGGCGCGGGTGCGGTCCTTGCGCAGCAGCCTGGCGCTGCAGTTAGGTTTCATCGTTCCCTCGGTGCACATCACCGACAACGCCCGGCTCAAGGCGCGGGAGTATGTCATCTCGCTGCGCGGGGTGGAAATCGCGCGCTGGGAGATGCACGAAGATCACCTGCTGGCCATCAGCTCCGATGCCACGCCGCCTCCTTTGGCCGGGACCGCGACGCGCGAGCCGGCTTTCGGGGTTTCGGCTTTGTGGATTATCCCTGGCCTGCAGAATGAGGCTCTGGCCAAGGGTTATGCCGTGGTCGATCAGACTTCGGTGCTCGCCACCCACCTGGCGGAAGTCATCAAGCAGCATGCCTCCGAACTGCTGACCCGGCAGGAAGCCAAGCGTCTGCTCGATCGCTTGGCGGAGAGCCATCCCAAGCTGGTGGAAGAGCTGGTTCCCAAGCTGTTGAGCCTGGGCGAGGTGCACAAAGTTATGCAGCAACTGTTGCGCGAGCAGGTTTCGATCCGCGATCTGTCGACCATTCTCGAGGCTCTGCTCGACACCGGCGGGGTCAGCAAGCATCCGGTGCTGCTGGTCGAAGCTGCGCGGCAGGCTCTGGGGCGGGCCCTGGTGCAGCCGCTGCTCGGCGAAGACGGCAACTTGCGCGTGGTCACGCTGGACAGCTCGATCGAGGAGGAATTGAACCGCGCTTTCAGTTCGCCAGCTTCGACTACGGCAGCGGCGGGGCTGCAGCCTTCGCTGGTGCGCCGCCTGCTCGAAGGGCTGCGCCGGCTGGCGGGAGAACAGGTGGCCGTAGCCAGCCCGGTGCTTTTGTGTTCATCGCCGGCGCGCTTCCACCTGAAACGGCTGCTGGAACCGTTCGTGCCCAAGCTCATTGTGCTGGCGCCGGGCGAGATTCCCGCGGTGGTTTCGGTGCAGTCGCTGGGAACGTTGCGCTGAGCCACGTGCCGACGGCAACGGTTACGAGGAGAACAGAATGAGGGAAGCGAAGGCCGCCTATACCGCCTGGCAGGACGACCAAGAACGCGAGCGTTTGCTCATGGAACAACTTCCCCAGGTGCGCTACATCGCCCGCCGCATTCACGAGCGTCTGCCTCGCCATGTGCCTTTTGAGGATTTGGTACATGCCGGCGTGGTCGGATTGATCGATGCCCTGCACAAGTATGATCGCGGCAAGCAGGTGCAGTTCGGTTCCTATGCCAAATTCCGCATTCGCGGCGCCATCCTGGACAGCCTGCGGGAAATGGACTGGAGCCCCCGCGACTTGCGGCGCAAGGCGCGGCGCCTTGAGGAAGCGAACAACACTTTGCGCTCGCAACTGGGCCGCAATCCCAGCCAGCCGGAACTGGCAGCGGAGTTGGGAATCGACTTGCACGGGTTGCAGATGCTGCTGGGCGAGATTGACGGGCTCGAGGTGGGAAGCCTGCGGGTGCAGTCGCGGCAGGACGGCAAAGAGGAAGATCTTTGCGAGTATTTGCCGGATGATCCGGAAGAAACGCCGCTGTTGCTTTGCCTGCGCTCGGAGATGAAGGAATTACTGACTCGCGCCATCGAGGAGTTGCCGGAGAAAGAGCGCCAGGTTCTGGCGCTCTACTACTACGAAGAGCTAACTATGAAGGAAGTGGGAGCGGTAATGGGGGTGGGAGAGTCGCGCGTCTCCCAGATCCACTCCATGGCCGTCATCCGGCTGCGCGCCCGGCTGGCGGAACTCACGGCTGTCCGCGCTCAAGCGCCGTGCTCGGCCAGCGCGGCCGGCGCGACTTGAGAGGAGATCCAAGATGGAAAAACTTCTGAACCAGGCGGAAATCGACGCCATGGTGCGCAAAGCCCGCGGCGGCGATGCCAGCGGGAAAAAAGAAGGCGCACCCGCAGTGGTGACGCTGTGGGATGTGCGCCAAGCCGGCCAGATCGGGCGCGAGCAGGTGCAATCCATCAGCACCCTGCATGAAGGTTTTGCCCGCAACTTGACGCATGCGGTCGGAGCTTACCTGCGCATCGAATTCGCCGCCGCCCTGGTTTCGGCCGAGCACCTGACCTATGGAGAGGTTTTACAACGCATTCCCGAGGTCAGCTATCTGGCTAGTTGCAAGCTCTCGCCGGTGGGCGCGACCGCCCTGCTGCAACTGGACCTGGCGGTCGCATTCCCTCTGATTGACGTACTCCTCGGAGGCAAGGGCAGCAGTTCGGACTCCGGACGTCAACTGACGGAGATCGAGGAGCAGATTCTCGAGACCGTGATGCGCATCATCTGCCGTGAGCTGCAAAGCGCCTGGCAGGTGTTGGCGCTGGAATTCGAATTCGAGTCGCGGCAGCAAGCCGAGCAGGTGCAGCGCTTGATGCCGTCGGAAGAAAAAACGCTCTCGCTGGCCTTTGACATTACCGTCGCAGAAAGCCGGGGAACGCTGAATCTGGTCTTCCCTGCGGTGGTTTCGAACGCTCTGTTGCGAAAGCTCGCGGCAGGCTGGGTTCGCGCCAAAATGCGGGCCCGGCCGGACTCCGAGCTGCGCTTGCGGCATCACTTGATGGCTTGCCCTTTTCGCATGGACCTGGGGATGAACATTCCAGGGGTCCCGCTGCGCGAGCTGCTGGCTCTTTCCCCGGGCACGCTGCTGGTCCTGAAGTACCCGGTGCAGCAGCCGGCTGCCTTGCGGGTGAGCGGGTGTGAAATGTTTGTAGCCGGAGTGGCGCGGCGGGGCTGGTTGCGGGCTGCGCAAGTGCTAAAACGATGTCGCCTGGAGCCGGAAAGGAAATAAACTTCATGACTGACGAACCCACTCCCCCTGCCTCTGCAACTCCGGCCGCTTCGCCCCCGGATGCCGACGCGCGTGCCTACATGCAGGTTTGGGCCGAAAGCCTGGCGCAGGTCCTGGGCCAAATTGCCGGGTCAGCCTTCGCGGTGGAATGTCTGCCGGAGGCTCCCGCTGAAGTTCCCGCTACGCAGGAAACTGATTTGCGCGTCATCCTGGTGGCCGCGGGAGCTCTGCGCGGCGAAATGAGCCTGCGCATCCCGCGCCCCGCGGTTTTGGCGCTGGCGCAGCTTTTTGTGGGCGAAGCGCAAGATGGCGCCATCGAGTTCAAACCCGATCATCAGGAAGCGGTCGAGGAACTGCTGCGCCAAGTCGCAGGCCAAGCCGCCACCACTTTAAAGCCGCGCTGGGGGGAAGTGCAATTACGACTGGAATCGGGCGCTCCGCCTTCCTGGTCCGCGGGCGCCAGCGGATGGCTGGCTTCGGGCAGCGGCGCGGTTTTCCCGCTCTTGTTGGAGTGGCAGTTAAGTGCGGCTTTGAATGCCGCGCTGGCGGCGGCTTCGCCATCTCCGGAGGCCAAGCCCTCCGAGGCTCCGGCAGACAGCGAGGTCGGCGAAGGCAATCTCGACTTGCTCCGGGATGTCGAACTCGAGGTAACCCTGCGTTTCGGGGAGCGCATCATGCTGCTGCGGGACATCCTGGAATTGGGCGAGGGCTCGGTGGTGGAGTTGGACCGCCAGGTCGAGGAACCGGTGGACCTGCTGCTCGACGGCAAACTCATTGCCCGGGGCGAGGTGGTGGTGGTGGACGGCAATTACGGGTTGCGGATCCAGGAAATGCTGACGCCGCTGTCATCCGGATAGGTGTGCCGAGAATTGGGTGGAGACGAACGAATGAAGATGAATGCGAGGCGCTGCGGAGCGTGGCTTGCGGGCGCTCGCGCCCGCTGGACCCGGAGCCATCCGCCTTGCGGCGAGCACGACTGTAAGGTCACGCGCAGAATGTGGCAGAGAATCAGCTGGTGGAATGGAAGGATCCGGTTACGCGGTTCTTCTTATTGCGCCCCGCAATGCTTCGAAAGCGCAGCCCGCAAATATTTTTCCGCAGCCTGTGCCCCGGTGGTTGCCGTTTCTCCGGTGCGGCACCGTATTCCGCTGGGCTTGCTCATGCTTTCGCGCGGGCAACTCACCTACCCGCAGTTGCGAGCGGCGCTCGAGGCGCAGCAGGGCAGCCCGTACCATCGCATCGGAGAGTGGCTGGAGAAGCTGGGTTTTGCCACCGAACAACAGATCACCGCGGCGCTCGGACTGCAGTGGGCTTGCCCCGTTCTTGCCTGGAGAAGGCCGCAGGATTCTGGCTGTGCGCGTATGTTGCCCTACCGGCTGCTGGAACACTTCCGCATGTTGCCGGTGCAATTTGTCTCTTCCACCCGCACTTTCTATGTGGCATTCTGCGACGGCATTGATTACACCGCGCTGTACGCCATTGAACAGATGCTCGACTGCCGCACCGAAGCTTGTCTGATTAGCCGCAGCAGCATGGATCGGGAGTTGGAGCGGATGGGCCACGAAGCCCGCGACGGAGACCTGCTGTTTGAAAGCTGGCACGACCCGCGTGCGATGGCCCACATTACGTGCGGCTACGCCCGCAATTTGGGAGCGGACGAAGTCCGCATTGTAGGTTGCGGCGAGTATATCTGGGTACGTCTCGAGGCCGGACGTGACTTGGCAACTCTGCTGTTTCGCCATCCTTTGGCCGTTCCGCTCCCAGCGGAGCCCAGCGGCGGGAACCATTCCTTCGCCCGCCGGGTCGCGGGCTAAAGTTGTATCCCCGATCGCCGATGGTTCAGGTGACAGCCGTGGTTGGCGCGGGCTATTTCCGCCAGCCTCCGCAGGAAACCGGAAAGAAACCGGTGAACCGAATGAACAAAGTACGCGCGCTCATTATCGATGACTCTTCGGTGATGCGGAAAATCGTGGAGCGTTCTTTGCGGCAAGCCGGCGTCGACCTGAGTGAAGTTCGGGAAGCTGGGAATGGGGTTGAAGCTCTAGCGGCGATCACGGCCGGTGTTGTCGATCTCATTCTCTGTGACATTTATATGCCGGTGATGGATGGGGTCGAGTTTCTGCGACAGTTGCAGGGAGTACCCAATGCAAAGGGAGTGCCGGTGGTGGTGATTAGCGCGGAGAGCAGAGAATCGCACGTCCTGCAAGCGCTCTCGATCGGCGCTCGCGGTTATCTTCGAAAACCATTTACTGCCGCGCAGGTGAGGGAACACGTACTTCCACTGCTGGCCGAAACAAAATGAAGCCGGGAGGACAGCTCACGGCCGCGGCTGACAGCTCTCCGGAAACTTGGGGCCCTCTGCTGCAGTTGGCCTCCCAGGAAGTGTTCGAGATGATGCTGGGATGCCAGGTTGAATTGCGAAATCCGCCGACTCCCGCGTCGTTTGAATTCACGGCCATGGTGGGCCTGGCCGGTCAATTGTGCGGCCGCTTTAGCTTGCGCTCGAGCAAACAATCGGCTGGTGTGATGGCGTGCAAGATACTCGGCACACAACTAAACAAGGATGATGCGCAGATTTGGGATGCGATTGGTGAGATCGCCAACATGATTGCAGGCAACTTCAAGAACAAACTGGTTGGACTGGAAAACCGCTGCATGCTTTCCCTGCCCACAGTCATCAGCGGCTCCGACTATAATTGTCGCGCCATGAAGAACTCGTACCTGCTCGAAGTAGCACTCCTGTTTGAAGGAGCGCCTGTTACCGTTGCGGTTGAGGTTCATAGTTAGCCCGTCGCCTGAGCTTTTTCCCGGTTTGGAAACGGCTGTTTACTACTTCCTAACCATGGGTATCCCCCCTCCCCCCTTGATCTTTTGGAATCATGAAGTTAGGGCGAGACTACCCTCAAAATCTTTGAGGAATAAGGACTTACACGTAAAATATTCCGGAATAAAGACTTAGCTGGCAATCATTCCTGAAAGGGTCCTTCGGGACGTTCCCGATTTGAAGCTATTCAGTTGTCAATGAGCTAAGGTTGCGTTGAGAAATAATATCCTTTTGGCAAGGTTGACGTCAATGCGGGATTGGGACGAGATGCGGACTTGGAAGGCGGGCGTGTGGTCCAAGTACCCGCCCCTTGTGAAAAAGCCACAAGGAGCGGGGCACCCGAACCTAAGTTTTCATTTGCTAAGGTCCGGGCCACCCGCCAAGATTGCGGTCAATGTGGATTTTAAGCGGGAGCGGGCGTTGAAGCCCCGAGGGCAGGCGCGTGTGATCCAAGTGCCCGCCCCATGCGAAAAAACCGCAAGGAGCGGCCCCCCCCAACCTAGTATTCATTTGCTAAGGTCCGGGCCACCCGCCCCTGGGTTTCCCCCGGTCGCATTGATCTGCTGCGACAAGACTGTCCAAGCGGTTTACCAGTCAATGTAGGGTACTCCGTCGCGGCCTATCACAGTGACCGTGAGACTACCGATTGCCATCGGTGCTCCGGGGGGAACAGTGAATCCGTCCGGGAACCGGCTGTCGTAGGCAGCGATGCGCTCAAAGCTGGACCATGGTGCACTCGGCTGTTGCCAGGAGATATAGGGTACTCCGTCTCGCCCGACCGCCACTGCTGTAACATTCCCGTTCTGTTGAAGTGTTAGAGCGATCGGTGCTCCCGGAGGAACAGTGAATCCATCCGGGAACCGGCTGTCGTAGGCAGCGATGCGCTCAAAGCTGTGCCATGGTGCACCTTGCTGCTGCCACGTGATGTAGGGAACTCCGTCTCGTCCTACCACAGCTGCCGC
>Ga0209415_10009650_pt1 | contig 16554 bp, 15 predicted proteins | sample PeaSoiSIISIP2007_FD_187696 | JGI IMG/M metagenome (GOLD analysis project Ga0209415, IMG submission 187696) | Peat soil microbial communities from Weissenstadt, Germany - SII-SIP-2007 (SPAdes) (version 2) | ecosystem: Environmental > Terrestrial > Soil > Wetlands > Peat | place: Germany...
GCGTGGCGGCGAGTTGCTTGCCGTAGTCGATCAGCTTGCGGACCAGGCCGAGGAAGCGGCCGGTGCGGCTGGGTGCGCCCGCGCTGCTGGCCGGCCGATCCGGGTGGGGATCGGGGCGGGGGGTCAGGTCGGCGGTGATTGGCGCTGCGGTCACGAACGGAACAAGAACACAGGCGTAGGGGCGGTGTCAAGGAATATTTTCAGGGCTAGGTGGGTCGGTTTGAACGTCACCTGCCTACCCGAGGCAGCGGTAGCTGGGTCGCTTGGCCTGAACGGCCGGAGTCGACCCAAAGCGGGCATACAGTGCCGGGAGTTCCCACTGGCCTGACCGGGCTATTCCAGGGGGGGGTAAACTGGATAATCGCGCGCTAATCCGGTGGGCTCGACGCCGCCGGCTTTGGGACCTCTACAGCGCTTCGCGGATCGCCTTCTCCCAAGTTTTGGCCTATAGCAGGCACGCTCGGGAGAAATTCGCTGACGTGGCGAACCCTCCACGGAAGCGGAGCAGGCCAATCATGCCAGACCAGACTGAGGGTTTCCTAAACCAGATTGTTGTGATGCTTCCAGCCTTCCGCGCAGTGGAGGGGCGCCTCGATCGTGAGACCGGTCGCCGCTTCAGTGTATTTGATCTATTCAGGACTGACGAACCCGCGACCAGTCGCTTGCTTGATGTTCTTCTCGACCCAAAGGGGACGCATGGCCAAGGTGCTCTTTTCCTCCGGCTGTTCATTAACCGATTTGTGCCTGAATGGCGTGATACGTTTTCCTGCGGTCTGGCGAAGCCAGCAACGACGAAAGAACTCATCGACGTTGCCATTTCGGACAATGAACATTGGCTTGGCATTGAGAACAAGATTTTTGGTGCGCCTGAACAAAAACGGCAAAGTGACCGGTACCTCGACGCACTGAGAGACGCAAGCGGCCAGAGCCAGAGCGGGGACTACCGTCTCGTCTATCTGAGCCCCAAAGGCGAGCCACCCACGGAGTACAGTTTGACCAAGGAAGGCAAAGAGCGGCACCTAGGAAGGTTCGTAATCGGTGCGTGGGTGAGACCGGACGCGGCGGCCGACGCGGCACAAGAGGGCGCCACGGGATCAGACACGGCGAGCTTCGTCTGCGTAGAAAACGGTTTGGACTGGCTCACCGATTGCGAAAACAATTGCCGCGCCGACAATGTCCGTTGGTTTCTTCGGCAGTTTCAGGCTTTAATCCATAAGAAACTCGTTCGGGAGGAGGAATTCAGTATGACTGGGAATGCCATTGTTGCCTTGGCTCTGCGCTCGATCGACAACCTCGACGCCGCTCTACGAATAGGCGACCAATTCCAGCAAATCAGACAAAGGGTCGCCGTTGCAATCCTGTCGAATGTCAATCGTCGGCTTGAGCAATGGGTTCAGCAAAACTCTGGGGACTGGGAATTGAATAGTACCTGGCCGGGCGGGAATTGGATTATGACCCCTTTTGAAAAATATCTCCATATTCTCCTACGAAGGAAAGGATGGCCCAGTATGGTGGGGGCTGCGTTGGCTGCTGACGAGAGAGGGCCGTCCGAGGTCTTCGTTGGGATTTTAGCACCAACACAGAGGACGTGGGACAACGACCCGAACGGTGTTAGACGGTATGGGATGCAGACAGGATTCATAGAGGATGACGGAAGACAGGCGATTGCAGCAGCCCTCGGATTGGCGGCGCCGAAATCTAATTGGTGGGTGGATTGGGACATGTTACGGGACATCGACGGGCAAGACATTTCCGATTGGACCGCGATAGAAACCATTAAGCGCCTTCACGCCAAGAGCGAAGAGTTGGCTAAGCAGATTGTGAACAAAATCGAAAAGCTTGCTCAAAAAGTGGATGCCACTATAAGGTAAGCGTTCGGTCAGTCGCGCTTTGCTGCGGAGCCGGGAATTTTGGCGAGACTGCCGACCTTAAGGCCATGCGTAAGGTCGGGGGTAAGGCCGATGCCGGACGGAGCGATCGAGTTCATCACGGGTCAGGAGCGGTAACGCTGTTGGAAGCGGGAGCTGCTTCGACCTGCGATGCATAATAATAGCGCCACGCAAGCGGCATTATAGCAACTCGCCGGGGGACGATCGGCATCGGACACGGCGGCGAATGTACGCTCTACACCCGAAGCGGACCGCCGCTGTTGCAGCTCGCCTCCAGAAACCCTATCGCGTACCGTGCACACGCTCGATCCGCAGCTCCTCAATGGTGATGCCAACCCACCTATTGCGCCGGTTGCCGCACCCTAGTACGGTGCGGTTCAGCGATGGCTGGCAGGCGAGCTTCAACAACGAGCCACATCGCGATACAAGGCGGCCATCAAGCGGGATCTCGATTACGAGTTGACATGGGTCAAAGCGCTGGATGCTGAAGAGTGGGAGCCGCACGCTGACGGCCCGACCGGCAGCAAGACCTGAGATCGAAAGAATGGTAGCAGCGGCGCCACGCTCACTCGACCAATCGAGGTCTTTCCTCTCGCGCTTCAAGGAGCGCGTGAAGGATGCTGCCGACCAGGATCCGGGAGGGCGGTACCTCTCCATTCTGCTCGAGCAGGTGATGTTGGAGCATCCGGTCGAGATCTCCCGGGCACTGTTTCCCGACTTGTCCAAGAGGCAAGCCAAGGAGGCGCGACCCACGATCGAGTGGCGCTTCCAAGGTAAGCGGCAGAAGCGGCAGGCCGATCTAGCGGTGCTCGGCCCCGATGGTACCCTGTTGGGTGTCGCGGAGGTCAAGGAGAACGACCAGCGCGGCGAGCACGTTGCGGAGCAGACCGAGGACTACCTCCGGCTCGTGGCAAGCATGCGCGCGCAGGGTCATCCCGCGTATCTCGCATACGTCACCAAGCATATGCCCGAGGCGACGACGTTGGATCGGCTCCGCTCGGAAGGCATCGAGCCGGTCTACTACCGCGACCTGTTCGCGGAGCTGTCGCGCACATTGCTGATCGCAAACGGCACGAGGCCGGTCGCGCGGCTGTTCTGCGACTACCTCAAGGAGGAAGGCGTAGTGTATCAGCGGCCCGATGACATGCAGGCCATCAAGCTTTTCTTTGCCCGGTGTATGACGCCGGGCCGGACTGGGCTGGGCCGCCTCGCAAGCGCGGAACGGATGGCGGCCATTCCCGAGACGCTCCGGATGCTGCTAGCTGACGCCGAGATCCTGGGCATCGAGTTCTACGAGGCGTACGGCAAGCACTTCGGCAACCGTTTCGTACCTACCTTCCTGATCAAGCCGTCATACAGCAGCGCCGGGGTCCTCAAAAAGTTGCGCGACCTCGAAGACGGTGGGGAGATGGAGCGCGACATGTCGCTTCGCGAGCACCTTACTGGCGGCTATCTCTACGTCGTTTCTCAAGGAAGTTTCCAAACCCAGAAGAACGTCTGGCTCCGCATCTGGCTCGGCTTTATTTTCAAGTTGACCGTCGCTCGCGAAAGCAAGGTGCGCCTAGGCCTGTACGTCGAGATCTTCGGGAGCGGGCTTGGGGACGCGTTCGATGAGCGATACCTGCGCAGCTTCCCGGACCAGACGCGCGCCCAGGAACAACTGCGGCAGATGACCGGGATCGTGCTCGAGGAAACCCTCAAGGGCGCCGCGCCGCTGAAGCTCAGGCCTCCCCTCGAAGACCTTCGGAAGGCACTCAGCGGGCGACGCTAGAGCGGAGGATGCGGCCCCAGGATGGATCCCTCCAGCGCCGCGATCGCACCCTAGTACCTCTGCACACAGGTGTGGGAGCGGTTGGTGGACGGGCTTCCCCTGACTCTCCGTCCGACCGGATGAGGCTCTGTGCGGGACAGCCGTTCTCCACCCAAAGCGGCGATAGCAGTGTCCACTGGCGCGAACCGCCGCATCCGACCCTCTGCACCCATTCAGACTGACCCACTACCTTTCAGATGGAGCGGGGAGCCGGGGCGCGGTGCAGCGCATCGCGCACCGCCCGCGCCGGCGGCGCCCGGAAATAGCCGCTTCAGGTGCCGCAGAACGCGTGCCACCTCGTCATGGCAGGCCGTCGCCGCCCCTCACCTTCCCTGCAACGGCAGCCCCGCCGGCTGCGGCGGCACCGGAGGCGTTCCCACCGCCTGCGGCAGCCCAAGCGGCACCGGCTGCATCGGCTGGGCTCCCGGCGGGGACCGTATCGGCGGCGCCCCCAACGGCTGCGGCTGCATTGGGGGTCCTCCCGGAGGCGGCTCGGGTGGGGCCGTCTGCAGCGGCTGCTGCTGCACCGGGGGCGGCGCAGCAGAGATCAGCCAAGCCGCCAGGTTGCGGCGGACCTGGTACTCGAACTCCACGTTCATCGCGTCCATCGTCGCCTTCGTGATGTCGTAGAGCGTGCCGCGCAGGTCGTCGACCGGGCCGGTGTGCTGCCGCGATACCGTGGCCTCGGCGAAACCGGACCGGTTCCCCGGCGTGGGATAGATCTCCAGCACCACCGCCAACGCGCAGGCGATGACGTCGTGCTCGCGGGTCAGCGAGGCGTTGGTGATGCCGAACACCGCCTGCCCGCTGGTTCCCAAGGCCTGCAGCCGATCGTCCGCCATTGCGCGCAGCGCTTCCACGGGATGCACCGGGCCAAGCGCGGTGACATCCGGCTTCATGCCGGACGGATAGAACCGCTGCTCGACAGCGATGGAGGCGACGTTCAACCGGATCGGCGGCAGGTAGTTGTAGCGCAGCGGCGGAAAATCCGTCCGCTCCTCGCGGCCGCAAGCCGCCAGCAGGAACGGCAGCAGCAGCGTGGCGCGTCGGGTCAGGCGGCTGGCATGCATGCGGAGCGGCTCCGGACCGGCTTGGGTTCAGGTGCCCTTCGGCGCGACCGCCGCGCCATGCACCTCATCACGGGTGAAATGAAAATCGAAATTGCAGAACTCGCAGGTCATGACGATGTCGCCGTCGACAGCCATGTGGTCCAGGTCGTCGCGGGGGAAAGTCTCCAGGATGCCGGACAGTCGCGCGCGCGAGCAGCGACAGCCGTAGGAGAGCGAGCGGGCGCGGCCGAGGGCAACGCCCTCGGTGTGGAACAGCCGATACAGCAGCGTCTCCGGCGACAGCGCGTCATCCAGCAGCTCGGCGTCGGTCAGCGTGGCGGCGAGCATGGTAGCAGTGCGCCAGCTCTCCTCCTGCGCCTCGGCGTCCAGCATCGGATCGATGCCGCCGGCGCCGGCGACCTTCTCCAGGATCAGCGCCCCGGCGCGCCAGCCGGCATCGGTGGGTTCGCAAGCGAGATGCAGCATGCAGCCCATCTGCTCACTGGTGCGGAAGTAGTGCAGTGCCATTTCGGCGAGGTTGCCACCTTCGATGGTGACAATGCCCTGATGGCGGTTCTTCTCCGGCCCCTGGTCCACGGTGAAGGCCAGGTAGCCACCACCGAGCAACTCGTCGGCGGCGGGAGACGGGGTGGTACGCAGCAACGCAGTCAACGCATCGGACTTGGCCCGTGCATAGCCGCGCAGCGCACCGGTGTCGGTGCAGTCGGCCAGCAGCATCGGCACCGGGCCGTCACCTTTGGCCTGCAAGCTGAACGAGCCGCGGAATTTCAACGCGCCGGACAGTGCGGCGGCGAGCGCCAGCGCCTCACCGGCGAGCCTTGTGACGACCGAATGGTTGTCGTGGCGGGTCAGCAGCGCATCGGCCAACGGGCCGAGCCGCACCAGCCGGCCGCGCACCGGGCGGCGCGGCAGGAAGAACGGGACGACGCCGCGCGGCACCACGATATCGGGCACCGGCGGACGGGCGGGATCGAGGAAGGCAGGCGTTTGCGGCATCCCTGGCAAGATAGGCGCGCGCCGGGCACGGGGCTACTGTCCGGGGCATGCTCCGTGCAATGACCCTGCAAGATGCCGACGCGGTCGCGGCGTTGATAAGGTTGGCATTTGCTGCACAGGCCGTGGTGACCGACCCGCCGCCGTCCGCCTTACGGGTGACGGCGGCGGATGTCGCGGCGCACCTGCAACGCGGCGGCGGCGCGGTGGCCGAGGTTGATGGCGTCCTGGCCGGCTCGGCGCTGTGGGAGGAGCGGGACGGCGGGCTGTATGTAAGCCGCGTCGCTGTGGCGCCCGCGTGGCGCCGGCGCGGCATCGCGCGCGCATTGATGGCGGCCGTGGAAGCTGCGGCGCGCGCAATGCACCTGTCGCGCCTGCATCTTGGCACGCGCCTGGTGCTGACGGACAATCGGCGCCTGTTCGCCGCGTGCGGCTTTGTCGAGACAGAGCAAACCGCGCATCCGGGCTATGCGGAACCGACTTCGGTGACGATGGAGAAGTCTATTGCCTTTCCCGCGCTGTGCGCGGGAGCGGTAGAGGCGCGAGAGCACCGAGGGTGAGGGGGATCGGGTCGGCACGCGGCACCCTCACCCTCGCCGCTTCGCGTCTCGACCTCTCCCGCTCCCGCGGGAGAGGTAATTACTGCACCGGCGAAAAATCCGTCGGGCGCATGATGCGGTTTTCCTGTTTCAGCAGCAGCTCGCGCCGATAGCCCTCGGCCAGGAACTTCTGCCACTCGGGATCGGCGGCCATCGCGTTGCGCCGGCGCTCGCGGTCGCCCTGGTCCTCGTAGCCCCAGATATGCACTACAGTGTTCAACTCGCCTTCCACAGTGGTGAACCAGCCGAGACAGCGGCCGAGATACTTCTGTTGCAGCGGCCAGGCCATTTCCTTGTACATCGCCACCCATTCGGCCATCTTGTTCGGCTTGCAGGTATAGATGCGCAGATCAGCGATCATCGGGGTTTCTCCTGTTACGATTGGGCGGCGCAGGGTGTGGCGATCGGCCGCCACCCGCAAGAGCCGTATGGCTGGCTCACCACGCCTCGCGACCGGGCGTCGGCCGCGCAACCACCGCCGCCTGCCGCGCGCGTTGCTCCGCCTCGTGCTTGTCGAACATCGCCCGCGCCGCCGCCGAGCGCTTTTCCGCAAGTTCGTCGCGATGCGCGGTGCACCAATCGAACGACTCAACGCGCGGCACGTTGTCGCCGGAGAAGCGCGGCATCACGTACCGGGAGTACAGTTCGTAGGAGCGCTTCGTCGCCTCCCAGTCCGCCCAGTTATGCGCCTGCTGCAGCATCACGCCGAATGCGCCTTGCTTAGCCTGCAACCGCTCGATCAGCGCGATGGCGTCGTCCGGCGTGCCGATCACGCCGAACTTGCTTTCGACGAACCACTCGGCCGGGTCGGCGCCCACCGGCGGCAGAAAGCGCGGCTGGTTGTTGTTCAGGTAGCCGAGATAGCGTTCGAAACCGAAGCGGCAGTTCTCGTATGCCTTGGCGCGCGTCTCGGCGATGTGCATCGGGCCGACCAGACGCAGCCGCGCCGGGTCCATGCTGCGGCCATGCTCCGCGGCAATGCCGTTGGCGATCTTCCAGTTGGCGTCGAGCGCATCGAAGCCGAACGGGTTGGTGGCGGCGACGCAGATCATGCTGAGATCATATTTGCCCGCCAGCCGTCCCCCGGATGGGGTCACCGCACTGACCACCGCGACTTCGGGATGCGGCTTGGTATACGGCAGCAGATGCGCCCGCGCGTTCACGAACGTGTACCACTCGGTCTGTTCGGTGACGATCTCGCCGCGGAACAGCCGCAGAATGACGTCGAGCGCCTCGGCCATGCGATCCCGCTGCACGTTCGGATCGATGCCCAGCATTAGCGCGTCGGAGGCAAGCAATCCGGGGCCCGCGCCGAACATCACGCGGCCGCGCGTCATGTGGTCGAGCTGGATGATGCGGTTCGCGACCATCAACGGATTGTGATACGGCAGCGAGATGACACCGGTGCCGAAGCGGATCGACCGTGTGCGTTCCGCGGCGACCGCGATGAACAGCTCGGGCGAGCTGATCGTCTCCCAGCCGGCTGAATGATGTTCGCCGATCCAGGCCTCGTGGAAACCCAGCTTGTCGAGCCAGACCATCAGCTCCAGGTCGCGTTCAAGGCACTGGGTCGGGTTTTCTTCCATTGGATGGAACGGCGGCAGGAAGATGCCGTGGCGAAGCTGGAGCTGGGACATTCCGGTCTCCTGTCATTGCGCGGCGCGCTGGCGCGAGGCGATCTCAAGCAGGAGACTGCTTTGTCGTGGCGATCACGGCAACAGCGGCGAGCCTTGCAATGAAGCGGAGTATTGGGCCGCCCGCTTGGTCGTCGCCAATGGCCGCCGCCCAAGCATTGCCCAAGAGTACCGAAGGGCCCAGCATGCGCGGGGGAACCAAAGGACCGAGCCATGCTCAAGGACGCGCAGGGTCACGCCGTATCGGGTGGCACCACCGAGGCCGTCGCGCTGTATGATCAGGCTTTGCGCGCCTATAATCTTGTTTGCGGCGATGCCGTCAGCCTGTTTGAGGCTGCGGGCAAGGCCGCGCCGGATTTCGTCATGGCCCATCTCGGCAAAGCCTGGTTGTTTACCCTGACCTTCGATCCCGTGCTCGCCACCCAGGCCCGCGCATTGCTCCACACCGCCCAGAACCTGAAGCTGAATGATCGCGAGCATGCCCACGTCGCCGCGCTGGAGCAGGCGGTCGCCGGCGCGCGCAGCGCAGCGGTGGCGCTGCTGGACCGACACTTGATGCACTTCCCACTGGACCTGCTTGCCCACCAAACCGCAATCCTGCTCGACGGTTTTCTCGGACGCTTTCCCTGGATACAGCGCCGTGCCGCACGGGCGCTGCCGTTCTGGTCAACGCAGCAACCCGGCTATGCCACCATGCGCGCGTTTCACGGCTTCGGTCTGGAAGAAGCCGGCGACTACGTCCGGGCCGAGGACGAGTCGCGCATGGCAGCCGAGCTCGAACCGCACAGCTTCTGGGCGCACCACACGGTTGCGCATGTGATGGAAATGAGCGGTCGACCGGAAGATGGCCTTGGCTGGATGGCCGCGCGCGAGGCTTGGTGGGCCTCGCCCGATCATACCAACCGCGTGCACATCTGGTGGCACAGATCCTTGTTTCACATCGAGCTCGGGCAGTACGATGCGGCGCTCGCTTTGTATGACGGGCCGATCCGCGAGACGCAGCGACCATTTGGCGTCAGCCTGACCAACGCTTCGGCGTTGTTGTGGCGGCTGGATCTGTTGGGTTGCGATGTGGGCGACCGATGGCGGGGCCTGGCGCAGCTGTGGCAGGGCCACGCCGACGGCGCGTGCCTGGCGTTTGCCGACATCCATGCGGCGATGGCGGAGTTGCGTTCCGGCCAGGAAGCGAGCGTCGAACGCCGCCTGGGCTGGATGCGAGAGACCGCCGCGCGCGATACGGAGCAGGCTTCGTGCTATCGCGACGTTGGGGTCCCGGTGGTTGAGGGCCTGTTCTCCTTCCACCGCGGCGACTACGCACAGGCAGTCGCAACGCTGCAACCGGTTCGTTACGATATCTGGCGCATTGGCGGCAGCCACGCCCAACGCGACATCGTCGATTGGACGCTGACCGAGGCGGCCCTGCGCGCCGGCATGCGGGACGTCGCGCTGTCGCTCGCCTATGAGCGTCTGGATGCGCGCCCACGCAGTGTCGTAAACCGACACTTCCTGCGAAGTGCAGAACAGATCGCCGCGTGACACAGCGCGGTAGTGCCCCCGGTGTCATTGCGAGGAGCGTAGCGACGAAGCAATCTCCCGCGTGCTGAGCAGTATCGACTCGTCGGGCGGGAGATTGCTTCGTCGCTACGCTCCTCGCAATGACAGCAGGTTGACGCAACCGACGCTTCCGCGGGAGCGGGCTCGCGCTTGATCGCCCGCGCTTGACCGCGTAGTCGAACCGGTCTCCCATTCCAGCCAGGAACCCAAGGGAGAGAGAGCCATGCACGACACGGTCATCCGTGGCGGAACCGTCGTTGACGGCACCGGTCAACCGCGTTTCACCGGCGACGTCGCGATCGACGGCGACCACATCGCCCAAGTCGGCGGCAAGGCCGGGCCAGCCAAGCGCGAGATCGACGCGGACGGATTGCTGGTAACACCCGGCTGGGTGGATGCGCACACCCACTACGATGGCCAGGCGACCTGGGACCCTGTGTTGGCACCGTCATCATGGCACGGCGTGACGACGATCCTGTTCGGCAATTGCGGTGTCGGCTTCGCACCGGTGCGCCGCGCCGACCACGATTCCCTCATCGGCCTGATGGAGGCGGTGGAAGAAATTCCCGGCATCGCCCTGGCCGACGGGCTGAAATGGAACTGGGAAACCTTCCCCGAATACCTCGACGCGTTGGACCAGATGCCGCGCGCCATCGATATCGCCGCGCAGATCCCGCACCACCCGCTGCGCGTCTATGTGATGGGCGAGCGCGCGGTCAATCGCGAGAAGGCGACCGCCGACGACATCGAGGCGATGCGTTGCATGACCGAACAGGGGCTGCGCGCCGGAGCATTCGGATTTACCACGTCGCGCACGAATTCGCACAAGACGCCGACCGGTGACATGGTGCCCGGCCGCTATTCGGAAGTGCAGGAATTGCTGGGGATCGGCTCCGCGTTCAAGGGCCTGGGCTACGGTGCCTTCGGCGTCAACAGCGACTTCGATATCGAGACCGAAGAGCTGGAATGGATGACCAAACTCGGTAAGGAAACCGGCCGCCCGGTCTGGTTCCTGCTGACCGATCGTCCGACCGACACGGCGCGGTGGCGGCGGTTGATCGATGGCGTGCACAAGGCGCGCGCGCAGGGTGCGATGGTGACCGCGCAGGTGGCGGGGCGTCCGGTCGGTGTGCTGCTGGGCATCGACACCGCGCTGAACCCGTTCTCCATCCGGCCGAGCTACCAGGCGCTGCTGCAACTGCCGGCGGAGCAGCGCATCAAGCGGCTGCAGGACCCGGCGATGCGGGCACAAATCCTCAGCGAGGCGCCCTCGCCCGAGTTGATCCACCGTCTGTCGCAATTCCGCCAGCGCATCACTACAAGCTGGCATCGCATGTTCCCGATGAGCGACCCGCCGAACTACGAACCGGAGGCGCGTGACAGCATCGCCGCCATCGCCGCGCGCAGCAATCACACGCCGGACGAGGTCGCGTACGACTATCTCGCCGGCGGTGCGGAGAAATTCCTGTTCTTCCCGATCGTCGGCTACAACGAGGACAACCACGACATCATCCGCACCATGCTGACGGATGACGCGACGATCCTCGGCCTGTCGGACGGCGGCGCGCATTGCTCGTCGATCGTCGATGCCAGTGTGCCGAGTTGGATGCTGATCCATTGGGCTCGCGATCGCACGCGTGGGGAGCGCCTGCCATTGGAGATGGTGGTGAAGCGGCAGAGCAGCGAAACCGCCGGGTTCTTCGGGTTCCACGACCGCGGCGTGCTGGCGGCCGGCAAGAAGGCCGATGTGAACGTGATCGACTACGAGGCGTTGCGGCTGCACGTCCCGGAAGTTCGTTATGACCTGCCGAAGAACGGGCGCCGGCTGGTGCAACGCGTGGACGGCTATCGCGCGACGTTTGTGTCGGGCGCGATGACGTTCGAGAACGGCGAATATACCGGGGCCACGCCTGGCCGGCTGGTGCGGGCTTCGGCACCGGCATAGGGAGAGCAGTACGCTCCCCCTCCCCTTGTGGGAGGGGGTTGCGGGGTGGGGTCGGTCGGAGGCGCGCACCAACCGACCCCTCCCCCCAACCCCCTCCCACAAGGGGAGGGGGAGTATTCTTCATAACCTTCAGGACCGATCGGAATGGAAAAGCGTAGGCTTGGCCAATCATCGCTGCAAATCACGCCGCTCGCCTTCGGCGGCAACGTGTTCGGCTGGACCGCCGACGAGAAAACCTCCTTCGCCCTGCTCGATGCCTTTGTCGCCGCCGGCTTCAACTTCATCGACAGCGCCGACGTGTATTCGCGCTTTCATCCCGGCAACCAGGGCGGTGAGTCGGAAGCCATCCTCGGCAAATGGATGAAAGCGCGCGGCAACCGCGACAAGGTCATCATCGCCACCAAGCTCGGCATCGAGATGGGGCCTGGCAAGAAGGGCCTGTCGCGCCCCTATATGATGCAGGCAGTCGAGGCGTCGCTGCGCCGGCTGCAAACCGACTACATCGACTTGTATCAGTCGCATCGCGACGATCCCGACACGCCGATCGAGGAGACTCTGTCCGCCTTTGCCGAACTGGTCAGGCAGGGCAAGGTACGCGAGATCGGCGCGTCCAATTTCAGCGCCGCTCGGTTGGCGGAGTCATTGCGCATCAGCACCACGCAGGGCCTGCCGCGCTATCAGAGCCTGCAGCCGCTGTACAACCTGGTGGAACGCCAGGGTTTCGAGGGCGAGCTGGAGAACCTTTGCCTGAACGAGAAGCTCGGGGTCATTCCGTTTTATTCGCTGGCCAGCGGGTTCCTCACCGGCAAATACCGCTCGGCTGCCGATACCGAAGGCCGCACGCGCGGCTCACGCGTGGCGAAATACCTGAACGACGCCGGCTTGCGCGTGCTGGCCGCGCTGGACGACGTCGCCGAACGCTATCATGCGAAGCCGGCGCAGGTCGCGTTGGCATGGATGATCGCGCGGCCGAGCATCACCGCGCCGATTGCCAGCGCCACCAATCTCGACCAGTTGCACGAGATCATGCGGGCGCCGGAGATCAGGCTGGACAGCGACGCCATCGCGCAGATCGACAAGGCGAGTGCCGCATAGAGTACCTCTCCCGCCGCAGGCGGGAGAGGTTTACCATCCCGCTACGCCGCCGCGCTGGGGCGCGCCTTCATCCGCGCGTGCCACGCGACGATATTCTTGTTCTCCTGATTGATCGGCTGCCGCACGCCGTCGAAGAAATCGACAAACGCGAACAGCAGGATATCCGCCAACGTCAGTCGATCGCCGCAAATGTACTGCTTGCCCGCCATCCGCCCGTCGAGCCAGGTCAACCGCTCCTGCGCGATCTGCTTCAGGTCGTCAGCCGCGGCGGGAATGCAGTGGATGCGGTTCTGAAACATCCGCAGCCCGTCGCTGAAGCGGAACCCGTTGGCCATCGGCTCGAGAATGTTGAGATCGACCCGCCGCGCCCACATGCGCGTTTCCGCGCGTTCCCGCGGCGTGCTGCCGATCAGCGACGGGCCGGGCGTGACCTCGTCGAGGTATTCGCAGATCGCGGTGATCTCGGAGAGAATCGTGCCATCGTCCAGCTCCAGCGCGGGGCATGTGCCCGAAGGGTTCTTCGCCAGATACGGCTCCGCCCGGTTCTCGCCCCCGCGGATATCCACTTCGACCCGCGGCAATTCTATGCCGCGCTCGGCCATGAAGATACGCACGACCCGCGGATTGGGGCCGACCGAATTGTACAGCAGCATGACGTTCCTCCCTGATGACGTGATCGAGCGTAGCACAGCCCGATCATGGCGCCATCACACCACCGCCTCCGCCTCGACCTCTACCATGAAGCGCGGATCGGCGAGGCCGGCGACGAACAGCAGCGTGGAGGCCGGCGCATGGTCGGCGAACACCACCCCCCGCGCGGTACGAAACGACGGCAGCAACGCACGATCCGTCAGGAACGTCGTCGTCTTCACGACGTTGGCGATGGCCATGCCGTTCGCATCGAGCACGGCGCGCAGATTGGCGAAAGCCTGCGCGATCTGGCCCTCGCCGGTGGTCGGCACGCTGCCGTCGGCGGCCATGCCGACCTGGCCGGAGATGATCAGCCGGCGTTCGGCACCCGCCACGATGATACCATGCGAGTACCCGGTCGGCGCGCGCACCGTCGGCGGATTGCTGGTGGTAATCACGGCCATAATTGTTCCCCTGTCTTTTACCGTGCGAGCCAGTCTCGCACGGCCTGCTTGATGAATTCGGCATCGGCGGGATTCGCCACCGGATTGCCGGCGCGATGGCCCCAGATGCTGGGAATCGGCCGCAATTCGCCGTGCGCCAGATGCGGCAACTCGGCCTCGTTGTCGGCCACGCGAAAATACAGATCGGTCGCACCCGGCATCAGCAGCACGTTGGCACGGATGGCCCGCAACGCGCGCGTCAGGTCACCGTCATACAAGGTATTGGCGCTAATGTCCGCTGCCTCCCAGGTGCGCAACTGGGCATAGAGGTTGGCGGCCGGCCGGGCACCGAACCGGTCCTCCCAGTCGGTGCGCAGGAAAGTCTCCAGATCCGGAGCGCCGAGATTTGGTGGCGGCCCGGACGCAAGATGCAAGCCGGCGCGATAGAAATCCTGGCTGAGCGCCCAGCCGGCATAGATGCGTCCGAACGCTCGCTTCGCCGCGCGCGGCTCCGTAGTGAAGCGGCCGTTACCGATATGCTGCGGCGCGGCTTCCAGTGTCGCCATCAGCCCGTGCAGGAACACCTGGTTGTGCACCGCGGTCCGCGCCACGCCGCAATTCACCACGATCCGCTCAACCGCGTCCGGACAGAGCGCCGCCCAGTGATAGGCCTGCAATGCTCCCATCGACCAGCCGTACACGCAGGCAATGCGCTCGATGCCGAACCGTTCCACCAGCAACCGCCGCTGCACCTGCACGTTATCAAAGATCGACACCAACGGGGGAAAATCGGGCATGGCCGACGGGCTGGAGGACAGGCCGTTGCCAAACATGTCGGCGATCACAACGAACCAGCGGGTCGGATCGAGCACGCCGTCCGGACCGATCAGCCATTCGAGATCGGGATGCTGCGCGGCATAGCTGGTGGGATAGAGGATGACATTGTCGCGGCCCGGCGACAGCGTGCCATGCGCCTTCCATGACAGGCGCGCATTGTGCAGCACGGCGCCGGACTGCAACGTGACGTCGCCGGCATCGAAGCTTCCTTGCTGCGTCGGCCAGTCCATGCCTATCCCTTCCCCGCGCCGTGCCGCATGCTCTGCCATCCCGGGGAAGCGTCGGCAAGCCGCCGGCCGCGAGGCAACGCGATGATGCGCCTGATCGCCGTGGGCCGGCAACGCGAAGCCCCGGAGGCCGCAGTGTTCGCGCGCTACCAGGCGCGGCTGCGGCCGGCGCTCGCGATCACCGAAATTCCCGAGGCGCGCGGCACCCCGGCGGAGATCAAGCGCCGCGAAGCCGCCGCACTGCTGGCGGCACTGCCCGAAGCGGCGTTTGCGGTGGCACTCGATAGCGGTGGCGACGCGCCGGACAGCGCGCGTCTGGCGGCCCTGCTGGAGCGCTGGCTTGCGCTGGGACGGCCGGTGTGTTTCCTGATCGGCGGTGCCGAGGGGCTGGATGCCACGGTGATCGCCCGCGCTGACTACGTGCTGTCGCTGGGCGCATTGACCTGGCCGCATCTGCTGGTGCGCGCCATGCTGACAGAGCAATTGTACCGGGCGCGGTCAATCGCCACCGGCCATCCCTATCATCGCGCCGGCCGGCCCACGTCTGCACGGTAGATACGCCGCCCCCTCCGGTTATTGCGAGAAGCGCAGCGGTGAGCTACCGCGCCGTTGCGTAATTGATGAGGTCGTCGAATGTTCCGGCATTCGGGCAGAATTCGTGGGCATGCGCCGCCGCCGTGCCGGCGTCCAGTTCGCGTTGGCACCGGCCGGTCGCCCGGCAGCGCGAGCACACCCGCTGCACGTCGCGCAGCAACGTGCCGAAGGACTGCCGCAACTGCTCTGGGTCGAACCCGCGGGCACGCATCATGCGCTCCATCAGCACGGTGTTGTCGGCCAGGCTCGCGGACAGCGCCAGCAGATCGCCCTCGCCGAGCGCCAGGTCACCGGCAAGCTCCCGGATCTCGTCGCGCGATAGCGCGGCGAGTTCATCCCCGGGGCCGCATCGTGCCCTCACCCAGTCGAGGACGCGGCCAAGCAGGCCGGGGTTCGCGAGGGCTGGTTGCGTCTGGCTCATGGGGCTCTCCCGAGAAGATGCGATTCCTGCAGAAATACGAACCCCGCCACACGTCGGCCTTGATCTAGATCAAACGCTCGGAATGTCCCTGCGCCCCTTGCGGCCGCGCAAGCCGGCCCACGCCGGATTTGGACGGAAGGGCGCACATCGGTCAGCGTCCCTCGCATCGGACGACAGGGAAGCACGGCCTGAGGCGATGGCGCCACGTTGATGACGCGCAGCCTGAAGCAGCAGGGCGTGAATTTCACGTTCGGGGCCGTCGGGTTTCCCGTCGGGCCGATCGCCGCGGCGGCGCAGAAGGCCGGCATCGCCTCTGTCGGCATGCCCAACCGGCAGTCGGCTTCCGGCGCAACAAGGTCTCGCCGGGGACGCCTCCATTTGCCGCGGCGCCAAATATGCGTAATGTGACCGTCGTTCGGATTTTTTCGTACCGGGCCCGATCGTGGTCGCCGGATGACAGGAGGAAACATGGCTGAGATCAAAGGCGCCGACTTGCTGGCAAAAAGCCTCAAGGAACAGGGCGTGGAATTCATGTTCGGCGTGGTCGGGTTCCCGGTCGCTCCGCTCGCCGTCGCAGCGCAGAAGGTTGGCCTGCCCTACATCGGCATGCGCAACGAGCAGGCCGCGTCCTATGCCGCCGGCGCGGTCGGCTACCTGACCGGCCGCCCCGGCGCGTGCATTGTCGTCACTGGTCCCGGCGTCATCCACGGGCTCGCGGGACTGGCCAACGCGCAGTCGAATTGCTGGCCGATGCTGTTGATCGGCGGCGCGTCGGAGACCTATCGCAACGGCATGGGCGCCTTCCAGGAGGAG
>Ga0209415_10009651_pt1 | contig 16554 bp, 13 predicted proteins | sample PeaSoiSIISIP2007_FD_187696 | JGI IMG/M metagenome (GOLD analysis project Ga0209415, IMG submission 187696) | Peat soil microbial communities from Weissenstadt, Germany - SII-SIP-2007 (SPAdes) (version 2) | ecosystem: Environmental > Terrestrial > Soil > Wetlands > Peat | place: Germany...
GCGGCCGCGTCCAGGTAGGCGGCGCCCCGGTCGTCGAGGGACAGGGCGTCGTGTGCGAGCACCTTCGGGAGCTCAGTGGCGTCTACGGACACGGCCTCCACATTCTAAGGGGCGCTGGTCACGGCCTCGGGCTGAGGCAAAGGGGGGAACGGAAACGTGACCGGTAGCATGCGCGTCCGTGGTCCGGATCTACACGCGCAAGGGCGATGACGGCACGACGGGGCTGCTCTACGGGGGCCGGGTTCGAAAGGACTCCCCGGCGATCGAGGCCAATGGCGCTGTGGACGAGGCTCAGGCATTCCTCGGCCTGGCGAGAGCCGAGACGGAGCCGGAAACGGAGATCAGCGAGCTCCTCGTCGGCCTCGAGCGGGACCTCTGGGTGCTGATGGCTGAGGTTGCGACCACATCCGAGCGGCGTCAGAAGCTCACCCCCGGGCAGTCCCTCGTGACCCTCGAGATGATAAATGCCCTCGAATCACATATCGACGAGCTGAGCGAACGGTTCGATATGCCGAAGGAGTTCGTGGTCCCCGGGCAGAACCGGATCTCTGCCGCACTCGACGTCGCTCGGACGGTGGTCCGGCGAGCCGAGCGGCTTCTCTCGGGTGCACCTCCCGCCGACGACTCACTCGCAGGCCCCTACCTCAACCGGTTGTCGGACTTGCTCTGGACGATGGCTCGCTGGCAGGAGGGGGAGCACCTCATGACCCGGTCACGGGATGGTGAAGGGTGAACGCGAGGTGACCGAGCGCTCCGTGGCCCGCCTCGAAGTGACTTCTGCCGTCTTGGAAGGTGCTTCGCCCGCAGAATCCGATGCTGTGTTGAGACAGGTCGAGAACCTGCCGATCGTGTCGGTCGGGATACCGGTCTTTGCGACCGACGACGGTCCCAGTCCAGCAGAGGGCTTGGATCTGACAGCTCCGATATCGGGGCATCCGGCGACGCCGGATGGGGAGCTCTCTTTGCGCCAGGGCTTCTCGGGGAAGCCCGGAGAAGTGATGGTGATGCTCACGCCGGGTGCTCCCGCGACGGTGTATCTAGGGTGCGGGCGGCGCGAAGTGCTGAGCACCGACGAGTTGCGTCGTGCATCTGCCGCCTTGGTTCGGGCATCGGGGCGCTCAGGAGCCGCGGTCTTCGTGCTTCCGCGCCAGCTCTCAGAACGCGCGCTCGACCCGACCACCGTTCACTTGAAACGCTCGGAGCCCTCGAGCGAGCCGCCGAAAGCGCCGAGCGCGTTCTCGATGTCCCAGGCGGACTCGAAAGACGCTCAGCGTCGGGCGGCTCAGGTCGTCGCCGAGGGAGCGGTGCTCGCCTCATACAGGTTCTCGTCACACAAGAGCCAGGCAGAGCCAGGCCGCGTCGAGCGGTTGGTCGTGGCTGGGATGGGTCTCGACGAAGGCTCCCTGGCGGAGGGCGCTTCACGGGGTTCGCGGGTCGCACTGGCGGTGTGCGCGGCGAGGGATTTGGTGAACGAGCCGCCGAGCTCCATGACGCCGCGGCTCCTCGCTGAAGCGGCCACGCGGCTCGTGTCCGCATCCGAGGCAGGTCCCTCTGGCTCGAGCAGTTCCGGTGCAAATGGCTCAGATGGTGCAGCTGGGCCAGGCGGGTCCGGTGCAAATGGATCGAGTGGTTCGGATGGTTTGGGTGGTTCGGCGCTCAAGTTGGAGATCTGGGACGAGGATCGCATCGCAGCCGAACGGCTCGGCGGTCTGATCGGCGTGGCGCGGGGTTCGGCAGAGCCGCCTCGGCTCCTTCGCATGGACTACGAGCCTGCAAACCCGTTGGTGGTGGAGGGAAGCGTCCCCCACGTGGTGCTCGTGGGGAAGGGGATCACGTTCGACTCTGGAGGACTTTCGCTGAAGAGCGCGGAAGGCATGGCCACGATGAAGACGGACATGAGCGGCGCCGCGACCGTGCTTGCCGCTGTTTCGGCCTGCGAGGACTTGGGCGTCAGGATCAGGGTCACGGCGATCGCACCGGTTACGGAGAACATGCCCGGCGGCCGAGCGAGCAAGCCCGGCGACGTTCTGATCGCGCGCGACGGCCAGACGATTGAGGTGCTGAACACCGACGCCGAGGGACGCCTCGTGCTGGCTGACGGGCTGTCGATAGCGGCCGAGATGCACCCCGACGCCATCGTCGACCTCGCGACGTTGACCGGAGCGGCGGTCGTGGCGCTCGGAGGCAAGGTCGCTGCAGTGTTCGGCAACGACCAGTCGCTCGTGGAGCGAGTGAGCTGGGCGGCGTCGCGTGCGGGAGAGGCCCTCTGGCAGCTTCCTCTGGCCCGTGAATACAAGAGTCACATCGAGTCCGAAGTCGCGGACATGAAGAACATCGGAAAGGCCGGGCAGGCCGGCTCCATCGTCGCAGCTCTTCTGTTGGAGCGATTCGTGGACGGGACGCCTTGGGTCCACATCGACATGGCGGGTCCGGCGAGAAGCGACGAAGACGACGGAGTCCTCACCAAGGGAGGAACCGGCTTCGGAGTGCGAACCCTCATCGAGTTCTTGGAGTCCTACGACAACGTCACTCAGGTCTGAGCCGCACACCCGAACACCGAGCGCGTTCAGGGCTCAGTGGGACTCCTGAGGACCGACAAGGTCGGACCTTCGCGACCCGTTTCCGCAGGGTGCATCGAGGCAGGTGTTCCAGAAGGCCTGATCGTGGCTTTCTCCGAAGAGGTGAAGCTCGTCTGTGACTCCGGTGAAGAACGAGGAAGCTTCGACTCGCGCTCTGAGACGTCGATCCATCGGGCGTCGGCGAGACGCGCGAGAGCGGCCATCCGGTCTCGTTCGCGCGTCCCGAACCGCCAGCCAGGACGACCGACGACGAGGACCAGGTCCCACGTGGCGAGCTCGACCCACTCGAGGTCTCGCTGGTCGTCGCCGCCGGGCTCTCCGCGACGCTGAGACTCCACGAACTCTGCGATCCACGGTGCGGCCGGTGTTGGACCGTCCGAGGCGACCAACATGCTCTCCGAGACATCGACCACAGTCGCCCACAGGGCATCGAGCTCGTGGCGCGCACGGGTTGCCAGTGCCCTGACGACGTCATGGGGTGTGCGCTCCGCGACGATCAGCGCAGCTGTGTCGTAAGCGTCGAGCCTTCGATCTCTGAGGCCGCTGGCAATCGGGTGCGCCTCCTCGACCTCGACGCCGTCCACCTCCATGATCTCGCTCAGCAGGAGCGGAAGGTTCTCGTCGTCCTCGACTTCGACGACGAACTCGTCGACCGCTCGGCCGTCACCTCGCTCGACGATCTCGACTGCGACGACGTCGCCTCGGACAGATCCGATTCTGCTCGCGACAGCCCCTAATGCTCCCGGGCGATCCGGTAGACCCACCCGGAGCACGAAGGTCGGCACAGACCCAGGCTACGGCCGTCAAGTGAACGATGTGTTAATGACTGAAGACCACGGTGTTACAGGGTCGGGCGGACTCGCAGGGCGGACTCGCAGGGCGGACTCGTCGAGCACCGCGCTTGCGCGAAACGCCCAGGCCCATTCTGCGGCCTCGTGGGCGAGAGCAGGATGGACCCTCCAGCGATGGAGGTACACCTCGACGCCCTCTCGGTCTTCCCCGATCTCGAGAAGTCCGAGGGCCATCCTCCTCGATCTGCTCCTCAGGTCCTCGAACCGCCTGCTGTTTCGTTGTGCGTCCAGCCAGTTCGAATGCTGCTCCTGCACCGAGCGAGGGAGTCGGATCAGGTGACGGCGCGGTAGCGGGGGAAGCCTGCGCCTGACTGCCATGACGCCGTCCGATTGATTGCGGGCGAGCCCGAAGGACCGGCATCTCGTGAGAGCGCGTGGAAACGGTGAGTTACGCAGCTCACAACTGCCGACCCCGAGAGCTCTTGCCGTTTCGGCCAGGTCGAGATCGAAACCAGCGGGCTCCACGTCGAGTCGGGCGACTAGGAGCCTCATGAGCCACGCGCACGTCGGGCCGATGACGCCCAGCCAGAACTGCTCCGCGTACCGGGACCGGGGGTCATAGCCCAACGCGTCGATCACCTGATCGGGCCAAGGGACGATCTTCAACGTGGCGCGTTCGAGCGCAGTTTCACGAGCTGGTTCGGCATCAGCGGGGCGAGAGGGTGGCAGAGCTCTCAAGTAGGTCGGCATCGGGCAAGCCTGAAGCCGCCACCTCGCGCTGTATCTGACAACGACCTCACCAGGAACCTCTGTGAATCGCGTCTTTCGGCTCGCGCCGATCGACAGACAGCGAGGCCGACGGGGGATCCTCTCCGCCGACTTCACCGACGAGCAACGCACACACGTACCGACGATCCTCGGGTACCCCGAGGGCGCTCGAGAGCTCCGCCTCACCGCGGAAGTTCCCGAGAATGCACGCCCCGAGACCGGCGTCGGCAGCGGCCAGCAGCATGAGAAGGGCCGCGAATCCCGCGTCGACGAACCAGAAGGGGATTGGCCAGGCGGCGGCTGCAGCCTCGACGTCATCTCCATGCTCGACCAGTCCGAGTCCGGCCCCCTTCTTGTCCGGCTGGCTGTAGCGATCAAGGTAGGCCCGAGGCCGACAGAAGACGCAGATCACTAAGGGTGCGCGTGACAGACCGGGCCAGCGGCGGGACCTGTTGCGCCAATCCGCTGTCGTCGTCGCCTCCCAGAAAGAGGAGGTCTCCTCCGGGCCTTCGAGCACAACAGCGTCCCACCCGTCTGTGTTGCCCGCCGAGGGTCCCTGCACGCCTGCTGCGAGGATGGCGTCGACAGCCTCCGAAGAAGGCTGGCGACCGGAGAAGCTGCGCACCATCCGCCTACGACGAATGGCCTCTGACAGCTCCACGAGCCGAAGCTATCGGAGAGATCGCGGGTAGTTGCGTCCCGCAGGGAATGCCGACCCCACTGGTAAGGTTTTACTCCTCGGGCGGCATGGGCTGCCCTGGGCACCTCGGGGTCGAGCTGGAGACTCGCCCCCGGGAGCTGGTCCATGAGACCTGGGAGATCGAACGATGGCCACCGCAAAGGAGCTGCTGAGCCAAGCCAAGTCAGCCGTGCGTGAGGTGCAGGGCGTCGACGTCGAGCCGCGCCTCGGAGAGGTCGTGCTCCTGGACGTGCGGGAGGCCGACGAGTACGAGCAAGGTGCCATCCCCGGGGCAGTGCACCTCCCGAGGGGATTCCTCGAGTTCCAGGTGGAGGGACGAATCCCGGACAAGTCCGCCCACGTGGTCGTGTACTGCGCGGCGGGCGTCCGGTCAGCGTTTGCGGCCAAGACCATGACCGACCTTGGCTACGAGGACGCCGTCTCCCTCGCCGGCGGATTCAACCGTTGGAAGGACGAGGGACGTCCCTGGAAGACTCCTCAGGCGCTCACCCCCGACCAGCGCAATCGCTACCAGCGGCACCTGCTCGTGTCCGAGGTCGGGGCAGAAGGGCAGCTGAAGCTGCTCGGGTCGAAGGTGCTGCTCCTCGGCGCGGGCGGGCTCGGCTCACCGGCAGCCCTCTACCTCGCCGCTGCCGGGGTCGGGACGATCGGCATCATCGACATGGACGTCGTCGATGCGTCGAACCTGCAGCGCCAGATCCTCCATTCGATGGACCGGATCGGCGAACGGAAGGTCGACTCGGCCAAGAAGACGATCGTCGCCCTGAACCCGGACGTCGATGTCGTCACCTACGACGTTCGGCTGGGAGCCGACAACATCTTGGACATCTTCGACGGTCCTTCGGGCGAAGGATGGGACGTGATCGTCGACGGGACCGACAACTTCCCCACGCGCTACCTGGTCAACGACGCGTCCCTACTCAAGAGGATCCCGGTCGTGCACGGCTCCATCTTCCGCTTCGAGGGTCAGGTGACGGTCTTCGACCCGTACGTCGGGCCGTGCTACCGCTGCCTCATACCGGAGCCTCCCCCCGCCGAGCTCGCCCCGTCGTGCGCCGAAGCCGGTGTGCTCGGAGTCCTGCCGGGCATCGTGGGTTCGATCCAGGCCGTGGAGGCCATCAAGCTGCTGCTCGGCATCGGCGACCCCTTGACGGGGAGACTGCTCGCATACGACGCGCTCGAGGAGTCGTTCCGCACGTTCAAGGTTCGTCGCGATCCGCACTGCCCGGCGTGTGGTGAGGACGCAGCTCCGATTGTCATCCGGGAGTACGACGAGCTCTGCCTCCCCCACGCGATCGCGCCTGCCAAGCAGAGCTGACCGGAGAGACCGCAGCTTCTCAGCTGAAAGTGGCGATCCCGTCACCGCTCAGGTGATGGCTGAGCTAGTCAGATGAACAGCCCGAGTGGACTGGACGGCGGTTGACCTTCGGGCTCGGGTCGCCCTTCGGACTCCGTCGGGCGCTCCGAACCAACTGCGTCCTAACCTGTCCTGGTGGCACTGAAGCGCAGCGGGAAGAACGTCGAGGGGAACGGGAGCAGCGCGGCGGCGGCCCGGGGCTCCGAGAGCTCAGGGGCAGCGGCACTCGGCTCAGAAAAGGCGAACGGGGACGCCCGAGGCGAGTCAGTGCCTGTGCGTCGCACCGACTCGGGGATCGAGATAGCTCCTCTCTATAGGTCCACGGACCTCGAGGGGTGGGATCCCGAAGAGCAGTTGGGTGAGCCGGGCGCCCCGCCGTACACCCGAGGCATCTATCGGGACATGTACAGGGGCCGGCTCTGGACGATGCGCCAGTACGCCGGTTTCGGCACGGCAGAGGCGACGAACGAGCGCTTCCGTTTCCTGCTCGCTGCAGGTCAGACGGGACTGTCTTGCGCGTTCGATCTGCCGACCCAGATGGGCCTCGACTCCGACCATCCTCGGGCAGAGGGCGAGGTCGGGAAGGTGGGTGTGGCCATCGACTCCCTCGCGGACATGCGGCTCCTTCTGGCCGACATACCGCTCGGGACGGTGACCACCTCCATGACGATCAACGCCACCGCTGCGATCCTCCTCCTCTTCTACGAGTTGGTCGCGTCGGAGCAGGGGGTGGCGCCAGAGGATGTGAAGGGGACCATCCAGAACGACATCCTGAAGGAGTACGTCGCGCGTGGGACCTACGTCTACCCGCCGCGCCCGTCGATGCGCCTGGTCACCGACACGTTCGCCTACTGCGCAGAGCGTCTCAAGTCGTGGAACACGATCTCGATCTCCGGCTACCACATCAGGGAGGCCGGTTCCACCGCCGTCCAGGAGATCGCTTTCACCTTGGCCAACGGGATCGCCTACGTCGACGCGGCGCTCGCGGCCGGGCTGGACGTGGACGCCTTTGCTCCGAGGCTGAGCTTCTTCTGGAACGCGCACAACCATTTCTTCGAAGAGGTGGCCAAGTACCGAGCCGCCCGCAGGATGTGGGCGAGGATCATGACAGAGCGCTTCGGGGCCAAGGACGAGCGTTCCAAGCTGCTTCGCTTCCACACCCAGACCGGAGGATCGACGCTCACTGCGCAGCAACCCGAGAACAACATCGTTCGCGTCACACTCCAAGCTCTCGCTGCGGTCATGGGTGGGACTCAGAGCCTCCACACGAACGGCTTCGACGAGGCTCTGGGCCTCCCGACGACGAGGGCGGCGAAGATCGCGCTCCGCACTCAGCAGGTGATCGGCTACGAGTCGGGAGTTTCCGACACGGCGGACCCCCTCGCCGGCTCGTATTTCGTCGAGACCTTGACCGACGAGGTCGAGGAGGCTGCGTGGGAGTACATCGAGAGAGTCGACCAGCTGGGCGGAGCCGTGGCGGCAATCGAGGCGGGGTTCATGCAGGACGAGATCGAACAGGCGGCCTATGCGTACGCGAAGGCGGTCGACGACTCCGAGAAGGTGCTCGTGGGAGTGAACCGCTTTGTCGACGACGAGCCCGAGGTGACAGACGTGTTCCCGATCGATCCAGCTCTACAGCGGTCGCAGATCGAACGCACTCGTAAGGTCCGCGCCGAGCGCGACCAGGCGGCGGTGGACGCAGCGCTCTCCGATGTCGACGCCGCCGCCAGAGGGACCCAGAACCTCCTCGTGCCGATGAGGGAGGCGCTGCGCAGGATGGCCACCCTCGGCGAGGTGTCTGACGTGCTGCGCGGGTCGTTCGGGGAGTATCGGCCGAGCCGCTGACCACCGGGGCACTCCTCGCTCCTGAGGCAGTCGAGAAATGCCGAGTGGCTACAAGTCGGACGCCCCATCGCCGAGCGCACTGCTCGTCGGCGGCGTCGCGTGGCGTCAGCTCGACCGGGAGAGAAGCCTGTCGCGAAGCTCGGCATTGGTGGCCGCATCGATCGCCGTCCATGCCATGGCGATTGCGCCGTCGACCAGAGCCTCTTCGGCCGACGCTCCGACGCAGGCTTCTGCGAACTCGGGTTGGTGATTGACCGCCCCTCGTGCGTCGATCCCGACGAGGGGGTGAATCGACGGGATGGCGAGAGACACGTTCGCCATGTCGGTCGAGAAGGTGGGTAACGGCAGACCTTCGTCGTCTGCGACGTAGCGCCTCCCCAGTTGCTCGGCATTTTGCCGCCACGAGTCGAGGAGCCCGACATCCGAGACGAGCTGGGAGTACGTGGGCGCGAGCTCGATCGTCTGGAGCTCCGTTCCAGTCGCCAGCGCGCCCGCCTCGAAGCAACTCGCGATCCTGGGTCTCAGCACCGCGAGATCGTCGAGGGTGGCGGCGCGCGCCATGAACCGTCCAATCGCCTCCTTCGGAACCACGTTCACCGCGTCGCCACCCTTGGTGACGATGCCGTGGACCTGGTCACCGGGCCTCAGGTGCTGGCGGAGCAGCCCGATCGCGACTTGCGCGACGACGAGCGCGTCTGCGGCGTTTCGCCCTTGCTCGGGTGAGGCCGACGCGTGCGCTTCGCGACCCTCGTAGCGCACTTCGAAGTGATCCACCGCAAGGCATTTGCCCTCGAGGCGATCTTCAGGCCACGGGTGGACCATCATCGCCGCGTGTGCGCCCTCGAAGCCGCCGCGATCGAGCATCAAGATCTTGCCGCCTCCACCTTCCTCGGCCGGTGTCCCGAGCACGGTGACGGTGAGGCCCACGTCGTCTGCGATCCGAGCGAGCGCGATGCCGGCACCGACAGCAGCGGCAGCAATCAGATTGTGACCGCAGGCGTGGCCCACCCCGTGCAGCGCGTCGTACTCGGCGCAGACGAAGACCGACAACGGGCCCGACCCCGCTCGCGCCGACAACGCGGTGGGAAGCCCGCACACCCCTGTCTCGACTTCGAGACCCGCGTCGGAGAGCGCCGACGCAACGCGTGCGGCTGCCCGCTCCTCCTCGAAGGAAGTCTCGGGATCGTCGTGAATGTCACGGCTCAGGGATACGAGGTTCTCGCGACTCGCGTCGACCACTCGGCGGGCCGCGGCCTTGACACCAGTGGCATCGGCGTTCAAGACAGGTGACCGTTCGGGATCTGGTGCTGCCTCGCACAGGGCACTGGCAGCCCTCAGTCGATCACGGCGACTATGTCGCCGGGCCCGACCGAATCACCCGCCGCCACCCTGACTTCCTTGACCGTTCCGGCTTTCTCGGCGGCAATGGCGTTCTCCATCTTCATCGCCTCCAAGACGCACACGCTCTGGCCCACTTCGACCGCGTCCCCCGGTGCCACGAGCACCTTGACGATCGTCCCCTGCATCGGCACGGTGACCGTCCCCGATCCGGTGCCGGCGGTAGCAGCGCGCGGCTTCGTGGGCCTGACCCCGCGCCCTCCGGATGCGGACATTGCCACGTCGGGTACCCAGAGCTTCACCTCGTAGCGACGTCCGTCCACTTCCGCAGTCACTTCCCGCAGGACTCGGGGCTCGGATTCCCCCATGTCTTCGTCCACCGTCGAACCCGGTACGGGTGCCGTTCCGGCAGTCAGTCCGGAAAGATCCAGACGCTCTTCCACCCAGTTGGTCGAGTGGCGTGCCTCGGCGAAGTCGGGGTGTCCGAGCATCACCAAGTGAGCGGGAATCGTGGTGGCAACTCCCGTGAGCTCCGTCTCTCGAAGTGCCCGGAGCATCCGTTGCCGCGCCCTCTCGCGGTCGGGTGCCCAGACCACGAGCTTGGCGACGAGGTTGTCGTAGAACTGGCTGACGGTGTCCCCGGTCTCGTACCCGCTGTCGAGGCGCACCCCGGGGCCTCCGGGCGCGCGCAGTCGTGTGATCGTGCCGGGGGACGGAGTGAACCGACCCCCTGACGGGTCCTCGGCGTTTATGCGCACTTCGATCGCGTGGCCTTGGAGGACGAGATCCTCCTGGGTGAACGCGAGCGGTTCACCAGAAGCGACCCGCAGTTGCCACTCGACGAGGTCGAGCCCGGTGACGAGCTCTGTCACCGGGTGCTCCACCTGGAGGCGCGTGTTCATCTCGAGGAAGAAGAACTCGCCGTCTTGGAGGAGGAACTCGACGGTCCCGGCGTTGACGTAACCACAAGCTCTGGCGGCCTTCACGGCCGCAGCGCCCATGGCCTGGCGCAGTTCGTCCGGGAACTCGGGAGCGGGGCTCTCCTCGATGAGCTTCTGATGACGCCTTTGACATGAACAGTCGCGCTCGCCGAGCCAAAGAGTGTTTCCGTGGGTATCGGCGAGAACCTGCATCTCCACGTGGCGCGGCCAGTCCAGGTACTTCTCGAGGTAGATCTCCGGTCGGCCGAAGTAAGACTGCGCTTCGCGCACGGCCGATGCCATGGCCTCGTCGACCTCGGCGGGATCTGCCACCACTTTCATGCCGCGCCCGCCGCCTCCGAATGCGGCCTTGATAGCGATCGGCCAGCCGAATTCGCGCCCGAACTCGAGAACCTCAGCAGGATCCGTGACTGGTTCTGTGTGTCCCGGCACCCCGGCTACGCCTGCCGAGTCGGCTGCCTTTCGAGAGCTGATCTTGTCCCCCATGACCTCGATCGCCTCTGGGGGTGGTCCGATGAAGGTGACGCCTGCATCAGCGATCTCCCTTGCAAATGCGGCGTTCTCCGAGAAGAACCCGTAGCCGGGGTGCACGGCGTCCGCGCCGCTGCGCCCGATCGCATCGACGATCGCCGGCGTGTTCAGGTAGCTCTCGGCGGCGGTCTGCCCCCCGAGCGCGTAGGCCTCATCGGCCATCCTCACGTGGTAGGCGTCGCGGTCCAACTCCGAGTACACCGCAACGGTCCGCACACCGAGCTCCCGGCACGTGCGAATGACTCGAACGGCGATCTCGCCGCGGTTTGCTATCAGGACCTTGTCGAACAATCGCTACCCCTCGATTTGCGAGCCACCACACTGGCACGACGCCTATGGTGAGCGCCACGTCCGAGAAACGGGAGTCGCCGCCGTTCGTAGTCGCACCAGCGCCCCCAGGGACACGATTCGTCGAGATCCGAAGGTTCGAAACCCTCGATTCCACCAACCGCTACCTGATCGACCAGGCGGTCGCAGGCGGGCCCGAGGGCCTGGTTGCCGTGGCTTCGTACCAGAGCGCGGGTCGGGGTCGGCTCGGCAGGAGCTGGCTGGCGCCGCCCGGGACCAACTTGCTTGCGTCGGTGCTGTTCAGACCGGCGCTCGACCCCGACGACCTCCACCTGCTCTCGATCGTCGTGGCACTGGCCACTGCCGATGCGTGCAGAGAGGTGGCAGGCTTCGACCCGCAGCTCAAGTGGCCCAACGACCTCTACCTAGGGGGAAGGAAGCTGGCGGGCGTCCTCGCAGAGTCCGTGCCCGCAGATGCAGAGCACCGGGCCGTGGTGGTCGGCTTGGGCCTCAACGTGCGGTGGCCACCCCCCGACTCCGAACCCCACGAGATGCCGGTGCCCGGGGAGCTCGAGTCGATCGCGACCTCCTTGTGGCGGGAGACCGACTCGAGCGGACCTTCGAGCGGTACTTCGAGTCGGACCTCGAGCGGGACTTCGAGCGGGAGCGCCCCGCGCCTAGAGCCCCAGATCATCCTGGAGCTGCTTCTCGGTTCGCTCGAGCACCGGCTCGGGGACCTCGATCATCCGGACGGCCGAAGACGCCAGGCCGCGGAGTACCGCCGTCGCTGCGGGACACTCGGCCGCCGGGTGAGCGTCACGCTCGGCGAGGAAATCGTCGAAGGCATGGCTGTGGACGTCACAGAGGCGGGGCACCTGGTGGTCGACGCAGGCGAGGGCTTTCGTACGATCACGGCGGGAGACGTGGTCCACGTGGACTGAAAGGGCTGGTGGGGCGCTGGCCAGCAAGCTCGGCCCGACGGACCGCCTAATGGGTCCGTCTACCATGGCTCCCCGTGAACATCCTCGTGACGGGCGGTGCGGGCTTCATCGGCTCGAACTTCGTGCACTACTGGGTCGATCAGCATCCTTCGGACCGAGTCGTGGCCTACGACTCGCTCACCTACGCCGGCAACCGGCCCAATCTCGCCGACGTCGAGGACCGGATCACCTTCGTGCACGGAGACGTCTGCGACCCAGACCTCGCCCTCGAGACTTTGAAGCGGGAGAACATCGACACGGTGGTCCATTTCGCCGCCGAGTCCCACAACAGCCTGGCGGTCCTAGATCCGGCTCGCTTCTTCCGCACGAACGTGCTCGGCACCCAGACGATGCTGGACGCATCTCGCCACACAGGCATTCTGCGGTTCCACCACATCTCGACCTGCGAGGTCTACGGCGACCTCCCGCTCGATTCCGACGAGGCATTCACAGAGGAGAGCCCCTACCGCCCGCGCACCCCGTACAACGCCTCCAAGGCCGGCGCGGACCACGCAGTGCGGGCGTACTCGGAGACCTTCGGACTCCCCGCCACCATCACCAATTGCTCGAACAACTACGGGCCGTATCAGTTTCCTGAGAAGGTCATTCCCTTGTTCGCGGCGATGGCACTCGACGACAAGCCCCTCCCTCTCTACGCGTCCACCGAGAACCGACGTGAGTGGCTTCATGTCGTCGACCACTGCCGGGCGATCGAGGCCGTGCTCGAACGCGGGGAAGTCGGAGAGACTTATCACGTCGGCAGTGGGGTGGAGGCGAGCATCGCCGAGATCGCCGATGCGGTGCTCGGGATCCTGGGAAAGCCGTCGACGCTGAAGCAGATCGTCCCCGACCGTCCTGGTCACGACCGGCGCTATCTCCTCGATTGCACGAAGATCACGAAGGAGCTCGGTTGGAAGCCGACGGTCTCCTTCGACAAGGGGCTCTCGGAGACGGTCGAGTGGTATGCGGCGAATCGCTCGTGGTGGGAGCCGCTCGTCGGCAGGGCTCTTGTGGCCGAGACGTCCTGGGGACCCGAAGTAGGGACCGAGCAGACCGGGCCCAGAGCGAAAGACGGCTGAGGCGGTCGGGAAGTGCGCCTGCTACTGACCGGCGCCGGGGGACAGCTCGGGCGCGACCTGCTGGACGCCTTGTCTGGCACCGTCCCCTCTGGCGGCCTTCGCGGCGACCGATCAACGGGCCGTCTCGGCACGCGTGCGCCTTGCGATGTCGTGCCGGCTGCTCACTCCGAGCTGGACGTCTCCGACCGCGACGCCGTACTGACCGCTGTGGAGGGAGTCCGTCCTGACGTGATCGTCCACGCGGGTGCCTGGACGGCGGTCGACGCGTGCGAAGAGGACCCCGACCGCGCCTTCGCGGTCAATTCCTACGGAACCAGGAACGTTGCAGAGGCCGCCCGGCGCTTCGGCGCCCACGTCGTCTACGTCTCCACGGACTACGTCTTCGACGGGACCAACCCTCGGCCGTACAACGAGTGGGACTTGCCGCATCCGGTCTCGGTTTACGGGCGCAGCAAGCTCGGCGGGGAGCATGAGCTCGATCCGGGAGCGACGATCGTTCGCACCTCCTGGGTGTGCGGGGCCCACGGCGCCAACATGGTGAAGACCGTCCTTCGGCTCGCCTCGGGCGACGGTGCTCTGCGCTTCGTCGCCGATCAGCACGGCTCGCCGACGTTCACCGCGGATCTGTCGGGTGCCGTCTGCACCCTCGCGACGGAGCGGTTGCCGGGAATCTTCCACGTCACGAACAGTGGTGCGACAACCTGGCACGGCTTGGCGGCCGCAGTAGTGGCGCTCTCGGGAGGAGACCCCGGCCGTGTCGAGCCGATCTCCACATCCGAGCTGATGCCCCCGCGCCCGGCTCCTAGACCCGCGAACTCGGTTCTCGACAACACAGCATTGAGGCTTACCGGAATCCCTCTCTTGCCCGACTGGCAGGACGGGCTCGAACGCCTTCTACGGGTGCTCGACGAGCCGAGCAACGCCGAGGTGCCCGCGCCCGAGAGGGCGGTCTCGAAGGCGGCCGGATGAGAAGGCGCGACACCGAGCAGCGCCGTGGCGACTCGGCACCCGGAACCCAGACCAAGGTCGCGGTCATAGGTGCCGGTCACGTCGGGCTGACGACTGCCGTCTGCCTGGCCCATCTCGGGCACATCGTCTGCTGCGGCGAGATCGACGCCGAGAAGGTCAGGCGCCTCGAGTCGGGGGAGCCCACGATCGTGGAGGACGGCCTGGCAGAGCTCCTGAGGGAGGGCCTCGATTCGCGACGCCTGCGCTTCGTGGTGGGAGCCCGTCAAGCGGTGATGGGTGCTGAGCTCGTGTTCCTCTGCGTCCCCACCCCTGGCCGATCGGACGGCACAGCGGACGTGAGCGCGCTCGAGTCCGTGGCGTCCGAGATCGGGCCGAGCCTTACGCACGGCGCTGTGGTCGTGAACAAGTCGACCGTCCCGGTCGGATCCACCCTCCTCGTCGAGCAGCTTCTGGCGAGGTCGGACGTGGCGGTCGTGGCGAACCCCGAGTTCCTGAGAGAGGGCCGGGCCATCCACGACTCCCTCCATCCCGACCGCATAGTGGTCGGTGCTGACGACCAGGGCGCCGCAGCCCGCGTGGGCGCTCTGTTCGCCTCGACCCGGGCGCCGCTCATCGTCACCGACGCACCCACCGCCGAGACCATCAAGTACGCCTCCAACGCCTTTCTCGCCACGAAGCTCAGCTTCGTGAACGCCGTCGCCAGGCTCTGTGAGCAGCTGGGCGCCGACGTGCGCGACGTCCTTCTCGGGATGGGCTACGACCCGAGGATCGGATTCGACTACTTGCGCCCGGGCCCCGGATGGGGCGGCTCTTGCCTGCCGAAGGACACTCGCGCGCTGCTTTATATAGCTCGCTGTGCCGGATACGACTTCCCCCTGCTCCAAGAGGTCATAACGACCAACGACGCACAGATGGAGTCGGTGATCGAGAAGATCGCGCAGGCTCTTCGGGGCTCGATAGAGGGGAAAGTCGTGGGCGTCTGGGGTCTGACCTTCAAGGCGGGTACCGACGACCGGCGCGACTCCCCGGCGGTGGAGGTCGTACGCAGGCTGGTGTCCTCGGGCGCGATGGTGCGGGCGTTCGACCCCACGGTGAACGGGCCTGTGCCGGAGCTCTCGGAGTCGGTCGAGATCGAAGGCGACGCCTACGCAGCTTGCCAAGGCGCCGACGCGCTCGTGGTCCTGACCGAGTGGGAGGAGCTCCGCTGGCTCGACTTCGGGAAGGTCATCGGACTCATGGCCGAGCCGCACATAATCGACGCCCGAAATCTGCTCGACCCGTCGGCGCTCCGCCGGATGGGTTTTTCCTATGTCGGCCTTGGCCGGCCATGACGAGCTCCCGGCGAGTGGTCGTCACAGGCGGAGCAGGCTTCCTCGGGTCCCATCTGTGCGAGGCCCTCCTCGCCCGAGGCGACGAGGTCGTTTGCGTCGACGACCTCTCGAGCGGGCTCCGCGAGAACGTCGAAGGGCTGGGCTCGTCTCCGGGCTTCGAGATGAAGGTGGCGGACGTGAGCGGTGGCCTGGACGTCGACGGGGCCGTGGATGCGGTCCTCCACTTCGCCAGTCCTGCATCTCCTCCGGACTACCTGGCCCGCCCGCTGCATACCCTCGCTGCAGGCAGCGACGGCACGCGTCACGCTCTCGAGCTGGCGGAGCGCAACGGTGCGCGGTTCATGCTCGCTTCGACGAGCGAGGTCTACGGCGACCCGGCCGTGCATCCCCAGCCCGAGACCTACTGGGGCAACGTGAACCCGGTCGGTCCGAGGAGCGTCTACGACGAGGCCAAGCGCTTCGCAGAAGCGCTCACCGCGGCATGGCACCGCTCGAAGGGGACCGACGTCGCGATAGTCCGGATCTTCAACACCTACGGACCGAGACTCAGACCGGGAGACGGCCGGGTCGTATCCAACTTCCTCGTGCAGGCGATAGAGGGAAAGCCACTCACCGTCTACGGCGACGGATCGCAGACACGAAGTCTGTGTTACGTGGACGACGAGGTGGCGGGCATCCTCGCGCTTCTCGACTCGGATCTGACGGGGCCGGTCAATATCGGCAATCCCGACGAGCTCACGGTCCTCGATCTCGCCGAGACAGTGATCGAGGTCACCGGGTCCAAGTCCTCGGTCGTGCACGCGCCACTGCCCGAGGACGACCCGACGAGGCGACGGCCCGACATCACGCTCGCGCGGAGCAAGCTCGGCTGGGAGCCGAAGATCACTCTCACCGAAGGCCTGTCCCGCAGTGCGGAGTACTTTCGTTTGATCCTCGAAGGAGCCGCGGCCAGATGAGCATCTTGGAAGAGAGCGCCTTCGAGAAGCCCGTCTACCGGACCCTGTCGGTCGTCGTGCCGGTCTACAACGAGCGAAATACCGTGGCGGAGATCCTCCGG
>Ga0209415_10009652_pt1 | contig 16553 bp, 18 predicted proteins | sample PeaSoiSIISIP2007_FD_187696 | JGI IMG/M metagenome (GOLD analysis project Ga0209415, IMG submission 187696) | Peat soil microbial communities from Weissenstadt, Germany - SII-SIP-2007 (SPAdes) (version 2) | ecosystem: Environmental > Terrestrial > Soil > Wetlands > Peat | place: Germany...
CGAAGTCCCCGCTTGTGTATTGACTCCCCCTATCGGTGTGAAAGATCACGCCCCGTTCGGGACGACGTTGGTGAAACGCCATCTTCAGAGCGTCCTCGACGAGGGAGGTTCGCATGTGGTCCGCGATCGCCCAGCCGACGACGCGGCGCGACGCGAGGTCGATCACCGTCGCCAGGTACGCGAAGCCCTCCCAGGTCGCGATGTAGGTGATGTCGCCGACGTAGCGGCGGTTCGTCACCGCTCCGGTTGCGAAGTCGCGACCGATGAGGTCCCGGGCACGTTCGGCTTGTGGGTCAACGATGGTCGTCGTGCGCCAGCGCCGCTTGTGCCTCCCGACCACGCCGTGTTTGAGGCAATACCCGACGTGGGGCCGCAGGAATCACCGACTGAGGACTTTAGGGCAACCGCCGTTAATGGGGGAGGGGGTTCATCAAATGTCGCAACTGCAACAGAACTCGGATGCAGCCAACCGGATGCGCCCCACGTCGACGTTCACTTCCTCCAGCCGTATGGCGTCAGAGGTTGGCTCCTCTGGTGCGCGGTATCGCTTGCGTTGAGCTCGCTCTACTTTGTCGCGACCGTCATTAACGAACGCGACAGTCTAGCAGGCGTTACCGTGCCGGGGCTTGAGTCTATTGTTCTAGCAGAAACGGTTGCCTACGTAGTTCTTGCTGCCATAAGCCTTACAGCGTCGGTGCTGATCTTTGTGAAAGCCCGCATGTCTTTGTTGGTTACGCAAACATTTCTCATTCTCCAGCTAATCGTGCCCGTAACGCTTGCTGGCCTAACTTCGAGCAGCGGTGAATTGATCGAAACGACCAAGGGTGTTCTTGTTGGTTCCTACGTGCAGGGGGCGACCAGGGCAGCAATCGTCTCCGCTGTTTGGCTGCTGTATCTAGTACGCTCAAAGCGTGTTCACAACACGCTCCGAGTACGTCCAATTCGAATAGTGCCTTCCCGGGGCGCGGAAGCACTCTGTAGCTAGCTACTGACCCACATCAAGGAGCCAGGAATGGCGCAGAATCCGCTTGGTTATCCGGGGCCACCAGAGCGATGAATCGTGGCGCTTCGGATCTACCGCCGAAAGGATAACCACCACCATGAACGAAGAAACTAACGCCACGGCCGTCGAAAAGCTCATGAAGGCCACCAACCTCACCGCCAGCGCCGCCCTGCCAGAGGTTAAGATGGCCAACGCCAAAGCGACGGCCACTGTTGCGCAACAGGGCGCCTAGGTTGCGCCGGAGAAGGGAAGAACGCCAGCCGCAAAAGGGGCGCGCCCAAAGCCAACAGGGGCGGGAAGGGAGCAACCGCACCGGCCTCGAAGAAATCCGCCTACAAGGGCGCCAGACCAGCCGCCACCGAGAAGTGCGCCACCGACCCCCGCGATGGCAGCAAGAATCAGGTGATCCTGGACCAACTGCGCCGCAAGCAGGGCGCCACGCTTGCCGAGATCGCCATGGCCACCACCTAAAGGGGGAGTCGGGCGATCCCTCGGCATCGTCAATGGCGCCAGCCATGGGAACCAGTCGAAAGCAACCGCCAGCCCCGGAACGGGGGCGGAAAGAACGCGCCCCGATCCTGTTAGTGCGCACCCGCACCTTCTCGACTTAGAGACCCCCGCGTCGCCGGTATATACTGGCTCCTTAAGGTCAAAATCCTATGAGCGGTATCCCCACCAAAATCAGTGTCCGCGCAATCGCGCGCGACGGCAAGTTTCTCGGCGATGATATCGGAGGCGCGCTGATTACCGTCCGCGACGCCCTGACTAAGGAACTGCTCGCCCATGGAGTCACTACAGGAACATCCGGCCCCAACGAGCCGGTTGGTGTCATGTGTGTGAGCTTGCGCAGAGGGCAGCCTCTTCCCACTACCGGCGCTTCCGTCTTCAACGTCTGCCTCGATCTCGACCAGCCACGCTGCATCGAAGTGACTGCCTATGGGCCGCTCGGTGCGCGCCAATCCGCCAACACGGTCTCCGCCACGCAGTGGATCTATCCCGGCAAAGACGTCGTGGAAGGCAACGGATTCCTGCTCGAAATACCCGGCCTGATCGTGCAGATCGTCGATCCCCCCACTCACTTCGCGCCGGCAGTCCTCCCTGAGTTGCACATCCGCGCGAACGTGGCCATGATGTGCGGCTGCCCGATTTCGCCCAAAACTGGAAAAGCGAAATTCTGCCCCGGCCTGCCCGGCAAGGACCAGCCTTGGCTGCCCGAAGAGTTCGAGGTCAAAGCCATCATCCGGTCCGCCGGCATGGACCCGGTCGAGATTCCGTTGGTGTTCACCGAACTTCCGCCTGGCAATCCACCGGGCCAGTTCACCGCGACCTGGACCCCTCCCGCGGCCGGCGGCATCTTCGCCATCACGGTCTATGCCTACCAGGCATCCACCGGGAATACCGGTGTCGACCTGGCAACCGTGGTCGCCCCGCCCGCCTGATGGCTACTCCCGCAGACCGTACACGAACAGCGCATGACCCGCGGCGATGGCCACGTACTGCTTGCCGTCCACCTCGTAAGTGATCGGCGCCGCCGAAACTTGGCCCCCCACGCTGGCCTTCCACAGCAGCGCTCCCGTGCGCGCGTCCAGAGCCTGAAAATAGCCTTCCCGCCCGCCCGTGAACAGCAGGTCCGAAGCCGTCGTCAGAATGCCCGAGTCAGTCACATCGGTCATCTCGAATTTCCACTTCCTCTGCCCCGTGACGATGTCCAGCGCCAGCACCGCGCCATGCCCCGCCGCTTCCGTCGCCGTATTGATCGGAAAGCCTCGTATCGATGGAACGGGCGAGCGCGGAATCGGCGACAGGGGCCGCCCTCCCATGAAGCGCCGGCCGGCCTGGTACTCGTTCTCCTCGGGCGCGAACAAGGTGGCATAGTCTTCCCACGCCGAAACATAGAAGAGTCCCGTCCGCGGGCTGTAGGATGGCGAGTACCAGTTGGTCCCGCCCTGTACGCCGGGATAGACCGGCGCTTCTGGCGGCTGCGGCGTGGCCACGGGCTTGCCGCTGTCGTCCAGGCCGCTGGCCCAGTTCACCTTCACGAAGGGGTGTCCCGACAGGAACTGGCCGTTGGTCCGGTCGAGCGCGTAGAAGAAGCCGTTGCGATTCGCCCATAACAACAGCTTGCGCATTCTTCCGCCCCACGTGGCGTCCGCCAGCACCGGGATCTGCACCGAATCGTAATCGTAGGGATCGTTCGGGCTGAACTGGAAATACCATTTCAGCTTGCCGGTATCGGCATCCAGCGCGACCGCCGAATCGGCATAGAGATTGGCGCCCTTGCGCTGCGCAGGATTCCAATCCGGTCCCGGATTGCCGATCCCCCAGTAAGTGAGATTAAGCTCGGGGTCGAACGAGCCCGTGACCCAGATGGGAGCGCCCCCGTGCGCCCAGGAATCGTCCGCCGGCCAGGTGTCGTGCCCGGGCTCTCCAGGTCCGGGGATGGTGTAGAACCGCCACGCCTCCTTGCCGCTCTTCGCGTCGTACGCGGCCACGAATCCGCGAATCCCGTACTCACCCCCGGCGACCCCCACCAGCACCTTGTCCTTGACCACCAGCGGCGCCAGCGTCATGGTGTAGCCGGCGTTGTAATCGGCGACCTTGGTGTTCCACAGCGGCTTTCCGCTCTTGGCATCGATGGCGATCAGCCGCGCGTCCAGCGTGGCCAGGAACAGCGTATCGCCTAGAATCGCCAGGCCGCGGTTCACCGATCCGCAGCATGGCGTGGACCCGGGTGCGGGCCTGTACTGGTAGATCCAGAAAGCGCGCCCGGTTCTGGCGTCGATGGCGATGACATCGTTGGGCGGCTGCGTCACATAAAGGATGCCATCTACCGCCAGGGGCGTGGCCTCGAGTTTCTGCAGCGATTCCACTTGGAACACCCACTTCTGCTCCAGGGTCTTCACGTTCCCGGGCGTGATCTGGCTCAGCGCGCTGTAGCGCTGGCTCATATAGCTGCCCGAGTAAGTCAGCCAGTTTCGCGGCTCCTGCGAGGCATGGAGCAGGCGGTCGTAAGAAACCTGCGCCGGGAGTGAACCGGCGACCAGAGACAACACTAACAGCGCCCTCGGTGACATGCTCAGTTCACTCCTTTCAGGGTCAGAAGATACGCCAGCACATCCGCCAGTTCCGCCGCACTGAGTTTGTCTTTGTAAGACGGCATGGCCGACGTCTTGAGCACCGCGTACTCCCGCAGATCTGCCTTATTCAGCGACACCAGGTGATCCCCGGCATCCATAAGCTGCACCGAGTACGTGTCCTCATTGAGCCGCCGCCCGGTGATCGCCTTCCCGTCGCGGGTCACGGCACGCACCGAGCGGTTGATCGGCAACATCGACGCGGTGGGGTCGAGCAGCGATTTTTCGAGCAAGTCCGCCGAACGCACTGCGCCGATCTCGCTCAAATCCGGACCGAATCGCGAGCCCCGCGCGCCGACCCGATGGCAACCCGCGCACCCGCCCGCCCCTTCGAACACGCGCTGGCCGCGGCCGGCGTCGCCGGTCATCACTGCGCCAACATTGACGTCCCGCATCGACCGTATGTAGGCCACAATACCGGTCAACTCGGCCTCGTCGAACTTGTGCGGCGGCATGGCCGTGCCCGGAATTCCGGCGGCGATCACGCGGCCCAGGTCTTCATCCGAAGCCGCGTGCCGGAACCGGCCGCCGCGCAGGTCGACATTGGGGACCGTGTCGCCGCCAACCCCGTGGCAGAACTGGCAATGGGCCCCATAGAGGCGTGCGCCCCGCTCCACATCTGCCTGGCTGAAGTGGCCGGCGTGCTGCTGTGCCGCGAGCGGCGCGCAAAGCAACGCGGTCCCGAGTACTCGCGAAAACATCCCTCTGTACATGGGATAGATTCTACGCGCCCGCGGCCGCTACTTCAAGCCGAGGATCCCGCTTAGTGTTCCCCACCGCCCGGAATGCTGCACAAATGGTGGGGCGGACCCCCTGGTCCGCGCGGGTCCCCCTGGACCCGCTTTTTGCACAACCGAATCAGCCCGATTTCGGGCCCGGTCTTCTGCCGCCAGAGGCGCTCCCGATCCGAGACGGAATTTGCGCCGCTCAGACCGTTTCGCCGTAGAATCGGGTATGAAACCTGTTCTCTTCATGTTGCTCGGGGTCGCCTCCTTCTGCGGCGCGCAGAGCCAACCGCCCAAGCCGCGGCACGCCACCGCCGCCGTTCTGCGCGCGTTCGATGATCACAACATCGTGATGTTCGGCGAGGCGCATGGCTGCAAACAGGAATACGAGTGGTTGCGTGAACTCGTCGCCACGCCCGAGTTTGCCGATCGCGTGGACGATATCGTTATGGAGTTTGGAAATTCGCTCTATCAACAGTCGGTGGACCGCTATATCGCGGGCGAGAGCGTTCCTTTCGCAAAGGTACAGCAGGCGTGGCGCAATGCGATCGGCGCGATTGATGCACCGTCGCCGGTGTACGAGTCATTTTATAAAGCCGTGCGCGAGGCCAACCTGAAGCGTCGGGGCAAGCACCAGGTGCGCATCGTACTCGGGGGGCCTCCTGGCGACTGGGACAGAATTGAGAATCGGGAACAGTTGATTCCGTTCTTGGCAGATCGCGATACTTGTTATGCGCGCCAGGTAAAAGAAGAGGTTCTCGCCAAAAACCGGCGCGCGCTGTTACTCATGGGCGCGGGACACTTCCAGCGCATAACTCCCAGAGGTCCAGGTCTGCATTACATCGAACAACAGCTCCGCGCCGCCGGGGCCGGCACCTGGCTCATCGTCTTTGACACCAGGATTTATGACGATCCACAGAGGCGCTTCGCCGCGTGGCCCATGCCGGCGATCGTGGATCTTCGAGGCAACTGGGTTGGCGACATTCCCGCGAGTGGAGAGGACTCTCCGGGCGGATCGCCCAAACTCGGCGACACCGCGGACGCGCTGCTGATTGTCGCCCGCGCGCGGGAGGACCTGACCGTGCTTTCCGTGCCGCGAGCGGAACTGGAAGGCACCGCCTACGCCAGAGAACTGGATCGCCGCATGATGATCCTGCACGGGCGGCGCCTGACGCTTCCGGAGAAGGCGGAAGAGCCTCTGGAGCCTCGATAGCCGCCTCGATAGCCCCTCACTTGAACGTGATGGTCGAGTCCGAGCTGTACTTCCCATAATCCCGGAACTCCATTTCCACTTTCGTTAGTGTGCTGTGATAGCGCGCAATCTCTTCCACCGCCTGCGGCAGCAAAAACTCCTTGCCGGCGATATCCACCAAGCCATAATGAACATCCACCTGTAGCCCGATCGGCTTACCGTCCGATATCTCCGTCTCGAGTTGGAGCCGCATCACGGCGCCGGTCCCGCAGTCGGCGTGCACAAAACCGTGGTGCCCCAACCCAATCTCATCCCCGTTGACCGTCACTGACCATGTGGAGGTCGATCGTGGCACCCGGTAGCGGAACACGCAAATGCGGCGGCCAGGTAATGCCTCCTCGTGGTCCCAATCGAACTCCGCCTTGGCCTTCGGGTCGAAAACCTTGCGGAAGTAAGAACCAAACTCGCTTCCGGGGGTGAAATACCCGCCCTTGATTTTCTTTTTCTGATCGTCGGTGGCCGCCTTGCCGTTCACCTTTAGCAGCTTACGGCCCTCCCTGTGTGCCACATACGTAAGCTCCTGCTCCTGCGTTTCGAGCCGCTTCCAGCGTGTGTGGGCGCCTAAGCCGCCGGCGCTGCGAATCGTAACCTCTATGCAAACGAAGTCCTGCAAACGGTCGGCATAGCCGATCGCTCCCTCGCGGATTCGAGAGAGAATCGACTGTTGCTCGGCGACATCGGGCGTGGACGGCTGACCATAAGCGGATAGCGTTAGACCGGCGTACGCCAGCAGACCAGAGATCCTCATAGAAATAATAATACTATCTTATCCGATTAGCAGAGCTCCGGACGGCCTTAGCCGGACGAGAGCACGCCATCATGATTCTCGCGCCGCAACGGCGGTTCTCGGCCGGCGCGCCGCAGTCCACCGTTCTGGTGCGTTCAAACGTCCAAACCGGCGCCGTTTACGTCCGCCGGATCTCGAGGACCGAATGGTCTCTAAGGGCCGCCCTCGATCTCGTAAGAAAAATGTGGAGTTATCATGGAAGACAAGGAACCCAAGCATGACGACACGTGAAGCGCTCCACCACCTGGTTGACGAGTTGCCCGAGGAGCAAGCGGAGTCTCGCGCGCGTTTGGCTGGAGGATCTCCGCGAGGCCGCTGACGAGAACGGCCCGCAACTCGAGGCGGAGACACTTGCCTCTATCGACCGCGGGCTGGCTGATGTCGCGGCAGGTCGCGTTAAACCCTCGAAGATTACGAGCGCGAACGCGGCCTGTGAACTGCCGCGTCATCATTGCCCACGAGGCTGAGAAGATTCTCGACCGCCTCGATCCGCCTACGAAACGCCGCATCCGACAGCGCATAGTCCACGGCCTGACAGAATCCGAACGCCGCTTGCTGGAGTCCAAGCTGTCACTACTCCGCGAGTTTCTGAACGATCTTTCCTCCGATGCCGAGTGGAATGTGCAGACGGCATGCTCCTGAAGAGGGGGCCGGGCAGGTGGGGCAGGCGCTTCCGCCTGCCAACCCCCGGCTCCGTTGCTATGCTGTTTCTAACGGATGCCCGGCCAGACCATCAGTGAAAAAATCCTCTCCGCGAAGTCCGGCCGCAACGCCCGCGCCGGCGATGTAGTAGTCTGCGAGGTCGATTGTGCCCTCGGCACCGATGGTTCCACGCCGATGGCCCTCGATTACTTCGACGCCATGGGCGGGCAGCGGGTCTTCGATCCGCAACGAATCGTCTTCGCGCTCGATCATTACGCGCCGCCACAAAGCACGGCGACCACTCGACTGCACGACCGCATGCGCCGGTTCGCCGCGCTCCACGGCATCGCTCTTTGGGAAGTGGGCGAAGGCATCGGCCATCAACTGATCGTCGAATCGGGACGCGCCGCTCCTGGGCGCCTGGTGGTGGGGGCCGACAGCCACGCGGTGACTTACGGCGCGCTGAATGCCTTCGCTACGGGAATCGGCTCTTCGGACCTGGCGGCGATTCTGATCGGCGGGAAAATCTGGCTGAAGGTGCCGGAATCGATTCGCGTGACGCTGACCGGCGACCGGCCGCCCGGCGTCTACGCCAAGGATGTGGCGCTGGCGCTCGCGCGCGAACTGGGCGCTGACGGCGCGGCGTATCAGGCGCTGGAGTTTTCAGGCGAGGTGCTTCCGGGCAAGGCATTGGACTCGCTCGATCTCGACGACCGGCTCGTGCTGTGCAACATGGCGGTCGAGATGGGGGCGAAGAACGGGATCTTCCCCGCGGATGGCGGAGTGGCCCCGGACGCCGATGCCCGCTACGCGCGCGAAGTGGCAATCGCGCTCGATCGGTTAGAGCCGCTGGTCGCGCTGCCCCACCAGGTGGACCGCGTCGCCGCGATCGCCGATACGCGCGGCACGCCCGTGCAGATGGTGTACCTGGGCACGTGCACGGGAGGCCGGACGCGCGATTTTCACGAGGCGCGCGACGTGCTGAAGGCCGGCGGCGGCGTCGCGCCCGGAGTGCAATTGGTCGTGACCCCGGCATCGCGCGCGGTGCTCGAGACCCTGGCGCGCGATGGCACCCTTGCCGATTTCATCGCCATGGGCGCGGTGATCGGGACGCCCGGCTGCGGCTCGTGCTGCGGCACCTGCGGCGCCATTCCGGGCGATGGCGTCAACGTCATCTCCACCGCGAATCGCAATTTCAAGGGCCGCATGGGCAACGGCAGCGCCGCCATCTACCTGGCGTCGCCGGCCAGTTGTGCGGCTGCCGCGGTGCGCGGCGCCATCACGGACCCGCGGGAGATCGGGGCATGACGGGACGTCATCAGGTAATGACGGGACGGGCGCGCGTCTTCGGCGACGACATCAATACCGACTACATCATCACCTCGCGGCGCAAGCGCGAGAGCCTGGATCCGCAGGTGCTCCGCCAGTTCCTGTTCGAGGAGATCGATCCTGCTTTCGCGGCATCGGTGGCATCGGGCGACCTCATAGTTGCCGGCAAGAATTTCGGCTGCGGATCGGCCATGGAAGTGGCCGTGACCGCGGTGCTCGGCGCGGGAATTCGCGCGGTGCTGGCGCGCAGTTTCTCGCGCACCTACTACCGCAATGCCGTGAACAACGGGCTGCTGCCGGTGATCTGCGACACCAGCCGCATCCGCGAGGGCGACCGCATCACGCTTTCGGGCGATCTCGTCCGCGACGAGACCACGGGCGAGACGATTGCCACTGACCCGCTTCCCAAAATCATGCTGGACATCATCGGAGCGGGCGGACTGGTGCCATACTTTCGTGAGAGGGGCGGATTCCGTGATTGATTCCGATTACCGTCTGCGGCTGCCGGGGCCGACCGCCGTGCCGGAACGCGTGCGCCAAGCCATCGCGCGGCCGGTGCTCAGCCATCGCGGGCCCGAGTTCCGCGCGATTTTTGCCAGGGCGGAGGAGCTGATCCGCCCCATCCTGGGAACCGTCAACCCGGTGCTGTTCTTCGCCAGCTCAGGCACCGGCATGATGGAGGCGAGCCTCGTCAACATCCTGGCGTCGGGCGAGCGCGTGCTCATCTCCACGCACGGGATGTTCGGCGAGCGCTTCGTCGCCATCGCGCGGGCGCTGGGCGCGTGCGTCGATACGCTGGATGTGGCCTGGGGCCGCGCGCCCGATCCTGCCGATATCGAACGCCGCGTGGCCGCGCAGGATTACCGCGCGGTGGTGATCGTGCACAACGAAAGCTCCACCGGCGTGGTCGCCGATCTGTCGGCGATCGGCGCCGTGCTGCGCGAGCGTCCCACCCTGCTGCTGGTCGATTCGGTGAGCGGCCTCGGCGGAATCGAAATGCGGCAGGACGAGTGGGGCATCGACATCGTAGCCTCATCCTCGCAGAAGGCGCTGATGTGCCCGCCCGGTCTGGGCCTCGTGAGCTTGAGCGCCAAGGCGCGCGAGGTGGTGAATCGCGACGACCGGCTGCCGCGATACTACTGGGACTTCCGCAAGGCGCTCAGCTCGCTGGAGGAATCGGGGACACCGTTCACCACGGCGGTATCGATGATGGCGGGACTGACGGAAGCTCTGGAGATGATCCACGAGGAAGGCTTGCCGCGGGTGCTGGACCGGCACCGGCGGCTGGCCGCGGCCCTGCGCAGCGGCTGCGAGGCTCTCGGGCTGCGCTCGTTCCCGCAGTCGGAAACCGTCTCGAGCACCGTGATCTGCCTGCACGTGCCCGAAGGGCTGAAAGGCGGCGACATCGTGCGCGGCATGTACGAGCGTCACCGCACGGTGATCGCCGGCTCGCGCAACAAGCTCGAGGGGAAGGTCATCCGCATCGGCGCCATGGGCCACATCGATGCCGGCGATATCTTCACCGACTTGCTGCATCTCGAAGAGACGCTGCGCGCGCTGGGCTGGAAGGCGGCGCCCGGCGCGGGTGTGGCGGCCGCCGCGAAGGAGATTCTGGATGCCCGGTAAGGTGGGATTCCGCGTTCATGCCGGTTGGCCGCGGCCGGATGCCGCGCTGCTGGAGGCGTTCGGTGCGGCGTCGAGCGCGCAGGTGGCCGACTCGATGATGCGGCTCGGCGGCATGGATCGGGACATACGGCCGATCTGGCCATCGCCGCGCATCATTGGTCCGGCCATCACGGTGTGGTGCCATTCGGGAGACAACCTGATGTTGCACAAGGCGCTCTCGCTGGCGGCGGCGGGCGATATCGTGGTGATGAACACGCAGGGCAACGTGGGAAACTCCGGCTTCGGCGAATTGCTCGCCACGAGCGCCGTGAAGATCGGGGTGCGCGGCGTGATCGTGGACGGCACGGTGCGCGATGCCGACGCGCTTCAGGCTCTCGGCCTTCCGGTCTATGCGCGCGGCCTGTGCCCCAACGGGTGCAATAAGGACGGCGCGGGCGAGGTCGGCGCCATCATCGCTTGCGGGGGAGTCGCGGTGCGCCCTGGCGACGTGATCGTGGCCGATCGCGACGGTGTGACGGTGGTGCCGCTCGACGACGCGGCCGAAGTCGCGAGGCTGGCCCGCGGGCAGATCGAGCGCGAACAGAAGCGGCTGACGGAGATCGCGAAGGGCGTACTGGTGCGGCCCGAGATTGACGAAGCGCTCCGAAAGCTGGGAGTCATCGGGTAACGCCGGGCCCAAAGGGCACCCCCTTGCCGCCGGCACCCGGGCGGCTTGATGACCAGCCGTGGCGCACGCACTCCTGCGTGCAGCATCGACACTCGTGTCGATGCTTGTCGGCGGCGGGAAAGGACGCGAACCCATTTGGGTATCGGCTGCTTCCGCCACCGATCCCGCCGGTGCGAGATAATAAAACTGGAAACCCCATGACGGAAGGCGACAAGGAAAAGGCCAGAGAAATTGCCGTGGCGGGAGTTGGCGCGGGTGCGGGTGGCGCCGGTGGCGCCACGGTCGGCGTCCTGGAATTGGCCGCTCAAGGAGCCGCCACGGGACTCTCGGCCGGTATCGTCATTGGAGTGGGAGCGGTTGCCGGCGCCCTGGCGTTCCTCGCGGGATACAAAGTGTACCGGCATCTCAAGAAGCCGAAAACCTGACTCTTCCCTCTATTGCTCCCGCAAGGAACTGACGGGATCGATGCGCGCCGCTTTCCACGCCGGTACGAAGCAGGCAATCGCCGCCGCCGCGATCATGAACACCGGCACAACAATAAACGTCACGGGATCCAAGGCGCGCACGCCATAAAGCAAACTCGAAGCCCAACGCGCCAGCGCCGCGGCCGCCAGAAGCCCCACCGCGAGCCCCGCGCCCGTGAGCGTCAAACCGTGCCGCACCACCATTCCGACCACCGCTCCCCGGCCCGCTCCCAACGCCACGCGCACGCCGGTCTCCGCCCTACGCTGCCTCACCGCATACGACAACAAGCCATACAACCCAACCAGCGCCAGGAAGACCGCGATCCCCGCAAACGCCGCCAGCAGCACCGTCTGAAACCTCCTGCGCGCAGAGGCCTCCGTGGTCCGGTCGCGCATCGTCTGTATGTCCGATAGCGCGACTGCCGGATTGATATCGTGCATCACGTGCCGGACCGATGCAATTACCGTTTCCGGCGGCAGGGCCGTGCGAACCGCCAGCGCGTCGGCGAACCAGGAAGGCTCGTAGAGGGTCGGCTGCGGAGATTTTTCGAGACTCGAGTGGCGTACATCCGCGACGATCCCCACAATCGTCGACCACGCGTTGCCCGGCGCCCCGTGCTGCACGCGGCCGCCCACCGCATCTCCGCCGTGGAAGTACAACCGGGCGAAGCTTTCGCTCACCACCACCCCACGCGGCACGCCGAAGCCTTCGGCCGGAAAGTCCCCGGAGTTCAGGAATCGCCCGGCCATCAGCCGCATCTGCATCGCCTGGAAATAGTCGCCCCCGATGCGACGCCGATCGCGAAGACCAAGCCGCCGAGGCCACCCGTTTCTATCTCCTCAAGCGCGCCCCCGATGGCCAAAACCTGCCCGTCGACCGTTAACTGCACTTAACGATAAAACGATATGTAAAGGACGTTATTTGCTATTAAAAGTACCTCCTCTCCCTACAGCGTTAGTCTAGGATGAATAGGTCGGATTGAGAAATCCTGTTGAAACAGGATGCCACCGCGGCGGCTTGAAGCGATAAAATAGGAAAGTTGAGCTATGGCCACGGCGCCGCCGAACAGGACGGGGCAGAGAAACCGCGTTTCGGGGATTTATCACTCGGTGTGCCATGGCGCGGGACGGACAGTTCTCGAGGGTCAAAACTTCCCGAGATGCGGTTATTGCAATAGCGATACGAGCTGGACCTTCGCGCAACGAAGCTCTGCCATCGGGTTGGCGCATATGCGGGGAAGGGTCTGGCTAAGCGCGCCTGATGAACGTATTTCAAGACAGAATTAGGTCAGCGGTCCCAGCCCTGGCCGACGCCACCTGTCTAAGCTCGTGCGTTTAAATCATAAAGAAAGAATAAGGATTGGGTTAGGCTACTGATATATTAACACCTTCGCCAACCAAGGCCGGCAGAACTGCCAGCAGGAACACACTACTCAAAGGATCACTTTCTTTCGCACCGCGTACAGAACGATCTCGGCCGTATTGTGGAGGTTCAGCTTCTGCATGAGGTGCAGGCGGTGGCTATCGACAGTGTATACGCTGATATCCAGAATATTGGCCACCTCCTTATTCGACTTGCCTTCCGCAAGGAGTTGCAGCACCTCCTTCTCTCTTTCGGTAAGCAGGTCGTAGGAATCCTGAAGATTGCGCTGCTGAAGGAACCGCATGTAGTCCTCCAACATGGTTTTGGTGATTTCGGGACTGAAGAATGGCGTGCCCCGGCACACCGAGTGGATGGCGCGCACCAGGTCCTCCTCGGCCGAGCCCTTCAGGAGGTAGCCTTTGGCACCCGCATTCAATGCGGAGAGGAGATAGTGCTCGTCCGAGTGCATGCTCAGAATGATCACGTGGAGAGACGGATTGCGCTTGACCATTTGCGCGGTCGCTTCAATGCCATTGAGCAGCGGCATTCCCACGTCCATAACGACAACGTCGGGATTGGTGGTTTCGGCGAGCCGGACGGCGTCCCGGCCATCGGCCGCCTCACCGACGACCTCCATTCCCGGTTGCCGCTCAAGCAGGAATCGCAACCCTTTGCGGACTACGCCGTGATCATCTGCCAACAGAACTCGAGTACTCAATGGGAGGTACCTCCGTAGGGATGGGGATCTTAGCTGAGAGTACGGTCCCTTTGGATACTTGCGAGACAACTGTCAATTCGCCGCCGAGATCCATCACGCGTTCCTGCATTCCGGTGAGCCCCAAGCCGCGGCCTCGGACTTGGCCGGGGTCGAAGCCGATGCCATCGTCTTTGACGACTACGGAGATCCCGACGCCCGGCCCGTCGATCACGATATCGATAGTTTTCGCTTTTGCGTGGCGCGCACAATTTGTGAGGGCCTCCTGCACAATGCGGTAGATGCAGGTGCGGTGCTCTTCCGGCAGCGGTTCGTGGAGCCGGTCCACGTTCACATTAACGGGTATGCCAGTGTGCTTGGAAAACTGCCTGGCCTGCCATTGGACCGCCGGCCCAAGCCCGAGATCGTCCAGCAAGGAGGGGCGCAGCCCCATCGCTATGTCGCGCAGGGAGCGAAGGGACTGCTCGGCGAGACGCTTGGCGCCGTCAAGGTGAATGATGAACTCTTCTTCTGGCGCGATGCGGAGGTCCTGGAGGCTTCGCAATTCCATTCGCAGTCCCGTCAACATCTGGCCGACCTCATCGTGAAGTTCGCGAGAAATCGACTTACGCTCTTCCTCCTGGGCGTGCACCAACTGGCGGGAGAGGCGGCGGAGTTCGCGCTCGGCCTCCACCGTTCGCAGCCGCTGCTGTTCGGAGTGTCGCTCGAGCTTAGTCATGCGCAGCACCGCGATGGCGGCGATACCGAGTCCTATCAGTACCGTAACCCCCACCATGCGGCCGATGAAGACGGCCATCTGAGCCTGCTTGCGGTCGATCTCGCGGCGCTGATCGTCGAGGTTGGCCTGAGTGAGCCGGGAGAACTCCTGGGCCATTCCTAAAGCCGCCTGCCTGTGAGGTAGCACTTCCTGACGGAGGAAGGCCCAGCTTCGGGCGGCCTTTTCTTCCTCGGTCCACTGGAAAAGTGGGTCGAGCGCATCCCAATAGGCATTCACTTCCATGCGGAGACGCTTCAGTTCGGGTCTATTCGAATCCAGCACCACCCCGCTGAGTTCAGCGACCTCTTTCTCCATGGCCGAGCGCTCTTCGACGAGATCGGCGCGGTATTCGGCGGCCGGGACATTCGAAGGATCGAGCAGGTAATCGCGAGTCAGGAGGCCCACCTTATAGATGCCGAAGGCGATGCCGTTGAGCACGCGATCGGTGCGGCGGTAGCGGTCGTTCAGCCGGGAGACATCGAGGTAGGTCTCGCGGGCCCGCTGCAAGGCGCTGACACCAGTGAGAGCCATCAGCCCGATCAGCATTCCGAAGCCGACAAGCAGGATGGGAACCGAACGATTTACACGCATGTGATTTTCAACTACCCCTTGAGGCGCTTCTCATCCGCCCCGGGCCACACGCTTCAGGCGACTGCGCCGTAGCCGTCACCACTCATGGTACGACTCGTGGCCCTCTCAAGGACATCCTGTAAAGACCTGAAATCCTTTGCACGCCGCGGTTTGCCAAGCGTAGAAAGCGCAAGCTGCGTGAGGGCCGCCAGCGGTCCCGTGCGTTCGGGCTCGCACATGTTGTCAGCGTATTTTGCATTCGAGCTATGAAAATCACTGCTCTCGACAAAATCTGAAATCTCACCCATTTACAGGATGGCGCGGCCGACGCGGATCTTTTATTGTATGGGCATGGGTGAGTTGATGCGCCCTTCCGAGGCGGCAACATCCCGCGAAAACCAAGCAACCGTGCTGGTGGTAGACGACGACATTCGGCTCCTCGGGGTGACCGCAGCAATGTTGCGCACCGAGGGCTACCGGGTGCTGAAGGCAGGCACCCCCGAAGAAGCCGTGCGAGTCTTCGAACAGAGGCCAAGCGAAATAGACCTGCTTCTTTCGGACGTTCTGATGCCGGGAATGAGCGGGCCGGAACTGGAAACGCGGCTTCACCGTATAAGGCCGGATCTTCCGGTCATTTTCATGACAGGGCATCCGGGCCAGATCGCGGCTCTCGGCGAGGTGCTGGAGAAACCCTTTGGCATGCACGACCTGTGCGGAAGAGTTGCCGCGGCCCTCGGTGGTCCGGCGCCGCTGGGGATGGATCGATCATGGCTAGATCGGATGAGGAGGTAAGAAGGCATGTTGTTTCGTGTAGCGGCTTTGGGCAGTATTCTCTGTTTCGCCGCAGCAAACGTTCCGGCGGATGAGGTGGCGGACCGATCCAAACTGGCCGGTAAGTGGCAACCTAGAGCCGGCGAGAAGAGCGATGACGGGACCTGGACGTTGGAGGACAACAACGGTTCGATTCGGATTACACAGGAGTCGAACGGCCGGAGGATCGCGGAGTACGAATGCAACACCATGGGACGCGAATGCAACATCAAAGAGGCTGGCCGCACGGCAAAGGTGTCGATGTGGTTCAACGGACCCAAATTGGTGGAAATGCGAACCCGCGGCTCCGAAGTAGTCAAAAGGCGATTCTCCGTAACCGGCGACGTGCTGGAGTTGGAGGTGATTCCGATTGCGCCGGGCGGTAAGGCCGAGGTAATCCACATGGGCCGCTTGCGCGCCGAGGGCGACCGCAAGCCCCAATAGTTGGATGCCGGCCCGATGCTGGACGGCGATCCGCGCAAAGCGACGAAGTAGAGGATGATTTGATTTGGATTGTTTGGTCCCATACCGGAGGAAAACAATGCGGAGAATAATGCGGCGATTCCAAGAGATCGAGGTCGGATTGATGACTGATTCTCCTGATTGGACTCGGGCGGTTTCTCACGAACACAGGGGCAAGGGGCGTGACGGTGGGCCTAAGGGATGGCTTGCTCGGCGCGGTTGGAAAGCCGTCGATCCGCTCTATATC
>Ga0209415_10009654_pt1 | contig 16550 bp, 18 predicted proteins | sample PeaSoiSIISIP2007_FD_187696 | JGI IMG/M metagenome (GOLD analysis project Ga0209415, IMG submission 187696) | Peat soil microbial communities from Weissenstadt, Germany - SII-SIP-2007 (SPAdes) (version 2) | ecosystem: Environmental > Terrestrial > Soil > Wetlands > Peat | place: Germany...
GCGAGGCTGACGAGCGTGGCGACGAGCGTCGCGAGCGGAGCCAGCTGATAGACCATCAGCGGGACGAGATATCGAAAATAACTCAGCACCGCAAGCGCCGAAACGTGGTTACGGGCGATGTCGCCGAGAAGATCGAAGAGCGTGAAGGCGTCGAAAATCAGGACGAACGGTCGCCCGAACTGAGGGCCCTCGACCCCACCGCTCGCCTCGGCGCGAAGACGTGAGCTCCGGTGCCCTCGAGCCGCCCCACCGCGATCGGCCAGTCGAACGCCTCCTCGAGCCGCCCCGCCGTCAGGACCTCGAGCGTGGGCCCGACCGCGACCACCCGCCCGGCCTTCATGAGCACCACGCGCGACGCGTGCTCGGCGGCGAGCTGCAGATCGTGGGTCACGACCACGCTCGCCGTTCCCTTGCCGCGCGCTAGGTCGCGGAGCGCTTCGAACAGCGCGACCTGGTGACGCACGTCCAGGAACGCCGTCGGCTCGTCCAGCAGGAGGACGCGCGACGCTTGCGCGAACGCCCTGGCGATCGCCACGCGTTTTCGCTCGCCCCCCGAGAGCTGGTCGAACGGCCGGCGCGCGAGCGGTAGGAGCTCCCATCGCTCCAGCACCCGCCGGACGATCGCGACGTCGGCCTCGGACGGCCGCATCCACCCGTGCTGGTGCGGTGCCCTCCCCATCAGCACGACCTCCTCGACCGTGAACGCGAAGCGGACGTCCTCGCTCTGCGCGACGAACGCCACGTCCCGCGCGACGTCGCCTCGCTCCCGTCCACAGACCGACGCTCCGAAGAGGAGGGATTCGCCGCTCTCGGCGCGCAGGGTCCCGGCGAGGACGCGAAGGAGGGTCGACTTGCCTGCCCCGTTGGGGCCGAGGATCGCGACGATCTCTCCGGGAGCGACCGCGAGGCTGACGTCCTCCAGGGCGGGCTTGGTGGACGCATGCCCGTATCGCGCCGAAGCGCGAACGAGCTCGAGAGCATTCTCCGTCGCGGTCACTCCGCAAGAGTACACGGCGAAAGCTCACCCCCCTCTCCGGAAGGAATGTATCCTCGAAGCCTGCGGTCCCAGTGCACCCGCACAAGAGGAGCCCAAGTGGATACCCCTCCCCAATCGACGCCTGCGAGCGAGCGCCCGCGACGCGTCATCAAGCGCTACTCGAACCGCAAGCTCTACGACACGAAGGACAGCCGCTACGTCACGCTCCTGCAGATCGCGGAGATGGTGCGGAGCGGCGAAGAGGTGCAGATCATCGACAACAACTCGAAGGAAGATCTGACCGAGGTCACGCTCGCGCAGATCATCTACGAGGAGCAGAAGGCGCACAGCCGCAACGTGCCGCTCCAGACGCTGAAGGCCCTCATCCACCAGCGGACGGAGCAGGTCCTCTCCGAGCTTCGCGAAGGCCCCATCGGACGGCTGATTCCCGGGCTGGGCGCCGACGCGGCCGCGGGCGAGAGGCCCGACCCTCCGAAGAAATCCGACTCCGAGCCCATCCGCGCCTCCAGCCTCGTCGACCAGGCCAAGGAGAAGCTCGAGGACTGGCAGCACCAGATCGACGATCGTGTGAAGGCTGTCCTGCCGAGCATTCTCCCCTGGCAGCAGCTGGAGCTGGAGGTCAAGCGCCTCTCGGAGCGGGTGGCAGCGCTGGAAGCGGAGCTGAAGCAGCGAGGAGGGTCGAAGTAGACCCTGGCCCGCGTGCTTTTGCAGGAATAGAGTTTACGTTCGAGAGGTTGCGAGACTGAAAGGCCAGCGCCTCCCATGCCCATGCTTCGCTCCCAGGCCGACAACACCAAAGATTCCGATGGGTTCAGCGAGGAGTGCATCGGCCACATCGATGCCCTCTACGGGGTGGCCTGCCGCCTGACCCGCAACCCCACGGAGGCCGAGGACCTCGTCCAGGACGCCTTGGTGAAGGCGATGCGTGCCCGCCACCAGTTTCTGGTCGGGACGAACCTCAAGGCGTGGCTGTTCCGCATCCTCACGAACACGTTCATCAACAAGTACCGTCGCGGCGGTCTCGAGCGGAACCTCTTCGAGGGCCCCGACGCCGACCCGCTCGCGGACGGCTGGGTCAGCGCGTCGACGATGCGCCAGCTCCGCGACCCCGAGCAGGTCGCCCTTCTGCCGATCGTCGAGGGCGAGGTTGGGCGCGCGCTCGATGCTCTCCCCACCGAGTTCAAGATGGCGGTCATCCTCTGCGACGTCGAGGAGTTCTCGTACGAAGAGATCGCCGAGATCATGGGCTGCCCCATCGGCACGGTGATGAGCCGGCTGCACCGGGGGCGAAAGCTGCTCCAGCGGTCGCTTTACGAGCATGCGCGGGCGCTCGGTATCGTGAAGGCGGAAGACACGGTCGGTGGCGAGCCCGTCCCCGCCCCCGCCGACCTCGCCGCCTATCGCGCACGAAAGCGAGCGGCCGTATGACGAGCGGCGTGGCGCAGGATCTCATGTGCAAGGACTCGCGGGTGCTCGAGGCGTACCTCGACGGCGAGCTCGATGCCCCCGCGCTGGTCGAGTTCGAGGCCCACCTGAACGGCGGCGCCGGCTGCGCGACGTGTCGTGAGCGGCTCGCGCTGGGGCGGGCGACGCGTCAGAGCTTGAAGCGGGTCGTGCGCACGGCGTCGTTCGAGATGGCCGCGGGTGGGCGCGACGCGCTCCGGGCGCGGGCGCTCACCGCGATGATGGCCGAGCAGGGGCGGCAGGCGGGGGCAGCCTACGCGGCGGGGGTGCCTCTCGGCCGAGACGCGCGTGGCGACGGCCGTTTCCACTGGCGGACGCTCGTGCCGATCGCGAGTGCGGCGGCGCTGGCGCTGTTCTGGGGCGCGGCCTCGCGAGGTCCGCTCGCCCTGCGCGGCACCGCGGGGATGCGCGCGGCCGGGATGGGCGACGACGACACGCTCGCCGATCTCCTCGCCGAACACTCGCACCCGATGCCTCCGCAGTGGACGGATCCGAGCGACGTCCGCGCACTCGACCAGTACGTCGGCGTCCCGGTGCGCCCCGCGCGGTTCGAGCGGAACGGAGCGTCGCTCGTCGGTGCGCGCGTGCTCCCGCTGCACCAGCAGCGCGCGGCGATGCTGCAGTACGTGATCGGCCACGGAGCGTCGCAGCGGAGGCTGTCGGTCTTCGTCTACGACCCGAGCAAGATCCAGATCTCGGGACCCGGCTTCTCGCCGCGCGCGGTGGGGACGGCCGAGGTGAGGGTGGGGCAGGCGAGCGGCTACTCGATCGCCGTGACGCAGAACGGTGGCGTGGGCTACGCGGTCGCGAGCGACCTCGGGACGGATCAGAGCGCGGAGCTAGCGGCGCTGGCGAACGACGCCGAGTAGGGGAGCGCCCGTTGACCTCGCGCACGGCGAGGCCGCAAGCTGCGCGGAGGGTGCGCCGATGTCCCAGGGATTCGATCCGAGGCCCGAGTGGGACCCTTACCGGGCGCCCAGCTATGAGCCCATCGCTCCGCCGCGGCGCTCGGTCCCCAACGCGGCGCTCGCGAGTCGGTTGGCGCGCTTCGTGGCCCGCGTGGTCGACCTCTCTCTCTTTCTCGTCGCCGGCGCGACGGCCGCCGCCGCCATCGCGTTCAGCGTCGAGGGTGTGACGCGCTGGCTCATGCTCACCGTCATCCCCGTGAGCTTCACCGCGTACCAGTGCTACCTCGTGACGACGAGCGGGCAGTCGCTCGCGAAGAAGTGGATGGGGCTCCAGATCGTCCGGCTTGACGGCGCTCCGGTCGGCTTCGTCCACGGCGTCGTCCTTCGCGAGTGGCTCGTGCTGGTGATCGGCTTCATTCCGTTCGTCGGGTTGCTCTTCAGGCTCGCGGACTCCGTGCTGATTTTCGGAGAAGATCGACGCTGCGTGCATGACCACTTCGCGGGGACGATGGTCGTGAACCGCGAAGGCCGATGAAGAGCGTGGGAGGTGTGAAGAGCCGCTCAACCGAGCGGAGAGCGCGCTGCCCCGTTCCCCTCCTCCAGCCGTTCCACTACCCTGCCCGCCATGCGGCTCGTCTACGTCATGGACCCTATCGAAGGGCTCCTTCCCGACAAGGACACCACGCTCGCCCTTCTGCGCGCCGCCGCGGGCCGCGGGCACGAAAACCTCCACGTCCTGCCGCGCGACGTCTACGTCCGCGAAGGCGAGGTCTTCGCCCGCGCGCGCACCCTCACCTTCGGCGCCCCGGGCAGCGTCCCCGCGTGCACCCTCGGGGCGCCCTGCGACGTCCGCCTCTGCGACGTCGGCGCCGTCGTCATCCGCACCGACCCCCCGTTCGACTCAGCGTATCTCTACACGACGCAGCTCCTCGAGCGCGTCCGCGGTCGAACGCTCCTCGTGAACGACCCTCGCGGTCTCCGCGACGCCAACGAGAAGCTCTACACGCTCCACTTCAGCGCATTCACCCCTCGGACGCTGGTCACGGCCGATCGCGACCGCATCCTCGCGTTCATGGAAGAGGTCGGCGGCGCGGCCGTCGTGAAGCCGCTCGACGGCGCGGGCGGCGCGGGCGTCATGATGATCGCGTCGGGCGACAAGAACAACCGCGCGATCCTCGAGCTCCTCACCTCCGAGGGGAAGCGGTTCGCGCTGGCGCAGGAGTACCTGCCCGCCGTGCGGCTGGGGGACAAGCGCGTGCTCCTGCTCGACGGCGAGGTTCTCGGCGCGATCAACCGCGTCCCGCGCGCAGACGATCTTCGCTCGAACATCCACGTCGGCGGCCGCGTCGAGCCCGTCGAGGTCACCGCCGAAGAGCGCGCGGTCGTCCGGGCGATCGCGCCGCGGCTCCGCCAGGACGGTCTCTTCTTCGTCGGGCTCGACTTCATCGGCGGGAAGCTGACCGAGATCAACGTGACTTCGCCGACGGGGATCCAGGAGCTCAGTCGTCACGTGGGGCGCGACGTCGCCGCCGACGTCATCGCATGGATCGAGCGACGATCGGCCGACCTCTACCCCGAGCTTCGGAGCATCCCGCCGTCGAGCACGGAGTGATGGACGAGGACTGACCGCTCCGCATGCCCGTCACCGTCTTCGTGCGCAATCCCGGCGGCAGCGGCGAGCCCCCCGGGCTCACGTTCGACGGCGACCGCGTCGTCCTCGGCCGAGGCGCGTTTGCGGACGTCCGCCTCCCCGACCCGACCGTGAGCGCACGGCACGCGTCCATCCGCGCGTCGGGCGGCGAGTACGTCCTCTTCGACGAAGGGAGCACCAACGGCACCTTCGTGGGCGGTGTGCGGCTGGCGCCTCAGGCGGCGCGCAGCGTGCGGTCGGGCGATCTCGTGCGCCTCGGCCGCGTGTGGCTCGAGGTTCGCACGGAGCCCGCGCCCATCACGCAGGATCTCCCGGTCGCAACGCGCGACATGGCGTTCGCGCTCGTCGCGCACGCGATGCGCGCCCTGGGTGATGACACCGCGCCGACGGTCTCGGTCGTCGAAGGGGCCGATCGCGGGCAGGTGCTGGTCCTCGCAGAGGAGGGGCGCGCGTACGTCATCGGTCGCGGCGAGGGATGTGCGCTTTCGCTGGCCGACGCGGACGCGTCGCGAGAGCACGTGCAAGTCGTGAGGCGCGGCGGGAGCGTGCTCGTCCGTGACCTGGGCGCGAAGAACCGCGCGGCGATCGGCGAGGCGTGGCTCTCCAGCGACCGCGATGTCGTGTGGCGTCGTCCGGCCGTCATCCGCGTCGGCCAGACCGTCCTTGCGCTCACCGAGCCGGTCGCCGACGCGCTCCTCGAGCTCGAGTCCGCCGGCGATGAAGCGCTCCCCGAAGGGGGCTCCCCGCCGCCGCCCCCCCCGTCGTCGCGCGATGCGCCCCCGAGCGTCCCGGCAGAAGGCCGCGCGGCCGCGCCGGTTGCTGAGCTGCCGCCCCCGGTCGCCGCTCGCCGTGCGCCTCGCGGCCCGGGCTGGTCAGGTACGGACCTCGCCGTGGGTGGCGCTGCGGTGCTCGTCATCGCGCTCAGCGCGGCTGGGCTCTACTGGCTCCTCCACGGCTGATCCTCAGTCCTTCGCGGGGCTCTTCACCGCGCGGAGGGTCTTGGCGGCTTGCGTGGCCGCGCGGCGTCCGACCTCGGGCGGGTAGGAGGTCGGAAGGCCCTCGAGCGGGACGGCTTCGAGCATCCGCTCGAGCTCCGTCGCGCTCGACGGGCGATCCTTCATCTTCTTCCGGAGACAGCTCATCACCGCCGCGTCGAGCTCGGGCGGAATCGGCAGGTCCGGGCGTCGGGCGCGGAGCGAGGCGGGCACCTGTCGTTGCTGGAGATCGAGCAGCTCGCGGCGCGTCTTGCCGCGAATGGGGAGGTCGCCCGTGAGCGACTCGTACATGAGCACGCCGCACGCGTAGACGTCGGTGCGCCCCTCGACGGGGCCGCCGATGCACTGCTCCGGGGCCATGTACTCGGGCGTCCCGAGGGTGTAGCCGGCCTGCGTGAGCGACTCGGCCGCGGCAATCTTGCTCATCCCGAAGTCGAGCACCTTCGCGACCCCGTCGTCGCACAGGAAGATGTTCGCGGGCTTCAGGTCCCGGTGGACCGCGCCCTTGGCGTGGGCCGCCGCGAGGCCCCGCGCGACGTCGATGAACGTCGGGATGGCGAAGCCCGGGGCCAGGAGCCCTTCACGGGCGAGCTTGTCCGCGAGCGAGCGGCCGTGCAGCCGCTCCATGACGACGTAGATCGAGCCGTCTGGCATTTGGTCGAGGTCGAGCACGCGCGCCACGTTTGGGTGGTCCACGTGGACCTGGATGTACGCCTCCCGGCGGAGCCGCGCGATCTCGCCACCATCGCGCGCCGCGGCGCCGCGCAGCACCTTGATGGCCACCTCGTGGCCGAGCGACACGTGCTCGGCCGCGTAGACGACCCCGATGCCGCCGGACCCGATCTTGCGGCCGATTCGGAACTTGCCGCCCAGCACCGACCCCGTGAGATCGATCGGCGTCGCGCCCATCTCCCCCTTGAGCGCGAGCCCGCGCTCAAGCGCGGCGATGCGGTTCTTCTCGAAGATCCGCTCTAGCCGCTCCTGCTGGCTCCGGTCGCGGAGATGGCCGCCCGCGCCGCCGAGGAATCCACCGAGACCGGCGGCGAGCGCCCCCGCGAGGTGGCCCCCCGTGATCCCGACGAGGGCGCCGCACGCGACGAGCGACGCGGACGCTCCAAGCACCGCGCTCATGTGCCGTCGCCCCGTGCGCCACGTGAGGTCGTAGATGCACGACTCGTCGCCTCGCGCGATGCACGATGGATGGGTGACGAGGGCGGACTCGTGTCCCCAGATCCGCGGCATGCCCGCGAGCTCACCGCGTCGCGCCGCGCAAAGGATCGCTTCGCCCTGGATGTCGATGGAGTCGAAGCTGTCGTCCGCAGACTGCTCGATGGACCGGTAGACGAGTCGCGCGCTGTCCAACGCACCACGCCGCTTCGCGTCAGCCTCCGGCTCGGTGAGCTCCCACGTGCCGACGCGCGTGAGCTCCCTCGAGTGGCTGGCGAAATAGCGATACGCGTCGAGGGGGGTCTTCGCCTCACGGAGCATGCGGACCCACGTCCCGAGTGCGTCCGGGTGCGTCACCCACTCGCCCCGGTCGGCCAGTCCTTCCTCGCCCCATCGCTCGGCGATCGACCGAAGCGCGCGCTTGGTCGCGCCGACGCTCAGCCACGCGGTCTCGTGGTCGACGGCCTGCGCGTCGATTCCTGCCGCCTCGAGCCACTGCTCGACGGCCCCCTGCCCCTCTTCCGACTTCAGCCGAAGGAGGTACGTCTGCAGCACCGACGCACGGATCTCCTCCTTTCCGCCGTGGCGGTTGCGCGCCGGAAATTCGGAGGGGAAGGGGATCACGACTTGCCTAGACTAGCCGACACGCGACGGTATCGGAGTGTACGGCCAACGGCCGTCCCGGGATAACGCCTCGGCAACGAGCGTCTCGGCTCGCCGGCATCAACGATGCGCGCACCGCGTCCGGCGATGAGTCGACCCATCCCCCTCGGACGAAACGGCTCTAGAAGCGTCCGACGACGCTCGCGCCGGCGTACCCGGGCCCAAAGACGGGGGTGAAGCTCGTCCTCGGTGCCTCGGGCGCAACAGGGCCGGTCGGTTCGAGAAAGTGCCAGATGACGCCCGCCGCGGCGATCCCGAGGCCGGACCAGAACGTGACGGCGCCTGCAGTCTCGAGGGTGTTCCCCGTCTGCCCCTGACTCTTCGCGCTGTTGCCCGCCGCGGTGTTGGGGCACGTCCCGTTGACGCAGATCTTCTGCGCGGCGCTGACGTCCCCCGCTCCGACGAGGTAGACCACGCCGCCGGCGATGAGCGTCGCCGCGCCTACCCCCGTGACGATCCAAGGGGTGATCGTGTGGTGGCGGTCGGTCGATGGAGGTGGCGGCGGAGGTGGCGGCGTCGTGGCGCTCGGCGCAGCCGTCGACGACGGCGGAGGCGGAGGCGCAACCGGCGTGCTGGCGGCGGTCTGCGCGGCGAGGGCGGCCTTCAGGTTGTCGATGCGGCGCTGGAGCTGTGCCTTGTCGTCCGGAGGCATCGTCGGGCTGCGCTGCAGGTACGTCTCGAGGGCGTGGACCGCCTCGGCGCGGTTCCCGAGGAGCTCGTTGGCTCTGGCGATGTTCAGCAACAGCTCGGGCTTGGTGCAGTCGAGCTTGAACGCATCGATGAAGTTGTGGCTCGCCGACCCGTAGTCGGACTCCTCGAAGAACCGCTTCCCGAGGAGATACGCACTGTGCGCGGCCTCGCTGTCCTGGGCCGTGGGCTTGATCGTGCACGCGGGATAGGGCGTGAGCGCGGCGGGCGCCTGCGCCTGCGCGTCACCCACCAGGGCGAAGCAAGGCACGGCGACGGCGGCTGCAAGCAGCCACGCGAGCCGCGAGGTGTTCGAGGTTCCGCGCATCCGGGATCTCCTGAGCATGTGGCTGCGCCTTTACTACCACATGTGGGTAGGACGACCGAAGGAAGGTGCGGGCCGCGGGGCACGCACGAGTCCATCGAGGATGGACCCAGCTTACATCGTCTCGCGCGTCGTGGGCATCCCGTGCGGCATCGACTCGCCGTTGGCGCTCCGGTCCTTCATTTCGTATTTGCTCGGGCACTTGGCGAGCACGCTCGTGGCCTCGAACGAGTTGTCCGCCTGGAGCTCTCCCTCCACGGTGACCCCGACGTCCATCCCCGGCACGTCGCGGAAGGTGTCGGGCACGATGCACTGGGCGTAGCGCACGGGAACGTCGACGCCGTTCTTCGTGATCGTGAAGCGGTACTCGCAGGGGGTGTCGCGCTTCGCGAGCGTGCCGTGGACGAGGTTCCCCTCGGCACGGACGGGCCGCCCCGCGAACTTTGCCCTTTGCGCGACGAGCTCGTCGACGGGCTTCGAGTAGATCGCGTTGTCCTTCATCCCGGTGAGCACGATCCCCGCGATAGCAGCGGAGATCATCACCAGCGGCACGACGATGAGGAGCCCCTTGCGCGGGCTCTTCTGCGGAGCGCTCCCGCGACCTCCCTTCGGCATCTCGGGCCGGATGGCGACGACGGCCTCGGCTGGCGTGTCGCGGGGGCGGTCTTCGGGGGCGGCGGGGTCCATGCTCGGCCTAGAAGTCTAGTGTAGTCTTCCCGAGTTGACCATGGGACGGCGGGCGATCCATCGCCCGTTCGAGGTCACCGCAAGCCCGGAGCAAGTGCTAGATTAGGTACGGGTCTGCATGGTCGAGGTGCTCGCTCTGCCAGTCTTGGTGCTCAACCGCCACTTTCAGCCGGTGCAAGTGACGACGGCGAAGCGCGCGATCGTGCTCCTGTACGGAGGGGCAGCCGAAGCGGTCGACGAAGGGGGGGAGACCTATGATTTCGAGCGCTGGCGCACACTCGCGCCCCGCTCGGAGAACGAGAGCCTCCCGATCGTCGGCGCCGCGCTCCGCATCCCTCGCGTCGTCCATCTCTACCGCTACGAGCGGATGCCACGCGTTTCGATCCGCCTTACTCGCCGGAACCTCATGTTTCGGGACTCACACGAGTGCCAGTACTGCGGCAAGCGCCCGCCGCTCCGCGACCTGAACATCGATCACGTCGTTCCGCGTTCCCGCGGCGGCGGCGATTCGTGGGAGAACCTCGTCACGGCGTGCCGCGTATGCAATCTGCGGAAGGGCTGGAAGACGCCCGAGGAGGCGAACATGCGCCTCGCGCGGACGCCGTTCCGACCAAAGTGGACGATGGCCGCTCAGCTCATGCTGGGCGCGGGCGAGCGCTTCAAGGAGTGGGACGCCTTTCTCGCGGCGAGCTGACGGCGCATCGCGTTACGAGCGAGGGCATCAAGGCGACAAGGGGACGATCGTTCCGGCATCCCCACAGACTCCCCACAGGTTCCACCCACCATTCGCGCAGACGAACAGTGAGCCGCAGCCCGTCGACGCGCACCCAGCGAGCGCCTCCGCGAGCGGACAGTCCGAGCCCTGAAGGTCCGCGCACCCGGGCCCGCCGGCGGCTCCCGGTGGAACCACGAAGCCCGCGTCCCGGCGTGCGACGTCGAGGGTCGGAGCGGCGTCGGCGGCGTCGGTCGTCCCTGCGTCGTGCCCGGCGTCATGAGGCGCCACGAAGCCCGGGCAGCTCGCGACGCGCACCCACTGGCAGTCGGCGGTGCGCGAATAGATGGCCTCGCACGTCGTGTCCGCGCAGTTGGTCGAGGCGTCACCGTCGCCCCCAGGGCACCCATTCGCCGGGATGTTCGTGCAAAACGGCTGCACCGCCGACGTAGAGCACGCGATGATCGCCGTGACCGCGCCGAGGGCGAGGAGCAGAGCTGTGGCGCGGATCATCTGAGCTTGGTGAACCCGTTGCGATTGACGCCCGGGCCGTGTGGCGCCGGTGCGCTCCCCGTACTGGCCGACGATCGATGAGAGATCAAGGCCCAGCCGCCGCCGAGCGGGCGCGCCACGCCGTCCACCTCTCGCAGGTCGCCCTCCGCCTGCGATCCGTCGAGCGCAACGGCGACGACGTGGTGCGCCGTCCCCGCGTCCACAGCGACGTCGAGCGCCAGGAAGTCGGCCGCGGGGTAGATGTCGTGGCCGACCGCGTCGATCGCGAGGTGCGAGGCGAGGAACGGGAGCTCGATTCGCAGGTGGCGCGTGAGGGGTGCAGGCGGCGGTCCAGCGGACCTCCACGCGGACGCGCTCGGCGGCAGCGGTGGCGCCGCCTCCGGCTGCGAAGGCGACGCGGCTCTGGCGGAGGAGGAATGTGGCGCCGCGCTCTCCTGGGCGTGACTGGCACCACGGGTAGCCACGAGGAAGGCCGCGGCCGCACCGACGATCACTCCGGCTGCGATTCCGCCCACCACCATCCAGCGCGTCTTCTGCGCGGCGATGCGCTGGTAGTCCTGCGGCGCGTCCCCGAAGAGGTACCGCTCGCTCGGCGCCGGTGGCGCGATGGCGCGGAGGACGTCGCTGCCGTGAGAGATCGAGCGCCCGGGGGCGGGTCGCGGGAAGCCCGCTTCCGAGAAGAGCCGCGCGGCCGCGCCCGCGTCGCCGAGGACGCCGCCGACCTGCTCCTGCCGCTCCGTCATCCGGGCGGCGTAGAGCGTCTCGACGAGCTGGGCGACCTGTTCGGGACGGCCGATCGAGGCTCGGCCCGCGGCCTCCTCGAGCGCGGCTTTGAACTCGAGCGCCGTGGCAAAGCGCACCTCGAGATCGCGTGACAGCGCCTTCGCGATGACGTCGTCCAGCTGCGGAGCGATCTGCAGCCCGATGCGGCGCAGCCGCGGAATGGGCGCGTGCATGACCTCCTGCAGCGTGTCGAGCGCCTGGTCGCCGCGGAAGAGGCGCCGTCCCGCGAGGCACTCCCAGAGGACGATGCCCATCGAGAAGACGTCGCTCTGCCGCGTGCAGATGCGGCGCTTGTCGACGCGCTCCGGCGCGAGGTAGGCGAGCTTCCCCTTCACCTCGTGGGTGCGTGTCTCCTGGAGCCGATCGGCGGCCTGCGCGATGCCGAAGTCGGTCAGGCGCGCGCGGCCGTCGCTTCCGACGAGTACGTTGTGCGGGCTGATGTCGCGATGGACGATGCCGAGGGGCTTGCCGTCCGCGTCGCAGAGCTCGTGCGCGGCGTGGAGACCGGCGAGCGCGTCGAGGATGATGCGGAGCGCGACCTTCACGTCGAACGCGCGCTCCTGCGAGGCGAGCTCCTTCCGTAGCTCGGAGAGCGACGCCCCCTCGACGTAGTCCATCACGATGAAGGGCTCGCCGTCGTGGAACTGAAGCTCGCGGACCTTCACGACGTTCTCGTGCGAGATCGCGGAGGCGAGGCGCGCCTCGTCGAGGAGCATCGCGAGGAAGTTCTTGTCCGTCGCGAGGTGACGGTGCGGCCGCTTCACCGCGACGAGCGGGGCCGTCGCGCGTCCGTCCTTCGCGCGGCCGAGGTAGACGACTGCCATGCCCCCCGCCGCCAGCTCGAGGAGCAGCTCGTAGTGACCCACGGTGGCGGGCCCGCGCGGCGCCACCGCGGACGGCGCCATGGGCGGCTGGGCGGACGCGGGGACGGGCGTGCTCACGACTCCACCATCGAAGCACCCGAGAGCGGCCTCGTCGAGCAGACGTGAGCGCGGTCCTTCATCGGCGCCGGGACATCGAGTACAAGCGGGAGCGGAGGTCTTCCCATGCAGCTCGTAAGGTTCGCCCTCGTCGCCATGACCACGAGCCTCGCCGCGTTCGCGGCTTGCGCGGGGTCGAGCCCACCGTCCCACGCGCCCGCCGGCGCGGCTCCGCTGCCCGTGATCGACGGAGGCGCGCCGCACGTCGACCCCGGTGCGACGTCGACGACGACCCAGACACTTGGCGGAGGCGCCGGAGGTACGAAGCTCACGCCTCTCGCCGCCGCCGACGCGGGCGGCGACGCGCGTGTGAAGCATCGCGCCGAGCTCGGCCGCACCGTCACCGATCTACAGGCCATCGTCGCGGCTCACCGGGCCGAGGCTCGCGCCTGCTATGACGCCGCGCTCCCCAACCACCCCGGCGTCGAGGGGACCATCGACGTGCGCTGGACGATCGACCCCTCGGGCAAGGTGACCGACATCGACATCGACACCTCGCACAGCGAGCTGGTCGAGCCTGCCGTCGCCAACTGCGTCATGGCCGTCATCAAGAAGATCCAGTTCAACGCGAGCGCGGGCGGTTTCGAGACGAAGACGCACTACCCGTTCAACTTCCACCCGCACACGCGGCACACGGTCTCGACCGGGTCACCGTAGGATCGCGCGGATCCAGCCTGACGCCGTCCAGTGCTGGAACCAGCCGCCGACCTTCTCTTCGAGGTCGGCGGCGACGACCGTCCCTGACGCCGCCACCGCTTCGCACGCGTCGCCGAGGGTCTCGCCTCGCGCGAGCCGCTCGAGGAGCTCGAACGCCGGTCGTTCGATCGGGACGTACTGCAGCATCTCCGGACCGCGGTAGACCACGACGCACGCGGCTGCCGGCTCGGGGCGCGGAGGCTCCTCCTCGGCCTTCACCGCGGCGCGGTACTCGTGGGCGGGGTACGAGAGCGCGACGAGCTGGACGGACGGATGGATCGCGAGCCGGACGCCGGGCCAGGCGTCCTCCGGGATCGCCGCGAGGGAGGACGGATCGAGCGGACCGGCGTCCTCCGCATCGAAGCTGTCGATGAATGCCCACTCGAGCCGAGCGCAATCGGCGAGGAGAGGGTCGTCGCGGTATGGGGCGACGCTCGCGATGAACGCGGGGAGCTTCGCTCCCAGGTCGCGGAGGGAAAAATCGGTCGGCGGGTGGGCCTCGAGGTAGCGCTCGACCAGCGTCGTGAACGCGTCGGGGCCGAGGAGCCGGTGGACCGTGGCGAAATCCTCGTAAAGCGCGTCGATGTGGCGCATCCAGAACTGGTCGCGGTAGATCTCGAGCTGCGCCGCGGGCGCGAGGCGAGCATTGCCCGCGACGTAGTGAGACACACGGGCCCGCGCGTCTGGCTGCTCCTCGACGGGGAGAGGGGCGCGGATGGCACCCGCGAAGAACGTCTGGAGCTCCTCGAGGGGCTGCGTCATCCGCGTCGTCGACCTCAAGGCGCGGCGCTCGCGGAGATCGCGAGTGTCGTCGCGTGCGTCACACCGAGCACGTCGTCGCGCTCGCGCCGCGCCCGGCTCGCCTCGGCGGCCAGCACGTCCCAGCCCGGGATGTCGTCGTCCCACTCGATCAGCACGGACGTCGGTCCGCAGCGCTGAACCGCGCGACGGTACAGCCCCCACGTCGCCTCGTTGACGTGGTCGGAGTGCGTGTCGAGGAGGTACGCGCCCTTGTCGGTGTGGCCGGCGAGGTGCATCTGCACGACGCGCGAAGGGTCGACCGCGTCGACGTACGCGTTACCGTCGAAGTCGTGGTTCTTCGAGCTGACGTAGATGTTGTTGCAGTCGAGCAAGATGCCAGAGTCGCTCTTTTCTGCGACCTCGGAGAGGAACTCCCACTCGGTCATCGTGCTCGCCGTGAACGTCAGGTAACTCGATACGTTCTCGAGCGCGAGCGGACGCTCGAGGAAGTCCTGCACCTGCCGTGCGCGCGCGGCGACGTGGTGGATCGCCTCTTTCGTGAACGGCAAGGGGAGCAGGTCGTGGACGTGCACACCCGCCGCGCCGGACCAGCAGAGGTGATCCGAAAACCACGGAGGGTCGATGCGGTCGATGAGGGCCTTCAGGCGCCTGAGGTAGTCACGATCGAGCGGAGCGGGGCCGCCGATCGACAGCGAAACGCCGTGCGGGACGACCCGGTACCCGGCGAGGAGCTTCGCGAGGTTCGCGGAGGGCAGTCCACCGTTCCCCATGAAGTTCTCGCTGATGACCTCGAACCAGTCCATCGGCGGATGCGTCGAGAGCACGTGCGCGTAGTGCGGCACGCGAAAACCCACGCCGACGCCAAGGTCGGGAATGGAATGGCGTCGCCGGTAACCCATGCAGTGCGCTCCGAGAGATGAGCGATCATGCCGACGCCGGACCGAGAGCGCCTCGGTCCGGCGTGACACGACACGAACACGCGATGCGATTCAGCTCGGCTTCGGGCAGGACGTGCCCTTGCCCTTGCAGGCGTTCGCGCCCGCGCAGGACGCGTTCTCGCCCGCCTTGCAGCCGCTCTTGCCCTTGCACTCGTTCTTCCCCTTGCAGCAGTCCTTCGCCGCGGGGGCCGCTGCGCCAGCGGCAGGAGCTGCCGCGGCCGGCGGGGGGTTGTCTGCACAGGCGGTCATCATCCCCACGAGCATTCCCGACACGGCCGACGCTGCCAAAACTTTACCGATCTTCATCTTTGTCTCTCCTAGACCCGCGGGTTGCGGGCAATCTTGCACGAGTGATCGGCGACCGCCGAACGCGTCTCCGTTCCCCCCGTGCGCGACAGGTTCTACGCGCGAGACAATACGGAGGTATCGCGCGCCGTCACCACTTTTCGTCGCGGACCGCCGAATCGGGCGCCGGTGTGGCAAACGGGCAACAGTCGGGCGCGCTCGGAAGGAGTGCACGCTCCCGGCGTTTCGTGGCACAAGCCATGGCATGGCCGGGGCGCGCGGGCTCAAAGAACTTCTACCGGCCCTCGCGTCGGTCGGGTTCAGCTTGAACGAGTCACGCGCATATGCCGCGCTGCTGATGGAGAGCCCGGCGACGGGCTACGAGATCGGCGTGCGCGCGCAGGTACCGCGCTCCGCGGTGTACGCCGTGCTCCGCAGGCTCGTCGACCAGGGGGCCGCGCGCTCGATCCCCGGCGCGCCCGAGCGCTTCGTGCCGGTCCCGCTCGACGACCTGCTCGCGCTCCTGCGCACGCGCTTCGAGGCGTCCGCGACCGCGCTCGAGCGCGCCGTCCACGAGCTCGACTTCGCGCCGATGACGCCCGACGCGTTCAGCGTGCGCAGCTACGCGCGCGTCCTGGAGGAGGCGCGCCGCATCATGCGGTTGGCCCAGACACGCTTGGTGATAAGCGGATGGCCGCGAGAGCTTGCCGCGCTCGCCGCCGATCTACGCCACGCCGCCGATCGGAAGGTGCACATCGTGATCTTCTCCCATGGCGCGCTACCGCCGCTGCCCGGCGAGGTCTTCAGCTATGGGCTCGCCGAGGCGTCGCTCGAGGCGTTCTGGAAGCACCGGCTCATCGTCGTCGCCGACGACACGCGCACCGTGATCGCAGAGGCGGAAGGGCGCGAGGACGATCATGGCGTCATCAGCGAGACCCCCGTCATCGCAGAGGTCGCAACCAGCCAGGTCGCGCTCGACGTTACGCTCCTCTCGCAGCGCAAACGGCTCGACGTCTCGGCGGCGATGGCGCGGATGCTCGGGCCCAAGGTGGGACGGCTCGATACGCTGTTGGCGGATTCTCGTGGAAGCGGAAGCTAGGGAAGAGCTCTGAAAATGTGACCAGAGTGGCCGAGCGGGGCGACCACAAAATGCTTGAGGGGCGCCTCCATGATGGTGGCGCCCCTCGTACCTGCCGACCGCTCGAGCTGGAGCCGGTCGACTTCACGCGCCAGATCGCGCGCAGCGTCGGCGGCCGTGCCCGACCCGACGCGGCGCAGATCGCGGAGCTCGCGCAGCGGCTGCGAACGGCCGAGCGCCCGGTGTTGGTCGCCGGCCC
>Ga0209415_10009656_pt1 | contig 16548 bp, 14 predicted proteins | sample PeaSoiSIISIP2007_FD_187696 | JGI IMG/M metagenome (GOLD analysis project Ga0209415, IMG submission 187696) | Peat soil microbial communities from Weissenstadt, Germany - SII-SIP-2007 (SPAdes) (version 2) | ecosystem: Environmental > Terrestrial > Soil > Wetlands > Peat | place: Germany...
AGCTCGTTCGTCAGCCGTCCCGGGATGTTGGCGCGGCCGATCTCCAAGATGTGCCGGAAGCCCTTCGTCACGACGAGACCGATCCGTGCGCCGCTGCGCTGCAGCACCGCGTTGGTCGCCACGGTGCTGGCGAACAGCAACCGGGAGACGTCGCCGGGGTCCACCCCGACGCGCGCCAGCAACTGGCGGACCCCGGCCACCAGCCCCTCCGCCGGATCCGCCGGGGTCGTCCGCACCTTGGCGATGTGGGTATCCCCCGTCCGGTCAGACACCATCACCACGTCGGTGAACGTCCCGCCGACGTCGACCGCGATGCGGACCTCTCGACCGTCCCTCGATGCTGCGATGGCCGTCCCCCTCGCTGGGACTAGGACACCTCGGCGCCGTCGTGCCCGCACGCGTAGGTGCGGCGGGCGCCGCCGTCCGTGACGATGAGGATGTCCTCGATGCGGACGCCAAACCGCCCGGGAAAATAGATCCAGCCGGAAAGGAGGTGCCTCCCGTGTCCTGTCCTTTCGCCAGGGTGTTTCATCCGACCTTTGAGGATCCGGCCGATCCGCCCGGCCACGACAATCCCGGCGGTGAGATTCGGGCGTTTCAGCAACTCGTCGAACCGCCCGAGTGTGTCTGCGATGCGGCCGGCATCGTCCCGACGCGCGTCCATGCGCTCTTCCGGCATCGGGCCCCCCTCGCGGCCGACCCGCTGGGTCCGGCGGGAATCGCCGCCGGCGACCGACCGCGCGGCGCGGCCTCCCCGGGTCACCGGCCGTCCGCGTCCCACCCGCCCGGTTTCATCCACCCGCTGGTATTGTGGAAGTTCGCCACCGCTTCCCCTGGCGGGTTGAGGGAGTCGATGGCGCGCCCCAGCCGTTCGTCCATCCGCATGTCGACCGTCTCGAGCATCTCGCGGAGTTGCTCGGCGTTTCGAGGGCCGACGATCGGGGACGTGATGCCAGGCTGCTCCTTGACCCACAGCAGCGCGAGTTGAGCCGACGTCATCCCGTACTCGCGGGCGATCTCCGGCAGCCGGGCCGCCACGGTGAGGCCCCGCCGTTTGATCCGTTGAGCGTAAATCCCCTCCGGATCGGCTGCCGCGCGCGATCCCGCGGGGAACGATTCACCAACGGCATACCGGCCCGCCAGCATCCCCATGGCCAACGGAGACCACGGCGAGATGCCCACGCCGTACCGCCGACACATCGGGATCAGTTCGTTCTCGATGCGGCGATCGAGGATGTTGTAGGGCGGCGACTCCATCACGTATCGTGCGTACCCCTTCATCTCGCTGACAAGAATCGCCTCCACCACGGCCCACGCGGGGTGGGTGGTGCATCCGATATAGCGCACCTTGCCGTGCCGCACCAAGTCGGTGAGCGCACCAAGTGTCTCCTCGATGGGAATCGACATCGCCATGCGGTGGGTCAGATACAGATCGATGTGGTCGGTCTGCAGCCTCCGCAACGACGCCTCGCACGCCTCGATCACGTGGTGGCGGCTCAACCCCGAATCGTTGGGCCCGTCGCCGGTGGCGTAGTAGACCTTTGACGTGAGAAACACGGCGTCTCGGAGGCCCGCGTCCCGGAGGAATCGCCCAACGATTCGCTCGCTCTCACCGCTGAAGTAGCTGTCCGCCGTATCGAAGAAGTTGATCCCCGCGTCCACCGCGGCACGCATGATCTCTCGCGCCGGCTCGTCCGGTGTCATCCCGCCAAAGTTATAGGTCCCCAGGCACAACGCCGACACCTTCACCCCCGTCCTTCCGAGATCGCGATACTCCATCCTGGGTGCCTCCCGACGATCGAATGCGCGATCGGCCTGTCCGACGGGCGACGTGCGCTGGCTCGTGGACCCCCGTCAAGGCCGAGCGGCCGTTGCCGTTAACGGAAGCCGCCGTGACATCGGCCCACGCACACCAAGAGGCGCAGGCGGTGCGTTGCCCGCCTTCTCTGGACGCAACCTGCGAAGGACACCGCGCGCTCCGTGCCCGCCGCGCTACCGTGCCCGTCGCTGGGGCGGCGCGGTGACCAGCCGAGCGGCCAGCCAATCGTAGATGTACTGCTTCGCCGGCAGCACGTTGTCCAACTGGCAGTGCTCGTCCCCGCCCTCGTCGGCGCGGAAGATCTTCAGCTCCTTGTCGGCGGAGCCGGCCGCCTCGTAGAGCGCCACCGCGTCGGCGAGCGGGATCTGCCGGTCGTGCTCGCCGTGGACGACGAGGAACGCGCAGCGGATTCGGTGGGCGACCGGCGCGAGGGTCCAGTCCTTGAGCACGTCGATCGCCGCCTCGAGCGTCTCGACGCCGAGCACCCAGCAGATCTGCCGCTGCGGCGAGGCGAGCGCGCTGCCCGCCGACACCTGGCGGCGCCCCTCCCAGACCTTCTGGTAGTCCCAGATCGCGCCCCACGCCACCGCCGCCCGAAGCCGCGGCTCGAACGCGGCGGCCCGGGACGCGTAGTAGCCGCCCAGGCTGCTGGCGACGATCCCGAGGGCACGCGCGTTCACGTCGCGGCGGCCGCACAGGTAGTCCACCGCGGCGGCCGCGGCGACCTCGTAGTCGTACCGGCTCCGGATGCCCCGGGCCCGCAGCGAGAGCCCGTACCCCGGGCCGTCCATGACGAGGCACGCGAGGCCCCGCTCCGCTAGGCCGTCCGCGCGCATGACGAGGTTCTCCGCGTTTCCGTCGAGCCCGTTGAAGAAGATCACGGTCGGCCACGGCGGATCCCCCGCGGCCGGAAGGAAGTACGCCGGCAGGCTCGTCCCGTCGTACGGCACTTCCAGCACCTCGGTCGGCGGCGCGGCAAGCGCGCACGCCCGGTGGAAGCACCGGACCGCGGCCTCGAAGCACTCCCGGCGCCGCGGGTCTTCGACGTCAAGGAAGCGTTCGGCGAGCTGGAAGTAGATCGTCGCCCGGCGGTAGGTGTCGCGGGCGGACACCGCCCGAGCCTGCCCGTCCTGCTCCGCGGCGCGACCGCGGATCCGCTCCGCGAGCGGACGCCATGCGAGATACCACGCCTCGCCGTCGCCGGCCCGCGCGGCGTCCCCGAGGAGGCGTCCCGCGAGGTGGATCTCGCCGATCGGCGCGCCGTTGTTCAGGGCGTGCTGGACCGCGTGCGACCACATGTAGTTCTCGGGGAAGTACTGGAACAACGGCATGCCGGTCTCCCCTTTCGCGGGCAGCGTATCCGAGTCCCGCGATGCCTGGTCCTCCGTCCGGCCAGGCGGCCCATATCTGGAAAGGGCCCGGGGCAGACGGCGGGGTAATGAGAGTCGAGATTCCAAGGAGGTTCGCATGCCGGTTGATCTCGGGTATCACTGGTCGATGCTCAACGACTACGACCGCAACGCCGCCTACCGGGCAGCGATCCGGCGGGCCGCTCCGGGGCGGGTCGTCTACGATCTCGGCGCGGGGGTGGGGACGATGTCCTACTACGCGCTCGCCGCGGGAGCCCGCCGCGTCTACGGGTTCGAACTCGACCGCGACGCCCTGCCCTATCTCCATACGCTGGCGCGAGAGTTCCGGCGCTTTGTCCCGCGCCGGGCCGACGTCCTGCGCGCGCCGCTCCCGCAGGAGGCGCCAGAGGTCATCATCTGCGAGATGTGGTCCGCGTGGCTCACCGACTGGCCGATGGTCAAGGCGGTGGAGCGGGTGCGCGCCCGGACGCCCCAGGCCCTGGTGATTCCATCGCGGGGGCATCATCTCGTCCAGCTCGTGCGCGCGAGACACCGCGCCGGGTTCCCGCTGCGCGTCACGCCGGGCACGGAAGCGGCGGTGATCAACGAGACCCCGGCGACGCTGGAGATGTCGCTGCCTGCGCTCGCGTGTGTCTCCGACTTCCGCGAGCGGGTGCCGCCGGTCGACGCGACGGTCTCGCTCTCCCCGCTCACCACCGGTACCGTGAACGCGATCCGGCTGTTCAGCTACGAGGAAGTGTGGCCGGGGCATCTGTTGCCACGGATCGGGACCCGCGGGGACGAACTGCTGCGGTTTATCCCCGCGGTGCGCGTGCGCGAAGGCCGGCGGGTGCGCCTGCGAATCCAGTACGCCTGGGGCAAGACGGTCCAGGTCTGGGTCGAGTGAGTCGTCCGGCGCGCGTCTGGCGCGCTCACCCCGCCCCGCGCGACCCCACGACCTCGATCGCGGCGGCCATGATCGGGGTCGTGGCCGTGTTGCCCGCGATCGTCTGAGCGTCCTCAGGCCCCGGTCACGCGCCGCCGTCGCGGTCGATCGGGTACAACGGCCGCGTCACGCGCCGGAACGTGAGCTTCGTCATGTCGCAGCAGGTGGCGCCGGGGCTCTCCGCAAACATGAGCTCAGAGGCGAACGGGCGGTACGACACGCGGAAGTGGGACGGCGATTTCACGAAGACGACGTCCATCTGCGACGGCTCTTGGCCGACGGACCGGTAGAGCGCCGGATCCCACTCGGCCGTAGGCCGCTCCATCAGCACGACGTGGATGCCGCCGATCGCCAGCACGGCCGTCCGTCCCATGCTGAGCCGGACCCCGCTCATCCCAGGCCCGGTCATCGTGAAGCCCCCGTCGCCGAGCGTCCGCACCCGGCCGGTCACGGTGATCGCCGTGCCGTCCGCGCGGCTGACCGTGTGGCCAAGCGGCACCGTGATCTCCGCGCCGACCCCGGCCGCGTGCGCGGCCCGCACGGCCGGCCCGTCCACAAGCGTCAGCAGCGCGGTCTTCCCGGATCGGTCGGCGCGGTGCGCGAGCAGCGTGCGCAGGACGGCGTTGCTGTCGCCCGCGCTGCCGCCGGTCGGTGCGTCTCCGGTGTCGCCGATCACGACGGGCCCGCGGCCGGCGGCGAGCGCGCGCCGGACGGCGTCATCCAGCGAGACGAGATCGGGGGCGAACTCGGCGCGACGCCGCCACGCCTCCCCGCACAGGTCCTCGGCGACGCGGCGCGCGGCGTCGCGGTCGCCGTCGCCGACGACCACCGCGGCGAACCCGAGGTCCGGCACGTCCAGCCACGGCTGCACCGGGAACAGCGACCCGGCCAGAATGCGCCCCTCCGCCTCGAGCGCCTCGGTCCGGTCCATCAGATCCCGGAACGGCGGCGCGTCGGTCGTCGCGGCGACCGGGCTCACGAGCATGTGCCGCTTCGCCATCGCCGTCACCGGGCGCACCCGGCCGGCGAGGCCGCGGAGGAGCAGCCCGGCCGTGCGCACGCCGGTCTCGTACATGTCGGTGTGCGGGTACTTCTTGAAACCGACGAGGATGTCGGCACAGGCGACCATCTCCGGCGTGATGTGGCCATGCAGGTCCAGGCTCGCGGCGACAGGAATCTCGGGGCCGACCAGTTCGCGCACGGCCCGCAGCACCAGCCCCTCGCCGTCCGGATCGTCTTCGAGCACGAGCGCGCCGTGCAGGCTGAGCAGCACCGCGTCCACCGGGAGGGCGGCGCGCAGGCGGCTGAGCAGGTCGCCCGCAAGCGCGTCAAACGCGTCCCGGCGCAGCGGCCCGCTGGAGCCCCCGTGCGCGGCGATCAGCGGCAGCGGCGTGGCGCCGTGCTCGGCCAGCACGTCGAGGAACCCGGAGAGCTCGACGCGGGAGCACCGCGCAAACTCAACGACCGCATCTCCCGCGAGCAGCGTATGCGCCTTGAAGAACTCGAGATCGCTCGCAATCGGCGAGAATGTGTTGCTCTCCTGTCCGAGTGCTCCCACGGCGATGCGCATGCCACTCCTCCTGTTCATGACCTCTCACGGGCCGGCGCCCTTGGGCAGCGCCAGGACGAACGCCAGCGCGTCGCCCGACACCACGCGGGGCAGCGTGCGCAGGAACAACACGCGACCCGCCCGCGCCGCCGGCACCTCGGCGAGGATCGTCCCGTCCGGATCGCGCACCTGGCCGAGCACCTGGCCGCGCGCGACGCGGTCCCACACCTGCACCGCGGGCACGAACAGCCCGGACGTCGGGCTCAGGTGATCCACCTGCAGGTGGCCGGAGCCCGGCGCGTCCGTCTCGATGAGGTAGCGCGGCGGATCCGTCGGGTACGTCCCCTCGAGGATCCCGAGGAAGGCCAGCACGTTGCTGATGCCCTGCACCGCGGCGCCGCGGTCTTCGGGGCGGCACCGCCCCTCGCCCGGCATCTCCACGTAGATCGCGGGCAGGCCGCGCTCGCCCGCGGCCGACAGCGACCGCCCGGGCAACCCGCCGGTGCCCCAGACGAGGTCCAGCCCAAACGCGATCGCCGCGGCGCGCTGGATGCGGCCGAGATCGCCCGGCTGCACCTGGTAGCCGGCGAGCGGGTGCATCGCGTAGGCGTTCCCGCCGCTGTGCATGTCCAGGAGCAGATCGGTCTGTGTCAGCAGGTGGGTCGCGTACGCGTGCGCGATCCGCTCGCTGGGGGTCCCGTCCCGGCGGCCCGGAAAGATGCGCGCGAGGTTCTGGTGGTCCCAGGCGCCCTCCCGCGTGGCGGCCCCAAACGCGGGGCCGTTGGTGACCGGCACGCCGACGAACGCGCCTCGCATCACGGCCGGATCCAACTGCGCGAACACGTCCTGGATGGCCACGATACCCTCGTACTCATCGCCGTGCACGGCACCGGTCACCAGCAGCGTCTTGCCCGGCGCGCGGCCCCGCGCGACCAGCGTCGGGAACGCAAGGTCCTGGCCGTCCGGGAGGCGGTCGATGGCGAGCCGCAGCCGGCGCCGTGTGCCCGGGGAGACGCGCTGGACCGAGAACTCCGCGACCGGCACGCGGACCGTCTCATCCGGCACGGGCGTTCATCTCATGCTGGGCCACGTCGGCGAGGCGGTCGAGCGCGTCCACGTCGAGCGCGGGCGGAACGTCGTGCCGGATGAACGGCTTCGGATCCTTGAAGCCCGTGCCGGTGATCAGGCACACGGCCGTCTCGTCCCGCCCGAGCCGGCCCGCCGCGACGTCGGCCAGCAGGCCGGCCACCGCGGTCGCGCCGGCCGGTTCGGCGAAGATCGATTCCTCGAGCGCCAGCCGGCGCGCGGCGTCGAAGATCGCCTCGTCCGACACGGCGATGCCGCAGCCTCCCGAGGCGCGGACCGCGTGGACGGCGAGCGCACCGTCGGGCGGCACGGAGACCTGCAACCCGGAGACCTCGGTCCGGACCGGCGCGGCGCGGAGGGTGCCACCCTGCGCGGCCCGCGCCACGGGCGCGCAGCCTTCGGGCTGCACCGCGATCATCCGCGGCACCCGCGTGGCCCACCCGAGCGCGTTCGCCTGCTCAAACCCTCGCCACGCCGCCGCGAGCAGGCCGCCGCCTCCGACCGGCGCGTAGACGCGGTGGGGCGCGTCGCCGAGCGCCTCCACGATCTCGAAGGCGAGCGTCTTGACGCCCTCCATCGCCGCGGGCGCGTACCGGTGCGCCGTGATCATGGGCAGCCAGTCCCGCGCAGCCGCCGCACGCACCACCGCGTCGAACATGAGGGACGAGCCGTCCGCACGGCCGAGCACGCCCCGGATCGGGATCACCACGGCGCCGTAGGCCTGGATCTGCAGCAGCTTGGCCGGCGGCACCTCCGCGGGGACGACGAGGACCGCGCCGAGCCCGGCCCGCGCCGCGTACGCGGCGATCGCCGCGCCCGCGTTCCCGGAGGAGGTCGCGGCCACGGCGGCCTTGCCGTGGACGAGCGCCACCGCCACGCCGACGCTGGCGATGCGGTCCTTGTATGAACCCGTGGGGTTCAACGACTCGAGCTTCAGGTACACGCGCTCCCCCGCGCCGGCCGCGACCCGGCGGGCGCGGACCAACGGTGTCCCGCCCTCGCCCATCGCGGCGGGCAGCGCGCCCACCGGCAGCAGCGGCACGTACCGCCCGAGCCCGGTTCCCGACGGACGCCACGTCGACAGCGCGTCGAGCGGGTACTCCGCCAGCACGTCGCCGCCGCACGGACACGTCCCCGCGACCGCGGACCGTTCCTGCCCGCAGGCGTGGCATCGAAATCGCGGCGTCCCCACGTTCACCCCCGACGCCGCCGAGGGCGGGCGGCGGCGCTCCGGCCGCACCCTGCCGCGCGACGCGCGGGCCATGGGGAAGGCGACGGGCGCGCGGCGGCATCGTGGCCGAGTGTGCGCGAGATCGCGGCGCACGCGTCGAGCAGCGCGGGCACGAGGCCCCCCAGGCGACGGGTGTCCAGGCGCGCCGCGGGCGCGGCGAGGCTCACCGCCCCCACGACGCCGCCGCCGCCGAAGATCGGCGCCGCGACGCAGATCGCGCCGACGTCCTGCTCCTGCCGGTCGAGCGCATAGCCGCGCGCGCGGACCGCCCGCACCTCGCGCTCGAACCGCGGCACGGTCGTGACGGTCCGCGGCGTGAAGCGCGGCATGCCGGCCGCGCGCAGGAGCGACGCCAGTTCCGGCTCCGGCAGGTGCGCCGCGATCGCCTTGCCGAGCGCGGTCGCGTGCAGCGGGGCGACGCTTCCCGGCGTCTCAACAAAGCGCAGCGGCCGCAGACTCGGCAGCACGTCGAGGTAGAGCACGCGGTGGTCGTGCCACACCGCGAGGTTGACGGTGTCCCCGGACAGCTCGTGCAGCCGCTGCAGGTACGGCTGCGCGACGCGTCGGACGTCGACGTCCGCGTGCGCCACCTGCGCGAGCTGGATGAGGCGCAGTCCCGGACGGTAGGTGCCCCCGGTGCCACGGTCGGTAAACCCCCGGCCCTCGAGCGTCGCCAGCGCGCGGAACGCCGTCGCCTTGGGCAGTCCGGTCCGGGCGGCGATCGCGCCGAGGGTCAGCGGACCGCGGGCGAGCGCTTCGAGAATGTCCAACCCGCGCTCGAGCGCCGCCACCGCGTAGCGGCGGACCGGCGCGGTGCGGGCGCCGTCGGCGGCGCCCGGAGGCCGCGGGGACGCGCGTCGCCGGCTACCACCCACCGTACGCGACCCACCCACCGTCCGCCATCGTGAGCGAGCCGGTGAGAAACGAGGCGCGCGGCGAGCACAGGAACGCGGCCGCTTCCCCCATCTCTTCGGGCGTGCCCCACCGCCCCATCGGCGTGCGCCGCTCGACCACCTCCCTGGAGAAATCGACCGGGACCTCACGCGCGGTGCTGATGTACCCCGGGCCCAGCGCGACGACGCGGATCCCGTGCGGCGCCCACTCGCAGGCCAGCGCCCGCGTGAGCCCGACGATGCCGTGCTTGGCCGTGCAGTACGCCGCCCGCTTCGGCATCCCCCGGACGGAGAAGACCGACCCGATGTTCAAGATGACGCCGGACCCGGCCGCGATCATCACCCGCGCCGCGGCCTGGCTCATGAGAAACGTGCCCGTGAGGTGCGTGTCGATCAGATCGCGCCACGCGTCGAGCTCGAGCGTGAGCGAGTCGCGGATCTGCCCGGTGCCGGCGTTGTTGACGAGAATGTCGACCCGCCCGAACCCGTCGACCGTCGCGTCGACGACGCGCCGGACGTCCGCAGGATCGCGCACGTCCGCGGCCAAGCCCTGCGCCCGCGCGCCCGAGGCGCGGAGCCGCGCCACCGCGGCGTCGACGCGCTCCGCGCGGCGGGCGCAGATCGTGACCGCGGCGCCCCCCGCCGCGAGGCGCCGGGCGATCGCGGCGCCGATCCCCTGGCTCCCGCCGGTCACGATCGCGGCCCGGCCCGCGAACTCGTCCCCGAGATGTCCCACGTCCATCGCCCGATCCCCCTCCGTCTGCATCGCGACGTGCGCCGCGGGCTTGGCCGCGCGCCTACCCCGCCCCACGCGCGCGCGGCGATCGGGCCGCCGCGCGGGAGCCCCGGGCCACCTGCCGGGAGACTTCTCGGACGCGCGCCTAGGTCCTGGACGGCGCGTCGCCCACCGCGTCAAACACCGCCCGCAGCTCCCGCACCAGCGGCATCTGGCGGAAGCCACCCGGCCCGTGCGAGACCTGCCCAAACGCCCACGCCGCGCCGAGCAGCGGCAGCACAAACCGGCTCCGATGGGCGCCGGCGCCGACCGGCATCAGGGTGAACGGCACGCTGAGGCGCGCCGCCATCCGCACGGTCGCGCGCAGCAGCGCGAGGGTGTCCTCGCTGTCCCGCGCGGCGGCCACGATCTTCAGGAGATCCCCGCCCCGGCCGGCCATGAGCACGCCGAGGCGCTCCGCCTCCGCGTCGCCGAGGGCGCACGCCGTGTGGCACGACAACACGACCTCGGCCCCCGCCGCGTGGACCTCGGCGATCAGGTCGCGCTGGCGGCGCACGGCGCGCGGGTCCTCCGTGACCTCGCGCGGCGGGCCGCCGGCGCGCACCGCCGCGTCCATCTCGGGCGTGCCCGGCGGCGGCGCCGGGTGCGGATCGAACGTGTCCAGCTCCATATCGATCCCGGCGCTCCCGTAGCGCAGCGCGGCGAGTTGCGCGGCCATCCGCGCCTCCTCGGCCATCGGCCGCGGCCGGTGTGCGCTCGGGCCGTACACGTCCGTAAACGGCGCGCGGCGGCAGCTCGTGTACACGGGACGGTCGGTCGCCTCGACGACCGTCGCCAGCGCCTCCGCGTCCGGGCAGCCCAGGCGCGGCAGGTTGAGCTCAAACGCGTCCGCGCCGTCCCGCGTGCCGCGGCGCACGGTCTCCGCGGCCGCGCGCACGTCGTCATCGTACACGACGCCGACGACGAACGGGCGGCGCAACGCGCGCAGCCGGCCGGGCGTCACCACAGCGGCAGGTGCGGCGTCCACCCGGGCCGTCGCGGGTCGAAGAACTCGATCGCGTCCCCGCGCTCCAGGTACCGCCGGTGGCATTTGTCCAGCTGCTCGCGGTCGAGCGCCACGCCGAGCCCGGGGCCGGTCGGCACCCGCATGACGCCGTCCGCCCAGGTGTGCGGGCGGGTGATCACGTCGTCGAGCTGGTCGTGGTAGTGGGTGTCGTAGGCGTGCGAGAGCTGCGGGGTCGTCGCGACGAGGTGCAGGTTCGCCGCGGTGCCGATGCCGAGCTCCCGGTCGCTGTGGATGGCCAGCCCGATGTTGAACGTCTCGCAGATCGCGGCGACCTTTTTGGCCTGCGTGATCCCGCCCCAGAAATAGGGATCGCACAGCAGCACGTCCACCGCCCGCCGCTGGATCGCCGGGGCGAACTGCTCGAACGAGATCAGGCACTGGTTGGTCGCGAGCGGCACCGGCGTGCGCTCGCGGACGAGCGCCATCCCCTCGATGTTCCAGGTGGGATCCTCGACGTACTCCAGATCGTAGGCGGCCATCTTGTTCACGTAGCGGATCGCGGTCTCGACCGTCCACGCCTGATTCGGGTCGAACCGCATGAAGCGGATCTGGTCCCCGTAGGTCTTGCGCAGCAACGCGACCGTGCGGAGCTCCACGTCGGGGTCGAGGACCCCACCCTTGAGCTTCAGCCCCTTGAACCCGTAGCGGTCCACCAGTGCGCCGTACCGGTCGGCGATCGCCTCCGGACTGTCCTCGCCGCCGACGCCTCCGGGACCGGGCTCGCGGTAGAACAGGTAGGCCACAAACAGCACGGCGTCGCGGTCCGCGCCGCCCCACAGCGCAGAGACCGGTTTGCCGAGGGCCTTCCCGATCAGGTCCCAGCACGCCATCTCGATCCCCGCGCCCACGTACTTCATCTCGGCCGCCCGGACCATCTGCTCGGAGGTGACCCGGAAGACCTCGAAGCGCTTGACGACGAGGCCGACCTCGAACGGGTCCACGCCGACGAACAGCGGGCGGGCTTCCTGGACGCGCGCGGCCGTGGACGCACCGCCGTAGGTCTCCCCGAGGCCCACCAGGCCCTCGTCGGTCACGAGCTCGATGATCGTGCGCGTCGTCCCATGCTCGACACCCATGGACCACCGCAGCGGCGCCTCCATCAGGACCGTGACCGGCGTGGCCCTCACGTCCACGATCTTCATCGCCCCACCCCTCTCGCGGAGTCACGCGACGCGGGACCGCCGCCCGACGTGCACGCGCACGGGCGCCGCCCCGCCGTCCTCGAATGGAAAACACGGTCGCGGTCGGCGCGCGAACGACAGCCGCCGCAGGTTCGGCGGGCTGTGGCCCGGGGAGTCGAGGAGCATCATCGCGCGCGCGAGCGGCTCGTACGCCGCGCGGAACTGCACCGCCGACTTCACGACGACGATCTTCGCCAGCGCGGGCTCGAGGCCCACCGCCCGGTAGAGCGCCGGGTCGGTCGTCAGCACCGGCCGCTCCGTCAGCACGAGCGAGATCGCTCCGGCCTCCAGCACGGCCGCGAGCCCCATCTGCGCCGCGGTGCCCGTGTACCCCGCGTGAAACGTGAACGCGGTCGGCCCAACGTGGCGGACGGTGCCGCGCACCGTGACCGGCAAGGAGTACCGGCCGCGCACGGCCCCGACCGGCAGCGTCACCACCGCACCGGCGCCCGCCGCCGCACACGCGGCGGCCGCGCGCGGATCCACCACGGTCATCCACAGCGGCACCCGCACGCCCACGTCGAGCGCCGCGCGCAGCACGACCGTGGAGTCGCCCGGCGACCCGGCGCCCGTCGCGTCCGCGGACTCGGACAGCACGACGGGACCGCCCTCCATCGCGAGCGCCCGCCGGATCGCGTCGCGCGGCTCGAGGAGCGTCACTCGAAACGCGTGCCGCTGTGCCCACGCACGGCGCGCGAGATCCTGCGCCGCCTCTCGCGCGCCGTCCGGATCCCCGTCGGTCAGGACGACCGCGGAGAATCCGACGTCCGGCAGGTCGAGCCAGGGCTGCACCGGGCAGAGCGCGGCGTCGACCACCGTGCCGTCGGCCCGCCGTCCGTCGGCCTCGGCCCAGAGCCCCCGCATCGGTTCCTCGCCGGTGCGATGCGCCTCCGCCGGCACGAGCATCGGCACCTTCGCCAGCGCCATCGCGGGGCGCAGGCGCCCCGCCAGCATCCCCAGCAGGTGCTCCGCGGCCCGGCGTCCGGTGCCGTCCAGGTCCACGTGCGGATACGTGCGGTACCCAACCAGGATGTCCGCCGCGTCGAGCATGCGCGCGGTGACGTTGGCGTGGGAGTCGATCGTCGCGGCGATCGGCCGCTCCGCGACCGCGTCCCGCACGGCGTCGAGCAGCGCGCCGGAGGCGTCGTCCTCGCCGACCGCGACCATCGCGCCGTGGAGGGCGAGCAGCACCGCGTCGACGCCGGCGGCCTCGCGAAGGCCGCGGACCAGGCGCTCCCGCAACGCCGCGAACGCCTGGGCGGTCAGCGGGCCACCGGAGACGGCGTGGGCCGCGAGGACCGGGGCGACCTCGACGCGCGCGGCGTCGAGCACGTCGAGAAAGCCGCCGACCTCGCTCCCGGTGCCGCGCAACGCGCGCACCTCGGTCCCCGTCAGCAGGTAGTCGTCCGCGAACGCCGAGAGCGCGGCGGGCTCCGGCGCGAACGTGTTGCTCTCCTGCTGGACCGCCGCGATCGCGACGCGCATGCCGGGCCGGGCCCTTAGCCCCTGGCGGGCTGGGACGCGGCCCGCACCTCCGCCAGGGCGCCCCGCGCCGCCTCGAGCGTCCGTGCCACGTGCCCGTCGTTGTGCGCCGCGCTCAGGTACCAGCGGCCGCCGGGGATCACCCGCACGCCCCGCCCCAGCATCGCCGCCGCGAACAGCGCGTACTCGGCCGCGCCGACCGTCTTGGCGGTGTGCGGGTCCTCCACCGCCGGCAGCGCCGTGATCGCCATCTGGAACACGGGACCCGGGCCTTGCACGAGCACCGGCACGCCCGCCTCCGCGCCGACGCGCCGCAGCCCGTCCATCAGCGCGCGCCCGGTCGCGGTCATCGTGGTGTAGAGGGCCCCGCCGCCGGCGGCCAGCGCGTCGAGCGTCGCGCGCGCCGCCGCCATCGCGGGCGGGTTGCCGTTGTACGTGCCGCCGTGGAGCACGCCGCCGCTCGCGAGCAGTTCCATCAGGTCGCGCCGTCCGCCGACCGCGCTCAACGGGAACCCGTTCGCCACGGCCTTGCCGAAGACCGTCAGATCTGGCCGGACCCCCAGCACCGACTGCGCCCCGCCGAGCGCGACGCGGAACCCGGTGATCACCTCGTCGAAGACCAGCACGGCGGCCTCGCGGTCGCACCACGCGCGGATCGCCTCCAGATACCCCGGCTTGGGAGGGATCACGCCGGTGTTGCACAGGATCGGCTCGAGGATCACCGCGGCGATCTGTCCGCGGTAGCGATGGGCGGCCACGTCCACCGCCTGCGGGTTGTTCCAGGGCAGCACGACCACGTCGTCGAGCGCGCCGGGCGCCTGACCCCGGCTGCCGGGGAGCCCCGGCGCCGCGGGCCCCTCCTCTGCGGGCCGGTCCGCCACCAGGATCGTGTCGAGCCAGCCGTGGTAGTGGCCGTCGAAGCGCACGACCTTCCAGCGTCCGGTGGCGGCGCGGGCGATCCGGAGCGCGGCGTGCACCGCCTCGGAGCCGGACGACGTGCACCGCAGCATCTCGACGGACGGCACCGCGGCGCTGACCCGCTCGGCCACGTCCGCCTCGAGCGGGTGCTGACCCGCGAACGTGAGGCCGTCGCGCACCGCGGCCACGACCGCGTCCGTGACCCGCGGATCCGCGTGGCCGAGGATGACGGGCCCCATGCCCAGCATGTAGTCAATGTACGTGTGCCCGTCGAGGTCCTCGATCTCCGCGCCCCGGCCGCGGACGACGACGAGCGGGGCGGGCTTCTCCGCGAGGCGGATGTTGCTGTTCACGCCGCCGGCCAGCACGGTGCGCGCGCGCGCCATGTACGCGGGTGAACGGCGGTACTCGTAGGGGCGGGCGTCTTCGGTCGCGCGGCTCATCGGTCACGCCTCCTCGGGGCCGGCACGGCGGGCGTTTCAGTCAACGAAATACCGTTTCGCGCTCGACGGCCCCATGATAGACGGCGCGCCTCGGGCCGTCAAGCCGCGCCCGCCCGACCGCGCGGAGGCCGCGGCGGTGGAACAGGAAACGCCGCGGCATCCGATGAACTAGACGCCCATGCGGGTCGGGGTCGCCGGGATCCTCCAAGAGACCAACACCTTTTCGCCGCTGCGCACTCCGCTCGACGCGTTCCGCCGCGGCACCCTCGTCGAGGGCCCCGGGATCGCGGCGCACCTCGGCGGGAGCAACACGGAGATCGCCGGGTTTCTTTCGGGCCTCGGGGAGATCGCCGCCACCCCCGTGCCGCTGCTGGCCGCGTGGGCGGTCTCCGGCGGGCCGCTCGCCGCGGACGCGTTCGCCTGGCTGAGGGACCGGCTCCGCGCGCGGCTCTCGGGCGCGGGTCCGCTGGACGCGCTGCTGATCGCCCTGCACGGCGCCACCGCGGCGGACGGAGAGCCGGACGTCGCCGGCGCGCTCCTCGACGACGTCCGCGCCGCGATCGGCCTCGCCCCCGTCGTCGCCACGCTGGACCTCCACGCGAACGTCACGGGCCGGATGCTCGGCGCCGCGCAGGCGCTCCTCGGCTATCACACCTGCCCGCACACCGACCACGCCGACACGGGGCGCCGCGCCGTGGGGGTGCTGCGCCGGCTCCTGGACGGGCAGCGCGCTATCGTGGCGGCGCGGAAGCTGCCCGCCATCTTCCCCGCGGAGTTGATGAACACCGACCGGGGACCGCTCGCCCGGCTCGTGGGGCAGGCGCGGGCCGCGGAGCGCGCCGGCGCGTGGGCCGTCTCGGTGTTCCCCATGCAGCCGTGGCTCGACGTCCCCGAAGCCGGGTTCACGAGCGTGGTGGTCGGCGACGATGCCGCGCACGCGCAGGAGATCGCCGACGCCCTCGCCGCGCGCGCGTGGGAGGCGCGCGACGAGTTCGACGTCGAGTTGGTGCCGCCCGCGGCCGCGGTCCGCCGCGCGCTCGCCGCCGCCCGCGGCCCCGTGCTCCTCGTGGACTCGGCGGACGCCATGAGCAGCGGCGCCCCCGGCGACAGCACCGCCCTGCTCGCGCCGCTGCTGCGGGCCGCCCCATCCGCCCCCGTGCTGTTGACCGTTCGCGATCCCGTGGTTCCGCGGCACGCGGCGCGGGCCGGGGTGCGCGCCGTCCTCGACGCCGAGGTCGGCGGCCGCCTGGCGCCGTCGTTCTACCGGCCGGTCCCGCTGCGCGGCGAGGTCGTGGCGGTGTCGGACGGACGGTTTCGCATGAGCGCGGCGACGCTGCGCGGGGTCGAGATGTGCATGGGGCAGACGGCCGTGCTGCGCTGCGGCCACGTGTACGTCGTCGTGCACGAGGACGGCGTCCTCACGAACGACCCCGCGCTGTATCACAGCGTCGGGCTCGACCCGGCCGCGGCCCAGGCCATCGTCGTCAAGCATCCGGTCGGTTGGCGGGTCGGGCTCGGCGAGATCGCCGCCGACGCCGTGTACGTGGATCTGCCGGGCGCCAGCTCGCCGCACCTCGCGCGGCTGCCGTTCGCGCGGGTGCCGAGACCGCTCTACCCCTTGGACGGCGCGTCGGAGGTCGCCGCCGCGATCGACGGCTGGCTGCCCCGGCACGCGGAGACCAGGCGATCGGGGGACGCCGCGCGCATGGGAGGTGAGCCGTGCGCCGAACCGTGAGCGCATCCTCACCGTACAGGCCCCAACATCTCAGGAGGTGGCACATGGCTGATCACCGGATGACGCGACGAACGCTTCTGCACGCCGGCGCGGCGGGCGCCGCGGCGGCGGTCT
>Ga0209415_10009657_pt1 | contig 16545 bp, 14 predicted proteins | sample PeaSoiSIISIP2007_FD_187696 | JGI IMG/M metagenome (GOLD analysis project Ga0209415, IMG submission 187696) | Peat soil microbial communities from Weissenstadt, Germany - SII-SIP-2007 (SPAdes) (version 2) | ecosystem: Environmental > Terrestrial > Soil > Wetlands > Peat | place: Germany...
CCGACAAATCACGGTGGAGAGACCGCGCTCGACTGGGCGCGCAAATTCGGGGACCCGGAGGTGATCCGCGCTGTGGGAGGGAACCCGCAGGGCCTTGCCAAGCCGGTACGGTTATCGGAACCGCTGCCCGACACGCGGACCGCCATCACCCGCAGCGTTCAGTTGCTGGATCACACCAACGATCAGTTCTTTCACAAGAGTGGATGTTTCGCCTGCCATGAACAGCCTGCGGCCGAGTTTGCCGCGGCAGCCGCGCGCGCGAAGGGCATCCAGGTCGATGAGAAAGCCTCGCACGAACGGATTCTGCAGATCACCTCCACCATCAACCCCGTCGCACTGGAAGGAGCAGCCGCGCTGGGCGGCGCGGACAACAATTTGTATGCCGTCGAAGCTTTATTGCGCGCCGGCTATCCTTCGAATCGCATCACCGACTTTCTTGCGGCGAACTTGGCCATGGCTCAGGGCGGCGACGGTGGATGGCATCTTCCTGGATATTCGCGCTCGCCGCTTCAGGACAGCGATTTTTCGCGCACCGCGATGGCCATCCGAGCGTTAAAGACGTACGGCACCCCTGGACGCGCTAGCGAAATGAAGCAGCGCATCGAACTCGGCAAACAGTGGCTGCTGCATGCTGAACCCGTGATTTTGGAAGACCTGGACATGCGGCTTGTAGGAGTTGCCGCGGCGGGTGCGAGTGCCGCGGAACTTCGCAAATTAGCTAAGCCGATCCTGGCGCTGCAGTGCGCCGACGGCGGTTGGGCGCAACGCCAGGGATTCCCCAGCGACGCGTATGCCACAGGCATGACGTTGTGGGCTCTGAATGAAGCCGGTGTGATGCGGCCGGATCCCAAAAGCGTAAAGTTCCTGCTCGGCACACAAAGCACGGATGGCTCGTGGCACGTCGCTACCCGCGCTACAAAATTTCAGCAGTATTTTGAGAGCGGCTTCCCGTATGGTGAGGACCAGTGGATCTCGACGATGGCCACAGGCTGGGCAGCGAGTGCCCTGGCGTTGTCGATTGATCGCTAATCGGAGCGTCTCACTTCGCGGCTACTTCGAGTAGCGTCTCGTAGATCACCTGCGTCCCTTGTTCCAAGGAAGAGACCGGCACGCGCTCGTCATTTCCATGCATGCCGGTGAGATCCTCGGCCGATATTGGATACGGGTAGATGCCATAGACCGGAACTCCGCGGTTGCGCCAGGCCCCTGCGTCCGTGCCGGCTTGAAACAAGTAGGACGTCACCGGGGCAGACCAGACATTTTGCGCGGCGCGCGATAGGGCGCGATACAGATCCGTGTCGGTGGATGACGCCGTTGCCGGCCGGGCGGCGGACGGCAGGAGGGCAACGTCGATGCGCGGATCATTGACCACCGCCTGGATCTCGGACACCAGCTCGCGTGGATCGGAGCCGGGAACAAGACGGAAATTCAACGTGGCTTGCGCCGAGCCCGGGATGACGTTGCCGCGGAAACCGGCATTCAGAAACACTGGCGCTATGGTGTTTCGCATGATGGCGTGCAGCAGCGGGTCTTTGCTGATCTCGATATCCGCCTGGTGCACCAGCTTGGGGTCTTTGCTAGTCACCAGGTCGTCGAAGTAGGTCGACAGCGGCGGCTTACTCGTCTTAGCCAGCGTCAGAAAAAACTCACGGGTGCTGGCGTTCAGGCGCGGTTGGGTATCGTAATCCGCCACCTTCGCCATGGCTTTGGCCAGCGTGAAGATCGCATTGTCGGGACGCGGCATGGACGAGTGCGTGGAGGTACCCTTGGCGGTGAGCGTCATCGAGACGGCGAATTTGTCGGCGGTTGACAGGCTGATGTATTGGACCTTGTTCGCGGCGTCTTTCATGACCCATCCGCCCTCGTTCAGAGCGAATTCGCAATCCATCAAATCCCAATGGGATTCGGCCAGCCAGGTGGTGTTGTAGCGTCCATTTTCTTCGTCCGCCTCAGATAGGAAAATAACGTCGCGATGCAGCGGCACGTGGTTCTTGACTAGCATCATGACCGCCTGAGCAAATACAGCGATGCCGCCCTTGAAGTCAATCGCGCCGCGGCCATACACGTATCCGTCCTTGATTACGCCGCCGAACGGATCCTGAGTCCACTTATCCCGCTCCACTCCGACCACGTCTGCGTGTGCGGCCAGCAGCACCGGCTTCTTGGTGCCATCACCCTTGAGGCGGGCGATAAAGTGCGCCTTGCCCGGCTCCGGCGTCGGAACAATCGTGACGTCAATGCCCAAAGCCCGGAACTTGGACGCCAGAAATTCGGCTGTCTTGGCTTCCTGCCCGGGAGGATTGCTGGTGTCGATGCGGATCAGTTGGGAGAGGAGCTCCGCAGTGGTGTCTTCGCAGAATGCCGGAATCGCCAGGCTGATCGCGCTGGCCAAGATCGCCGCCATCAGGCGTAAGTAAAGCATTATGCAAACAAGTCTATCGCGGCGGGCCCAAGATTCCGAGGCGAATTCCTGCGTCGTGGGAATCCCTGGTATGTTGTCTAGTGCCTCGGGAGCCTTCTTGGAAGACCCGGAGCCGCGGTTCCATTCCATAGCATCAAGGAGAAGAACATGGCCGAAACTCATGACACCAAGTACTTGCGCGTCGCGTTGCTGCTGGTGGGTCTGATCTTCATCGTCGGGATCTACCCACTCACCATAATTTGGCCGTCAGGCTGGTCCTGGCACCCAGGCCAGTCGGATTACCTGCAGATGATCTTGGGGATTTACGCCACGCTGGGCGTGTTTCTGCTGATTGCATCCCGCCACCCGCTTGCACATTTGAGTCTCATCTGGTTCACGGTGTGGTCCAGTGTGGTGCATGGCGGAATCATGGGAGTACAGTCCTTGATGAATTCCGAGCACATGGGCCACCTTTGGGGCGACGTCCTGGCGCTATTTGTCGTAGCAGGGGTGCTGGCGCTTCTAACGCCACGAGGTGCGGCGGCAAAGCCGGCCTAACGCGACTCACGCTGGCAGCCGTTTGCCACCCAGCACCACGGCGTAGGGAAAGAGCTTCCGGTGACCGGTCCGCTTGGTGTCGGCGTTGTCGACGAAATCGAAGTCTCCATCCCGAAGGTCGAGCACGGCTACGTCGGCGACCGCGCCAGTCCGCAGCGATCCATAGGCCTTGAATTCAGGAATAGCGCGGGCGGCGTTGGCCGTCACTCGCGCGATCACCTGTTCCACCGGCATGCCGAGCAGCAGGAATTTCGACATGACATTCGGAAGATTGAAAACCTGATAGGTTCGCCCCACCATCGTCATGTCGGAGGAGATCGTGTCCGGCAGAAAGTCCTGCTGCAGGGCGCGTTCCGCCACCTCCCACGTGATGTGCCCGCTGCGGCCGTTGCCGACATCGAACAGAATTCCGCGGCGTCTCGCCTCGCGGACCTCGGGCAGCACCCGCCCGTTGTCATCCAAAATGCCGTGCGGCGGTGGCGAATACAGGTGCGTTACGATGTCGCCTGGCCGCAGGAGCGCCAGGATCTCGGGGAGAGGCGATACGGATTGGCCCATGTGCACCATGATGGGGACCTTCAGCGGATCGGCCACTTGACGCGCGCGGCGCACGGCTTCCAAATCGTGCTCGCCGGCGACGGTGCGCGAGAGCCTGACCTTGATTCCGACGATCCACTGGCGATTCCGTTCGATCACCTGGCGGGTGGCGTCGACCTTGGCATTCTCGATTTCCATCAGTTCGCCTTCCGGCAAGACTCCCAGATGTCCGATGTTCAGCAGAATCCGCACCCGGTTCGGCGCGCTTTGGGCGATGGCGAGCAGATCATCCGGGTTGTCGGAGCCGCGCGAGCCCGCATCCAGCATGGTCGTCACGCCGTCCGCCAGGCAAGTTGCCGGCGGCAGAAGCTTGTCGGCTAAATGGGTGTGAATGTCGATGAGCCCGGGCGTCAACAACTTTCCGCTGGCGTCCAGCACTTCCTTCGCGGCCGAGGGAGCGATATTCGGCCGGATCGCCGCTATACGTCCGCCACGAATCGCGACATCCGCCACGCGATCCAGATGCTGCGACGCATCCAACACTCGTCCGCCTCGAATCACCAGATCGTATTCAGCCGCGAGCAGGCGCATGGGCTGCGCGAGAACGGCTGGTGCAAGGACGCTGGCGCGTAGAAACTCGCGGCGGATCATCTTGGGATCTCCGCCGTCACGTCAAAACTGATACTCGGCCGGAGTAATGCCTTTGGCCCGCAAATACATTTCGGATGAAGCACGATGGTGGGTAGTGTGGTCCAGCAGTTCCATCAGCAGATCCAGGCCGCTGCTGGAGCCCTCGCCGGTCTTGTAGGTCTTGGCGATCTGTGCCGGCGTCAGCTTTTGCACTTTTGCGATGGCGTTATCGAAGGACTTCGTCACGAACGCGATCACGTCCTTCTTGCTCATCGACGCCGGCTTTCCCGCACTCCCGGCTTCGCCAGTCAGAGGGGACAGGAACTCGTCGAATGCTTGCGAGAGATGGACCATCTGTTCGCCGAAGCTCATCTGCGGAGGAGTGAGCTTGAAATCGTAAGTGGACGCTGGCATCTGATCGGCTACTTTGAGCGTGAAGTCGCGCGAGGTCTGCAGGTGCTTCAGGACGGTGGCCTTCACATCCATCTGGGCGCTAGCGGGATTAGCGGCGGCCGCGATGACCATGAGGCCGAGGAAATGATAGAGTTTGGAACGCATATGTCGAGTATAGTATGAGCCTGTCAGATTTCTGGAACAATCCGGCCACAACCGGCGCAACGCGCCGGGATTTATTGAAGACCGTCGCGGCTGCGAGCGGAGTAGCGCTGTTGCCGTGGAGCGAGCTGGCGGCGAAGGCCAAGAAGGGTGGCGAGCGCGGTCGCATTGACGTCCACCACCATATGCTGCCTCCGTTCCAACCCAACATGACCGATCGTCACTATAGTCCCCAGACCTCCCTGAACGAGATGGACAAATTCGGAACGGAGTCGGCCATTCTGTCGCTCACCATTGCGGCCGAGTATCTGTATGACGGCACGGACAAGGCAGTAAAGTTCGCTCGCGACGCCAACGAGTATGGCGCCAAAGCCATGCAGATGAGTCCGAAACGCTTCGGCTTCTTCGCGTCCTTGCCAGCCAAGAGCGTGGACGCCAGCTTGAAGGAAATCGAGTACGCCTTCGATACGCTGAAGTGCGACGGAGTCTCGCTGTTCACCAATACCGGCGACAAGTGGTGGGGCGACCCCATGTTCCTGCCGATCTTCGACGAATTGAACCGGCGCAATTCCGCGGTCTTCTTCCATCCCACCGTCGCAAACTGCTGCCACAACCTGGCGGGCCTGGGCGATGGCGTCGTCGAGTTTGATTTTGATACCACGCGGGCCATCGTCAGTTTGCTCTACAACGGCGTGCTCTCGCGGTGCCCGAACATCAGATGGATCGTGAACCATTCGGGAGCCGCCGTGCCCGCTCTCGCCGGACGCGTGAAGGACCGGGTGCCTGGGGCTTCCAGCAATATCGACGGAAAGTTCCATCGCACCGAGGGGAAGATCGACAAGATTCCCAATGGCGCCTTCTACGAGCTGAAGCGGCTTTACTACGAGTGCGCTCATGCCACCTATCCGATGCCGATGGCTGCGCTGCGGGCGTTTGCGCCATCGACACAATTTCTGTTCGGAACGGATTTTCCGATCGAGCCGACCGAATCGACCGTTGAGCAGTTCCCGGTTCTCAAGCTCCCAGCAGGGATCCAGCACGCAGTCGACCGCGGCAACGCCGAGCGGTTGTGGCCGAGGTTCGGCGCCTAACAGTAAGCCGGGGCGACGTGGCTGTACCATGAGAGCAGAGGGAAAGAGGCAAAGATGTCGCTCGTCAAGCTCGATCACTACTCCATCCGCACCACCAGGCTGGCGGAGACCGAGCGTTTCTACACCGACGTATTGGGACTGCAGACGGGGCCGCGGCCGGATTTCAAGTTTCCGGGCATCTGGCTCTACAATGCCGGCCACGCGGTGGTGCATGTGGTGGGCATCGACCGAGCCAACCCGCAACCGCTGATCGACTATCTCGGCGAGGGCGCGCTGCGGGAAGCCGACGAAACCGGAAGCATCGACCACATCGCCTTTGTTGCGCAGGATCTAGACGGCATGAAGGCCCGCTTCCATGCCGCCGGCTACACCTTCCGCGAGAGGCTGGTACCCAACATGAACCTGGCGCAACTTTTCCTGGAAGATCCCAACGGCGTCACCATCGAACTGAACTTTCCCAGCTAAGCCAACCACCTTAGATCCGAGTATTTCATTGCAGATGCGGCGGTTGCGCTGAAGTGCGCGTGAGGCCGGACATTCTGTCCCGTAGAGGAGTCAAGTTGGCCTCTGCCGCCATCTGCTATGAGTTACATGCCGGGAAGTTGTGATGCCAGTTGAGCTTGCCGAAGCTTCTGTCCGGCGAAAATCTGTGGAATGTAACGTGCATACACCTGGCACCAGTGTTACTTCGTAAAGACGTTCGAGTCTGGGCCCTTATCTACGCCGTCGTCGGCACACTCGCATTTATTCTTAACCTGTCTCAGGTCAACGCGCACGATCTGCGTCGATTCTTTCTCTACCTGGTTTGTGCGAACATCGCGACGCTCGGCCTGCGGCTGACAGCCAACATGAGCATGGTTCCGGCCGGCTTTCTCATCATGTTGCTGGGCGTTGAGGAACTCAGCCTGCCGGAGCTGCTCTTTATCGCATTTACGGTCACCCTGCTACGAGAACTGAAGGAGGTCCAAGGAGTGCCTAGGATCGCGCCGGTACTATACGCAATCGCGAGCGTGACTATCGGTATCGCCGCGGCGCAGATGGCCTATCGAATGACTTCGATGATCGGGTTTAGCGCCGTGTTTCCGGCCCCGATAATCGCCAGCTCGTTCGTGCTGTTGTTCAATTGTGGTCTTGCAACGACGCTGTTGAAAGAACGAAGCGCGCCTTTTATCGGTGTTTATCGGCGAGAATGCCGTCCGTTGTTGCCGTGGTTCGTCGCGGCCGCTTATCTGGCTTACCTGGTCCGATGCGCGAGTCTCCAAACCAAGTTTCACTCCGGCCTCATCGCGCTGCCCATCCTGTTTGCTCTCGATCGCGGTTATCGCAGCTGGTCGAATTCAAAGACTGCACATCGGGAGGAACTGGAAGCGCTGCACCGGCACACACTGGAAACTCTCGCGGTTGCCATTGAGACCCGGGACAACACTACCCAGATGCATCTACGCCGCGTGCAGGTTTATGCGTTAGCTGTCGGCCAGGAGCTGGGACTGAGAGAAGCGGAATTACAGAGCCTGAACATCGCCGCGTTGCTGCACGATATCGGCAAACTGGGAATCCCCGATCACATTCTCCTGAAGCCCGGGCCTCTCACCGCGGAGGAATGGGAAAAGATGAAAACACACGCGATGATCGGGGCCGAAATGCTTTCCCGCATGAGATACCCGGACGGGGTTCTTTCCATCGTGAAGGCGCATCATGAAAAGTGGAACGGGCGTGGCTATCCATTTGGCTTGGCCGGAGAGGCGATACCTATCGGAGCGCGGATTCTCTCCGCCGTCGACTGCTTGGATGCGCTGGCGTCGGATCGGCCTTATCGAAGGGCGCTGCCCCTCAATGAGGCGATGGACATGATCAGAGCCGAGAACGGCCATAGCTTCGATCCCAAGGTGGTGTCGGTTCTGGAGCGGCGGTATTTGGATCTGGACAAAGTTGCGTGGGAAGCGATGAGAAACAATGTCGTGGTAGAGGGAGTAGACCCGGCCGACGCCGCTCGGGAAGACCTCGGCAAGCTTGCCGCCAGGCTGCTGGCGGAGTCCAACACCACGACCAGCTCGATTCTGGGGCCGATTGTTTCCGCCCGACAAGAGACTCATCTGCTTCAGGGATTGGCTGGCGACCTGGCGCATGCCACAAAAATTGATGAGGTCGTTGCCGCGGTTCACAAATGTTTGGGACAGATCATTAGTTACGACACATTGGCGGTCTATGTTCGTCGCGGCGGCAAGGTCGAACCGATATCCATTCTGGGCAGGAATAGTCATTTGTTCTCGACGCTGCCTTTCCCGATCGCGGAATCGCTTTCGGGTTCGGTGGCTCAGAATCGCACTCCCATGTTGAATGGCGACATTTGCCTGGAGTCCTGCTACTCTAGCGACTCAACCGTCATCTACAGGTTGCAGACTGCCCTTGCCGTGCCTTTCGAAGGCCGAAACGGCATGACGGGAGTACTCACGCTTTACAGCACGGATCGAAATGCCTTCAGCAGGGACGACCTTCGCGTCGCTCAAGCCGTTAGCCTGCACCTGGGGCCCGCCATTGAGAACGCTCTGAAATACCAGGAAGCCGAGGAATCCGCCGTCACGGATCATCTGACCGGCATTCCGAATGCGCGATCGCTCGCGATTCATCTCAAGCGGGAGTTGGCGAGAGCCAGCCGCGACAAGTCCACCATCGGCGTGCTGGTTTGCGATCTGGACGGATTCAAACAGGTGAACGACCGCTTCGGGCACCTGAAGGGCAACGAAGTCCTGCGGGTTGTCGCCAACGGTTTACGCGAGGCCTGCCGTGGTTCCGATTACCTGGCGCGCATGGGCGGAGATGAGTTTGTGCTGGTGCTTCCAGACCTGAAGGAAGAGCTCAGCGCACCCTATTTGGACCGGCTGCGGCGCGTCGCGAAGGACGCTGGTTGGAACGTGTGCGGCGAAGAGTGTCTTTCGATGAGCGTCGGAGCTGCCATCTATCCCAGGGACGGCGGCGACGCTGAAAGGTTGTTCGCCGAAGCCGATCGCCGCATGTATCGTGTCAAGGAAGAAGGCAAGGCTGAAAGGCTGAAGGAACCAGCGGCTTCGGTCTGAAGAGCAAAAGATCAGTTGCCCACCAGGTGCCGGGCGTCCTTCTCGTTATCCATGCAAAAGAACTCCAGCAGGTCCGTGTCGACCGCCAGCGTCTGGTTCACCCGGATGGTCCACGGCTTGGTGTAGGCCTTCGAATCGTCCACAGTGACGTCGATTTCCAGCTTCCCAAAACTGGGCCGGTGATATCGCTCCGTCAACTTGGCGGCATCCGTGAGCGGCGTGCCGCTGATGTCGAGCCATAGGCCATCTCTGAAACCATTGGTCTGGACCACCAACGTGTCCCCGTCCCATGTCGCAGTCGAGTATCCATAGAAGGACGGCTGCGGGTCCACCGGCAACGGGCGTCCATCCGTGAAAATTTGCCGGTAGACGGTGTCGCGTTCATACAGAATCACGATGAGGCCGGGAAACTGGAGGATCTTGCGCGGGTATGGATGCAAGTGCATTTTGACGGTTCCGAGCGGCTGGCAGCGCGAATCGGGATCGTCTTTGTTGTTGACCGCGCGGCGTGCCTTCACCAAATCAGCCGCCCATTTTTGAAACGGGAGGCCGCCTTGAACTTCTTTGCCGATATCCATGAACTGAGGATCAGGTCCACCGGACGCAGGTTGCCACAGTCCCGATAGATCGGGTTTTCCGTCTGGCGTTCGGGGGGCGGCTGCGGAGAGATCCGGCTTCCCATCCGGCGTGCGGGGGATACCGGAGGTGCGATTGTTCAGCCATTGCGCGGGCGCCACGGCGGACAGGAGCGCGAAGAGGAGGAACAACCGCGGAAGGTGCATCTTCCTTATGCCCGCGCGTTGAGCGCCGCCTTGACACGCTCCGGAGTAAACGGAATCTGGCGAAGGCGAGCGCCGGTGGCGTCGAACACGGCGTTGCCGATGGCGGCCGCGATCACGGTAATGGAAGTCTCGCCCGCACCGGTTGCTTCTTCCTCTGGCCGGTTCAACAGCACGCATTCCACTTTGGGAACCGGGAAGCCGAGCGGCAAGGTGCGATAGGTTCGCCAGTCGATCGACGTCACCTTCTGGTCATCCCAGGTCACCTCTTCGAGTAGCGCGCGGCTCATGCCCTGGAGCGCTCCGCCCTCGGCTTGGTTCTTCAGGCCGTCCGGATTCGAGATGGGCCCGGCGTCGATCGCGACGAAGACGCGCTTGACCGCGATCCTTCCTGAGTCCTGATCGACTTCCACCTCGGTAACGATCCCGGTATATCCGTTGTCTCCCTCATAGGCGACGCAAGCCACACCGCGGCCGGTGGCGAGGCCCGTCTTGCGCATTCCCGATTGCGGTGATGGACGCGCTTCCCACTTCGCCGCTTTGGCCGCGGCCTTGAGCACGTCGATCACGCGTTCGCTGCTCAAATGGCGCAGACGGTAATCGACTGGATCTGCCTTGGCGTGCGCTGCCAGCTCATCCATGAAGGACTCGTGAGCGAACGTGTTCTGGAAGCGCGCCGGAGATCGAAGCGGGCCGGTGAAGAAAGGCGACGGGATGTTGTGAACCAGCACGCGCGCGCTGCGCACAGTGCCTGCGCCTTTGGGTACACCATCGACCAGAGCCGCGGCATAGGAAGGAATTCCATTGCTGTTGTTGTTAAAGCCCCGAGGTTCGGGCGCGGGCGATCGCGGCGTGAACGGCTCCGGCTGAAAACCAACCAACGAACCGGTGATGACATTGCCCGGGGTGCCGGGGCCTGGCCGATTGCCGAGCGTCGGAGACCAGGCCTCGTGGTCCCAGGCGACGATGTTGCCCTGGGCATCCAGACCGGCGCGCTCGTCCATCAAGAACGCATTGCCGTAGTTTTCCGAAGTCAACTCGTCCTTGCGCGTGAGTTGCACCCGTACCGGTTTGCCTGCCGCTTGCGAGAGGAGCGCGGCGTCATATGTTACCGTATCGGCGGCGTTCAGCCCGTAGCAGCCGGAGCCGCGGCGAAAGATCACGCGTACGTTTTCCGGTTTCAGGCCGAGCACCATGGCGGCGGTGCTGCGCTGATACCAGACTCCTTGTGTGGGCGACCAGATGGTGGCTTTGTCGCCCTGCACGTCCGCGACAGCGCAGGAGCTGCCCATGGAGCCGTGCGCTTGATACGGATGAAGGTAGGTGGCCTTTACCACCGCGGCGGCCTGGCCCAGCTTTTGTTCCAAGTCTTTCGAGTCCGCGAGCAAAACATCGCGCGTGGGCTTCTGGTTCCGCACTTGCTCGTAAAAATCCGCCGGGTTTGCCAACCCGCTGCCCGAACTCCAGGAGACCTTCAGCTTTTCGGCGGCCTGTATCGCCTGCCAGGGTTTTTCGGCCACCACGCCGACGAAGTTCTTCTTGACCACCACCTTCACCAGGCCGGGCATGCCCGCGACTGAGCTTTCATCGACGCTCATCACCGTAGCGCCCGGGGCCGGAGGACGAACCACGCGCCCATGCAGCATACCGGGCACGCGCACGTTATGAACAAATTCGAATTGTCCGGTGACGATCTCAGGTATGTCCGGTCGCTGCTCCGGAGTTCCGAGCACGGTCCATTCGCTGGGCGGTTTGCGCTTGGCTTTCGGATCGAGCGTCAGGTTGAACTTCTTGCCGCCGATCAGTTGGCCGTAAGTGACTCGCTTGGAGGGATCGCCCTTGGCGCTGATCGCGCCACCCGCGGCCGTCAACTGATCCACCGGGACTCCGAGCTGCTGCGACGCCATTTTGAGAAGCGCTTCGCGGGCCGTGGCTCCGGCTTGGGCCAGATTGCCGTGGTTGAAATTCGCGGGATGCGATTGGCTGCCGGAGGTGTATGCCTGATCGGGCGTCATCGCAGTGTCGCAGTAAATCAATTTCACTCGAGCGAAAGGCACCGACAACTCTTCGGCTACCAACTGGGCTTGGGCGGTCGAAATACCTTGGCCCAGCTCTTCTTTGCCGCTATAGGCCGTCACGCTGCCGTCGGCGGCGATGGCGATCCACGAATCAAGCTGATTGATGGGCGGAGAACCGGGCGACGGACCGCCTGCCCCTCCTGGTCCCTGTGCGTTAACTTGCCGATCCGCAATAGAGAAGCCGACAATCAGCGCCCCCGAAGTTTTCAAGAAATTGCGGCGTGAAAAACCATTGCGCGCCAGCGCGGCAAAAGCATCCGAGGTCATGGAAGTTTTCACCGCGCGACCTCCTTCGCATATTTCTGGATGGCTTGATACATCCGGACGTGCGTGAAGCAGCGGCACAGCACGCCGGAGAGGGCCTGCTGGATTTCTTCTTCGGTGGCTTTGGGATGTTTGTCGAGGAACGCCTTGGCGGTGAGGATCACGCCATTCACGCAAAACCCGCACTGCGCGGCCTGTTCATCGATGAACGCTTGCTGGAGGGGGTGCGGCTTTTGGGCGGTTCCCAAGCCTTCCAAAGTCGTGATCTCCGATCCCACCGCGGTTTTCACGGGCGTGACGCAGGAGCGCACCGCCGCGCCTTTCAGAATCACCGTGCAGGCGCCACATTGGCCCAGGCCGCAGCCGAACTTCGGCCCGCGCAGCTCGAGATCGTCGCTCAGAACGTACAACAGCGGCGTGGCCGGGTCCACATCCACGGTATGGGTCCGGCCGTTCACCTTCAAAGTCATCACGCTCATTTCGCCCTCTTCCCGTTATCGTCGCCAGGCTACTTCTGCACCGGGGAATCCTTCGCGCCGCTCCACTCCGAGAAGGATCCGTCGTACATGTGCGTGTCGTAGCCCAAGTACTTCAAGGTGAAATAGGATTGCGACGCCTGCATGCCGGTATTGCAATAAGTGATGACCGGGCGATCAGGAGTGACGCCGATGGACTCGTACAGTTTGCGAAGATCCGCCTCCGGAAGCAACGACATGTCGTCTTTGCTGGCCTGCGTTTGCATCCAATAAAGATTGGCCGCGCCGGGGATGTGTCCGGGCCTCGGGATTTCCGCCGACGCCGCAGTGGTTCCCGCGAACTCTCCCGCTGTTCGAGCGTCCACCAATACCGGAGAAGAGGCGGGGGCATTAGTGGCGGCGTACGAGAGATCTTTCACCGCATTGATGTTCACGACCACCTCCGGCCGTGGGCGTGGCGTTAATCGGCCTTGCTTCACCTGGGGAGAGTCCTTGGACAGCATATGAGATTCCGCTTTCCACTTGTTTAGTCCGCCATCCAGCAACGCCGCGGACTCATGTCCCAGATAGTCGAGCGTGAAATAAGCCCGCGTCGCCGGCAGAACGGAGACGTCGCCGTACAAGATGACGCGGGAACCGTCGGATACGCCAAGGCTTTCGAACAAGCTCTTGAGCGTGGCTGCAGGCGGCAGTTCGTTCAGGATTCCGTCGCGTGTTACCACAATGTCCGACAGAGCCAGGAATCGAGCGCCGGGGATGTGTCCGGCGTCATAGGCCGTGCGATCGCGTGATACCTGGAGAATGACGATGTTCGGGTCATTGAGATGCTGCGCCAGCCACGCAGTGGAAACCAGCATGTCACTGCGCACGGCGGGGGCCGCCGAGGCGATCAGCGAAAAGAGAAACAGGGAACCCAGCAACCGAATCTTCATGGTCAGCCTTTCTTGCTTGGCAATTACTTGGACTTCTTCAGTTTCTTATAGTACGCCTCGATGGGCGCAAACGGGCCGAACTGATGCTGTTGGAGGGGGAAGGAATCAGCGTACGGCCCATATCCAGTGTCGACGGGCTTGGCTGCGCGGTCCGGAAAATCGCGATCGAGGTTGGCCATGTGCGGCCGGGGTTGCGAATTGATGAACGCCGCAACATCCAATGTCTGGTCGTCGGTCAGATCGGCCTTCCCCAGCGGCATGCGCGTCTTGATGAACCTGGCCGCCGTGAGAACACGGTGCATGCCCGCGCCGTCGTTGAAGCTGTCGGGGCCCCACAACGGGGGGAACACATATCCATGCAGGGGATTTGCGGTAGCCAGCAGACCGGCGCCGTCCTTGCCGTGGCAGATCGCGCAACGATCGCCGAAAACCTGCTGGCCGGCCTTTAGATCGGCTGCACGGTTAGGGGCTTTGAACGCCGGCGGCTCTTTTGCCTTGCGGAGGCTCGCGCCCATGGCGGCGTTGCGATCGCCGAGCGAGCGAATGTAGGACGCCATGGCGATCATCTCCGGACTGTTCGCGGGAAGAGCGCGTCCGTTCATGCTGCGCTGCATGCATTCGTTGACGCGATCTTCGATGTCGGTCTTCCCGCCAGTGCGCGCCGAGAATCGCGGGTAGTGTTCGGTGGCCTGCATCAGAGCCAAAGTGCCGGGCTCGGTGCCGGTGCCCAAATGACACGAGCCGCAGGTCAGGCCGCTTCCGGAGTAGCGCATCTTGGGATCGGAATTGTGCGGGCCAAGCAGTTCGGAGGTCTGGGCCAGAAGGCGTTTTCCATACTCTTCGGTGGCGATATCCGGCACGTTCGCGCCCGCCGGCGACGCCCAGCGCGGTCGCAGCGTCAGCGTAGCGCCGACCATAATCGCTCCCACAATGCAGCAGACAAGAAGCACAGCGGTCATGCCACCTAGCTCGCTTCGCGGTTCGCGATCACTCATGCGGATTTGCTTCCTCCAGGGCCGCTGCGTTGGGCGTGATCATAGTTTTTCACATTTGCCTGGAACTTGTACTTTGGCCGCTCGATCCAAGCGCGCAGATCGGGCCGCATCAGCCACGCAACGAAAAATGCGGCGGCGAATCCGATGGCGGAAAAGACAATGACGCCGGTGATCATCGTGCCCCTTGGAAAAAGCCGCGGACGTAATACGCGACCGCCGACAACTCGGCCTCGCTCAATCTTCCAGTCCACGGAGCCATGGGCGTGCCTTCCACGCCGTTACGCAAAGCGCGCAGGCTTTCGGCCAGGCTGGGGCGCGCACCGCGAAAGTCGGCCGGCGACATACGCAACTCGCCCACGGCCGATCCATCTCCCGCGCCGCGCTCGCCGTGGCATTGCACGCAGTTGGCTGTGTAGACCTGGGCGCCCAGATCGACGATGTTCGCGGGGAGAGTCGGCTCCTGTTGCGCGACGTGAAACCCGTGGACCGCTTGGGCGATCGCGGCCAGGTCTTCGGCCGGAAGATCCCGCCAGGCCTGCATGGCAGTTCCCGCTACGCCGTTCCACAGGACATAGCCCAGACGATCCAGGGTGTATTCGTGCCCGGCCAGATTCGCCGGCTGGGGGTGCAGCGCCACAGCTCCGGCCCCGTCGGCTTCGCCGCGCAATCCATGGCAGCTCGCACAGTTGTGAAGATAGAGCTGCTGTCCACGAACCAGGTCGCCGTTAGGAGCCAGCTTGGGACCGGAACCCAGCCGGCGCGCTCGGGCGGGATTCGCATTCAAAGCGGTTGCGTGGAACGCCATCTGCGCCATTTCGTCGTTCGGGCAGTTGCAAGCGGCGCGTGCGTGCGCTTCGCCTTCCGGCCCGGCCAGTTCGCGTGCGCGGCCGAGGGTCTCGAGGTACGCGACCAGATCGCGCGCTTCCTGCCTGGGACGATCCGCGGAACCATCGAACATCGACGGGTAAGGCGGCATCACCGAGTCCTCCACAAGAGTGCGAGGCGAATAAAGGTGCGAGAAATGCCAGTCCTCCGAATGCGTCGCGCCCTCGCGCGCCAGATCCGGTCCAATCCGCCGGGTACCCCACAAGTGCGGATAGTCGAAACGAGTTTCCCAAGCCAGCGTGGGGGCTCCGAATCGCGCCATATCGGAATGCAGGTAACGGATCTGCTGGGTGTGGCAATAAGCGCATCCTTCGCGGCCATAGATAACGCGCCCGCGTTGCTCGCTCACGCTCAGGCCGAGTGGGTGCGCGGGTGACATGCTGCGTGTCTCGTCTTCCAACACGCGGCCCGGCCAGATGCCGAGCAGCGCGATGGACATTGCAAAGAAAAGGACGCCGGCGACGCTCGCCACCAGATAAGACATGCGAATGAAGCGTCCCGCGTTGCGGCTCACGAAACCTCCGACACGGCTGGCGCCAGGCGTGGTGCGATTTCACGAACTGGCTCCAACCCGATGGTCTGTTCGACAGATCGCAGGCCGGCGCCACGCGGACCGGTGGTCAGGCCTACGAGCAGCGCGATGAACCCGGCGGCGATCGGAAAAGCAGACCCGGTGCGAATGATCCAGTACGGCCGGGCAGCACGCACCGAATCCAGCCAGGGCGCAGCCGACTGCCACAGGTGCGCCTCCACTAGGCCCGCGATCGTCAGATCCGTCACCATCAGGACCACGCCCGCGAACAGCAGCCAGTAAGACACCTCGATCGCGGGATCGTTATAGCGGACCCAAGGGATGCGCTGCCAGACGTGCACCAGCCCGCCTGCCGCCGCGAACGTGGCGAAGCCGAGCATGGCGAGATGCGAATGCCCGATCACCCAGTCGGAAAAATGGATCGCCTGGTTGACGGACATCTGCGCCTGCACCGAACCTTGGATGCTCACTACCAAATAGAAGATGGTGCTCATGGCCACGAAACGCAACGCCACATCGCGCGGGAAGACCCCAGCGCCGCGCAGCGACAGCAGTAGATTGGCGACGACGATGATCACGTCCACGCCGAGCAGCGCTGAAGCGGTGATAGCTCCGATCTGCGCGCTCATGGGGATGACGGAGAACACATAGTGATGCGTGCCGTTTAGCGGATAGAGAAAGAACAGCAGCCAAAAGCCGAGCATGGAAAGAAAGTGGCTGAAAATCGGTCTTCGCGTAGCGGCGGGGATGACGAAGTA
>Ga0209415_10009658_pt1 | contig 16545 bp, 14 predicted proteins | sample PeaSoiSIISIP2007_FD_187696 | JGI IMG/M metagenome (GOLD analysis project Ga0209415, IMG submission 187696) | Peat soil microbial communities from Weissenstadt, Germany - SII-SIP-2007 (SPAdes) (version 2) | ecosystem: Environmental > Terrestrial > Soil > Wetlands > Peat | place: Germany...
GCGGCGCGCAGTCGACGCATGGATCGCGCGATTGACCATCTGCTCGAACGCGCCCTCCTACGCTCGCGCTAACTTCATAAGAACATTTTCCGGCGTTCTATTCGGAGGCAGACACGGCGATCGTACTTCTCGTCGTGGGCATTGCTGTTGACACTGTATTTCTAAATGGCCAGGTTGACCCAAATCTGTACTTCAGTACAACGTGCGGACCGCCTCGCAAAATGTTACGGTCGAACCGTGTGTTTGCGGCAATTTGCGATTGTTCGGAACGAAGAACAGACACGCGGACAGGAGAAAGACGCCGATGGCTTCGAGAAGGACCCTCGCCAATCGCGATGCCTCCTCCCTTCCCTGTCCATTACCGGCTGGTAATCTACGGTTTTCTAATCGCAAACTCCCGTTATTAGAATCCCACCTAAGTCATTCAAGACAATGGGTCGCCATCAAGTCTAATCGCCAATTTTTGAGGCTTTGGCTTTCTTGACGAAAGCCTGCACTGCTCTTTGACAACTGAATACGGTAACGCATCGGAGCGATTCAAATCGCGGCCGGTTCGCCAGCGGAACGGCACCGTGGAGACGGGGCAAATTGCATTCCTTGACTGCGCCGCCGCTCCCAGAGACAATCTCGCCGATTTCATCGCCCCGGAGGAATCCATGCAAATCAGACTCTCACTCCTAGCAGCGGCCGTCATTCTGCTTCCCGCACTCGCTCACGCGCAGGGCGGCAGCGCGGCCGACGAAAAAGCGATCCGCGATGTGGAAACGCGCTGGGAGAATGCGTGGAACAGCAACGACGTGCCAGCGATGTCGCGCGACTTTGCGCCCGACGCTGATGCCATCAACCTCGCCGGCGAGTGGTTTAAGGGACGCACGCCATTTGCGCAGAGCCTCGAAGAATTGCATTCGGATAAAGCCAAGGGCAGCATCTGGCAGACCGAAGAGACCAGCGTCAAATTCCTGACGCCGGAAATCGCCATCGTCCACGTGCTGATCAATTCGCACGGCGAACACAATCCCGACGGCTCGCTGCGGCCCGCGCGTCACGCGATTCTGACGCGTGTCGAGGTGAAGCGCGGCGGACAATGGCTAATCGTGGCTTCACAGGCCACCAACATTGTGCCTCGAGCGTCCGCCCTGCTTCCCGGCGCCCCAAGCGGAACTTCGGGCCAGTAGAGTCGCTGCTTGCGGCGCATCGTCCCGCTCAAGTAGGATTTCACCGATGCGACATGCCACGGTGTGCCTGATTTTGTTGACGCTTTCGTGCGGGCCGGCGTTCGCGCAGCCGCAAGCGCAGGGACAATCGCAGAAGAGATCCTCCCCGCAGCCGGTTTACGAGGGTCCACTCGAGCTTCCCTGCTCGAAGATTCTGGCAATGCCGTCATCCAATTACATCGCGCAGATCGTAGCGATCGATGATTCCAACGTGGACGGGCAGCTGCGCGGCATCCGCCGGTACGGCGCCTGCTACGACGCGCGAACCGATGCGCTGGCGGCGTCGCTCGTGAAAACCGGTAAAGGCCCGCGGGCAGGCGCCCGAGCCGACTTTCGCGACTTCGACGCCGCTCTGAAGGATTTCACCGCCAAGGCGCTGGAGGCGGAAGCAGTCGCGTCTCCCCTGCCGCCGGTTGCGCCGGTGAAAACGGCCTACGCTGCCCTCTATGAAAAGCAGTTCCGCTACGAGTTTTACAAGGAATATGAAGCGAAAACAGTGAAAGTCGCTAAGCCCGCTCCGCCTGCAGGGAAATCTTCAGCGTCAGCAGCCGCGCCGGCGGCTACAGTACCGCCCGCTGCCAGGCCCTCTGCGGCCTCCGCCGCGACTGCGCAGGAACACGCGCGCAGCGATGCCGATCCGGTGACGCAGGCCAAAAATCATTTCGGAAAGCTGCTCGAGATCCTGCCGGACGACAAGATGCACGAACTTCACCGCGCGTTCGGCGACGTCATCGGGCCGCATCAAATCAGTGAGGCGACGCGGCTTGCCGTCTATCGCTACGCCATCTTTCTTCTCGAGCCGCCTTCCGCCGCGCCGTTTTCGCCGCCGCCGTTTTGATCGCTTCCTGGGAACGGGGCGTTGGAACTGGATTCCCTTCGCCGAATTCGGTTATAACTCCCTAGGATGCCCGCCCCTGCGATCGTCGTCGAAAACCTCGAAAAGTATTTCCCTCCCGCGCTCTCCGGTTGGCGTTCCCTGCTCCAACCTTTTGCAGCGGCCACGGCGTGCGCGCTTGCCGGCGTCTCATTCACGATCGAGCACGGAGAGGCCGTGGCCCTTGTGGGCCACAACGGCGCGGGAAAAACAACTCTGATGCGTATTCTCGCGACGTTGGTCCTGCCGACGCGAGGCCGCGCGATGCTCGACGGTTTCGATATCGCGCGCGACGCGGCACGCGCGCGTCAACAACTCGGCTACCACACCGGCGGAGACGAAGGATTCTACGGACGTCTCAGCGGGCGCGAAAACCTGGCGTTCTTCGCGGCGATGAATAATCTGACCGGCGCGGATGGGCGCGCGAAAATTGCCTCCTCCGCGGAAAGCATGGGGCTCTCGGCCGATCTCGACCGGCAGGTGCGCACGTATTCAACCGGCATGCGCCACAGCCTGGGCTTGGCCCGCGCGCTACTCCACGGACCAGCAGTGCTGCTGCTCGACGAGCCGACGCGCAGCCTGGACCCGCTCGCGGCAGCGGATTTCCGCCGTCTGCTGAGGGACGACATCGTGCGCCGCCGCGGCACCACGTTGTTGTTTGCGTCGCACACTCTCGCCGAGGTCGAGGAGATCGCCGATCGCGTGATCCTGCTCGACCGCGGAAGGATGATCGCGTGCGATTCCCCGCCCCGGCTGCGCGCCTCGACCGGCGGCGCAACGCTCGAAGCAGCCATTGAACGCATCCTGCGCCCAGGGACGACTGCGGGGCGTCTGCAATGAATGCGACGCGCACGCTGCGCAAAATTGCGGCCTTCTTCTGGCGCGACTTCCTGATCGCGCGCGGCTATCGCCTGGCCCTGATAGCGCAAACCGTAGAAGAACTTTTCGGCGTGGCGACCTTCTTCTACCTTTCGCGTTTTGTGGATAGCCCGCAGCTGGAGCGCGCTCTTCCGGCCGGGCGAAGCTATTTCACGTTCGCGCTCGTCGGATTCGCGTTTTTCGATTATCTGAGCGTTTCGATGACGGCCTTCGATTCCAGCCTGGAAGAGGCGCGGCAGAACCGCACGCTGGAAGCGCTGCTGGTCACCCAAACACCGCTTCCGGTGATTATCGCGGGCTCGGCAGTCTATCCGTTTGTGGCGCTCGCGCTGCGCACCTGCGTTTACCTGGGACTGGGCGCGATTTTTTTCGGTTTTGCGCCGCGTGGAGCGAACTGGTTCGGAGCGCTCGCGATTTTGCTGGCATCCATTCTTGCGTTCGCGGGTCTGGGGATACTTTCGGCGAGCTATCAGATTCTGTTCAAGCGCGGCAACCCCGCTAAATGGCTCGTTCTGGGTGTGTCGAGCTTGGTAAGCGGAATGATGTATCCGGTTTCGGTGCTGCCAAGACCGCTGCAAATTCTCGCGCGGATGATTCCGGTTACGTACTCGCTCGATGGGATGCGCACCGCGCTTCTTGCAGGAGCGGGATGGGCTCAGCTGTGGGGTTCGCTGGTGGCGCTACTGGCATTCGCAGTAGTGCTGATTCCGCTTTCGTTTGCGGTGTTCGGCTGGGCCCTACGCCGAACGAAAATCACCGGCACGCTCACCCACATCTAACGTATTTCGTTACCGGCCCAGAAACCTCTCAAGAGTCATTGCCTGGGTCTCCGCTTTGTCCAGATACTCCTTCGCCTGGTCAACATTCCCGGATTGAAGGGCCGATTGGGCTCTTGAAAGATTGATTTGCATCATCTGCTCGGCCTGCACGATATCTCCGCGCAGTCCATATCCCTGTGCCTGTTGCGCGCGCCGCAGATTATCGAGCCCTTGCGTAATCGCCGCGGATCGAGCCTCCAGCTGATCGGTTTGATTCTCCGCTTCCTTGAGCAGGGCGGCTTTCCGCGCGGCTTCAGCCCGCGCTTTCTGCTCCGCCTCCATGCGAGCCTTTGCGATCGCGGGATCCTCTTGCTGTACTGCAGGTGTTGGCGCAGGAGTCTCCGGTGGAGCAGTCACCGTCACGGCGTCCGGTGGAGGAGCCGAGATGTCCACGGGAGCATCCGCAGGCTGGGCAGCGGGCGGCGTGGCAGCGGCACCCGGGCTGGCATGGGTCTTGATTATGCGGGGTAGATAGAAGCCACCGGCGAAGAGAATCGCCACGGCAATCAGCGCGCCCAGCGCCATGTACACGCCACGGCGGCTTGGTGGCGCGGTCTGTGACGCTGCCGCCACCGCAAGCGGCACGGTCGCCTGAACCGGGACTCGCGGTGCGAAAGTGGCAGGAGCGCCTTGAGGCACACGCACGGTCCCGGGAATGGGACTCACGATTCCCGCGCCAGCGGTGCCCGAAATCACACTTCTCAGCGCGTTGGAAAAGGCCTCCGCGGACTGGAATCGATCCTTCGGGTCCTTTGCCATTGCCATCAAAATGATGTCGCTCAGTCCCTTCGGCAAATCGGGGCGCAGAACGATGGGAGGTTGCGGCACCTCCTGCAGGTGCGCGGACATCACCGAATAGTTGCTGTGACCCCGAAACGGCAATTGCCCGGTCACCATCTCGTAGATGGATACGCCCATGGAATACAGATCGGAGCGTTGATCAACGGGCTCACCCCTCACCTGCTCAGGTGACATGTAGTTCAGCGAACCGAGGGTGGTACCCGTGACGGTCATGCCGGCCTCGTTGTTCGGGCGAGCGATGCCGAAGTCCATCAACTTCACCACGCCCTGGGGAGTCAGCATCATGTTGGCGGGTTTGACGTCGCGGTGAATCACGTTCAATTTATGCGCGTAGCTCAGCGCTCCCAGCAGCTGCTCGGAGTAGTTCACCGCATCCGCGGGAGGAATCGCTCCCTGTTGCAGGCGGGAGGCCAGCGTCAGGCCGTCCACGTACTCCATCATCATGACGAGTTGATTGTCCAGCGTCAGCGCGGTGTTCAGCGCGGCGATATTAGGATGATTCAGGCTGGCGAGGAGCTTGATTTCGCGAAGGAACCTATCGGCCAGCTCTTTTTGGACAGCCAGGTTCGCGAGAAGAACCTTCATCGCCTCGACGCGGTCCGAGATTATGTTTCGGACCTTGTAAACCTTGCCCATTCCTCCGGCGCCGAGCACTCCGAGGACTTCGTAGTCGCCTATGCGCTGCCCGGGAACGAAATCGTCGCTCATTGAGGAACTCCTTTTGACCGTCTGATTGGCGGATTCTAACTGCAGGAACGGCCCCGGGCAACACTATTTCGGCCGGAGAAGGCTCGGCTAGCCGGGGAGGCCAGATTCCGCATTCAGAAGCCGTGTGACGAGCTTTTCCACGCGCGCCTGATCTTGCTGGCTGATTTCAGTGAACTGAACACCCATACCCTCAGCGGGAATTAGGTTCCTAACCGTGGCGCGGCTGCGGATTTCACCTTCCGGCACGGACAGCAATATAGTGACCACGCTTCCCAATGCCAGCGGCGTAGGCGTGGCAATGAAAAGCCCGCCCACGTTCAGGTCGCGGACGCGCGATACGTTCTGCTGTTTGCCGTCTTGCCACGCTACCCAGACGCCCTTGGGCGTCGCGATGCGCTGATGCCGGCGGTCGGCCTTCGATTTTTCCTTTGCCATCGGGTACAGGGACTCCAGGGGGTTGAAACGTATAATGCAAAGGAGCGGCAAATCCATCCCGACTTAGTTACGGTCGCCAGCGATGTTCCTGCCCACATCATACCAACCGCGCTAACCGGCTTGAAGATTATTTCTCCCGCGTTGAGAGGCGAGCAAGCCCGCCGCAAGGTCGGGCACACTCACTGGGCGCGCTTCCGCAGCGCCTGTCGTCGCTCCGCATCGTGTACACTAGAGCGTCGCGAGGGTGGCGAGGCAACCAGCAATGAAGGTTCCTGTTCTCGATCTAACAGCGGAATACGCGGAGCTTCGGGACGAAATCCTGCCGGCGCTTGATCGCGTCTGCCAGAATTCAGCGTTCGTCCTGGGAGAAGAAGTCGAAGCCTTCGAGCGGGAGTTCGCGGATTTCTGTGGGACGAAGCACTGCGTCGCGCTGAGCACCGGGACGGCCGCGCTTCATCTGGGCCTGCTCGCGCTCGGCGTGCAGGCGGACGACGAAGTCATCACCAGCCCGAACACATTCCTGGCTACCGCTGAAGCGATCACCTATTGCGGCGCCGTGCCGGTCTTCGTGGATATAGACCCGGCCACAGCCAATCTCGATCCCAATCTGCTCGAACGGGCCATCACGCCGCGCACCCGCGCGATTCTGCCGGTTCATCTCTATGGACGTCCCGCGGATATGGATGCGATCCGCGAAATCGGCGCCCGCCACAAGATACGAATTCTCGAGGACGCGGCCCAGGCGCACGGAGCACGCTATCGCGGCCGCCGGGTAGGCGGGCTTGGCGATGCGGCGGCATTCAGTTTTTATCCCACGAAAAATCTCGGCGCGTATGGGGAAGGCGGCGCGCTAACGACCGATGACGACCAAATAGCGAAGTACGTCCGCGCGGCGCGCAACCACGGCCAGACTGCGCGCTACGAGCACGAGTTTGTCGGTTACAACTCTCGTATGCAGGGATTTCAGGGGGCCGTGCTGCGAATCAAGTTGCGCCGTCTCTACGCCTGGACCAACCGCCGGCAGGAAATCGCGCGCGAATACCGCCGCCTCCTCGCCGGCGCGCGCCTGGAAATTCCCGTGGATGATCCTCGCGATGAGTGCGTTTATCACCAGTTCGTTATCTATGTGGGCAATCGCAACTCGATGGTCGCGCAGCTTGCCGCGCGCGAAATCGAAACCGTCGTGCACTACCCGAAACCTGTACATCTCCAGCCGGCGTATTCATCGCTCGGCCTTCCGCCCGGAACATTCCCTCGCACGGAACGCGCTTGCGACCGCGTGCTCAGTCTGCCGGTGCATCCGCGGCTAACCGCCGAGCAAGTTACCTATGTGGCGAATTCCGTGCGAGAAGCGGCGGGAGAAAAACAGGCTGCGGCCGGTTAATTCAATTCATCAACTGCTTGCAGGCTCGCGCGGGAGGTCAGGCGTTCGCGCCCTTGGAAGACGCTAAATTGTGCGGCCCGGGAGTCTCACCCGAATCGCGGTTCGGCGGAGCCGCAAACCCAGCAACTCCGGCGGCATTCGTGGTGCGGTCCCTCATCATCTCGGAAAGCCCGTCGAAAACCTTGGAACAAGAATCGCGCAGAGCCTGATCGGCCGAACGCATCAGAGATTCAATCACGTTCTGGCCGTGCTCGTTGAGGCGGCGCACCGACGAAACGATCCAGGAATCGCAGGCAGCGTCCAGACGGTCCTGATATTTTGCCGCTGCTTCACCGCTCACGCGATTCAGGCTCTCGGACCACGCTTTGTCGTGGGCATCGCGCTCGGCTCGGTACCCTTCGAGCGCCGAAGCGAATTCGGCGGCCAGGGCGCTGCGGCCCTCGGCCACGCTGGCATCGCGCTGCGAAACCATTTGCGCCTGGAAACGATCGACCAGCGCCGTGGCGCTCGCGTCGAGATTGCGGACGAGCTGATCGGTAAAGCCCTGCAGCTCCTGCTTGCGCTCCTCGATCGCGCTGTGACTACGGCTCGCAAATTGTCCGACTTCCTCGTCGGAAATGCTGCGAAGGACCTGGCCGAACGACGCTGCGGCTGATTCCGCCGCCTCGTCGATCTGTGAGCGCGTGCGGCCGGAGATTTCGCCGGCGACTCCGTCGAGCTGCTGGTGAATTTGAGCGAGGCGGCCGGTGGACTGCTCCTCGAGCCGGGCTTCGAACTGGCGCGCGGCCTCGGACGTCTTTTCCTGAAAGCCGCTTCCCACGGTAACGAGCGCCTGCTCGATCAATACCTGCAAGCGCGCCCGCGATTCCTGCTGAAACCATTCCGACGATTTGCCGATGGACTCAGCGGCGGCGTGAGAAGCGCGAACCCCACTCGCATCCAGCTCCTCGTTCCACTTCGCCAGCGCCTCTTTCCGGGCGCCTTCAAAATCGTTGCGAAGGTTTGCGATTGTGGCCGTGATCTGCGCGGCCACGTCGCGCTGGCTATTCTCCGAAACCTGGCGGAGACGCTCGCGATGCAGGCGCAGGCTGTCTTCCACGTCGATCTCGCGATTGGCAAGTTCTCGAAGCAATTCGGGGACGCGATCGATGCGCGGCGCGAGCTTTGATTCCACTTCGGCCATGGTGCGCTCGACAAATTGATTGCCGAGGAAATCCAGCGTGGGCGAGAGGCGCTGAGGCACGCCGGCCGCGGCGAGCTCGGCGCGCCGATTCATTTCGTCGGTTTGCGCCTCGAGGATGTTTTCCAGGCGGCGATGCAATTCGTTGAGGGTGTCGTGGCTCGCGGCCTCCAGCTGCGCGGAGTATTCCTTCATCCGGCTCGCGGCATGCTCGATTTCAGAAAGGGATGACCGCGCGCGTCCGACCTCGTGTTCAAGTGCCGACTTCACGCCCGAAAGAGTTTCGCGCGCCTCCGAATACATTTGCCCCAGAGGCTGCCGAAGCTCCGCAAAACGCTCAGACATCCTTTGTTCCGCGCCGCGAAGGACGTCTTGCGAACGCCCCGACAGTTGCTCCACCAGGCGCTCGATACTGCCGTCGAGCGATGACTGCAGGAGTTCGTTCCATTGCGCCTGCGCCAGCGCCATTTCTGACTCGATGCGCTGCCGCCATTCTGATGCGGCGCTGTCGGTCGAAGCGACATGCTCCTTCGAACTCTCCGCTGACTGGTGCTGGGTCCGCGCTGCCTCAACAGCGTCCATTTGGAGGCGCGCCTGCGCCATCCGGCTCGCGGACTCAAGTGCGGCTTCGCTTTCAGCGCGCAGCGCCTGCGCCCTGCGACCCAGATCGTGGACGAGTTCGCGGGCCTGCTGGAGGCCGGTTTCGAATTGCGATTTCAGACCGCTGAGAATTTCTTCCTGCTTCGCAGCCATCTCGGAAGAGAAGCTCTCGCGCGCCGCTTGGTGCGTCTGCTCGAACTCTTCCATGGTCTGGCGGATCTGTTCGCCGGCGCGCGCGATGGCAGCGTCCGCCGCCCGGCTTGCTTGCCGCTCGATTTCCGCGTTCCATTCGCGCAGCAGCGGGCTTTCCGCCACGTCCGCGGACTCCTGGCCGATTGGCGATGCCGGCGAAAAGGGAGAAGTAGACGCAGATTCGAAAAATGGGTTCGTCATATAGGCCGGCACTCTTTCCTCAAAGGTTTGCATCGCTTCCGGAATCGCACTCGTGTCGGACTCTTCCGCGACCTGCGCGTTCGGTTGTGCCCAAAGTTCCGCGGGGGGCAGACTGGATGCCTCGCTAATGTTCCAATCGGCGGGCGGAACTTCTATACCCCAGATGTTCGCGGGACTTTCGAGCTCCACCGCGATTTGGAAAAACTCCCTAACCGAATGGGGCCGCTGAATCCACGCGACTCGCGCGCGCAGGTTGCGGCGTTGGGCGCCCTGAACCAACTCCAGCGTAACCCATGTGTTTTTAGGCAGGTGATGCTTCGAAGAGTACCGGCATCCGTTGAGATTCAGGGTCAGCGTGGAAGTACGCTCCTCAAACGGCTGGCCGAGGAGATCAATCCCGCGAACGATCAGAGGGACGGACTTCGAGACACGTTCGCTGCGCCGGCGCTGGGTACTCGCTTGGTTGGAATCCACGTCGTGCACCACAATCCTCGGATCTACCTGCGAGAGAATAGCACTCTCGTGCGCTCGGGTCGAGAGGTGAGGCGGCCCGGGCGAAATGTCAAAAGCAAGAATTTCTATGCGTTCACGTTTCGGAAAGCAGCGCCTTTCGGCTAGCTGCGGCAGCTTGCCGAGCGCGGCTTAGCTCTTTTTCTTTTTTCTCACGCCCACGCTGGTGGCGTCGCCACCGCTCATGGCGGCCAGTGCATCCAGGTTTTGCTTGGCCTGCGCGGCCAACGGTCCGTTCGGGTCGAGATCGATAACCTTCTGGTACGCATCCGTGGTTCCGGGCGGGATGTCGTACGTCATCTTGTCGCCCTGCTGGTTCGGAGCGATGAGTCCGGTGTAGGCGCTCCCTAGCAAGAACCACGCCTGGGCGTCCTTCGGATTCAGCTGCGTCGCCTTTTGCAGGGGCGCGACCGCATCCTTGAAATCGCCCTTGTTGCTGAGGACGATGCCCAGATTCTTCCAGCATACCGTGGCGGATCCAGGAGTCGGATCGAGCGTGCCGGCCTTGTCGCAATCCGCGCCGGCATCAGCCAGTTTTTGCTGCGCGACCTTCGGGTCGCTTTCCGCGACAGCGACATTCGCCAGCGCAGTGCTCTGATTGTCGTAGAAGCTCGCACTGGGCTGGAGATCGATGGCCTTCTGATATGCATCCACCGCGTCTTGCGGCTGACTCGCGCGGTCGTAGGCTTGGCCGAGGTTTGACCACACGACCGCGTGGTTCTTCACATCTTTTGACGGGACTCCCTGCTCCGCCATCTGCAATTCCGAGACCGCGGTCTTGCTATCGGCGGTGAGCTTATCCTGGATGGGTGCTCTCTGATCGGCCGGCGTTGTGGCGAGCTGTTTGTGAACCGCATCCCAATCATCGAGCGCCGCCCGCCCCGCAAGGAAGTGAGTCTGCATGTCCTTGAACTTATTCGCCTGATCTTGCGCCGCTTTCTGCTGATCTGGATTTGCCGCAGCCTGCTTCGCCAGAATGTCTTTGAAATTGGTCGTGATATTGTTTTCCTCATCGGCGCTGAGCTGGTGCTGTTCCGAATAATTCAAGCCATCCGCCTGGCTTGTGAAGATGAACGTGTACAGGCCAACGCTCAACCCGATCTGGGTATATTTCCCATCCTTGTCGGTCTTGAGCGTGAACGAGCGTCCGTTTTCACTCTTGAGAGCCACGGTGATGCCCACCCACGGTTTTCCGTCGCGATCCAATACTTGACCGTTGACGCGCGCGTTCTGCGCCGCAGCGATTGAGGCACACGCGAAGACCACGATCAGCGCTATCAAGGCACGAGTTAGTCGGTTCATCTGTTTATCCCCCAAGAAAAGAAATGCAGCATCCCCCCGCACCAGCCATTATCGCGCAATTTGGGTCCGATAGGCGATAGGGTCGCGCAACCCGGCTTCGTCAAACGCCCGAATCCGCAGCCGGCAACTATCGCACGTACCGCAGGCTTCGTCATTAAATTGATAGCACGACCAGGTTCGCTCCAGCGGCGCGCCAAGTTCTGTTCCGCGTCGAATAATCTCGCTCTTCTTCATGGCGATCACGGGCGTCAAGATCTCGATGTGCGTTTCCGGGCGCGTACCTTCGCGGATTACCGCTTCGAACGCCCGATAATACTCTGGGCGGCAATCGGGATAGCCCGAGCTATCTTCGGCCACGGCGCCGACGAAAATGGCCGTTGCACCAATTACTTCCGCCCAGCTGACGGCAGCCGAAAGAAAATGCGCGTTGCGAAATGGAACGTAGGTGACGGGAATCCCGGCGTGCGGCGCAAGAGCCGCGCCCGATTCAGGCACGACGATGCGTTCGTCGGTGAGCGCGGAGCCGCCGATTTGGGCGAACGCGTCGAACCGGACCACGAGCCTTTCGCGCACACCGTAGAAATCCGCAATTTCGTCGAACGCCGGGCGTTCGCGCCGTTCCGTCCGCTGGCCGTAGCTGGCATGCAGCAGGGCCAGACTGTGGGTCAGGTTCGCGATCGCCGTGGTGACGCAGGAATCCATTCCGCCGCTCAGCAGCACGACCGCTTTGGGTTTTTCCGCCATCGCCTGAGCCTAAACCCCCTTCATCGCCGGGTGCCAAATGAACTTGTGCAGCTGCATTCCAAGTCGTACCGGCAATCCGTCCGCCAGAATCCATTCGACCAGTTCGCGCGCTTCCAATCCCGGCCAGCTTCCCGCCGGGTCCGCGAACACCGGGGAAAACAGCACTTGATGGATGCGCTCGGCCAGCCGATGGCGCGCCGTGAAATCGCGCGCGAAATCATAATCCCGGCGGCTCGCGATCACAAACTTGATTTCGTCGTTTCCGCCAACCACTTCGAGATTGGCCGCGTCAAAGGTTTCGGACTCGCCCGAGTCGGGACACTTCACGTCCACGATCTTGATGACCTCGCGGGGCAGCACGCCGATGAATCGCTCGCCGCTCGTCTCGATCATTACGGTATAGCCTGCGGCGAGAAGTTTTTCGGCCAGCGCCGGCGTCTCGGGCTGGAGCAGCGGTTCCCCGCCGGTGATCTCAACCAGCGAGACGCGCTTGGCGCCATCGCCCGCAAGCGCGCCGACTTGGGCGAGAACTTCCTCGACGCTCCGCTTCGTCCCACCGTGAAACGCGTAAGCCGTGTCGCACCATGTGCAGCGAAGGTTGCAGCCCGTGAGCCGCACGAATATGCAGGGCAATCCCGCGCGGGTGCCTTCTCCCTGAATGGATTTGAAAATTTCCGTGATCTGCATGCTGTAATTCTCTTCGCGAACCCAGTAGAAGCGCGGGGTTTCAACCCCGCGAGAAGCCTTTGCTTTCATTCAGGGGTTTTAACCCCGGAATTTTAGCTTCGCGCCGCCTATGCTCGATACGTCGCCGCGCTCGTTTCCGTCTCCCAAACCGTGACGCTGGCGATCCCCGCGGCGTTTGCGGCCTGCGGAAGCTGCTTTGCCGTCCGGTCGTAAATGTGGCGCGCGATGTTCTCTGCCGACGGGTTCAATGTGTCGAAGGGCGGAAGCTCGTTAAGGTATTTGTGATCGAGCGACGCAATCACCCCTTGAATCACCCGCTTGAGGTGGACGAAATCATAGAGCAGCCCCGTCGAATCGAGTTCCTTGCCCGCAAGAACCACGCGCACTTTATAGTTGTGGCCATGCAAGTCTTCGCACTTCCCATGGTAATGGCGCAGGTTGTGGGCCGCGGCAAACGTTTCGTCAACGCTGATTTCGTACATGAGGTTTCCTTTATCCCTGTAAACCGCGTCACTTCTTCACCGGAAGCGACGCTATTCCGGACGGTCATCCATGAAGCGCGCGACTTCCGCGAGGTCCTGCGTGGTTGTGTATTCGGGCAGGGACTCGAGGAAAATTTTACCATAGTGCATGCGCCGGATGCGGTTATCGAGAATGGATAAGATGCCGCGGTCGGTCTTCGAGCGAATCAGCCGGCCGAAGCCCTGCTTGAGCGCGAGGACCGCCTCGGGAATCTGGTATTCGGCGAACGCGTTGCGGCCATCTTCCTCAAGCGCGCGCACACGAGCCGCGACGATCGGGTCGCTCGGCACCGCGAACGGCAATTTATCGATGATGACGCAGGAAAGCTGGGCGCCCGGCACGTCCACGCCCTGCCAGAAACTCGACGTAGCGAAGAGCACGGCGTTCGGAGTCGTGCGAAACCGGTCGAGCAGGATGGAACGCGGGGAAGTTCCCTGCAGCAGAAGGGGAAACTTCACTCGTCCCGAAACGCGCTCGAAGAGATCTCTCATCTGCGCGTGGCTGGTGAAAAGACAGAACGCGCGGCCCTGCGAAATTTCGAGCAGGCGCGTGATCTCATCGGCGGCGCTCGATGGAAACGACGGCTGCCGGACGTCCGGCAGCGCCGGGGGCATATAGAGCAGCGCCTGCGTCCTGTAATCGAACTCCTGGGGCAGCACGTTCTCGTGCGCGGGCAGCACTCCCAGACGCTGCTTCAGATAGTCGAATTTCCCGCCGACGGCCAGCGTCGCGGACGTAAGGATGACCGTGTCAAACTGGTCGAACAGTTTCTCGCGAAGGATTTCGCTCACGTCAATCGGTGTCGCCGCGAGAAAAACTCCGCGGCCGCGGCGTTCGTACCAATACACGTAGCCCTTTTCGTCGCTTTCGAGCAGAAACGCTAGCTCGCGGCGCATTTCGGCGGCGCGACGCGCCATGGCAACTACTTCTTCCGGTTTGGGACTAAGCGCCGAAAGCTCGGCTTCGATTCGCTTCACTGCGGATGCGACGTCGTCATATTCCTCGCGATTCTGATCGAGAAACGCGCTTCGTTCCGCGGGACCGAAGGAGTAGCGTCCTTCGCGCTCGGGGAAACGCTCGAAGAAGCCGCGGGCGCGCTCGCGCATGCGCGCCAGTTGCCGCCGCACCGGAGCCGCCTCGATCTGCAGCACCCGCAGCATGCTCTCAGCGTCGCGTCCGAGTTCCTCGAGGCGGTAGCTCGAAAGCTGGCGGCCGAAATAATCGCTCGCCACGTCCTCGATTTCGTGGGCTTCGTCGAAGACAACCGCGGAATATTCCGGCAGGATCGAGCCAAAATCGTCCTCGCGGAGGGCGAGGTCGGCGAAAAAAAGATGATGATTGACGATGATCAGGTCCGCTTCCTGCGCGCGCTGGTGCATCAATGTGATAAAGCAATTCTGGTATTCGGGGCACTTCTTGCCGGTGCAAAGATCGCTGCGCGCGTCGATGCGATTCCATAGCTCGGCGTCATCGGGGAGAAACGTCAGCTCGCTGCGGTCGCCGGTCTCGGTCAACTTTTCCCAATCGCGGATCTGCGAGTACCAGTCCACTTCGTCAATTCCTTTTAGGACGGGCTGGCCTTCCATCTGGTGCACTTTTTGGCGGCAGAGGAAGTTGGCGCGGCCCTTCATCAGGGCGGCCTTCAGATTCGGCGCGAAATGTTTTTGCAGGAATGGCACGTCCCTCTGGAAGAGCTGCTCCTGCAGGGATTTCGTCGCCGTCGAAATCACCACTTTGCGGCCGCTGCGAATCGCGGGGATCAGATAGGCGAGCGTCTTGCCGGTGCCCGTGCCCGCTTCGATGACGACGTGCTGGTGCTTCGCGAACGCATCATCGGCGATTTTCGCCATGGCGAGCTGAGACGGCCGGAATTCGTATCCAGGATGGCGCTTTTCGAGCAGGCCGCCAGGGCCAAAAATTCCTTCGACGGTGATTTCTTCGGCTTTCGCAGTGGCGGCTTTTTTCGGCATAGGTTCGTCAGGGCACGACTTCAGTCGTGCCGTAGTCGGCACACAATTCGGACGGCTTTAGCCGCTGAGGGACGAACTTCTAAAATAACACACCGCTCAGAGGGATGCCCGCGCCCAAATCGGCCGGGCTTCGCCTAGCAGATGGATTTGTAGGGGCACGCCATGCTTGCCGCGCCGATTCCTGGCGGGCCGTGCCCGGCGCACATGCTTGGCGAAATTGTGCCATCTGGCGCCGCGCGGTCAGATTTCAATGTAGCGCCGAGCTTCAGCCCGGCAGCCTTTGCATTCGTTTTTCCGGTCTCGCCTCAGCGCCGCGAAGATTCTTCGAGGCTCTTCGCCCAATGCGAAAGATGCTCGAGCGACGCCATATGAGTGTGGTCGATTTCCAGCGGCGTGATCGAAATGGCTCCATCCCGAATCGCCGCGTGGTCGGTATCAGGTTCGATTCCTTCGGTGAACCGCTGCTCGCTCAGCCAGAAATACCGGCGCCCGCGCGGATCGGTCCCCGGCTTCAGCACGTTCCGCGTAATCTTCGACGACTGCCTCGTGAATCGCACCTCGCCGCCCCAATCCTGCGGAACGTTGACGTTAAGCATCACGCCCGCCGGCAAACCCTCCCGCAAAATCAACGGCGCCAGATGCTGGACAAAGTGCGCCGCCGAAGAGAAGTCCATTTTTCTCGACTTGTACGCGAGCGAAAGCGCGATGGCCGGCACCCGGTTGATCGCCGCCTCCATCGCCGCGCCCACCGTGCCCGAGTAATAGATGTTTTCTCCGAGGTTCGCACCGGGATTGATCCCGGACACCACGAGGTCCGGCTTTTCCGGGAGCAGCGTATGGAACGCCAGGATCATCGCGTCCGCGGGCGTGCCTTCCACGGCCCACTCGCGCTCCGCCAGTTGATCGCAATAAATTGGCGACCGCAAGGTAAGCGACTGCGCCGACGCGCTCTTCTCGGTCAACGGAGCCACCACGGTAATCGTCGCCTGGCTCGTCAGCGCATCAACCAGCGCGCGCAGCCCCGGCGCGTGAATCCCGTCATCATTCGTGATCAAGATATTCGGCATGTAGTCGTCGCTTCGAAAGCTGTTTTCGGTTACTCGTTAGCATACTTCGCCAGGCCACAGTGGACGCAGCGGCGCACGAGCACCGGCGGGTTCAGATTGAATAACCACCTCTTGGCGAACGTCTTGCCGCATCTCGGGCACTGAAACCAAGCAAATTCCGCACTTGTTGAAAGTATGAAAATAAACCACACAACTATGAACACGCTAATCAACGCTGGGATATCGAAATATTTCGCAATAAAGCCGACCACCCCCCTACAGGGAAGAGCCCAAGCAACGCGACAATGAACAGATTCCGCCAGATTTTGCGTCTTCGCCAGGCGGGTCGGTAGTCAATCATCCGGTGAATCCAGCGGCTCGTACGAAGCAGGAGAATAAATAATGGTCGGGACGACTGGATTTGAACCAGCGACCTCACGCACCCCAAGCGTGCGCGCTACCAGGCTGCGCTACGTCC
>Ga0209415_10009659_pt1 | contig 16543 bp, 13 predicted proteins | sample PeaSoiSIISIP2007_FD_187696 | JGI IMG/M metagenome (GOLD analysis project Ga0209415, IMG submission 187696) | Peat soil microbial communities from Weissenstadt, Germany - SII-SIP-2007 (SPAdes) (version 2) | ecosystem: Environmental > Terrestrial > Soil > Wetlands > Peat | place: Germany...
TCTCCTGCCGCTCCAGCATCTCGACGAACTCCCGGATCTTTCGGGTTCGCGTTTCTGCTTTCTTCACCGTCTGAATGCGAAACAGCAAAGCATAGCGATTCGCACCATCGAGGGACTGAAAGAACTCCCGGGCCCGCGGACTCGCATCCAACGCCGCTTGAAAACCCCCTGGAACCTTGGCCGTTTTCGGCGAGTCATAGGCCGCGTCCCACGTTCCGGCGTTGCGGGCGCGCTCCACGGCTTCCAGACCCGCAGGTTTCATCCGTCCGTCCGCCATCAGGGCGTTTGCCTTGTCGCGATTGATCTTCGACCAGATGCTCTTCGCCGAGCGCGGAAGAAATCGTTGCAGCCACGCCTGTTCGTTTTCGCCGCGCTTTTGACCGTCGATCCACCCATAACACAAGGCAATCTCCAGCGCCTCACCGTAGTTGACGGACCGCAACCCTGCCCCCTTCTTCGCCAGCCGCAACCACAAACCTTGCGAGCCGCGATGATTCTTATCCAGCCATACGGCCCACTCCGCCTGAGTCGAAAACAGACGAATGGGATCGCTCAAGCTGCCGCTCTTGGTTTTCTTCGTTTTCACCGAGCCTTCTCCGCCAGTCGGCGCAACGCATCGTCGGTGAGGAGCACGGGCCGCCACTGATCGCGAAAGATCGCCCCCAGGTGCTTGTACAACTCGATCGCTTTTTCGTTCCAGTCGAGCACTTCCCAGTGTATTCCGTAACAACGCTCGTCGACCGCGATTCGCGCCACCTCGGCCAGCAACGCGGTCCCGACGCCTCGCCTGCGAAAAGCCTCGCGCACGAACAAGTCTTCCAGGAACATCCCGCGGCCCGCCCACGTCGAATAGTATCCCCAAAAGAGAGCATATCCCGCTGGATGTCCGTCCCACTCGGCGATGAGCGCGCGGAAACGCGGGCTCTCCCCGAATCCATCACGCACCAGATCTTCCTCGCGTATAGTGACAAACTCAAGTTCGTGCTCAAACTCCGCCAGTTCGCGAATCATGGTCCAGACGAGCGGAGCATCATGGAGGGCTGCAGGACGAATGTGAAGCATAGGCAGGAAATGTATTCTACTACTCTGTCAGGGGTGCGGCCCCGGCAGCAACCAGCACCCACCCGCCCTTCTTGTACACCCAAGTATCGAGGAATCGCCAGCGCCTGAGCCGGGGCTTACCGCCGGTTGCGTCTCTCTGTCGATAGGTACCAACCACGATGGCCGTGGTCCCAAACGTGTGCACCGTCATGGGCTCCATAGCGATTTGGTCAACTTGTGGATTCGTCCACTTGATTTTCGACAGGTAGTCCCCCTTGGCCACCAATTTGCCGTATTCGACGTACACCAGGGAATCATCGAAAATCAGATCCAAGGCGCGATTGTCATTGTGTGACTGCGCCACCACCCACTCGTGCTCCAGGGCGCGGATGGCCGACGCAGCGCCGTCCGCATCGCCCTCCTGTGTGGAAACGGGTAGTGACAACGCGCACACCATCATCAACCACAAGCCTACCGTTTTCATTGAGATTGACCCTCTTCCGGGACACAGGCAACGGGAAGTCGCTTGGACTCACTCCCCGACTGGCGTTACCAAGCCCGCAATTGTGACCCACTGGCCATTCTTGTAAAGCCACGTGTCCACGAAACGCCTGCGTTGCGCAAACGGCTTTCCTCGTTCCACTCCTTTTATGAGAACCACGCCAGTGACAATCGCCGTGTCGCCATGCAGGCGCACCACCATCGACTCCGTCAAGACCTGTAGTACCGCGGATGTCCTCACCTCTGCCAACACATCGGCCTTGGTGATCACCTTACCGTCAGACTCGACATTGACGAATGCGTCGTCAAGAATCTTCTCCAGTGCTTTGGGCTCTTTGAGCACATAGGCCTGGCTCCACATATGCTCCATGGCAACGATCTTCGTAGTCGCGTCGGAATCGGGAGCGCCTTGGGCACGGCTTGACAGAGCTCCCATGCACGTCACTAGCAAAACCAAGGTCAACGCCCTCATTGCTGCCTCACTCGGCACTATCGGCATACGGCGCTAGCTCTTGAGTGCGTCCCTGTTGCTCGTCTCGCACGAAATCATCCGATCTGCGATGATGATGATCAAGTCGTTTCACCCCCAATCTTGGAGAATCCGATGGCACGTATCAGCCTGATCGGCACTGACACGGCGAATGCCGAAGTGAAGGAAATCTACGAAAAGACGCTGCGCGGCAAGCCGGGCAACGCCCAGAAAGCGCTCGCGCATCGTCCGGAAATGCTGAAGAATTTCTTAGCCTTCTACGCCAGCGTGGGCCGTTCCCTGGATCGGAAACTCTATGAACTGATCTACATTCGCGTCTCGCTCATCAACGAATGCCACTACTGCACCCAGCACCACCTGGCGTCGTCGAAGCGTGTAGGGCTGACGGCGGAAGACTGGTCCGCGCTCAGAGCGGGGGATTATTTGCGTTACAGCGAGAAAGAACGTACCGCGTTGATCTACGTCGAGAAACTGACGCGCACGCCGCACGATATCAGCGACAGCGACTTCGCGCCTCTGAACCAGCACTTCTCTGAACCGGAAATCGTCGACATTCACTTGCTCACAGGCCTCGCGAATCTCACCAACCGCTTCACCGATCCGTTGGGGCTGGAAGTGGAGTTCCCGGAAGAGAAGATATAGGGCTTCTCTTACTTGATCTCGTCAGAGTGCAAGGCCCAGTAGAAGAAAAGAATCAGCAGAAAACCAGCCAGATACCAAGTGAGGGCCTTAGCGATCGGAATGTTCGCGACGTACTTCAAGACTCCACTTCCCAAAATCAGGCCCACGAGACCACTTAGAGTCTTGAGATCATATTTCTGGAACTTTGGAACAAACCAAACGGCTAGAGCAGAATCGTTATCCCGAGCAGAAGAGGCGCCAATATGTCATACATGGCGTCCACCCTGACCTATGAACGCTTCGGCCGTCAAGAGAAATGTGGGCCGAGGTTCGCTCTCGACCGCTAGAGGATTTCCCGCGCATCGCCCACGCGCCTGGTCACACGCTCCCGATCCAAATACTCAAGCAGAGGGATCGCATACTTCCGGCTCACGCCCGCCAGCTCTTTGAACTTCGCCACATCCATCTTCGGAGAGCTTGCCTTCTGCGCCGCCACTAACCGACGCAACTCTTCCAGCGCGATGCGGTGAAACACCAGTTCGTCGGAAACCTTGATCAGCACCTTGTCCCGCAGCAGAAGCGTAACAATCTTCTGCGCGCGAGCCTTATCCACCTTCAGTCCGGCAATGACCTCATGCAGAGCCGGAACTTTCAATCCTGCCATAGCAAAGGCTTCTTCGATTTTCTTCTTTGACTCGGCCTCCTCGTCCTTCATTGCTACACCGTGACCGAGCAGCCGCACCTGGTCGCCCGCAACCTCGATTTTCTTTTCGCGGGAGAGCCGATCAAGAACTGTATTAAAAACCTCCGTGGACGCTCTCACCTGCTCTCGTAATGCTTCCCGCGGAATTCCGCCCACCAGGGAGTTTTTCCGGTGAAACCCCTCGACTGAACTCACTACGAGTTGCTGGAGTAGGACGAAAGCCGGCGCGTCCACAAGCAGGTCGCCGGTCCGCAGGACTCGCCCTTCTTTCACTGCCTCAGCGAGTCGGATTTCAAGGAGACTCCTGGTCCACCCTGTTTCGGCGATGAGCCGCGGTATCGAAATTCCGCCATGACCGCGCCTTGCGACGCGCGCTCTCAGCATTAGCTCAGAATCGCCGGAAGCCAGAGTCTTCAAGAAGGCCTCGTGCCCCGCCATGCGCAGGATCGGAGCCGGGTCCAGCACAACTCCGCCTCCGATCGTCACTACCGGCGAAAACTGGCGGAGAATGAACCGGTCTCCAGGCAGCAACAGGGCCGCTTCCGGAAGCTTCAGCCGGGCGAACGCCTGCGAGCCCGGAGCAAGTTGCTTGACGCCGTGCAGCGTAATCTCCGCCGCCGTCTCCATCGTGTTGGAATGGAAGTGGACGCGGGTCCGGGATTTAAGCGGCCGCGGGGCAGAGGATAGCAGGTTCAGCTGCACATCCATCCGGCGCGTTGAGGCAAAGGTCGCGCCGGGCGCCAGGGTCATGCCGCGCGACAAGTCTTCTGTGCTCGCACCGGCGAGGTTCAGAGCGGTACGTTGTCCAGCCACCGCTGCGTCACCCGCCTGCCCGTGCACCTGGACTCCACGCACGCGAACTTTTCGACCCGCGGGAAAGACTTCCAACTCTTCCTCGCGATGAATCGTTCCCGCTACCAGCGTTCCAGTCACCACCGTCCCAAAGCCCTTCATCGTGAACACGCGATCGACTGGCAAGCGAGCCAGCGCCCGCGAATCGCGAGGCCGTACATCCGCGGCCGCCGCGATCATCGCCCGCTTCAGATCGTCCAGTCCATCACCAGTGAGAGAACTCACCGCCACAACTGCAGCTTGCGGTGCTTCCAGGAATGTTCCCCGCAAGAACTCTTCCACTTCCAGGCGCACCACGTCGAGCGTTTCGGTATCGACTGCATCGGATTTGGTCAGAACCGTGATCCCGCGCTGCACCCCAAGCAGTTGCAGAATATCGAAATGCTCACGGGTCTGCGGCTTGATCGACTCGTCGGCCGCGATGATCAGCAGCACCAGATCGATTCCGCCCACACCGGCCAGCATGTTGCGCACAAAGCGTTCGTGCCCGGGAACGTCCACAAATCCCAGCTGCAATTTTTCACCGCCGGGCCCGGACAACTCCATGTGCGCGAAGCCCAGATCGATGGTGATGCCGCGGCGCTTCTCTTCTTCCAGTCGGTCGGCGTCGATTCCAGTAAGCGCCCTGACCAGTGCCGTCTTCCCGTGGTCGATGTGCCCGGCCGTGCCTACGATGATCGATTTCATGTGCCCTGAGAATCTTACCGGAAACAAGCCGCGGACAATGCTGAGTGGGATCAGTGACTGACTTGCGCTCACTCCTGTCCTACTCGTACTCTTCCCTTTATGGCGTCACCCGCTGCGCTCGGATTCCGACTGCACACCGGTTGGGCAGCTCTGGTTGCAGTTGCGGGAGGGCCCGGCCGACTCGAGGTGCTGGTCCGTCGCCGGGTTGAACTTCTGCCGCCGGGCACTTCTGTTCCCCGCTTCGTCTACCACAAGGCTGCCGAATTGCCGGCGTCGCAAGCCGCCACGGTGATCCAAGAAGCCGAAACCGCTTCTCTGGAGGCGGCACGTTGCGCCCTGAAGGATGTCCTCGATTACCTTTGCTCTCTCAGCCTTGTGGTCAAAGGTGTGGGAATCCCTTGCGGATCGAGGCCCGTGCCAACGGATCTGTCGGCAGTGCTTCGCTCCCATCCCCTGATCCACACCGCGGAAGGCGCCTTGTTTCAGCAGGCGATTGTTTCCGCCTGCAAGGAACATAAGCTGTCGATGATGGCCGTCCGAGAGCGGGAAGTCTGGCAGAGCGCGGCGACGGCATGGCACATGAAGGAAGCCGGACTGCGCAAACAAGTCGACGGGATGCGGAAAACTGTGGGTGCGCCGTGGGGTACGGACCAGAAGACGGCCATGGCCTTTGCCGTGCTTGCCCTGAGGTAATTGGTTACCAAAACGCAGTGGTCAGGAAATTTTCCGCGACAAAGGATCGTGATGGTCCTCCCATTGATGGTCCTACCCATCCGGCTCGCCAAATGCGACAATAGAAGCTCTTCCCATGGCCACCTCCTTGACCTCTGCCTTTTCTCCGGAGACCCTCCGGCAGCACGGCCTTACGCCCGATGAGTATGAAAAGATCAAGCAACTGCTCGGCGGCCGCGAGCCCACGCTCACCGAACTCGGAATTTTTAGCGTGATGTGGAGCGAGCACTGCTCTTATAAATCGTCGCGCGTCCATCTGAAACGCCTGCCAACGCGCAGCAAACTCGTACTGCAAGGCCCGGGCGAGAACGCCGGCATTATTGACATTGGCGATGGCTGGGCCTGTGCCTTCAAGATCGAGTCCCACAATCATCCGTCGTTCATCGAGCCCTTTCAGGGAGCGACCACTGGCGTGGGCGGCATTCTGCGCGACATTTTCACCATGGGCGCAAGGCCAGTCGCGGTGATGGATTCTCTGCGCTTCGGCCCCATTACAAGTCATGTAGGGACAGCCGCCTCGGCTGTCCTGCCCGGGCGAAGCCCGGCAGCCGAGCTTGGCTCCGGACAGCAGAGGGCGGCTGTCCCCACCCAAACAACTCCGACCCAAGCCGAGCTCCACAAAAATCATTCCGTGTTGGAAGGCGTGGTCAGCGGAGTGGCTTCCTACGGCAACTGTTTCGGTGTTCCCAACCTCGGAGGCGAAACCAAGTTCGAGCCCTGCTACTCCGGCAACCCGCTGGTGAACGCATTTGCGCTTGGTCTGGTGCGCAAGAATGAAATCTTCTACGCGAAGGCGGCCGGCGAAGGCAACCCGGTGATTTATGTGGGCGCGAAGACCGGGCGCGACGGCATTCACGGTGCCACCATGGCCAGCGAAGAGTTCAGCGAAGCCTCCGAAGCGAAGCGGCCGAACGTGCAGGTCGGCGATCCGTTTCTGGAAAAGCTTCTGCTCGAAGCCTGCCTCGAAGCGATGCAGACGGGCGCGATCGTCGGCATTCAGGATATGGGCGCTGCCGGACTGACGTGCTCCACCTGCGAGATGGGTGGGCGCGGCGGCGTAGGCATCGAAATCGAACTCGATCGCGTGCCGCAGCGTGAAACGGGCATGACTCCCTACGAAATCATGCTCAGCGAATCGCAGGAGCGCATGCTGCTGGTGGCGCAGAAGGGGCGTGAGCACGAAGTCTTCCGCGTCTTTGAAAAATGGGGACTCGACGCAGTCGAAGTGGGCAAGGTTACCACCGGCAACAAGCTGCGCGTGCTGGAGCACGGCAACGTCGTGGCAGAGATTCCGAATCCGGCCCTGACCGACGATGCGCCGGTATACAAGCGTCCACTGGCGCGATGGGAACCGCCGGTGTCACGTGAGATGCCGGAGCATATCAAGCTTGGCGGAGTAGGCGACTTCACTTCTGATCTCAAGAGACTGTTGGCCAGCCCGAACATCTGCAGCAAGCGCTGGGTATGGCAGCAGTACGACCACACGGTGCAGACCAACACGGTCGAAGCCCCAGGAGCAGGCGATGCGGGAGTGATCCGCATCAAACCGACGAACCCCGGTGGCTCGCAGCGCGGGCTCGCAATGGCGCTCGATGGCAATGGACGATGGTGCTATCTGGATCCGCGGCTGGGCGCTATGCACGCCGTCGCCGAAGCGGCGCGCAAGGTGGCGTGCTCGGGGGCAACTCCGGTCGGGGCCACAAATTGCCTGAACTTTGGCAATCCCGAAAAGCCGCACATCATGTGGCAGTTCTCGCAAACCATTGATGGCATCACGAAGGCTTGCGAGGAGCTGGAGATTCCCATCACTGGCGGGAACGTCAGTTTCTACAACGAGACGCTGGGCGAAGGCATTTATCCCACGCCGGTGCTGGGGGTCGTTGGGATTCTCGAAGACGTGCACAAGGCCGCCAAAATGCATTTCGCCGCGCCTGGACGCACGATCGTGCTATTGCGCGCGGGAGAAGCGGGCGATATCACCGATGCAGAGAGCGAGTTTGGGTCATCGGAATACGCCAAAGAAGTTCTAGGCGCGCTGTGGGGATATCCACCGGAGCTTGATCTGGAGAAAGAAGCCGGGCTGCAGAAGGCGGTCATCGCGTTGATTGAGCATGGCTTGGTCGATTCCACACATGACTGCGCCGATGGCGGCGTAGCCGTTGCGTTAGCGGAGAAAGCATTTCCCAAGAACGTGGGCGCGCGGGTGAACCTCGCATCTGGCGGCCTGTTTGTGGAGTTTGGGCTGTTTGGGGAAGATGCCAGCCGGATCGTGATCTCTTGCGACCCGGCAAACGTGGAGCGAATCAAAGAAGTGGCGGAGAAGTTCGGGGCGGCCGCAGAGGTGATCGGAGAAACGATTCCAGAACGGTTGGAAATTTCTCTGGATGGCAAAGTTGTTGTTTCCGCAGCGGTCTCGGAGTTCAGTCAGGCGTACGAAGGTGCTCTGGAAGCGGCGTTGCGAACGGACCCGGAACTGGTGGAGGCGGATTGATTCACGTCAAAAGCTTGAACCACAGAGGACACAGAGAAGCACAGAGGATCTGAGTAAGGTTGAGCCAAAAGCTAAGAGCCAGAAGCTACCACCCAGGAGCGAAATGCTGACTTCAGATAAATTTCATGACGAGTGCGGTGTGGTGGCGATCTTCGCCCATCCCGAGGCGGAGAAGTTGGCCTACCTGGGGCTGCACGCTCTGCAGCATCGCGGGCAGGAATCGGCGGGGATTGTCACGTCCGATGGTCTGACTTCGCGGGCGCACAAAGCCATGGGCTCGGTGGCCGACATCTTCACCGAAGATGTGCTCTCGAAAATGCGCGGCACCCTCGCCATCGGCCATACGCGTTATTCCACGGCGGGAGACTCGGCTCTGCTGAACGCGCAACCCATCCTGGTGCAATCGAACAAAGGGTCGATTGCCGTGGCGCACAACGGCAATCTCACCAACGCCCTGCAGGTGCGGGCGCGGCTCGAGAGTCAAGGCTCGATTTTTCAGACCAACAGCGATACCGAAGTCATCGTTCACCTGATCGCGCTCTCCAAGGAGCACACACTGCCGGAAGCCGTGGCCGATGCGCTGCGGCGCGTCGAGGGAGCGTTTTCGCTGGTGATGATGAGCAACGATCGCGTTTTCGCGGTGCGCGACCCGCGCGGGTTCCGGCCGCTAGCCATGGGCCGCATCGCGGCCTTGGAGGGTCAGAAGCTCGACACCATCGTCTTCGCCTCCGAGACTTGCGCGTTCGACCTGATCGGCGCCGAATACGTGCGCGACGTGAAGCCAGGGGAACTTATCGTCGTAGGGCCGGAAGGCGTGAGCTCGCGTTTCTATTCCACAGCCGCGCCGCAATCGAGCTGCATCTTCGAGCATGTGTATTTCTCGCGTCCCGACAGCATCGTCTTCGGCCGCGCGGTGCAGACCAGCCGCGAGGAACTGGGACGCCAGTTGGCGCGGGAGACGGGCGTGGAGGCCGACCTCGTTGTTCCCGTACCCGATTCGGGTGTGACCGCGGCCGTGGGCTATGCCGCCGAGAGTGGGATTCCCTTTCGCTTTGCGTTGATCCGCAACCACTACGTCGGCCGGACCTTCATCGAGCCCAGCCAGAGCGTGCGCGATTTTGGCGTGAAGCTGAAGTTGAATCCGGTGCGCTCTCTGCTGCAGGGGAAGCGCGTCGTGCTGATCGATGATTCGATCGTGCGCGGCACGACCAGCCGGAAGATTGTGCGCATGATCCGCAACGCGGGCGCGAAGGAAGTACACATGCGCATCTCGTGCCCGCCCACGGTTTCACCCTGTTATTACGGCGTGGACACTCCTTCGAAGAAACAGCTCATCGCGGCCAATAAGTCTGTTGACGAGATTCGCGACTACATTGGCGCGGACTCGCTGGCTTATCTTTCTCTGGAAGGTCTCAAGAAAGCTTGCGGCGAAGGCGAGAAAATCTCGTATTGCTCGGCGTGTTACACCGGGAAGTATCCAACCGAGATCATTGATGTCGACGAAATTCAGCCGGCCGTGGTGAGACACTAGCCCGACTCAGGTTCGCGGCTTGCGCGCCTGCGCGACGCGTGGAATCGACTGCAGATCGGGGATGATGCGTACCTCGTCCCAGCCTCTGAGAAGTTGATCGACCTCTCCAGCAATCGTACCGCTGATTTCCAGGATGAGCCATCCTCCGGGCCGCAGCGCTGCATGCGCCTGCGGTAGCAGGCGGGCGATCACCTCAACTCCGGTGCGTCCGGCAAACACGGCATTGCGCGGCTCAAATTTTCGAACTTCCAACTGCACATGATCTTCCTCGGATTCGCCGACATACGGCGGGTTCGAGACGATGAAGTCCAGGTCGCTGAGGTTTAGGCCTTCCAGCAGATCCGCGTGATGGAACTGAATGCGATGCTCGAGTTGATGGCGCGCCGCGTTGGCTCGGGCGATTTCAAGCGCCGCCGCAGATATGTCAGTCGCGTGGATTTCAGCGAGTAGAAACTCCTTGGCCAGTGCTAAAGCAATGCAACCGGAGCCGGTGCCGACGTCGAGAATGCGGAGTTCGACTTCAGACCTCTGACTTCGGACATCGGGCGTTGAGGTCCTGAGGTCCAAGGTCTGAGGTCTGAGGTCCGCTTTGTAGAGTTCAAGAACCGTTTCGATCACATGTTCCGTTTCCGGGCGCGGAATGAGCACTGCGGGTGTGACGATTAAGTCCATGCCCCAGAATTCCTGATGTCCAGTGATGTATTGCGCGGGGACACCGCGCACTCGCTCGTTGAGGGCGGCCTCATAGTGCACCTGTTCTTCGGCGGTAAGCTCTCGCTCAGGATGCGCGAAGAGATAGGCGCGATCGCAGTTGAGCGTGAACATCAGGAGCAACTCGGCGTTCAATCGTGGCGAGGGAACGCGACCCGCGGTAAGGCGGTCGATAGCCGAGGTCAGGGATTCTCTTAGCTGCACAGATCTATTTGACCACGGAGGCACTGAGGCGCGAAAAAGAGCGAGCCTTGGTTGCAATTCTTATCTTGAATTCGTGCCGGTCTTCCACTGATAGCCCAGATAGATCATTTGGCCGATGTGGTGCTGCATGTGGGCCGCGCACTGCATGACCATGTCGAGGCGGATTGTGGCATTCGTGCCGGCGCCAGAGTATTCCGCGGACCAATCCGTTGACGATTGCGCGCGGATGGTTTTGATCACCATGGCGACTGCATCATCGAAACGTTTCAGCGCGTCCTCTTTCGATGGCGGGTTCGGGTCGTTGAACTCGCGCGGACGGTCGCGGACATAGCCGGTTTTCGCGATCTGCGCGCCGATGTAGTAATTCAGGTTACCGGTCAGGTGCAGAACCAGGTGGCCGAAACTGTTTCCGTACGGGAACGGCTTTTGCCAGAACTGTTTCTCGGTGAGCGGAACCGCCAGTTCACGCACACGCGCGGCATTCGCGGCGTAGCGGTCGGCAAGAACCGACGCGAGCATCCCATCGAGGCTGGACATAGTCTCTCCCACTTCGCGGGCGGCGGGGCCCACGATTTTCCCTAAATTACGCTGGCGGCTTCGTGCTTCAGCTTCTCGGCCTGGTAGTACGTCGTAAGCGCCTCGATCAGTGGTTGCAATTTCCCGTCCATGACCGCTTCGAGCTGATGAATCGTGAATCCGATGCGGTGGTCGGTAAGACGATTCTGCGGGAAGTTGTAAGTACGAATTTTCTCACTTCGGTCGCCGGACCCAACCATAGCCTTGCGTTCTTTAGCCAGGGCCGACTGCTGCTTCTCCATTTCAATTTCGTAGAGCCGGGAGCGCAGTACGCGCATGCCTTTTTCGCGATTTTTGATCTGCGATTTTTCGTCCTGGCAACTGACCACCGTATTGGTCGGGATATGCGTGATGCGGACCGCGGAGTACGTGGTATTCACCGACTGCCCGCCGGGCCCGGAGGAGCAGAAAGTGTCGATGCGCAAATCCTTGGCTTCGATCTTGATGTCAACGTCTTCGGCCTCCGGCAGCACGGCGACGGTCACGGCCGAGGTGTGGACGCGTCCCTGTTGCTCGGTCGCGGGCACGCGCTGCACCCGGTGGACGCCGCTCTCATACTTCAACTGCGAGTAGACCCGGTGGCCTTCAATGATGGCGATCACTTCTTTCAGGCCCCCGGCCGATGATTCCGAGGAAGAAAGCACTTCGACTTTCCAGCGTTGGGTTTCCGCATACCGGGTATACATGCGGAAGATTTCGGCGGCAAACAGCGTGGCCTCGTCTCCGCCAGTGCCGGCGCGGATTTCCAGGATGACGTTCTTCTCGTCGTTCGGATCTTTGGGCAGAAGAAGGACTTTCAATTCTTCCTCGACTGTCCCCACGCGCGAGGCCAGTTTGTCGAGTTCTTCTTGCGCGTAGGTGCGCATGTCCGGATCTTTTTCGTCGGCGAGTACGGCCTTGCTCTCTGCAATCCCCCTGGTCAAGTCCTTGTACTCGCGGTACTTCTCGACGATGGGCGCGACCTCGCTGTGCGCCTTGGCGGTCTTCTGATATCTCGCCGAGTCGTTGACGATTTCCGGCGAAGCGAGAGCGTTGGTCAGCTCTTCGTAGCGGGCTTCGATTTGGTCCAGTCGTTCAAACATTGAGTTCTCGGTTCTCGGTTCTCAGTTCTCAGTTGCGAACTTCAATTTTCAATCTGATCGCAGTTCCCGAGATGTCCCATGCGAAATTCCGCCATGATTGGACGAAAATCATTCTATGCGTTTTTCACTGAGAACTGAGAACTGGGAACTGAGAACTAGTTTGCGGGGAGGCGCCCCTAGGCAATCACCAGTTCGCCGCCGCGTTCCTTCTCCAGCGACATGGCTTGGTCGAGGGCGGTGATGGCGCACTGCGCCATCTCGTCCGATGGTGGCTGGGTGGTGATGCGCTGCAGCCACAGGCCTGGGGCGGTCATCACCGCAAAGAGCGATCCGCGATGCTTGGCCGCGAAGCGGATAATCTCGTACGAAACTCCGGCGATGATCGGCAGCAGGGCGATGCGCGAGGCGAAGCGCGCCCAGAACGTGGTAAACGGAATCAGCATGTAGAAACCGATCGAGATCAGCATCACCGTCATCAGGAAGCTGGTGCCACAGCGCGGATGATAGGTCGAATATTTTTGCACCGTTGCGACGTTGAGCGGGTCGCCATTCTCGAAAGCATAAACCGTCTTATGCTCGGCGCCGTGATACTCGTAGACGCGGCGAATGTCCTTCCAGAGCGAAACTCCCCATATGAAGAGCAGGAACAATCCGAGGCGAATCGCGCCATCAATCAGGTTGAAGACAATTCGTCCGCCCAGCGCGGGGTCGATTTTCTTGAGCTCTGTCGCCGCCAGCAGCGGGACGTATTTGTACATGAAAATGAAGAAGCCCAGCGAGAGCAGGAGATTCCCGACCGCCAGCCAGTTGCTGACCGTGGCCGCTTTTTCGCGGGACTGGGAAGAAGGAGAAGACGACGAAGAAGATTTCTGCGACGGGGAAGATTCCGCCGCGCTTCGCGCTGGCGGGACAGCCGAGGCGGCTGTCTCCACATGGTTCTTCTTGTCTGTCACCACATCGCTTTCTTCCTGGCCTTCCTGCATCAGGTCTTCGATAGCGACGTTGGCTGAGAACCGCAGCGCACGGTAGCCCAGATTCATAGCGTAGCCGAGGGTCATCACACCCCGCACGACCGGCCAGGCCATCCATTTATGCTTCTCGGAGGGCCGCTCCAGTGGTTCGCTCATGGTGACCAATTCACCAGATGGTTTGCGGCATGCGATGGCCCAGGCGTGCGGAGAGCGCATCATCACGCCCTCAAGCACGGCTTGTCCGCCGACCAGCGTTTCTTCTCCGCTTTCCAGCACGGGCAGAAGCTGCACGGCGGCCAGGAATCGCAAGTAATTTCGCAGTTTACGCACGGCTAGTTTGATGCTCCTCACTCCCACACGACGCACCTTCTAGGGTACCACAGGCGGGGAGTCGTTTAAGATTGGTGACCAGCGCGCTAAGTTTAGGCAGGGGATAGAGTTAGGTTCTCGCGCGGAGACGGTGCGGCTGCCTGCGGCGCTACGGTCGGAAATGCATGCATCGATTGGCGACAGCTTGCGAAGAGATTGCGGGGACGGCGAAGAAGTTGCTGAAGACGGCGATCGTCGCAGACTACCTGAAATCGCGTACGAACGATGAGGCGGCCGTGTCGGCGATCTTCCTTTCAGGACGGGCCTTTCCGGCTGGGGAAGAAACCACCCTGCAGGTCGGCGGGCGGGCACTCTGGCAGATCGTGACAGAGTTGTCGGAGAGGGACGAAGCCGAGCTAACGGCCGCTTACCGTCGGCATGGTGACCTGGGAGCAGTCGCCGCCGAGGTTCTTCCCGAACGTGCTGGACAAGGCCTGGCTGTGTTGGAAGTGGAGCAAACCTTTCGCCAGGTCGCTGCAGCCCGAGGGCCAGCGGTGAAGGCAGCCATCGTGCGCGATCTCATCTCACGCGCCACCCCGCTCGAAGCCAAGTACATCGTGAAGATCATCACCGGCGATCTGCGGATTGGACTGAAAGAGAGTCTGGTTGAGGAAGCGATTGCCCGAGCCTATGGCGGCACGCCGGCGGATGTGCTGGTGAGTGTCCAGCGCGCCAACATGCTTCTGGGGGATATCGGGGAAACGGTGCGGTTGGCATCGGAAGGCAGGCTGGCCCACGCGGAGATGCGCCTGTTCCATCCGCTGGGCTTTATGTTGGCCAGTCCGATCGAGTCGCCGGAGGAGGGTCTGAGTTACTTCGCGGAGGCCGCCGTGGAAGACAAGTATGACGGCATCCGCGCCCAGGCTCACGTGGCGAAGGGCGAGGCGAAGTTTTTCTCTCGCACGCGAGACGACATCACCGAGTCCTTTCCCGAGTTGCCCGACGCCTTGGCAGGGCTGTCACAAGACGCCGTTTTGGATGGAGAGATTGTGGCTTGGAATTATCCGGCGGGACACGCGCGGCCGTTCAGCGTCCTCCAGCAACGGCTGGGGAGGAAAAAAGTCAGCGACAAAATGCTCCAGGAGACTCCGGTGGCGTTCCTGGTGTTCGACGTCTTGTATGCTGGCGGCGAGCTAGTCATGGATCGCCCGCTGCGCGAGCGGGCGCGGATTCTGGATGAACTGCTGGCGGCAGAAAGAAAAGTCATTCACCACGGAGACACAGAGTCACAGAGAAGACGCGGCAAGATCGGAAAGCAAGAGAAGCTCGCGTTCGGAGATACGGAAGACATTCCCGCGGCCCGCATCATCCGCGCGCCAGCGTCTCGCGTCTCGTCGCCCGGCGAATTAGAGGAACTGTTCGCGGCGGCGCAGGAGCGCGGCAACGAAGGGTTGATGATCAAGGATCTCGACTCCGCGTACACGCCGGGCAAGCGCGGGAAGTCCTGGCTGAAGATGAAGCGGGAACTGGCCACGCTCGATGTCGTCGTGACCGCGGTCGAGTACGGCCACGGCAAGCGTGTGGGCGTACTCAGCGATTACACCTTTGCCGTGTGGGATACGAATAAGGGCAAACTGCTGAACATCGGCAAGGCCTATTCCGGCCTGACCGACTCCGAGATCGCCGAGATGACGCAGTGGTTCCTCGAGCACACGCTGGAAGATCGACATAGCGAGGCCCAGGGATTCCGGCGCGTGGTCGAGCCGAAGATCGTGCTGGAAGTGGCGTTCAACAACATGATGGAGTCCGACCGGCACGAGAGCGGGTATGCGCTGCGCTTTCCAAGAATCGTTAGGCTGCGGCCGGATAAAACCGCGGAAGAGGCAGACACGGTGGAACGAGCGCGGCAAATCTATAACCAACAACGGGCGTAGGGGACACCGCCTCAGTGACTGTGATGATGGTGTTCTTCGCTCTCGCCCACCGGGATGACGCAGCCATGCGCCACCTCGCAGACCACGTGTTCGAACTGGATCGTCGTATGCACGATGCGGAAGTCGTGCAGCAGGCACTCCTTCACATCGCGCAAAATGCGTTCGCTGACCGACGGCGGGATGTCAGCAATCGAGATGTGGCAGGAGAGCGCATGGGTCTCCGATCCAATGCTCCACACGTGGAGATCATGCACGTCGTTGACTCCGCCAATCGAGCGGATCGCAGACTCGATCTTTTCCAACTGCATGCCGCGGGGCGTCCCTTCGAGCAAAATGTTGAGCGTCTCGCGCACGATGCCGAAGCCTGACCACAGGATCAACGCCCCGATGCCAAAGGAAAGCGCGGAATCGATCCAGTAGTTTCCCGTAACCAGGATCGCCCAGCCTCCAGCGATCACGGCTGCGGTCGAAAGCGTGTCTCCAACCTCGTGGAGCAGCGCGCTGCGGATGTTGACGTCTCCGCCAGAGCCCCGGCTCGAGCGGTAAAGCAGCAGCGCGATCACTCCATTCATCACCACGCCCGCGGCGGCGACCCACATCATTACGCTGGCCTGGACATGCTCGGGATGCTGCAGGCGACGAAATGCCTCGTAGAAGATGAAGAATGAAACGGCAACCAGCGACGTCGCGTTGACCAGGGCCGCCAGCACTCCCGCCCGATGGTAGCCGTACGTCTTGGTGGAACTGGCCGGGCGCGCCTGGAAATAGACCGCGACCAGCGACAGCAGCAGGGCGAGAAAGTCGGAAAGATTATGTCCAGCCTCAGAAAGCAGCGCCAGCGAATGCGCGCGGATGCCGGCCAGGACCAGCAACACGATGTAGGCCAGGGTCACGGCGAGCGATATCTTCAGAACCCGCGTGGGACCGCCCGCACCATGAACGTGCACGTGCATCCTTCCAGTGTAAGGGCGCAGGCGGCGGGCTTCAAGCGCGTCCCCGAGGTGGACCCGGCTCAAGAAACAACCCGCGAAACTTAAGTTGTCTCCGCGAATGCCGATGTGGCGTAGAGACAGAAGGCAGGCGCGAGCGGTACGTCTCTGCGTGCCG
>Ga0209415_10009660_pt1 | contig 16542 bp, 15 predicted proteins | sample PeaSoiSIISIP2007_FD_187696 | JGI IMG/M metagenome (GOLD analysis project Ga0209415, IMG submission 187696) | Peat soil microbial communities from Weissenstadt, Germany - SII-SIP-2007 (SPAdes) (version 2) | ecosystem: Environmental > Terrestrial > Soil > Wetlands > Peat | place: Germany...
TGGCGATTGGCGGAACGGCCGTCGGCACCGGGCTCAACGCGCATCCGGAATTCGCCGAGCGCGCCGCGAAGAAAATCTCGGAGCTGACCGGGCTGCCGTTCAAATCGCATCCGAACAAATTCGCCGCGCTTTCCGCGCACGACGAGATCGTCTTCGCGAGCGGCGCGCTGAAGACGCTTGCCGCCTCGCTGATGAAAATCGCGAACGACATTCGCTGGCTCGCGTCCGGCCCGCGCGCGGGATTCGGCGAGTTGGCGCTGCCGGAGAACGAGCCGGGCTCGTCGATCATGCCCGGCAAGGTGAATCCGACGCAGTCCGAGGCGATGACCATGGTCGCCGTGCAGGTGATGGGCAACGACGCGGCCATCGGCTTCGCCGGCTCGCAGGGAAATTTCGAGTTGAACGTCTTCAAGCCCGTGATGATCCACAATTTTCTGCACTCGGTGCGGCTGCTCGCCGATTCCTGCCGCTCGTTCACGGACCATTGCGTGCGGGGCATGGAACTCGATCGCCAGCGCATCGAGCAGTACGTGAAGAATTCGCTGATGCTCGTCACCGCGCTGAACCCCAAAATCGGCTACGACAAAGCAGCGGAAATCGCCAAGAAAGCCCACCACGAAAAAATCAGCCTGCGCGATGCGTGCCTCAAGCTCGGCCACCTGACCGAGAAAGAATTCGACGAACTCATTCGTCCAGAAAAAATGACGCGCCCGTAAGCCGAGTCGCCGCAGGACACGGGTACGCGTTTCATTTCGGCACACTTTTCGCCGCCCGAGTTCCATTCCCACACGTTTTCCACAGATGATTCTCAGTCTTCGAAACTTTGAAGTCTCCCATGAGAATTCGTTTTGACTCGTACGTGACGGTTCATTAGAGTCGGCATCCCTCTCGTAGTTCCCCCTCTTCCATTGGAGTCACCATGCGCATTCTTGTCGCCGAAAGCGATGCCGCACTCGGTAGTTTTCTGGAGAGGGAATTCCGCGCCGAGAATTACGCCGTAGATCTGGCGCAGAACGCCAACGAAGCCAAGTCCCTGGTCCGCGACCGGCACTACGACGCCGCGGTCCTGGACCTTCATTTGCCGGAGCAGGACGGATTCGAAGTGCTGAGGTGCGTTCGCGCCGCGCAAGAGCAACTGCCCATCCTGATTCTCGCCAGCCGTGCGCGCGCGGAAGAGCGCGTGCAGGTGCTCGATCTCGGCGCGGACGATCTGATCTTCAAGCCCTTCGCGTTCGCGGAATTGTCGGCGCGGGTGCGGGCGCTTTTGCGGCGCGGCGGCCACTACGCGGAAACGGTGCTGCGCGTCGAGGACCTCGAGCTGGGCCGCATCGAGCATTCCGTGAAGCGCGGCGGAAAGAAGATCAAGTTGACGCCGAAGGAATTCGCGCTGCTGGAATACCTGATGCGCAACACCGGCCAGCGCGTCACGCGGACGGAGATCATCCAGCACGTGTGGAATCTTTCGTTCGACACGATGACCAACGTGGTGGACGTATACATCAACTACCTGCGCAAGAAGGTGGACGCGCCGTGCGAGCACAAGTTGATTCACACAGTGCGGGGCGTCGGGTACCGCCTGGAAGCGCGCAGCCCGCGCACCGGTACGGCGGCATAAGTCGGCGGACGGGAAACGAAGGGGGCCAAACATGTCAGCGGCAGTCGTAGCGACGGTGAACCAGCTCGACACGGCGGCGCGCGAGAAACTGCTTCTCGAGCATCTTCCGCAAGTGCAATTCGTGGGCCGGCGGATTCACGGGCGGCTGCCGCAGCAAGTGCTGCTGGAGGATCTGGTCCACGCCGGGATACTGGGGCTGATGGACGCGGTGCGGAAATACGATCCGAGCAAGAACGTGAAACTGAAGCACTACGCCGAATTCCGGATTCGCGGAGCGATCCTCGACAGCCTGCGATTGGTTGACTGGAGCCCGCGGGTGCTGCGACGGCAGGCTAGGCGCATGGAGCAGGCGATCCATCAGTGCAAGGCGCGGCTGGGACGCGATCCGAGCGAGACGGAAATCGCGGAGGAGTTGCAAGTGAGCCTCGCAAGCCTGCAGCGGCTGCAGGGCGATCTGCGCGGCCTCGATGTGGGAAGTTTGGAGGCGGACGCGCATGAAGGCGGGGAGCGGGAGTCGGTTCAATCGCGCCCCGGTGCGGAAGAAGAGGACCCGTATCATCAGGCGCTGCGGGCGGAGATCAATGGCTTGGTCGAGAAGGCGATCGACGAACTGCCCGGGCGGGAACGCGAGGTTCTCGCTCTCTATCATTTTCAAGAACTCACGATGAAGCAGGTGGGCGCGCTGTTAAGCATCGGGGAATCGCGCGTCTCGCAGATTCACACGTCGGCGCTGCTGCGGTTGCGCGAGCATCTGGCAAGCCTGCATTTGGACGCCCCGCCGCTGATGCGCGCTTCAGGTTCTGCCGCGGCGATCGCGCGGCAGAAGGCTTCCGCGACGATGGCTGCGTGCAAGCGCGCCTGAACTGTCGGGCAATTCATCGGATTTCATTCGAAGTGCAACTTGCAGCCGAGCACTGGTATCAACGTAATCCTATCGAGAGATTACCTCCGTCGGTCGCGGCGTGCTTCTTTGACGACAGGAGCGAAATCGCGTCGGGCGCGGAATCCGATCCGGAGATACCATCGGGTTGCTCCGGCGCGCCGACGCCCAGCCGGCACTCCGGAGGGATGCTTGCAGCATGCCGGGTCAACCCGGATCAGGAGGATCGTGCAATGAAGAATCGGCTCATCCACGCGTTCGCGATCGCAGCACTCGTTCTCGCGCTAGCCTTTCCGGTGGCAGTACCGGCGGCTCCGCCGGCTCCGGCACCTCAACCCACTCCGGCCGCTGCTGCCGAGCGGCACCATCACATTCGCGAAGCCATTGAGTCGCTGCGTTCGGCGCGGGCTGAACTGATGGCGGCCTCGCACGATTATGGCGGGCATCGCGAACAAGCGGTTCGGGCGATTGACGAATCCATCCACCAGCTTGAGATCTGCTTGCAATACGACAAGCACTAGGCAAATCACCTCGGCCCGGCTGGCGGCGTCGATCCCTCGCAGGCGGCGCCGCGGGCCGGGCGAAATCCTGCGATTGCGCCACGCGAGGCGCCTCCGTTCGGTAGAACCCACGATTGTGCACGAGCGCTGCGGAAGGGCGGATAGTGACGGACTTCTACCGGACTGCGGCGGACGACGCGGGGCGCGATGCGCCCACCTGGCGGAGGACTTGTGCGGCGAGCTTTTCACTGGTCGCACACGTGGATTCGATGATGCGGCACTGCGCGATGGTGAGCTTGCAGCCGCAGGTGCAGTTTTCGGAGTTCATGCGTTTCAGCGCCAGGCGTTTCTGTTCGGGCTTGAGGCCCTTGAAACTCACGCCGGGAAGTTCGGTGGCGTTCGCGGCGTTCTTGAGGAAGATTTGGCCATCGTCCACGAAGGTCTCAATGGGGGCATCCACGTGTTGGCCGAGCAGAGCGCGAATTTCGCGGTCGTACACTTGAGCAGGGAACAGCCCCACGTGCTTCACAACCACGCGCCCATCGGTATTCACAAGGAATGAAGTGGGAAGCGCCGGGACGCCCCCATATTCGGCGGAAACTCCGCTGCTGCCCATCACGATTGGATAATTGATCTTTTCCTCGCGCGCGAAGTCACGCACCTCTTCGGCGGTCGCGTCGTCGTCCTCCGAAATCCCTATGATTTGCAGGCGGTCCTTGTAGCGATTCGCGAGGTCGATCATCTCGGGGATTTCCTCGCGGCAGGGCGGGCACCAGGTGGCCCAGAAATTAACGATCACCACTTTGCCGCGAAATTCGGCGGTGGAAAGAACGCGTCCCTCCACGTCGTTGACCAGGAAGGGCGGCATCGGTTCGGGATTACTGGCGAAGCGGATGACCTTGGGCGCGTCGTCGTCAGCGCTATCGGACCAATCATCCTGGGGCGCGCTCCGAGCAGCCTTCGCGCTGCGCGGGGAAGCTTCGCGGTTCGCTGCCGCAACTTTGAGTGCGCGCGTGGTGGCCAGTCCAACGGCGAGCAGCCCAAGCGCCGCGATGGCCACGAATCCGACAATGTAGAGCTTCTTCATGCGATCGGTGTTAGCCGGCCCTCAGACCATTATTATGCGGCAGAGAGGGACGCCGCACAACGTCACATGCTTTGACGGTTCGCGAGTGCTTAGGGCGAGCAAGGAAATAAGGAAGGAGGGGCGGAAATTCCAATGCGGGACGATGCGTCCCGATTTGATTTTGCGAAGTGGAGTAACCGGACTCGACATCGCTTAAGTGGTTGAATCTCTGCGATAGGAAAGAGCTGAATCGCGAGTCAAATGGGCAGCCAAAATGCATAAGTCAGGGCGTGGGTCGCGTTCCAACACGATCCGCATCATCAGGTGAATGGGGAGGAAGGGGCCCATTCGCAGGGTGGCACGGGTCGTTCCCACCTGCCTCTGAGAGGGAAGCAAGGATGGATGACCCCATGATCCGGTCTCGCCTAGGCCGGATCACCGGAACGCGACCTTTGGGGGCCCTGGATCCCAAGCTGGGGCCCCCTCTTCTTTTCTGCGGACCAAAATTCGCATAGCGGGTCAGTTTGCGATCCGCCCACACGAGGCGTCAATTCCTAGGCTCGATGACCAAAAAGTGTGAAGAATCCGGCGAGCAACAGCGCCCACGCCGCTCCGAGCGAGATACCGCTCAGGACGTCAGTCGCATAATGGACGCCAAGGTACACGCGTGAGGCGCCAACCATGATCAGCACCGCCGCCACGGCCAGGAAAATTGCGATTCTTGCGCCCGAGCGTTGCACATAACCGCCTGCGATGATCGCGATCGTCAAGTAAAGCGCAGAGGTCGAAACCGAATGTCCGCTCGGGTAGGAGAAGCCCGACACTACGATCAACTGTTGAGCCTCTGGTGGACGAATTCTTTCGATGAGGTTTTTCGTCACGATTGTCAATACGCCTGCTCCCACCGAAGCCGCTAGCAACTGGAGGGCGCCCATCCGGTCGCGCAACACAAGTAACACCAAGAGAGTGAACGCGGAGAACAGTACCACCAAGGTGATCGATCCCAGCGCTGTCACATCCACGGCCGCACTCGTAAGCCATGGGGTCCGCATCCTTGCCGCCGCGAGCAGGACCGCGCTGTCCACAGCACCGACATCTCCTTCGATCAATTCCCTTGTAATGCGGACGAAAATCCCGAGTGTAAGTGCGATGCTGCCCAGCCACAGCGAGAGACGCGCGGCACGGGCCGAGAACAGAGTACGACTCATGAATTCAACCTCAAGAACAACTCGCGACTCATCAAGCCACTTGCCCTCGGCATACCCGTAACCGAAGCTGCGAGGGTTCTACAGCTCTTGTCGTCATCGCGCCGCCGGCGGCTCCTGGTCAGTGGGAATTCCGACAAGGTGGCGATAGAGCGCAACGGCGCGATTCACCGATGAAGACTCATTCCCCGCGATCATCCGGTTCGCGTACCTTCCTGTGCGCACGATGCTGTAGTAACGCCAGACATTATCCGATTCGCGATCCAGAAAGTAGATCAACTGCATCTCACCCGGGTGAAAAATAGGTATGAAAAGGTAGTGCATCGTGGTGATGTTCTCGACGTCGAAGACGAGCCGATCCGGCGAAACCTCAGCAACGTGCATTCGGTAGACGGCTTTGCCAGAAAGGTTATCAACCTGTTCAAAGTAGAGTACCTTTCCTTCCTTCATCTCATCAGGCGTGAAGTCTGCGCGGCGATGACCAGACTGCATGTCGGTCAAAGCGTACGCGTCGACAATTAATGTTTGCCACCGCTTGTGAGTGGTTGACCAGTAACGCGTACCCACGGTTTCTGAAATCGCCCCGATGTGGCGAAGCAAGCCCTCAGCTCCCGAAGTATGGCGAAATCGCGCGACGGTCGTGACCAAGCTCGTAAAGCCCGTCGCAGCCCAACCGGTACACACGGGCGGTCTCCAGTCGCGGCCGAGATCAGACTCGCTCCATGACTTTACAATCGCCGGCTCATCCAGACCGGGATAGGACGGAATGGTTTCCATTCCGCATGGCGGCTGCAGTGCTAACTGAGGGTCGACACCGATGATGGGCGCTGCCTGCAGCATGGCGGGAGAAGGCGCGAAGCGATCTCCCTTTTGGGCCAAGCAGACGGCGGGAATGACGATGAGGAGCGCCGAAAGAGTCACCGCATCGCGCAACACGCCCAGGCAATTCTTAGTTCTCATAATGAGCATTTCCAAAGCGATTTCGTTATGGATGCGCGATGAGATGGAGCGCCGCTGGTCCGTCAACCGTTAGCGCTTACCCGTCAGGTAGAAGCTAAGATCGAATCGGGCGTGATCCCAATCCGCCCGATGGTCTCGGCACCATCGGCGGGACTTGTCCATCTGAGTGATGTCGCGACCAACTTGGCGGCTGTTGTCGCCGTAATGGATGACATCGCTGTCGATTCGGGTTCGGTCCGACTCAAGACGGCGCTCGCATGCTTCTCGATGATCTCCGTCAGCGAGAGAAGACGTGCCGCATCCCAACAATAACCCTCCGACCATCGCTATGCTCAGTATCAGTCGAATCCAGACATTCTCGTTCGTCATGATAACCTCCGCCAGTCACCTTAGTTCTCGTGGATTCGGACCAATAGCCGGCAGCTGCCGGGAGCGATCTCAAGACCATTCTTTGTCCGAGTGGGCCGGGCTCGCCGTACCTCTCACAAAGCATGAATCACAAACCCTTGTGCCGTTCTTCAAGGTGAAGTCAACTCTGCGGCACTCGTCAATATCGGCCCCGCACCTTCCGCATTGATCTTGGATTGGCTCCGCCATTCTGTCCTCCATGCCGCTACAGAGTCACAGTTGCGCCTCGGGGCGTCTGTCCCATAGTGGACAATGTGTTTTCCGCTGGTCTATGCGCGCCCCGTCGTCATTCGCTGCGGTCCACCCAACCGCCGCCCCCCTCCAGGAATTATTGGGATTTCGTGCTGAATGGCACATACATCAAGGGATGGGTGGCGCAAGCTGGTTCGTCGGGATTTTGAATCCGAGGGTTTGGATTCGAGGGAGACTACAATGTTTGGATACGGACTGATCGGAACCATAATAGTTGTCTTGGTAATTGTTTGGATCGTGAGAAGCGTATAAGAGCTGAATCCCTTTGGCGATGGTGATTTCGACCGCTCCACACTTTCGGTTAGCCCCGCGTCAATTGAGAACTTGAACCGCTTCGAAGAACGTTGCCACTTTGATTTTGGAAGATTGTGGAAGGAGACTCAAATGAAGGCGAATGGTTTGAAGCACTCTTATCTAGAGGAATTGAACGATCTCTATAGCGCTGAGAATCAACTGATGAAAGATCTTCCGGAGATGGCCAAAGCGGCCACTTCCGAAGATTCGCGAGCGGGCTTTAGAGGGCAGTTAGAACAGACGAAAGAACACATGGTGCGCCTGGAAAATATTTTCAATGCTCTTGGGGAAGATCCGAACGGTAAAACCGACGTCGGTCATCAATCCAGGTAATAATACCTCCATTGGCAGCCTGAGTGGTGTCCACCACCCGACCAGCCGCAGCGCCGACGCTACATTTCGCTCATCTGTAGTGCCCGCTGAACACGGTTGGGTTGTTCGAACTGACCCACTACCGAAATTCGCCAAGATTCCACCGCGAATCGCCGCCGTGCGATAATCCACACGGCTCATGCGCAACATCAAGCTCACCATTGCCTACGACGGCGCCGAATTCCATGGCTGGCAGTTGCAGCCGGGCGTCCGCACGATTCAGGGCTCGCTGATTGACGCGGCGTGCAAAATCACGCAGGAGAAGATCATGCTGCACGGCGCGAGCCGCACCGATGCGGGCGTGCATGCGATGGGGCAGGTGGCGCATTTCAAGACGCAATCCGCGCTGTCGGCCACGGAATTTCAGCGCGCGCTCAATGCGCTGTTGCCTCCGGCGATTCGCGTGGTCGCCGCGGAAGAAATGGGACCTGAATTTCACGCGCGCTGGCTGGCGCAGGGGAAGACGTACCGCTACAGGATTTATCGTGGGCGCGTGCTGCCGCCGTTTGATTATCGGCGCGCGCTGCACTATCCGTGGCCGCTCGACGAGGCTGCGATGGCAGAGGCCGCGCGGATGTTCGAGGGCGAGCACGACTTCAGCTCGTTCGCCGCGTCGTCCGGCTCCGAAGAGGACGACCGCGACCGCAATATGATCCGCGTGATTCATTCGTCGGAAATCGTGCGCGAGCCGGAACGCGACGAGATCGCCTACGTGGTTCGCGGGCAATCGTTTCTGCGCTACATGGTCCGCAAGATTGTGGGGACGCTGATCGAAGTCGGGAAGGGAAGGCTCGCCCCGGCGGATATTCCGAAATTGTTCGAGCTGCGCGACCGGTCGCGCTCCGGGCCGACCGTGCCGCCGGAAGGCCTCTACCTCGTATCGCTCGAATTTCCCGATCCCACGGATTCGCTCGCGTCATCTTCCTCGCGCCGCCGCTCCGCGCAGTCCTAGCGCCGAGAAATCATGTAAAATCCGCAATGAAGGTAGTTGTTTGCGCGTGAACCACGAACTCATCCACGACTGGAACACCTATGCCGAGCCGGACATCCCCGCGGGGCGTCGCGTGCTGCTCGACGACGAAACGCTGCGCGACGGCTTGCAGAATCCCTCCGTCCGCAACCCTTCGATTGACGAAAAGATCGAGATCGTTCACCTGATGGACGCGCTGGGAATCGATACGGTGAATATCGGCCTGCCCGGCGCCGGACCGCGCGCCTTTGCCGATGCGGAGGCTTTGGCGCGAGAGATCGGCAGTTCGCGGATGAAGATTCGCCCGCACGTTGCCGGTCGCACGCAGAAGCAGGACATCCAGGCGATCGTCGAAATCTGCGAGCGAGTGGGCCAGCCGATGGAGGCCGCGATGTTTCTCGGCTCGAGCCCGATCCGGCGGTTGGTCGAGGACTGGACCGTCGAATTCTTGCAGCGCACCACGGACGAGGCGGTGAAGCAGGCGGTGTCGGCCGGGCTGCCGGTGATGTACGTGACCGAGGACACGGTGCGCACCGATCCGGCCACGATTGTCGCGCTGTATTCGACGGCGATTCGCGCGGGAGCGCGCGCGATCGTTTTGTGCGACACGGTCGGCCACGCCACTCCTCGCGGCGCATACAACCTGGTGAAATTCGTGATTGAAAATGTGGTGAAGCCTTCCGGTGAACAAATCCGCGTGGATTGGCACGGGCACAACGACCGCGGCCTGGCGGTGGCAAATTCGATGGCGGCCATTGCCGCGGGAGCGGATCAGGTGCACGCGACGGCGCTGTCGCTCGGGGAACGCGTCGGCAACACGCCGATGGAAATGATGCTTGTAAATCTGCGGTTGCTCGGGCTGACCAATTTTCAAGGGCGCGACCTTTCGCAGTTGACGAAATATTCAGAGACGGTGGCGCGCGCGACGAACACGGTAATCCCGCCGAACTATCCGGTCGTGGGACGCGATGCTTTTCGAACGCAGACGGGCGTGCACGCGGCGGCCATCGCGAAGGCGTACAAAAAAGGCGACCTCAAGCTTGCGGATGCGATTTACAGCGGTGTGCCAGCGCATCTCTTCGGGCTCGAACAGATCATCGAGATCGGGCCGATGAGCGGCCGATCGAACGTGGTGTACTGGCTTGGGAAGCGCGGAATTTCGGCGAGCGATGAAATCGTCGACCGAATTCTGGCGGCGGCGAAGCAGTCCGCGTGCGTCCTCACGGAAGCGGAAATTGTCGCGCTCGTGGGTTCTTCGGCGCGGCACTGAGCGGCTCACGGCTTGCCAGCAAACGCGTCCTGAGTGTAAATAGTCCGGTGGCCACAACGCAGCCTCAACCCGACATCCTTATCCGGCCGCTCGTCGACCGCGATCTTGACGAGGCGCGCCGCATCATCCGCGTCGCGTTCGCGACGTTTCTCGGATTGCCGACGGACGATCCGCGCATGGGCCGCGACAGCGACGTGGCCGGAACGCGCTGGAAGACCGACCCTGCCTCCGTGGTCGCCGCGGAGCACGCCGAACGGCTTATCGGCTCCAATTTTGCAACCAACTGGGGCAGCTTCGGCTTCTTCGGCCCGCTGACGGTTGAGCCGGAATATTGGAATCGGGGCGTGGCGCAGCAGCTTCTCGCTCCGACGATGGAAATCTTCCAGCGCTGGGGCAGTAGCCACCTCGGTCTTTTTACGTTCGCACACAGCCCGAAGCACATGGCGCTGTACCAGAAGTTCGGATTCTGGCCGCGCGATCTGGTGGCCGTGATGGCGAAGCAAGTTGGTAACAATCCGGGCGCGGCAGTCCCAGACACGACGCGATTTTCCGAAGCGGCGCCCGACGATCGGCCACAGATTTTGGCGGCGTGTACGGAAGTCACCGATGCGAATTTCGAGGGACTCGAGGTAGGAATCGAAATTCGCGCGATTGCCGGGCAGAATCTGGGCGACACAATTCTGGTGTGGGATGGCGCGAAGCTCGCGGCGTTTGCCGTGTGCCACACGGGCCCGGGCAGCGAGGCGGGGAGCGGAGTTTGCTACGTGAAATTTGCCGCAGTGCGCCCCGGGCGCCGCGCCGACGAGACATTCGAGCGGCTGCTCGACGCGGTCGAAGCATACGCGCGCGCGGTGAAAGCGCCGAAGGTTACGGCCGGTGTGAATCTCGCACGGCGCGAAGCATTCCAGGCGCTGATCGCGCGCGGATTTCGCACCGAAATGCAGGGAGTGGCGATGGAGACCGGCGACCCGACTTCCGGTTACAATCGCGCCGGTGTATATATCCTCGACGACTGGCGATAGGATCCGCTCCACGAATCGCGTGAAACACGCTCTCATCTGCTGTATCTTTCTATGGATGGCCACGCTCTCCGCTCGCGCAACCGACGATTCGCTCGCGAAACTTGCCGGTGATCCGGCGTGCGCCCGCGGCCTGCAATGGATTGACAAGAGCGCTACATGGGTCACCGATCAGCAGATTCGCTTGACGGAGATTCCCGCGCCTGAATTTGACGAAGCGCGGCGCGGGGAGGCGCTGAAGGAGCTGTTCGCGGCGAACGGATTTCAAGTCCGTACGGACAAGACCGGCAACGTGATCGCGGAGCGGCCCGGCTCCAACACCAAGAGCGTGATCCTGCTCGCCGCGCATCTCGATACCGTGTTTCCCGCGGGCACGGAAATTAGCGTGAAGCGCGACGCCGGCCGGTTGCTCGCGCCCGGAATTTCGGACAACGGCGTCGGCCTCGCGTCCCTGGCGGGCCTCGCGCGGGCGTTGGCGGAGTCGCGCGTGCGCACGACGAAGACGATTGTTCTGGTCGGCGACGTCGGCGAAGAGGGCGAAGGAAATTTGCGCGGCATGCGCACGCTGATGGATAGTTACGGCTCGCGTCTCTCGGCTGTCATCGCCGTTGACGGGCCTTCCACCGATCACGTCACTACGCAGGGCATCGCCTCGCGGCGCTTCGAAGCCACCGTCACCGGGCCGGGAGGCCACAGCTGGTCGGATTTCGGCGCTCCGAATCCGATTACGGCCATGGCGCGAGGAATCGTGCTGTTTTCCTCGGTCCCGATGCCCGCCGATCCGCGAAGTTCGTACAATTTCGGCACGATCGAGGGCGGCACGTCGGTCAATTCGATTCCATCGCGCTCCGCCGTGAAAATCGATCTGCGCTCGGAAGACGACGCCGAGCTCGCCAAGCTGGAAGCGGCCTTGCGCGAAGCGCTCCAGGCGGGCGTTAAAGAAGAAACGTCGGCGACGCAATCGCCCGCGGACGCGCTGCAGTTGAATTTCCGCTCGCTCGGCACGCGCCCCGCCGGAAAATTGCCGGATGACTCGCCGCTGATCACGACGATTCGCAACGTGGACCGCTATCTCGGGAATCGGTCGCGCCTCGAACGCAGCTCGACCGATGCGAACATTCCACTCTCGATGGGAATTCCGGCCGTGGCGCTGGGCGGCGGTGGCCGCGGCGGCGGCTCGCACACGTTGGACGAGTGGTACGACCCCGCGGGGCGGGAACTAGGCCTGAAGCGCCTGTTTCTGACGGTTGTTTCACTGGCAGGCGTCGATCGCTGACGGGTGGTACGTGCAATGCTTCGACGAATTCTTCCGTTTCTCGTCATCGCATCAATCGCGGCGACCTTTGCTCCTCCTGCGCGATCCCAGGGCGAAACCCAAGCCGTTCTCGACGCCATCGACCGCGCGGACGCTCTGGACGCGCAGGGCAAATTCAAAGAAGCCCTCGATGCCTACCGCGAAGCGGACCGCATTTCGAATCATGCCTGCCCCGATTGCTATCTCGGCATGGTGAACATGGAATGCCAGCTCGGCGATTTTGCAGGCGCGCTCGATGACGCGAAGCGCGCCGAACTTTCCGCCGGATCGGACCGCATGGTGGCGGCGCAGGCCTGCGAGGTCCGCGCGAAATTGCTCGTGGCCACATCGAGCGCGCCCGACGACGCGAAGGTCAAGGAAGCCGAATCGCAATTTCGCCAGGCGATTTCTCTCGATCCCAAGAAAGCCATCGCGCGTTTCGAGCTGGGCATGTTGCTGCTGCAGCTCGGACGCGATCCCGAAGGCGTCGCGGAGCTCAAGGCCTACGTGTCGGGCCCGCTGGCCAGCCCGCGATATGTGGACCGCGCCGAGCGCATCATCGCCGATCCCAGCCGCGCGCGGGCGCTGCCGTCCGAGGAGTTTTCCTTGGCCACGCTCGACGGCGCCAAGATTTCCAAAACCAGCCTGCGCGGTAAAGTCGTTCTGCTCGATTTTTGGGCAAGCTGGTGCGGTCCCTGCCGCGAGTCCCTGCCGGCGATCATCGACTTGCATCAGAAATTTGCAGGCCATCCCTTTGAACTCGTCGGCATCAGCTCCGATTTCGACGAGGAAGCGTGGAAGAGCTTCATCTCCTCGAATCATATGAATTGGCCGGAGTACATCGATCTCGATGGACAGATTGGACACCTGTTCGACGTTCCCGGGTACCCGACCTACGTCGTGCTCGACCGCGACGGCGCGATTGCGTTCCGCCAGACCGGCTTCGGCTCCGATTCCGAGCAGGCCATCGAGAGCGCTATCAATCGCGCGCTCGCAAAACCAGTCTCGGCGCAGCCACCACCGGCCACCGCGGCCTCGCTCGCGCCAGTGCCTTCGGCCGCAGCGCTCACTCCGCCGCTGCCACCGTCCGCTCCGCCCGCGCACATTCTCGTCAAGTTCACGTATCCGCCCGACGACGTGCAAGACGGCGATGTCCGCGCCAACGTCTACAGGAATGATTTTCTGGGTCTGACGTGCAAGTTTCCAGCGACCTGGACTTCAGCCGAGCCGGAGACCCTGGACCATCTGAACAAAGAGGAATCGCGGCGGATTCAGCGCGCCGAGCAAGACCATCCGGGCCCAGACGTCGGTGCCGACAATTCCGTCAGCCTGGCGTTCCCGCAGATCGTATTTCAAGCCAGCCCTGATTCGAAGCAGGGCGCGCCCTTCGTGGCAATTACCGTCGAGCAGACGAGCTCGCCGGCGCTCGAAGCCGCGCGCAAGCACGCCGAGGAACTACAGCAGCAAGGCGCGGCCATCCTCGATCCGCCGCGAGTGGTTACGATCGGCAAGCGGCAATTCATTCGCACCGACTCCGAATCCGCGCGAACGGATCCGCCCGTCTGGATCGCTTCGATTGAAACCATCGTGGCGCAGAAGTACCGCGTGACGCTCGAAATTCAGGCGCGCTCAAAACAGGAGCTCGATCAGCTCTCCGCCATCGCGCAGTCGCTTTCGGTCTCGAAACCTTAGGCATGGGGCGAATTGCGAGGGGGCTATAGCTATCAGGCGACGCACTGGACCGACAAGCGAGTTAATCAGGCGCTGACCACTGGTCGCGATCCCTCGACACGGCTATATTGTGGTCGATTTCCGCGCTTGGTGCGGATTCGGACTGACTTGGATGATCTTCCCTCAATTGGGCCGGTTTACCGATGTTGTGCTTCTACTGCTGCGCCTCATGGTTGGCATCGTTTTCGTCACAAGTGGCTATAAGCATCTCAAAGACCCGGAAACAAGAAGCAAGGATATTGAAATGAGCAAGGGCTTTACGATTTTTCTGGGCGCAGCTGAGTTGGCGGGCGGACTCGGAGTGATTTCGGGCGTATTCGCGCAACTCGCCGCCATCGGTTTGATTCTGCTGATGCTCGGCGCGATCCAGAAGAAAATATTTGCTTGGCGCACGGGCTTCTGGGGTAAATCAGGGACGAATGGTTGGAGCTACGACACGATGCTTGTCGTCATGAATCTGGTCATCATCACCACGGGCGGTGGAAACCTCGCCCTCACTCGCCTGTTCAGGTAAGACCGGCTCATGCGCCGCGTGCGCTCGCTTCTCTGGTGAACGTTTCGACTCCGACCATTCAACGAACTGCAGATAAGTCAGATTACTGCCGGGCTAGTCCCACTGGTCCGGCCAGGCGTTAATAGGGGAGTAATATACGCGGTATAAGAGCAGTGAAAGGCGTTGCTGGTCTGGAGGTCGAGCAAGCAATCACCGCGCAGCCCTGAGAAAAGCGGACACATTGAAAGGAGGCACGATATGAGACGGATCGCTTTCTGGCTGGTTGCATTCGCATCGGTGGCAGGCGTTCTCGCCTCCACGACCCCCACTTCTGGACATGCCGATGAAGAGACCGCTCCAATCTTCGTAACCAACATTCCCCCCGGATACCGCGACTGGAGGTTAATCTCCTTGGCCCACGAAGAAGGCAACCTCCACAGTTTCGCTGCGATTTTGGGCAACGATGTAGCGATCAAGGCCTACCGCGACGGTAAGCTTCCGTTTCCGGACGGCACAATCATTGCCGCTCTACACTACGGTCACGTCCCGTCGGAAGAGAACGACAAGGTCTTTGGCGCTCCCCAATCTTTCGTTCCGGGGCCCCCTACGAACGTTCAGTTTATGGTCAAGGACTCCAAAAAGTATGCCTCGACCGGAGGCTGGGGGGTCGGTCACTTCAATAAAGACGGGACTCCTGGCACCGACGCGCAGCTCAAGACCTGCTTCCCCTGCCACGCGAAAGCTTCTCGCGATTTTGTTTTCACCCGTTACGCACCTTAGTAGCACGCACGATGCCCGGAGGTAAGAAAATCACACAACTCAGGAGGCAGCTATGAGCACGAACGCAGTCCGTAGTATCGCCACGAGCGTCGCGCCAGTCGACATGAAGTTCGAGATCGTCGTCATCCCCGTCTCGGATGTCTCCCGCGCAAAGGAGTTCTACGCGAAGCTCGGGTGGCGGCTCGACGCCGACTACGACAACGGCAAAGACTTCCGCGTGATCCAGTTCACGCCGCCGGGCTCAGGGTGCTCGGTCATCTTCGGCAAGAACGTCACCCCGGCGGCACCCGGCTCCGCCCAGGGCCTGTACCTGATCGTCTCCGACATCGAGGCCGCCCGCAAAGAGCTGCTCGATCGCGGCGTCGAGGTCAGCGAAGTGTTCCACAACGACGGCGTGTACGCGGGCGCGGACGAGCCCTACCTGTTTGGACGGGTCCGGGTCAGCGGCCCGGATCCCGCGCATGGCAGCTACCGATCGTTCGCTTCGTTCCGTGATCCGGACGGCAACGGCTGGCTGTTCCAGGAACTCACGACGCGGCTGCCTGGGCGCATCGACCCCGGGACGACGACCTTCGCATCGGCGAACGATCTGGCGAGCGCGCTTCGGCGTGCGGAGGCCGCCCACGGACAGCACGAAAAGCGCACCGGGCAGCGCGACGAAAACTGGCCCGACTGGTACGCCAAGTACATGGCGGCGGAGCAGGCCGGGACTGAGCTGCCGACGTGAGCGACTCCGACGTGAGCAGCGGGCCGGCACTCACCGGGCAGACCGTCGTGGTGATCGGCGGCAGCTCGGGGATCGGGCTTGAGACGGCCAGGCGAGCACGGTCCCAGGGCGCCGATGTCGTTCTCACCGGCCGCGACCCGGAAAGGCTTGAGCGCGCCGCGCGCGAGCTCGGCGCGCTGAGCAGTGCGGCGTTCGACGCCACCGACTTCGAGCGCGTCGAGCGATTCTTCGACGAGCTTCCGACGCCGATTGACCATATCCTGGTCACCGCCGGCAGCCCCTACTACGCGCGGCTGGCCGACATCGATTTCGTACGGGCGCGCCGGAACGCCGACGAGCACCTCTGGCTGCCGCTCCACGTCGCTCGCCGCGCCGTCGGCAAGGTTCGCCCGGGCGGAACGCTCCTGTTCATCGGCGGGACGGGCGGTCGCCGGCCGGCCTCGGGCGCGCTCATTGCGGCGTTCACCGCCGCGATGCCGGCGCTCACCAAGGCGCTCGCGCTTGAGATCGCACCTGTCCGCGTCAACCTTATCGCGCCCGGCTTCGTCGACACGCCGCTGTCGGCGTCGCTGCTCGGTGGTCAGCTGGACGCGCGTCGCGAGCAGCTCCGCAAGACGCTGCCAATCGGTCGCGTGGTCGGCCCGGCCGACATAGCCATGCTCGCCGTCCACCTGATGACGAACACAGCGATCACCGGAGCAACGTA
>Ga0209415_10009661_pt1 | contig 16536 bp, 16 predicted proteins | sample PeaSoiSIISIP2007_FD_187696 | JGI IMG/M metagenome (GOLD analysis project Ga0209415, IMG submission 187696) | Peat soil microbial communities from Weissenstadt, Germany - SII-SIP-2007 (SPAdes) (version 2) | ecosystem: Environmental > Terrestrial > Soil > Wetlands > Peat | place: Germany...
CGCTTCTCGGTGTTGCGTTCCTCGAGGATCGCTTGGCGATCGCTCGTGTCGAGGCGCATCGTCGAGGCGACGAAGTACGTGAGGAGATTGGAGTCGGTGATGTTGTTGACTTCCATCTCCATCTCGCGCGGCGCTTGCGGGAGATAGCTGAGCAGCTTCTGGAAGAGCGTTGCCAGGTTGCGGTGCATCGCAACGGCCTCTTCCGACTGACTGGTGACGTCGGGCAGCTCCGTGTAGGTCGCAGCCATGTAAGGCTCGGTCTGAACGAACTGACCGATCTTAAAGACGCTCGTCCCGGCGACGATGCAGCGCAACGAACCGTCGGGCACTTTGAGCATCTTTTGGATGATGCCGATCGTCCCGACCCTGCGGACGTCATCGGGTCCCGGATCTTCGGTTTCTTTGTCCTTGAGGACGACGAGCCCGATCTGCTTCCCCTCGCGCAGCGCCTCCTCGACCAACGCGATACCCGGCTTCTTGACGACGGCCAGCGGTATGACGGTGTTCGGGAAGAGCACCGCTTCTTGGAGCGGGAGGATGCCGATGATTTCCGGCGCTGATTTTGATGCGGACATTAAACTGGGATCTTTCTGACAATCATCCGGACTTCGGTCCGGTTTTGCGTCGGGAAGTCCTCTGCTTTCGAGATCGGAACGCTAATGGAGAGAATCCCGTCCCGATACGTTGCACGCGCGTCGTCGTGGCTGATCGGGAAAGGCAGACGGATCTTCTTTTGAAATTCGCCGTATTCGATCTCTTTGCGAAGGATCGAGCCGGCACGCTGGTCGTTGCGTTCGACACGCCGACCGAAAATGTAGAGCGTGCGTTCGTCGACGCCGACGCGCAAACTATCGGCGTCGGCTCCGGCAAGCTCGACGTGCACGATGATGCGTGCTCGATCTTCGTCGACGTAAACGTCGGCGTTGGGCTCGAAGTGTCCGGTCCGTGCTCGCCGCGCTAGATCGGCGAACATCCGATCGAACTCGGCTGAAAACTCGTCGTGCATGCTGCCCTCGGCTGGAATGCTGCTCTTTCTATCTTGAACTATGATGCTTCGAGCCCGGGGCCGTAGCCCCAGCGCCGTTAGCAGTCTCTAAGACACAGTGCTAACGGCTCTGGGATGCGGCGTCTAGCCCTTGGTTATCTTACTAAGCAGTACGATTAGTTAGTCGACCTCGCGCGCGTTCAGATCGATGAGCGCGCCGTTGATGCCGCTCGAGCGGCGGCTTGCCAGAAACGCGAGGACGTCCGCCACCTCGCGCGGACGGGCCGCCGCTTCCCAATCCTCCGCGCTCCGATAGCCACGGGCCTTTTCCGTAGCGACCCCCCCGAGCACGACGGCGTTCGCGACGATCCCGTCGGTCTTGTGCTCGCGCGCGATCGCCTTCATCAGAACGTTCGCGCCCGCTTTCGCGGCTCCGAACAAGCCGAATCTGGGTTGCGGATCGAGCGAGCTGCCGGCCGTCACCGTCACGATGTGCCCGCGCGAGAGCGCGGCCTCTCGATACGATTGCTTCAGCATCGCGCGCAGCGCCGCCATCGAGAGATTGTACGCGGCGACCAAAAAGTTGTCGACGTTTGCGCGCAGGTCGTCGAGCGAGGACTCGATCAACGGGATGAACCGCGATTCGCCGGCGAGATTGATGCACGCGTCGGCTCGGCCGAAGTGCTCCACGCACGCGGCGACCGCGGCCGACGCAGCTTTCGGATCGGTCAGATCTGCGGCGATGGCAAGCGCACGCGAGCGGTCGCCGAGTACGATCTGCTCGTCGATCGCGCGCTGCACACGTTCTTTCGAGCGCCCGAGCACCGCGATGCTTGCGCCTTCGAGGATGAGGGTCGAAAGGGTCGCCGTCCCGACCGAGCCGGTCGCGCCGGCACATATGACGACGTCGTCTGTCAGCAACACGCTACGCGACTTTCACGATCAGATCCGCCGCGGCCACCGGCTTTTCGATCAGCTTGTATTTAACGGCGATGTCGAGAACGGGCTGCATGAGCCGTGGATCGAGGGAGGTCGCATAGGTCGTGCGGTTCATCGAGCGGATCCGTTCGATGTCGAGCTTGGCGTACTTGGCCAAAATGAGCGCGGTATCGGGGCGGTGCGCGTTCGCCCAACGGGCCGTCTCGTAGATCGCATGCGTGAAACGCCGTGAGAGGTCCGGATTGCGCGCGATCCAGTCGCGCGACGCGAACCACGAGCTGATGTAAAATGACGGAGCGACTGCGTCGTACGATTTTCCCAGGATCGTGACGTCATTTTTCGCTGCACTAAGGAAGGGTTCGCCGATCAGGGCAGCTCCCACGGTCCCGCGTTGCAGCGCGGGCAGCATCTCGACGTACGGGAGCTCGTACAATTTCACCCTCGTCAGGTCGACGCCGTTGAGGCGAAGCCACTCTTCCACCGCTGCTTCGGTGATCGACTTGAGCACGACGAGCGCGATCGTTTGACCGTCGAGGTCTTTGATCGCCTTGACGGGGCCGTTCTTCGCGACGCACATCGCCAGGATCGGCGCTTGCGATGAATAGAGCCCACTCCCGGCGAAAAACGCAAACGGAAGGCCATGATTCGCCGCGTTTGCAATTTGAATCATGTCGGCGAGGCCCGTGTCCAGCGAGCCGCCGGCGACAGCCTGCGCAATCGCCGCACCGTTCGCCAGCGGCGTGATCTGCGCGTTGACCCCCGCCCGGCTGAAAAAACCTGCGTCGAGCGCGATGAAAGGTTCGAGATAGAGGTCGGTCGCGCTCGCGCCGACGCGAACGGTCGCGCTTGTTTGCGCGGCGGCAGCACGTGGAAGGAACGCGGGGGCGCTCGTCAGCAATGCCATTGCCCGCGCGCGGGAGAGCGAAGCGCTCATGCCGGCAGTGAGACCACCAACTCGGCGGCGCTCATGCGCCGGTCGAGCACTTTGTACTTGGCCGCGATGTCGAGGACCGGCTGCATCAGCCTCTGATCGAGCGAGGTCGCGAAGGTCGCCCGGTTCATCGAACGGATCAGATCGACCTCGACGTGCGTTATCTGCGAGAGGATCGCGGCCGTGTCGTTCGGATGCGTGTTGGCCCAGCGCGCGATCTCGTACAATGACTTCGCGAATCGTACGCTGACCTCGGGATTCTTCTTGACCCAATCGCGCGTCGCGAACCAGGACGTGATGTAAAAGGTTTTGCCGACGCTGTCGTAGGTCGCTGCCAGCGGACGCGAATCGGCCTTCGCACGGGCGACGAACGGCTCGGCGAAGAGCGCTGCGGCGATCGTCCCGCGCTGGAGAGCGGGAAGCATCGTCGGAAACGGCATCTCAAAGATCTTGACCTTCGAGACGTCAGCTCCGTTGCGGCTGAGCCATTCCAGCACGGAGCACGAGCTGATCGAGTTGAGGGCGATCACCGCAACGGTTTCCCCCTCGAGATCGATCGCTTTACGAATCGAACTGTCCTTGTTCACGCACAGCACCAATGTCGGTTTGGCCGACGAATAGATCGCTGCGCCGGCGAAGAATCCGAGTGGAATCCCGCGACTCACCCCGCTCGCGACCTGAATCATGTCGGCCGCGCTCACATCGATCGCCCCTGCGACAAGGGCTTGAGTGCTTGCCGCTGAGTTGTTGAACTGAACCAGCTCGACGTTGAGGCCGGCGCGGCTGAAAATCCCTTGGGAGACGCCGTAGTACGGTTGTGCCGCGTTTTCGCTCGCGGTCCAAGCGACTCGGATGGGCGTCGACGACTGCGCGCGCCCCAGGCTCGGCAGGCCGGCGGCGCTGCCGGCTGCGAGCAGTCCGAGAGCCCGAGCGCGGGAGAACGAACTCTTCATAGCGGTTCCTACCTCGCGCCGGCGTGCAGCAGGTCCTTGGCACCTTCTTCGATCGAGACGTCGCGCGGCAAGTAGAAGTCGACGGCGCGGACCCCGTACGCGTTGGGATTCGAAGCTTCCGGCGGCTCGACGCCCTTCATCAGATCCTTGACTCGCACCAGCAGCTTCTTGCGCAGAGCGATGATCGCACGGTCCGAACTCACGAGGTGCTCGAGACTGCGATCGGCGATGCTTCCACCCTGATCTTCAGTCACCATGACGTCCTGGGCGGGGATCGATTTGACGCCCGTGAAGGTCTCCGTCCTCTGCACCTCTCGATCGATCAAATAGTCGTTCTCCATGTTTTCTTTCATGTAGAAGGTCCCGGCGATCATCTCGGCCGCGATGACGCCGTCCTCGATCGAGGCGCGCTCTTCGTCGTTCAACGGCCGGTCCGGATGGGCGAAGTAGCGGAAAAGGAGCGAGCGCTCGTCGTCGAGCGGAATGCGGATGTTTGCGAGCATGCGGGCACCGCGCGGCGCGGCGATCAACGCGATACTAGGCATCAAGTATTGCGTCACGCGCCACTGGTACCGCTCCGCGCCGGCGTCGCGTTGCGCCGAGAACATCAATCCGTAGTCCGTCTCGTCGACGAACCAGCGCGGGGTGGTGTCCTCGAACATGTCCGGCATCGACAGGCTCCCGGGGAGCGGCGTCTTGTCGAGCCGGCTGTGCAGGAACGACACGTGACTCGTGTCGATATCGCCTTCTTGCGCCTGCAGATAGTTGCTCTTGAGAATCATCTTGCAGACGTGCCGGTGACTCGGCGGCGTGTTGAGGATCTCGATATCCGGAAACTCGGGCAGCCGCTGGCGCGGTCCCATGTAGGCCCACACGATCCCGCCCCGCGCAAGCGTCGGATATGCCTGCGTCATCATGCGATCTTTCAGCGTTGCGCCTTCCGGGCAATTCGGCATATCGACGCACTGGCCGTCGACGTCGAATTTCCAGCCGTGGTAGATGCAGCGCAGGCCGTGTTTTTCGTTGCGTCCCCAAAACAGGTTGGCACGGCGGTGCGGGCAGTAGGCACTCAGTAAGCCGACCTTGCCCGCGCTGTCGCGAAACGCGACGAGCTTCTCGCCCAGAACGCTGACGCGCACCGGCGTCGAGTCGGGGCCGCCCAGTTCTTCTTCGAGCATCACCGGTGCCCAGAAGCGCCGGAACAGCGCACCCATCGGCGTCCCCGCACCCGTGCGAACGAGCAGCTCGTTGTCTTCACGACTGAGCATCTGAACCTCCGTTCCCCTCCTTGATGTTGAGCCCATACACGCGTGCGGCCTCTTCCCTCGAAACGTAACCGTTGCGCACGTCCCGGAGCACCGCTTCGCGATCGCGCATCTTTGGATCGCCGAAGCCGCTCCCACCGGCCGTCTCGACGCGCAAGATCGTCCCGGAGGGCAGTTCGGTCGTATACAGAGCGGGAAGCGCGCGCTCGCGCTCGGTCCCCGGATCGACGATGCAGCGGCCCTTGAGCCCGGCTTCGCCGCCGCGCACGCCCCACGAACCGCTGCGAAAACCACCGACGCGCAGCGTGAAAATCGCGTCTTCGAGCAACTCGTATTCGCGCACGCAGCCGAGACCGCCGCGAAACGTCCCGGGTCCGGCGGAATCGACGATGGCCTCGCAACAGCGCAGCCGCATCGGAAATTCAGTCTCGAGGATCTCGATCGAGGCGCTGGGCGTGGTATGCGCGACCGGGTGAGCTTGAAACGCGCCGTCGCTCGTGCTGCTCGCGCCGAGCGATGGGCCGATCAGCTCGTATTGCACCGCGCGCCGGCCGCCCTGATTCGCGCGATAACCGAGCGTCATCGCGCCGACGCCGAAGCCGTCTGGAGCCGACGCGCGTCGCGAACCGAGCGCGAGCAGCGCGGTCTGCGTCGCGGTGAGCAACAAATGGAGGCTCGGCATGTAGTTGTTGCACGGCGCGGGGAAGCGCGCGTTCGTGATGCGTCCGGGTGGATTCACGAAGGTCACCGCTCTTTGCGTCCCGCCGTTGAGCGAAATCGACGGATCGAGATATCCCAAGAGCGCGATCAAGCTCGCCGTCTCGGAGCTCTGCGGGCGCAAATTGACCGGGCCGGCGACCTGCTCGTCGCTCCCCGAAAAGTCGACCGCAATCGAACGGCCCGCCTTCCTCACTTTCGCATGGAAACGCACGCGCCGCTCGAGGTCGACGCCGTCGCTGTCGAGGAATGCCTCGCCCTCGGCTTCGCCGTCGGGCCAGCCTTCGAGCGCATCGCCGATCCGGTCGTAGCTGATGTCTTGCAGACGCTCCATCGCCTCAACGATCGCTTCGTAGCCGTACTGGCGAACGAGCTCGTGCACGCGCACCTCGCCCATACGTACGGCGCCGATCTGCGCGCGGATGTCGCCGGCGACCAGTTCGGGCGTACGGCTGTTGCGCGTCACCACCGCGACCGCATCCTCGACCGGACCATCTGCCGTCCAGTACTTGAGTCCCGGGAACAGCACTCCGTCATGAAAGATCTCGCGCGAGCTCGCTGCCGACGAGCCCGGGACGATCCCGCCGACGTCGGACTTATGCGCGATCGTCGCGCAAAACCCGAGCGGCCTACCCTCCCAGAACACCGGCGTGACGACCGCTAAGTCGGGAACGTGATGCGTCCCGCCGATATACGGATCGTTTATGACGAACGCGTCGCGTTCGTTCATGCGCTCCCACGGATAGCGCGACAGAATGCCCTGCGCCGTGTAATAGTACGCGGCGATATGCACGGGAGAACCGGCGCCGACGACGACGCGGCCGTTGCGGTCGAGTACGGTCGCACTGCCGTCATTCGACTCGCGCAGAATCGTCGAGTACCCGCTGTGAAACAGCAGCACTTCCATCGTCGAGACGATCTCGGCGATTCGCTGGCCGACGATCTCGAGCGTGATCCCATCGAGGGAGACCGCCCCGGCCGCAAGCTTGGGGCCCTCGACGATGCTCATACGTGAACCAATTCGATGACGAGATTCCCGAATCCATCGACCGTTAGGCGCGCGTCAGGCTCGACGACGGTCGTGCAGTCTTCCTGTTCGATGATGGCACCACCGGCGATCGCGTTTCCCGCCCGCAGTGCGCGCCGATCGTACAGCGGCGCTTCTACGAAGCCACCGGCGGCTTCGAAGTATGCGAGCCGCGATCCGGTCCTCGCCTCGGGCGCGGGCATTTCGGAGCCGCGCTCGAGAGGGACGAACCCTAACTTCGGGATGACCATCTCGCTGACGATCCGGAAGTTGACGATCTCGACCGGCTCGCCGCGTGCGGCGATCCCGTAGACCGCCTCGTGGAGACTGTGGAAGCTCTCTTCGATCCGCGCGCGCCACGCGTCATCGATCTCGCCGGTGGCGGGCACGGTCAATTCGTAGCCTTGGCGCGGATAGCGCACGTCTAAATGGTAGCCGAGCGCGATCGCATCGCGATCGAAGCCCTCCGCACGACCGTCGGCGATTGCGCGCTGCTCGAGGTCGGCATACACGGCGCGCCAATCGGACGCCGGCATCTCGCGGACGCTGCCGAGCCGGCTGCGGACGTAGACGTGGCGGACGTCTGTTTGCAGCAAGCCCGACGCGCACGCGTTCCCGGGAAACGGCGGGACGAGGACACGCCGTATTCCCAGAAACTGCGCGACCGCGCACGCGTGAACCGGTCCCGCGCCGCCTAGGGCGACGAGCGTCACCGCGCGCGGATCGATGCCCGATTCGGTCAATGCGAGCCGGACGCCGATCGCCATGTTCGTCGTGATCACTTTCTCGAAACCGATCGCCGTGCGTTCCGCATCGAGTCCAAGGCCGCGTCCTAGCCGTTCGAGCGCAGCGACGCTCTCCTGGCGGTCACCCCGCAAGCGCCCGCCGAGCAGACGCTCCGGATCGAGGTAACCCATCAGCGCATCGGCGTCCGTCACGGTCGCTTCGGTCCCTCCGCGACCATAGCACGCGGGGCCGGGAGTCGAACCGGCACTGTGCGGTCCCGCTTTGAGCAGGCCGCCAGGCCCGATCCAGCCGATCGTCCCTCCCCCGGCGCCGAGCGTCAAGACTTTGAGCATCGGCGTTGCGACGTCGTGGCCGCCGATGTGCCCTTTGTTGGTTTCGGATGACGTATCGCGTCCCAAGAGCGCGATATCGGTGCTCGTCCCGCCCATGTCGAACGTGACGATGCGTTCGGCCGCAATCAATTCGCCGAGCTGCCGTCCGAAGATGACGCCGGCGGCCGGTCCGGACAGCAGGGTTTGATTGGGAAAACGCTTGCCGACGTCGATGCGCATCAGGCCGCCGTGCGACTGCATGACGTATTTCTGCGGCGTGACGACGCCCATCTCGCCGAGTTGACGGTCGAGCGCTTCGAGATAGGCTTCCATGATCGGCCCGACGTACGCGTCCAAGACCGTCGTAGCGATGCGCGGATACTCGCGAATCGTCGGGAGGATCTCGCTCGAAAGCGAGACGCGGATCGATGGATCGATTTCACGAATGATCTCACGCGTGCGCCGTTCGTGGGCATCGTCCATGAACGAGAAGAGGTAACACACCGCGACGCTGCGAGCGCCCTTGCCGATAAGGGCTCGTACGGCGCGGCGCACTTCATCCGCGTCGGGCTCGATTGCTCGCGTTCCGTCGAAATAGATGCGCTCGCTGATCTCTTCGATGCAGTACTGCGGGACGAGAGGACGCGTCTTCTCATAATAGGGATCGATCAGCACCGCACCCGTCGGCCGGACTCCGGCGCGCATCTCATAGACGGCGCGAAAGCCGCGCGTGACCAGCAAGCCGATTTGCACGCCTTTTTCCTCGAGCACGGCGTTGGTCGCAACGGTCGTGCCGTGCGCGAAGCGCGTTATCTCGCCGCTTTGCACCTTTTCGGCGGACATGAATCGCTGTATGGCTTCGATGACCGCGAGCGACGGATCGGCCGGCGTCGATGGAACTTTCGTGACGTACGTGCGTTGCGAATCATGCTCGATCGCGACAAGGTCGGTGAACGTTCCGCCGGTGTCGACACCGATCGCCCAGCGCTCGCTCAACGGTCCTGCCCATAATAACTGAACATGGTCCTTTTGAGCTTCGGCGAAGCGCCGGGGTACTACTACTGGTTCGTGATCGAGTCCATCGCGACGTTCACCGACATCTGGCCGGCGGTCGGACCTTTGAAAACGCCGCGGACGGGGCTGACGTCACGGTAGTCGCGGCCGACCGCGATCTTCGCGAAGCGGTCGTTGATCAGCGTGTCGTTCGTCGGATCGAAGCCCACCCAGCCGATCGGCGGCAGAAATGCCTCGCACCAAGCGTGCGAGGCCTCCGCGCCGAGCACGGAGCCCTCTTGGCCGCTGAAGATGTACCCGCTGACGTAGCGAGCGGGGATCTTCCGATAGCGGCACAGCGCGATCAGCACGTGCGCGAAATCCTGGCAGACCCCGGCGCAGCGCTTGACCGACTCGTCGACCGTCGTGTGCACGCTCGTTGCGCTGCGATCGTATGTGAATTTTTGGTTGATCGCATGTCCCGCGCGCAGATACCAGCCCCCGAGATCTCCGTTGGGATCGCCGAGATCTTCGGCAAAGCGCCGAAGCGCAGGGCCAAACTCGATGTACGGGCTTGGATGCAGGAAATCGTAGAGCGTCTCCACCAGCGGATCGCTGACTAAATTGGCGCGATCGAGATCGCGCGGTATCGAAGGCTCCGCGGGCAGCGTCGTCACGACGCTCGAGCGCGCGACGATCGAGAGGACGTCGTGATCCGGTAAGACCGCAAAGTGGTGCGTCATATTTCCGAAACGATCGTGGTAAGAAAAGACTCGCGTACGCGGGACGATCGTCAGGTCGAACTTCGTGAAGTACTGGTGCGTGTCGCTACGCGGCTGCAAATGGACTACGGTGTAGCTCTCATGCACCCTCTGCGGATAGCGGTACGTCGTCTCGTGTGCAATCGTGAACTCCATTTTAAAGGCGCTCCGGCCTAGCCTGCGCGCCCCCCACGCGAAGCGTGGGGCCCCCAGACCGTGGCTCGCTCACGATTATGCCAAGAGTGCGATTCCCCGAGGGCTCGCCAAACAACATGGTGCTCAAGCGACCGGGACCCGTGGGAAGTAGGACGCCTCGACGGCCGCGCCCAGAGCCAAAAGCCGTTCGGACAGGCGCAGCGCGAAATTTGCGCTGCCCTCGGCGACGATCTCCTCGATTTGCACGAATTCGAGCACGGGCAGCAAGCGTCCGAGGACACGCTCGGCTTCATTGCTGAACGTGCTCCTCACGGTTTCGGAGATCCGATGCAGAGCCGCATCGATCTCCTCGACGCAAAAGCGGACCGAGCGGGGGAACTGCGCGTTGAGCAAGACGAAGTCCAAGACTTCCGTCGGCTCCATCGACAGATGCCGCACCTTGGCGAAGGGCTCGCTCGCACAGCACATCTCGAGCAGGCGCTGGAGTTCGGCGGCGGACGGGTCGCTCGGATCGTGGCCCTGGACGATGCGTGAGGTGATCGTCGAGCGCTCGAGAAACCGCCCGATCTGCAGGAAATTCCACGCATCGTCGTGCGTGACCGTCGCGTCGATCACGCCGCCGATTGCTTGCGTCGTATTGCGAACGCTGCGCAGAAATGACGACGGCCCTTCGCGCGCGATCGAGCGCGGCGACTGCGCCTCAACGAACAGATAGAGCCCGTTGATCGCCTCCCAGACTTCGGTCGAGAGCTCGGCGCGGACTCCGAGCGCATTCTGTCGGGCGATCCGGATGCACGAGAGAATCGAAGTCCGAGTCTCGGTCGAGAAAGTACAGTATTCGAAAGCGGTCTGCGCGGTCTCTCGGGCGGAGACGGCTGAAAGATCGGCCGTCATTCCGATGATCGATAAGACGCTCTGCCAGACCTTTTGAGCACGCCCGCTCGAAGCCGAATAGCGGTCCATCGTGCGGTTCAGGTTCACGTCCAGCATGCGCGCAAGCGTTTCTGCGCGTTCGATGTTACGCGAGAGCCAATACATCGACTCGGCGACCCGGCTGAGCATCCCCTAGTTGTCCATGACCCAGGTGTCCTTCGTACCGCCGCCTTGCGAGGAGTTCACGACAAGCGACCCCTCTTGCAGCGCGACCCGGGTCAACGCCGCCGGCGGAACCTCAACCTCTTCACTGTAGAGGACGTATGGACGAAGATCGATGTGACGTGGGAGGATCTCGTCACCGACGATCGTCGGATGGCAAGAGAGCGGGATGACGGGTTGCGCGATGAACTCGCGCGGATTGCTTTCGATCGCTTCGGCAAACCGTGCCCGCTCGGCCGGAGTGGCATAGGGGCCCATGAGCATCCCGTATCCACCGGATTGATTCGTATTCTTGACGACGAGCTCGTCGAGGTGGGCCAGGACATGGCGGCGCTGCACCTCATCGTTGCACAGATACGTTGGGACGTTGGCGAGGATCGGCTGCTCGCTGAAATAGAAATCGATCATCTCCGGGACGTACGGATAGATCGCCTTATCGTCGGCGACACCGGTCCCTATCGCGTTAGCGAGATTCACGTTGCCGGCGCGGTATGCGTTCATGAGACCCGCGGCACCCAACGTCGAGTCGGGCCGGAAGTAGAGTGGATCGATGAACTCGTCGTCGATGCGTCGATAGATGACGTCGACGCGCGCAAGACCCTTCGTCGTCTTCATGTAAACGACGTTGTCTCGGACGATGAGGTCCTGCCCCTCAACCAGCTCCGCACCCATGCGCCGAGCCAGCATCGCGTGCTCGAAGTAAGCCGAGTTGTAGATGCCCGGCGTCAGAAGGACGATCGTCGGGTTCTCGACGTGCGCCGGCGCGGCGAGCCGCAGGGCGTTGCGGAGACGCTGCGGATAGTCGTCGACCGCTCGCGGCTGATAGCTTTCGAAGAGTTGCGGAAAGCTGCGCTTGAGGGCGTCGCGGTTTTCGAGGACGTACGAGATGCCGGAAGGGGTTCGCAGGTTGTCCTCGAGGACGTAGTACTTGCCGTCGTCGCCGCGGATGAGATCGATCCCCGACACATGGATGTAGACGTCGCGCGGTACGTCGAGCTCTACCATCTCGCGGCAGTAGAAGCGCGACGAATAGACCAGGTCGTACGGGACGCGATGCTCTCGTAGGATGCGCTGCTCGTGATAAACGTCATGTACGAACGCATTGAGCGCTCGGACCCGCTGCGCGACTCCGGCGCTAATCATCTCCCACTCGCCGCTCGGGATGATCCGCGGGATCAGATCGAATGGCATGATGCGCTCGGTTCCACGCGCATCGGCATAGACCGTGAAGGTGACGCCGCGCTGGAGCAGGACCGAATTGACCAGCTCGACCCGGTGCCGAAAATCGGCCCAGTCCGTCGCGGCCAACGTCCGCGCTAACGCAGCATAGTGCCGGCGCGGCTTGCCGTCCGCGTCGGCGTATTCATCGAAATAGCCGGCGGCTCCGTACCGCTCAAGAAGAAGCTGCATCGATTCCATCGCTTCTCGTCTCGTCAGCGCTGCGATTTGGCCAGGTGCACAACGCGCATCCCCCCGCGTACGCCTTCGAGCGAGAACACGAGGAGCGCAACGACCAGGATTCCGAAACCGACGAGTTGCGGGGCCGGGTCACGTTCACCGAGCTGAATCGCCGCGGCGACGGCGCCGACGACCGGACTGAGCAGGATGCCGAAGCTCGCGGTCCCGGCCGGGAGGCCCGAGAGCGCGTACATCCAGAGGAACCAACCGAGCGAATTCGAGACGACCGAGCTGAAAAACAGCGCAAAGATGAACGTGCGATTCCAGTCGATCGGCGGATGCGGGGCGCCGGCCGCTCCGGCGCACAAGATCAGCGTCCCGAAGAGCATTTGCCACGCCGTCATCGTGAGCGTATCGTACTCGTGCCGCCGGCCGGCAAACTTCATCAGGACCGCGCCTATCGCCCAGACGATGCCGGCGGCGACCGCGAACCCTGCGCCGATGAGCCCGCGCTCAGCATTAAAAGGATACAGGATGAACCCGAAACCGGCGAGCGCGATCGGCAGCGCAACGATTGCAAGGCCGCGCGGACGTTCTTTGAGGATCGCCCAAGCCAGCACGGCGACCCAGAGCGGAAACGCGTATGCCAGGATCGACGAGCGGCCGACGCCGCCGTACGCGAGCGCCAGCATCGAGAAGAGACCGAAGCCGCCCACCTGGACGATGCCGATCACGATCGTGTAGGGGAGGATCTCCGGCCGCAGCGGTTTGCGCAACGCGATGAGCGCCACGAACAGGCAGACGGTGGCAATCGCACCGCGCAACGCGGCGAAATCGAGCGGCGTCGCGTACGCTAGCGCGATTTTCATCTGCACCCATGCATATCCCCAAATGCACCCTGTCCCCAACAGGGCGGCAACGTGTTTCAGGAGCCCCGGCCGTAGCGCCCGGTGAGGTCTGCCTGTCCCAGAACGCGTCCGCGCATCGCGTTCAGAATCGCATCAGGTTTACTGTTCGGCCCGACCTTCACGAGCTTGTCAACCGACAACGCATAGATCGTAAAGACGTAGTGGTGCGGCGCTTCGCGCCGGGGCGGACATGGGCCCGCGTAGCCGATCGCGTCGAACGAATTGCGCGCGTCGACTCCGACGTCTTTCACGTTCTCGTCAGCCGGCGGCAACTGCGTCACGGTTTTCGGAATATTGATGCGCACCCAGTGGTAAAACGTCGCCGGATAAGCATCCGGATCGGAGACGATGATCGCAAAGCTGAGCGTCTTCGGCGGGACGCCGGACCACGTCAGCTTCGGTATCTTGTTCTCACCGGTGCAACCGTTCTTGTCATACACGAAAGCGCTCCCGAAGCTGGCTTCGCTGAAATCATCGCTGGTCAACGTGAAGTGCGGTGCCGCGCCGAGCAACAGCACGAACGCGAATAGGCAGGCTGCGAGCCTGGACATGCGGTGGTACCCCTCTTGAGAAGCGGCCTAGGCTTCCGCCTCTTCGAGCTCGACCGTGTGCAGCCCGTTTATCTGCGGACGCACCATCGCCTCGATCATCTTCGCGAGTTGTGCCGCGGGCATGATGCAGGAGCCGTCCTCACACGTCAACTCGCCGACGACGACGCGGCCGCGCAGCACGCCGTCGTCGTACGATTCGAGGACGAGATCGGCGCCGTCGGCGCGCAAGCTGCGCGTCAGTCCGTCAACGAGCGCGCGGGCGCGAGCGAGCGGCTCGCCGTCCGCTGCTTGCGCGCTCGCGGTCTCGGCCGGCAGCGTCCCCGCAAGGGCTCCACGGATTCGCTCGATCCGCTCGTCGATCAATGCGGCGGCTTGCGCTTTCGTCAAGTTGGATGTCGGATGCGGAAGCCAGATGACGTGCTCGGTGACGTATGAGGACGGCATGTTCAAGAGCGCGGCCGTCGCGTGCGCAATCGGCTCGAAGACGTCGTTTACCAAGATGACCGTCGGAATCCCAAGCGTTTCGAGCGCGCCGGCGTCCCGCATACAGCAGGACACACAGCTGCCTCAACCGCCAAGGCCGGTGATCACGAGGTCGCACATCTTCAGCTGCTCGATCACCTCCCCAGGTGCCGGCCGCGAAAACGACGGCTTTCGCGCGAAGACCGCCGTCATATTGTCGGCACGCAGCAACTCCGCCGCGCGAGCGAGCAAAACGTCGGCCTGTTCTTTGGAATTGTCGAGGACACCGAGCGTGAGTGCTTTCTTCTTGGGCCTCGGCGCGAGCGTGAACGCTGCGCTCTCGCGCGTTCCGCGCGGGTCATAAACCTGAATGCTCATGCTGCTATCTCACGAAACTGCGGCGTGCTCGCGAGCCACGACGGGACAAGCGATGAAAAGCCGCCGGAGTCGCCGCCGGCAACGACGACGATCATCTTGTCGGGCCCGTCGATCACGGGCATTGCGGCGTTGGGGTCGTCGACGGAGCCGAAGCGCGCGAAATGCGCGGGCGTGCGCTGCTCGTCGAACTCTCCTGCCGCGCGCAGGCGTTCGAGTGGATTGCGCGCGTGGAGAAAGAGATAGTCCGCGACCTCTTCGACACCCCAGCCCGCGCGCGCAATGATTCGCGCGTGCTGGGGCGCAAGGATGAGGGCCATCCAGCCGGGCGCGCAGGCGTTCATCGTGATGAGCGTACGCATTCCGTCCGCGACGTTCGCGAGCAGGCGCTCCGGAGTCGCGCTTCGGTGGTCGCAGATCGTGTGTGGACCGTCGGCTGCGAGGACTGTTACGGTCGTTGCGTCATGCCGCCCCGTTTGGCGCTCCGCGAGCGAGGGCCATACGCCGGCATCGAGCCGCTCCGCGACGCAAAAGGCGATCTTCGCGGGCGTCCCTTGGACGCTCATATCGGTCTGCCCCGGGATCCCCCCACCGACGTTCGTCATGATCAGTCTGATCGTCCGCGCGATCGTAAGGTTTGCGCGGTTCCCGTTTCCGAGGACGTTGTTCCCCGCGTTCATCCCGCCCCGCGCCGCACCGGGACCGCTGACGATGATCAGCGGGCCGGCGCCGTGCGTCGTCGACTGGATCCCGTTGAGATTGAAACGCTCGTCGAGGAGCGCGTCGAGCGCCGTCAAGACGATGGGCATGGCGGACGGCATCGCACCCGCCATCACGGCGTTGACCGCGACGTCGCGAACCGTCGCGACCGTGCCGGCCGGCATCACGGCGCCGATCGCCTCGTGCGGACCGCGCGACGTCCCGGCCTGCATCGCGGCGACTCGCTCGGCCGTAGGAAGCACGACCGGTAGTCCGTCGGAATACCGGTCGATGAAGGTCTGGTAGGCTTCTTGTTCGGTTGCGAAGGTGAGCGTTTAGAGGGTCTCCACGTAGGCCGCGATGTCGCTGACGTCCTGGTCGTTGAACGGCGACGGATAGAGCTTCGGCATCGGTTGTGCCGGATTCTTGATCTGGGCGATCACCGCATCCAGGTTTTTCTTCGCCTTTTCGTTCACGAGCGCCGGGCCGATCACGGGCGACGCGCCGTCGGCGCCGTGACACTTCATGCACGCGCCGGAAAAGAGCCGCTTGCCGCGAAGCTCCGCGGCCGAAAGCTGAGGCGGCGACCCCGCGTTACCGAACGTCACCGACTTCAAGGCGTCGATTTGGCCGGATGGCGGACCCGTTGGGATCGAAGCGAGGTACGCGTAGATATCCTGCGCATCGCTCGCCGAGAGGATGTGCTCGTCGAACGGCGGCATTGCCCCGCGCGGCGCGCGGATATAGCCGATGAAGTTGGCATACGGCATCGGGTTCGGCGCTATCGCCGGACCGGCGCCGTAGTTGCCCTGTCCGAGCGTCCCGTGACATTGATAGCATCCGTTCTTCATGAACGCCGCCTTGCCGCGAGTCGCATTGCCTGTGGCTGCCGGCGCTTGCGCGTGGACGCTCTGCGCAGTCAAGAAGGCGCTGAGGAGGAGTGCACCCGCCGCGAAAGCGACGAGCATCGAGAGACTTTTCATCAATGAGAATCCCCTATCGCGGCTGAGTAACGACGTCGATGAGCGCGGGATGCCCGCTCTTCACGACCTTGATCGCGCGTTGCAGCGCCGGTGCGAGCATCGCCGGATTCGAAATCGGCCCCTCGCCGTAGACGCCGTACGCTTGCGCCAACTTTGCATAGTCGACGTTCGGATCGGTAATGACCGTCCCGTTCGCGGTTGCCGCGACGTCGCGGTCGCGCCGCTGCGCCATCCGCTGAACGTGCATGTGCTCTTGATGCCACGCCCGATTGTTGAACAC
>Ga0209415_10009662_pt1 | contig 16535 bp, 13 predicted proteins | sample PeaSoiSIISIP2007_FD_187696 | JGI IMG/M metagenome (GOLD analysis project Ga0209415, IMG submission 187696) | Peat soil microbial communities from Weissenstadt, Germany - SII-SIP-2007 (SPAdes) (version 2) | ecosystem: Environmental > Terrestrial > Soil > Wetlands > Peat | place: Germany...
CGACTCCGACGACCGCGTGGACCGACACGGGTCTTGACCTGCAAACCGGCGATGTGGTGCAAATATCGACCGGCGCGGTAGCGGGCTGCGGTCCGCAGACAAGCGGCAGCGGGACACAGGAGTCGAGTCTGCCATTACCTTCCGCTCCCGCCGGTTCGCTGCTGGCGCGCCTGCACGCGCAGGGGGCAGCGCCGCTTCTGGTGGAGAATGGCAAAGATATCCAGATCCAGGAACCAAGCCATCTTTTTCTCGGAATCAACGGCGGAAACTGCGCCGGGAGTGTGCAGGGGAAAGTACATGTGATTCCTGCCTCTAGCGCGGCGCAAGCGGGGGGACAGGCAGAATCGACTTCCACCGCTTCGAAGGACATCAAATCGAAGCTGGCGACCGCCGCACAAACCTGGCTTGCCGGACAGTTCGGCACTGGAGCGACGACCGCTTCCGCCACGAATTCCGCCACAACCGGGAATGCGGCAACTTCGGCGAATACCACTGCCAACGCCGTGACTCTGAAGATCTCGAACACTCCCCTGGACAAAGCCCTGCGCAAGGACCTCGATAACCTGCCCCGCCGGGTACATGACCGCTTCAATAACCAGGGCGATATGGTCAACTTCATTCTGGTGGGCTCGCAGGACCAGATGCAAGCCGCGCTCACCGCCGCCAACTGGAACGTTGCCGATACCGACGACAAAGAAGCCGCGCTGAAGGCAGTGATGGAGACTTACGAGAAGAAGGACTACCTGGCGATGCCTATGAGCGGGCTGTACCTGTTCGACCGCCGCCAGGACTTCGGTTACGAGGAGGCCGACCCCTATGCGGTGGTCGCGACCCGGCATCACTTCCGCATTTGGAAAGCCCCATTTACCTGCAATGGCCAAACGGTGTGGGTGGGCGCCGGCACCCACGACATCGGGTTCGAAAAGGATCAGCGTAACGGCAAAGTCACCCACAAAATAGACCCGGCGGTGGATGGAGAACGCGAAAATATCGGCCAGACCCTGCAGCAAGCGGGCAAGGTCAAGAGCCTGAGTTATTATCTGCCGCCCGATCCGGTCCAGGACGCCAAAAATGCCACCGGCGGGGGATATCATTCCGATGGACGGATTCTGGTGGTTTTCCTGCAGTAGGTGGACCGGTGAAGACGTGGCTCGTCTGCATTTTTGATGAGGCGGTTTGACGGAAGGGCACGGCGTGGCCGTGCCGCAATCGGACCGAACGGGCTGCGGAAAAAGTGGCATTGTGTACCTCAGCTGCTAAAGCCAGTGTTCATTTCAGGACCTTTATCGCAGTGCTGGAAGCGTGTGCGTGAGAACTTTAGTTGCGCCCTTCGGGCGCGTGGTCTTATTCCACTTTCGACCCACGGCTTACGCGGCGGGCTGCATACTCACGCCGCTCCGCGGCTAAAACCGGAGGTCTTGTTCCACCGGAATTCAGAAATTCGAGTTCTCACGCACACACTGGAAGCGCTGCGCCACCCACCTTACTTATTGTGATTGCCTCCGAGAACGGATTGCGCGGCTCAAAGCTCGAATCTCCCGCAAGTCCCGTCTCATCCTTTATGCTAGTAGTAGCCGCCATGACCATAGAGCAAGGTAAGACCGCCTCAGCCGGGGCTGCCGCAACCGGAGTGATGACCGCACCCGAGACCGACCGCGAACGTGTATTCGATGCTTTCCGCCGCTGGGGGTACTTGGAAGCTGACCTCGACCCTCTGGGCTCCCTGCGCCTGGAACCACGTCCCGAGCTCCAGATTGAGGGTGAGTTTGCCGAGGAAGCCCGGCGAGCTTACTGCGGAACCGTAGGCGTGGAATTCATGTACATCGCCGACCCAGTACGGCGGAGCTGGATCCAGGAGCGCGTGGAAGGCGCTCCCACCCCGGTTGACCAAGAATACGCGCTCGATCAACTGATTCGCGCCGACCTCTTCGAGCAGGTGCTACAGCACCGCTATCTGGGCACGAAACGCTTTTCTTTGGAAGGCGTGACCGCGCTCATCCCCCTGGTCGATGAAATTCTGGAAGCGGCCGGTGAACGCGGCGCGGTCGAACTGGTGATGGGCATGAGCCACCGTGGACGGCTGAACGTGATCGTGCAGGTTGCGCAACGCGTCCCGGAAGAAGTTTTTGCTGGATTTGAGGATGTGGATCCGCGAAGCGTGCTGGGCAGCGGCGACGTGAAGTACCACATGGGCGCGACCGGAGAGTACGTTACCCGCAGCGGGGCGAAGATTCATATCCATTTGGTTTCCAACCCCAGCCACCTGGAGGCGGTGGATCCGGTGACCATCGGCCGCACCCGCGCCAAGCAGGACCGGGCCGGCGAGGACGGCCGGCAAAAATTTCTTCCGCTGCTGGTGCACGGGGACGGGGCGTTTGCCGGCCAGGGTATTTTTGCCGAGACCTTGAACTACTCGGAACTCAGCGCGTACAGCGTCGGCGGGACCATCCACGTCATCGTCAACAACCTGATTGGATTTACCACGCTCAGCAGCGAACTTCACTCCGCCCGGTTTGCGGCACAGCTTGCCCGCCGCCAGGACATTCCTATTTTCCACGTGAACGCCGAGGATGTGGATGCGGTGGTGCGTGTGGGCCGGATGGCGCTGGAGTATCGCTACAGGTTCGGCGCTGATGTTGTGGTGGACATGATCGGCTACCGCCGTCACGGGCACAGCGAAGTGGATGACCCCACCATTACCCAGCCATTGCTCTACAAGGTGATCAAGGATCATCCACCGCTGTGGGAAATCTACGCGGAGGACATCGGCGCGGCCAACGTGCAGGCACACGTGGACGCAGTCCGGACAGAATATGAAGCGGCCCAAAAGAAGGCAGGCTCCATACGCAAGAAACCGACGCTGCGCACCTTGCCGGCCTATTGGGACCACTACAAGGGCGGCCGCTATAAGCCCCAGTACGAAGTGGAAACCGACTTGTCCGCCGACGAACTGCGGGCCTTGACGCAAAGGCTGACCACATATCCCGAGAGTTTTCATATCCACCCCAAGCTCAAGAAGTTGCTCGAACAGCGGGCGGAGATGGGCATGGGAAAACGCCCGGTCGACTACGGCATGGCGGAGGCGCTGGCCCTTGCCAGTCTAGTCAAGGTGGGCGTGCCGGTTCGGCTTAGCGGGCAAGACACCCGTCGTGGCACTTTCAACCAGCGCCATTCGGTACTTCTAGATATAGAAAACGAGCAGGAGTATGTGCCGCTGCAGCATATTGCGGAAGGCCAGGCGGGTTGCGAAATCTATAACTCGACCCTGTCGGAAGCGGGCGTGCTCGGCTTCGAATACGGATACAGCCGCGACTATCCGGAAGCGCTGGTGCTCTGGGAAGCGCAGTTCGGCGATTTCGCCAACGTCGCCCAGGCGGTGATCGACCAGTTCATCAGCGCGGGCGAAGACAAGTGGGGATTGCTCTCCGGTGTCGTGCTTCTGCTGCCTCACGGCTATGAAGGCCAGGGACCGGAACACTCGAGTGCGCGCATCGAGCGTTTTCTGCAGCTGGCGGCGCGGGACAACTTCCAGATCTGCCAACCCTCGAATGCGGCCCAATATTTCCACTTGCTGCGGCGTCAGGCGCTGCGTTCCTGGCGCAAACCGCTGGTAGTCTTCACTCCCAAGAGCATGCTGCGGCATCCCGACGCGGCGTCTCCCGTCGCCGACTTTACTCACCTGAGGTTCCTCAGTGTTTTGCCGGATACGGAGGCAAGCGATGCGCGCCGTATTGTGCTGTGCACGGGCAAGATTGGGCACGAGCTGCGAGTGGAACGTAAGAAGCGGAAGGACACCTCGGCGGCTGTGGTCTTCGTCGAGCAGATCTATCCGTTCCCCGAGGCCGAACTTACAGCCGAACTGGCACGTCACCCTTCCGCGCGAGACATCGTATGGGTGCAGGAAGAACCCGCCAACATGGGCGCGCTGTTTTACGTTCTGCCACGGTTGCGCAGGATTGCGGGTGAGCGCCCGGTGCTGACGGTAAAGCGTTCCGCCAGCGCCAGCCCGGCTACGGGCTCCGCTAAAGCCCACGAAGTTGAGCAGAAAACACTGCTGACGCTGGCATTTTCTTCCAGCGAGGGGGCGCAGTAAACCCGTTCCCGAGGCTGAAACCGGTCCTTCGCCGGTGCGGCGCCTGATCTCGGCTATAATCTCGCATTACCCATGGACTTCGACCAGTTGGTAACTTTCCTCGAGGTAGCCAAGCTCGGCAGCTTCTCCCGGGCTGGGCAAAAGGTCTTCCGGTCGCAGTCCGCCGTCAGCGCGCAAATCCGGCAGCTGGAACAGGAGTACGGCGACCGGCTGCTCGACCGCTCCGGCAAAGACGTGACTCTCACCCCCGCTGGCAGAGTCCTGTTTGCGTATGCGGAACGGCTGCTGCAAATGCGGGATGAGTCTCTGCTGGCAGTGGCGGACCAGGGTAGCACCCCACGCGGCACGTTGGTGATTGGCGCCAACGAGGCCACCTGCCTTTATGTTTTGCCGGACGTTTTCGCCAAGTATTGCAGCTTGTATCCTGGCGTGCAGATCAGCATTTATCGCAACTTCAGCTACAAGATTGTAGAGAAGCTGGAGAACGGCACGATTGACGTGGGGATTGTGACTCTGCCCGTGAAGTCTTCCAGCCTGAAGGCGCATGCCATCTTCCGCGATCAACTGATGCTGATGGTGAGCCCGCAGAATCCCCTGGCGAAACATGACGTGGTACCGGTCAGCGAAATTGCCAAACAGCCGCTTCTGCTCCCCAAGACCGGCTTCAGCCGCCGCCTCATGGACAAACTCTTTCGTCCCTACGCAGCGCACCTGCAGATCCGAATGGAGTTGCCCAGTGTCGGGATGATTAAGAGCTTCGTAGCCGCCGGTTTGGGGGTTTCGCTGATCAGCGCCAGTTTCGCGCGCGACCAGGTGCTGGCGGGCCGGGTCAAGCTGATCCCGATCAAAGACGAAGAACTGTGGCGAGAATTAGGCCTAGCCTACCGGCGCGACCGGACGCTCACGCGAGCGACGACTACGTTCATCAACACGGTGCGGCAATTGGCGTCTGCCTCAAAGTGAGCCACTGCCGACAAAAAAGCCGTGAACTGGGCGATTTGCGATCTGGTTTATTGATCTTGCCTATCACAATTTCCAATTTCCGTTCGATCGTCGTACTTTGGTAAGTTATTGGAGCGGCGTTAGCTAGTCGCGAAATCTGCGGTTACGAGCGCAACCTGCGGACAGAGGGTATAGTTATGAATGAACTCGAACGCAGCCTGAACCGGGTCCTCGAAGAGCATCAGCACGAGAGTGGACTGCATATGATTGGCGGCCAGCGCCGGTTAGTTGACCGTCTAGTGGAGTTTTTTGAGCAAAGACTGGAACCGGGACAAAATTCCAAGGAACAGCAGGAACGGCAGAATTAGTGCCGCAACCACGATGGTCTGTGCCTCCCAGAACGCCATGCGGATAATTACGAGCCTTGGCACGACACTAGACGTGTCTTCTGGGGAGGGCCGCCTGCTGAGCTGAGTAAAAAAGTTCTGAACAGGTAACGCGACCCACCACCAGAAAGCGAACTGGCCGGTGGGTTTTTTGCTGATCCCAGTTGATCCCAAATGTGGACGGAGCCGAGATGAAGGAACCTTTGAACGAGAGCCGCGACGCTATCGGACGATCGGAATGTCTAGTCATGAAATTTGGCGGCACGTCACTGGAGGACGCAGCCGCTATTCGGCGGGCCGGCCAGTTGATAAAGCGACGGTTGCGGCATCGGCCGGTCGTGGTGGTCAGCGCGCTGGCTAAGGTAACGGACCAACTGCTCAAGGCGGGAAAGACGGCGTCTGAAGGGCATGCTGGGTCCGCCGCAGAGATTGTCGGCCAACTGCGGCAGCGGCATCACACGGTCGCGCGGGAATCGGTGGAGAAACAGCAATACGAGTGCCTGTGCGCCGAGTTGGAACGTGAATTCGAGGTGCTGGACCGTTTGCTGGGAGAGATCGACGCGGCGAGGGAGTTCTCTCTCCAAGTGCAAGACCGCTTCTTGGGTGTGGGTGAGTACCTCTCCAGCAAACTGGTGCATGCGGCCTTGTTGCGGGTCGGCCTTGACGTGGCTTGGGTGGATGCGAAGGAATGTATTGTCACCGACGCCGCCCACACGCAAGCCAAGCCTTTAGTCGAAGAAACCAACGAACGGCTGCGAGCGATTCTGTCGCCGTTGCTGCACTCCGGGCAGGTTCCGGTGCTAGGCGGATTCATTGGGGCGACGCGCGAGGGCGCCCCGACCACTTTAGGCCGAGGCGGATCTGACCTTACCGCCACCATCATCGGCGCCGGGTTGCACGCCAATCGCATTGAGATGTGGACCAATGTGGACGGAGTGATGACGACCGACCCGAATCTGTACCCGAATGCACGCCGCGTGACCACACTGAGCTTCAACGAAGCGGCGGAGTTGGCTTATTTCGGCGCCAAGGTCTTGCATCCGGCCATGCTGGTGCCGGCGATGAAGTGTAATATCCCGGTTTGGGTACTCAACTCCCGCAACCCGGAAAGTGGCGGAACCGAGATCGCCGCCCACACCAGCGAAGGTGGCCGGGTCAAGGCCATCACCGCCAAGTGCGGGATTTCCGTAGTGGACGTGGAGCTCTATCCCTGGTTCGCGGCTGACCTTTTGCGCAATGTTTTCGAGGTCTTCGAACGCCACCATCAGAGTTTGGAGTTGCTTTCGGCGGCGCGTGGGACCTGGTCCCTGGTGGTCAGCTCCACCACCGCTACCGCTTTGCCCGCCATCGCGGAGGAATTGAAGGGCCTGGCCAGTGTCCGCTGGGAGAATCAGAAGGCGCTAGTAAGCCTGGTGGGCGAGAAGATTCGCCGCCGGCCGGATATCACCAGCCAGGTACTGCACGCCATCTCCGACATTGATCTGCGGATGATCTGCCAGGGCGCTTCCGAACGGACCATCAGTTTTCTGGTGGATGAGCCGCGAGTCGAGGAAACCGTGCGGCGTCTGCACGAGCTGCTTTTCTCGGTTCCCTCTCGCTTGACGGAAGAACCTGCACAAACCGTGTATCAGCCCGGGAGCGCATGTTAGAACGCACCCTGGGCTGAAGCCCAGCCCCTGCCTGCGCGTACTTTTCGACTGCGCGGACGGGGGCAAAAGCTTCGCAGGATTTGCTCTCACCTGATTTTCATTCGGAGCCTCTTGGTTCCGTGCGCGCTTCCCGGGTAAATTTTCCCTTGACACCCGCCGTCAAACCTTTAGTATGAATGAATAAGTATGCATTTCGAGTGAATAAGCATTCATGAGCAAACTCCTGCGACAAAAGGCCATCCTTGCACTGTTGGAGCAAGGACCGATCGCCAGCCAGGAAGACCTGCAGCGCGTCCTCCACAAACGGGGATTCCGGGTGGGGCAGGCCACGCTTTCGCGGGACATTCGCGATCTTGGGGTGGTGAAGTCAGCGGAGGGTTATGTCCTGCCGCAAGGCGACACTTCCTCCGACGCGGCGCTGCCTCCGGTTTCACGTTTGGTGCGCGAGTTTGTGGTCGATGTGCGCCGGGCGCAGAATCTGCTGATCATCAAGACCACGGTGGGCAGCGCCCAGCCCGTGGCGGCGGCGCTCGATGATGAGCAGTGGCCCGAATCCGTCGGCAGTGTGGCCGGCGATGACACCATTCTGATTGTTTGCCCGGACAAGAAATCCGCCACCCGTTTGGCCGCCCGTACCCAGGAGATGCTTGCCTGATGCCGGCCAAACTTAAGACAGCGGTCGTGGGAGCGACCGGTTATTCCGGCTTGGAGTTGACGCGTTTGCTTCTGCGCCATCCCCGGGTCGAAACCCCGCTGCTGCTCAGCCGCCAAAGCGAAGCCCAGGGGACGATCAATCTGGCGGACATATTTCCCGTACTCTCGGGAAATGGCAGCTATCCCCTGCAGCCGCTTTCCTGGGCTGCACTGAAGGAGCACGGAGTCCAGTTGCTCTTTCTGGCAACTCCGCATGAAGCATCGCGCTCACTGGTGCCGGAAGCAGTCGCACAGGGGCTTCGCGTGGTTGACCTGAGCGGGGCCTGGCGGCTGAAACAGGCGCAGCATCGCGCGGTGTATGGCTTCAAGGATGAGGGTTCGCCCGCGGCCGCTGAGTTCGCGGAGAAGGCGGTTTACGGTCTGCCCGAGTTGAATGGCGAGCGCATCGCAGGCGCCGCGGTGGTTGCCAATCCGGGCTGCTATGCGACTTCTGTGATTCTGGCGCTGGCGCCGCTGGTCAAAGCGGACCTGGTGGACCGGCAGCGGGGAATCATTTCGGATTCAAAGTCGGGCGCCTCGGGCGCCGGCAAGGAACCGACCTCGCGCACCCATTTTGTTTCCGTGGCCGACAACCTTTCCGCGTATGCGGTGTTTGGTCATCGGCATGTGGGAGAAATTCTCGAGCAGTTGAAGCTGGATGCGGGCGAGCTGATTTTTACCCCGCACCTGCTTCCCATTCCACGAGGAATACTCTCCACGGTTTATGTGCATCTGAATCGTGAGATGAAACCCGCGGAAGTAGAGTCCTGCTACCGCGAATTCTATGCCGGCCAGCGCTGGGTGCGGATTTTCGGCACGCCGCGGTTGCCGGAAATTCAGTTTTCGGTGAATACGAATTATTGCGACATCGGCTTTTGCCTGGCAAAGGACGGACGGCGCCTGGTGTTGGTCTCCTGTCTCGACAATTTGCTCAAGGGCGCCGCGGGGCAAGCGGTGCAGAACATGAATCTGATGTACGGGTGGAAAGCAGAGGAGGGCCTGCAGTGAAGATCGTAGTCAAAATCGGGGGGACGGCTCTGGAAGACAAAGACACGCTCCATAAGTGCGCCCACGCCGTCGTCGAACTGGCGCGGGACGGACACCGCATCGCCCTCGTCCACGGCGGAGGCAGCACCCTCACTCGAACTCTCGCACTATTGGGCAAGAAAAGCGATTTCGTGAATGGGCTGCGCATTACCGATGCGGAGACGCGCGACGTTGCCCTCATGGTGCTGGCGGGGATGGTGAACAAGAGCGTGGTCGCGGCGGTGGTGGCGGCCGGGAATCCGGCGATCGGTTTGTGCGGCGGCGATGGCATGTCGTTCCGCGCGCGCAAAAAGAAGACCGAAGGCTATGACCTGGGATTTGTGGGAGAAATTTGTTCGGTGGAACCACGCTGGCTGGAGGCGATTTGGACCGAAGGCGGAATTCCGGTCCTATCTTCGCTGGCGCTGGGTTCGGATGGAGAGTACTACAACGTGAACGCCGACCAGATGGCGGCGGCCTGCGCTGTGGCCTGCCACGCCGATACTTTGATTTTCCTCACCGACGTGCCGGGCGTGAAGGGCGCCGACGGCAGCGTGATTCCGTGGCTCAACACCAAAGATGTGGCATCGCTGGTCGAACACTCAGTGATTGCGGGCGGCATGCTCCCCAAGTTGGAAGCCTGCAATCTGGCGCTGAAAAAAGGCGTGGGACGAGTGCGGATTCTACCCGCGGCCCAGGCGGAAATGCTGCCGCAGTTCTATTTCACGAAACTGGAGTGCGGCACGGAGGTCATTGGAGCATGAACCTCGCCTCCGTAGTCCGTTCTGAGCGGGAATTGCTGCTGCCTACCTATGATCGCCAGCGCGTCCTGTTTACTCACGGACGTGGCGTTTACCTTTGGGATTCCGAGGGCAAGCGTTATCTCGACTTCCTGAGCGGGCTGGGGGTGAACGCGCTGGGCCATGCGCATCCCGCGATTCAAGCGGTGTTGAAGCGGCAGGCCGCCCGGCTGATCCATGTTTCCAACTTGTTCTACCACGAATATCAGGCGGAACTGGCTAAGCGGCTGATCAAGATCTCGGGCCTGGAGAAGGCTTTCTTCTGCAACAGCGGAACCGAGGCCTGGGAGGGAGCGCTCAAACTGGCTCGCGCCCTGGCGCGGGGAGAAAATTCTAATGGCCACAAAGCCAAATGGCGCATTCTGGCGTTGGAAAATTCATTTCATGGCCGCACCTTTGGCTCGCTGGCGACCACCGGACAAGCCAAATACCGGCATCCGTTTGCCCCGCTGCTGCCCGGGGTGGGGTTTGTCGGGTTCAATGATGTCCAGGATCTCAAGCGCCAATTCGATGGCAGTGTGTGCGCCATCTGCCTGGAGACGATTCAGGGAGAAGGCGGAATCTTTCCGGTCAGCCCGGAATTTCTGAAGACGGCGCGGGAACTGACGGAACGCACCGGCGCGCTGCTCATCATCGACGAGATCCAATGCGGTTTGGGCCGCACAGGAAAATACTTTGCCTATCAGCACTACGGCATCAAGCCGGACATCGTCACGGTGGCAAAACCGCTGGCGGCGGGATTGCCCTTGGGCGCGATTCTCACCACCAATCGGGTGTCCGGCGGAATGCATCCCGGCATGCATGGAACCACGTTCGGCGGGGGTCCACTGGCCTGCGCGGTGGCCATTGAATTCCTACGGACGGTCGACGGCTTGATGGATCACATCCGCGAAGTCAGCGGGTATTTCCGGGAGCGGCTGGAAGGCTTGCAAAGCCGGCACCGTTGCATCCGCGAGATTCGCGGAATGGGACTGATGCTGGGCATCGAAATCGATTCACCAGAGACGGCAAAAGCGGCGGTTCAGCAATTGCTGGATGACGGGATCTTGATCAACCGGACGCACGACAACGTCCTGCGCTTCCTACCGCCTTACATCATTCAGAAGAAGGATGTCGATCGAGTCATTCGCGCGCTCGATTCCGCTTTCGCTTCCGCACCCGCGAAGCCGGGGCAGAAGTTGATACGCGCGGGCAAGTCTACGAAAAGGAGTCAATCCTAGTGAGCACACAGCCATTGAATACAGCGCGGGCCGCGTCTTCTCCCGCTCCCGCAGGCTTTCCCTGCCGCGACCTGATTTCCATTCGCGATCTTGGGCCAATCGATGTCGAAAGCATTTTTCATTTAGCCAGCCAGATGAAATCTCGTCCCACGGACTTTCGGGAGGCGCTCGCGGGCAAGCAAATTGTGATGTTCTTCGAAAAGCCTTCTCTACGCACCCGGGTTACATTCGAGGCTGGAATGGCGAGCCTTGGTGGCTTGGCCATCTTCGTCGACCAAACCCACAGCCGGCTGGACGCTCGCGAAAAATTGAGCGACATTGCGCACAACCTGGAGCGCTGGGTGAACGGGGTGGTGCTGCGCACCTTTTCTCACGCCACCGTCGAAGGAATGGCGGAGCACGCTTCGATTCCGGTGATCAATGCGCTGAGTGACGTCGAGCATCCTTGCCAGGCGTTGGCGGACTACTTCACTTTGCAGGAGCGGTTCGGCGATCTCAAGAAGATTTGCCTGGCCTATGTGGGTGATGGAAACAATGTGGCGCATTCCCTGCTGCTTACCTGCGCTGCGGTCGGCTCGAAGATGCGAATCGCCACGCCTCCCGGCTATGACCCAGACGCGCGCATCGTCGCCGTTGCGCAAGAGATGGCGCGGCGGACTGGAGCGGTAATCGAGATCATGACCGATCCGCAGGCCGCGGTCGACGGCGTGGACGCAGTGTATACCGATGCCTGGGCCAGCATGGGCCATGAGCACGAGGCGGCGGAGCGAGCTATGATTTTCCCGCCCTACCAACTGAACGACGAACTGGCGGCCGGAGCGGCGCCGCACGCGGTATTCATGCATTGCCTGCCCGCGCACCGCGGCGAGGAAATCACAGACGCGGTGATGGACTCGGCGCGATCCGTTATTTTCGATCAGGCGGAGAACCGCCTGCACGTACAAAAAGCCGTTTTGATGTTATTGCTCGGCGGAAAACCCAGCCGACTGCCCGTCAGGAGCGCACATGCCTGAGAAAGTGGTACTCGCCTATTCCGGAGGACTCGATACCTCTATCATCATTCCGTGGTTGAAAGAAAATTATTCCTACGATGTGATTGCCATGATCGCGGACGTCGGCCAGGGGGACGATCTCGATACGGTCGTCGAAAAGGCATACAAGACCGGTGCCAGCAAAGTGGTCGTGGAAGACATGCGCGAGGAGTTCGTCACCGAGTACGTATTTCCTGCCTTGCGGGCAGGCGCGGTGTACGAACATAAGTATTTGTTGGGTACGTCGATGGCGCGTCCCGTGATCGCGAAACACCAGGTCGAAGTCGCATTGCGTGAGGGGGCAACTGCCGTGTCTCACGGGTGCACCGGCAAAGGCAACGATCAGGTGCGCTTCGAGCTTGCCTATCAGGCGCTCGCGCCGGAGTTGAGAGTGATTGCCCCCTGGCGGGAGTGGACCTTGAAGTCGCGCGAGGATTGTCTCGACTATGCGGAGAAGCACGGCATTGCCGTGGCCCAGAGCCGGCAGAAGATCCACAGCCGTGACCGGAATCTGTGGCACATCAGCCACGAAGGCGGCGAGTTGGAAGACGCGGGAAACGCGCCTCTGGTCAGCACCTGGCAGCTGACCCGGTCGCCGCAGGAAGCACCCGACCGCGAAGAGCAGGTGGAGATCGGCTTTGAACAAGGAACCCCGGTTTCCGTCAACCGCATGAGGCTCGATCCGGTTTCTCTGGTCGACCTGCTGAATGAAATCGGGGGACGCAACGCGGTAGGGCGCGTGGATTTGGTGGAGAACCGGTTTGTCGGAATCAAGTCCCGGGGGTGCTATGAAACGCCGGGTGGAACCTTGCTGGTTGCGGCTCACCGCGAACTCGAGGCGTTGTGCCTGGAGCGCGATGTCATGCACTTCAAGCAGCACATTGGGCTGAAGTATGCCGAGCTGGTGTACTTCGGTTTCTGGTTTACGCCGTTGCGGGAAGCGCTCGACGCCTTTGTCGATAACACCCAGAAGAATATGACCGGCACAATCACGCTTTCGCTATACAAAGGCAACGTGTCGGTGGCGAGCCGGCAGTCCCCGAACTCGCTGTATCGCACTGATCTGTCTTCGTTCACCATGGACGACAACTACGACCAGAAAGACGCGGAAGGCTTTATCCGGATTCTGGGGCTGCCCTCGCGCTCGCGGGCGCGAGCCCGCACGGAGGTCGCGAAATGAAGATGTGGTCGGGCCGCTTCCGCCAACCGCTCGATCCCGGCTTTGAACGCTGGCAGCGGTCCTTCGGCTTTGACCGCCGCTTGTTGAGCCAGGAATTGGCGGCCAGCAGCGCCCACGCTCGCGCCTTGAAGGATGCTGGAATCCTGTCATCGAGCGAACTCATTGCGATTCTGCAGGGCCTCGATCAGATCGGCCAGAAGGCGGCGGCCGCGCCGGGGTTTCTGGAAGACGCGGAGGCCGAAGACGTCCATCACTTCGTCGAGAAGCAACTGGTCGCTCTCATCGGGGACACCGGATTCAAGCTGCACAGCGGCCGCAGCCGGAACGAGCAGATTGCCACCGATCTGCGTTTGTACGTTCGGGGCGGCATCGACCAGCTGCAAGCGGATCTGGCGGAGTGGCTGGCTACGCTGGTGGATCGCGCGGAGCAAACCGGCGATGCGGCCATGCCGGCCTACACGCATCTGCAGCGCGCAGAGCCGGTCCTGGTCGCGCACTGGCTTTTGGCTTATGTGGAGATGTTCCTGCGCGATGCCGGGCGGCTGGCGGATTGCCGTCAGCGGTTGAATGTTTGTCCGCTGGGCTCGGGGGCGGTAGCGGGAGCAACCCTGCCGCTCGATCGCCGCACCATGGCGGCCGGCCTCGGCTTCGACGAACCCACGGCAAACAGCATCGACGCCACCAGCGACCGCGATTTTGTTCTTGAATTTGTTCACGTACTTTGCCTGGTCGCCCTGCATCTGAGCCGCTGGGCCGAGGAAATGATTTTGTTTTCCTCCCAGGAGTGGGGGTTCGTGCAACTGCCGGAGGCGTACTCCACCGGCAGCAGCGCCATGCCCCAAAAGAAGAATCCGGATCTGCTGGAATTGACCCGCGGCAAGGCAGGCCGCGTGATCGGCGACGCGACCGCGCTGCTGGTGACGGTCAAAGGGCTGCCGCTGGCGTACAACAAAGACTTACAGGAAACGCAGGAACCGCTATTCGATGCCGCCGAAACCGTGCTCTCGCTTTTGCCCTTGGCGACCGGTTGGATGAAAGCTGTGGAGTTTGATCACGATCGCATGCAGAAGACTGCGCAGACCGGGTTCATGAATGCTTGGGCCGCAGCCACTTATCTGGTGCAGCGCGGCGTTCCGTTCCGGCTGGCTCACGAACAGGTGGGCAAAGCGGTGCAGTTGGGTTTGGTGAAGGGCTGCGAACTGCAGGATTTGACCATGGAGGAATTGCAGAAATTGAACCCAGCGTTTAATCAGGATTTCTACGCCTGTCTGACTCTGCAGTCCGTACTCGCCATCCATGATGTGCCCGGCGGCACCGCCCCGGCGCGCGTGCGACAGGCCCTGGCGGAAGCAAAACAGCGAATCGAGGCCATCCGGGAGGAAAGCCATGCGCACGCGTGAAGCCATCCTGCCCGATGCCGAACGCATTCACGAGCTGATCGGCGCCTATTCCGGCGACGGCACGCTCCTGCCCCGGACCTTCGCGGAAATCTGCGAGAACGTGCGGGACTTCGTCGTCCTGGAGCATCGCGGACGCATTGTCGGCTGCGGCGCACTGCATCTTTACGGACAACACCTCGCCGAAGTTCGCTCCATTACCGTGGAGCCGGATTCCCAGGGCCGTGGCGGCGGCAAACGTTTGGTGGAGGCTTTATTGGAGGAGTCCGAAAAGCATCGCGTCAGCTGCATCTGCCTGTTCACCCGCAAACCGGAGTTCTTTGGCCACTTAGGCTTCGCCATGGCGCAGCGCGAAGACCTGCCGGATAAAATCCATAAAGACTGCTGGGTGTGCCCCAGACTTCATTGCTGTGACGAAGTGGCCATGGTGCGCGGTGAGCTGCCGAAATTTGCCATCCTGCCGGAACCTGCGACCTTCCTGGTGAAGCTGGAGGTATGAAAGACCAGCTCGCTTTGCAGCCTCCCGTTCACTTGCCGGGAGGATTTTCATTCTCCGCGGTCGCTGCCGGCATTAAGGCCAGCGGGCGCCTCGACCTGGCCCTGGTCGAGGCCTGTGCAGGCACCACCGCGGCGGCGGTTTTCACCCAGAACCGCGTGGTCGCGGCGCCGCTTCAGATTGACCGCAAGGCTCTGGCCTCGACCAAAGGTCGCATCCGTGCAGTCATCGTGAACTCGGGAAACGCCAACTGCGCCACCGGGCCCGCCGGGCTCAAGGCGTGCCAGCGCGTCTGCCGGGAAACTGGACAGTTGCTGGGACTTCGCGCTGAGGATGTATTCCCTTCATCAACCGGAATCATCGGGGTTCCGTTGCCCGTGGAAAAAATTGTGGCCAAGTTGCCGGAGCTGGTCGCGACGAGGGAGGCAACGGAATTGGGCCTGACTCAGTTCGCCCGCGCCATCATGACCACCGACACACGACTGAAACTGGCTTCGGCTTCTTTTCAATGCGGAGAGCAAGATGTGATGCTGACCGGAGTCGCGAAGGGTTCGGGCATGATCCATCCGCAACTGGCGACGATGCTGGTGTACCTGTTTACCGATGTGGCTGCCGGCCCAAACGAATTGCAACCGCTTCTGCGTCAGATCTGCGACCGGACTTTCAACTGCATCTCGGTGGACGGCGATACCTCGACGAACGACACCGTGTTGCTGCTGGCGAGCGGGCAGAGCGAAGTTCTGCTACAGGATCGTGGAGTACGCCAGAAGTTTGGCGCAGCTCTTTTGGAGGTTTGCCAATCCCTTGCGGGGCAGATCGTGTGTGATGGCGAAGGCGTGCAGCACGTGATACGGCTGTCCATTGAGCAGGCCAGGAGCCGCGCGGAGGCGTTGCGCGTGGCCAAGGCAATCGCTCACTCCCTGTTGGTGAAGACGGCCTGGGCCGGAGCCGATCCCAACTGGGGACGCATCCTGGCGGCGGTGGGCTCCTGCGGCGTTCCGATTCACCCGGAGAAAGTCGAGATCATGATTGGCGCGCAGCTGGTATTTCGCAACGGCGCCGCGCATCCGTTCGACGAAGCCAGCGCACATCGAGACTTAGCTCAGCCCAGCTGTGACATTCGCGTTCGCTTGCAACGAGGCCGCAGCGCCGTCCTGTTTCACACCACGGACTTGACCGCCGAATACGTCCGCATCAACGCCGACTACTCTACCTAGGGAGTCAGCCGGACTGAGCGCCTGCCGCCGTTCCCAAGGAATCCGCAAGCCACCACCAGGTTCAGCTTGACCTCTATTTTTGGCCGGGAAGTCCAGGAAGATGCTTCGGAATGGAATCTGTTGCCGCCGTCCGCGGAATAATCCGCTTACGTGAACTCATTCACCAAAGAGTTTGTGGCAGCCGGACCTGTAAGCCGAATTCTGTCTGCCGGATTTCTCCAGCAGGACGGTCATTCCTCTGGGCCACGCATTGCTGCGGGGCTCAAGCGACCTACCCGGAGGTTGTGACGCACCGAGCCGGCACGTGCCTGGAACCGAAGTCCCAGACTCCCTCCCTATTTGGTCTTGCTCCGTGTGGGGTTTGCCCTGCCCGCTGCATTACTGCGGCGGCGGTGCGCTCTTACC
>Ga0209415_10009663_pt1 | contig 16535 bp, 15 predicted proteins | sample PeaSoiSIISIP2007_FD_187696 | JGI IMG/M metagenome (GOLD analysis project Ga0209415, IMG submission 187696) | Peat soil microbial communities from Weissenstadt, Germany - SII-SIP-2007 (SPAdes) (version 2) | ecosystem: Environmental > Terrestrial > Soil > Wetlands > Peat | place: Germany...
ACCTGGGGAAATCCAGCTATGCGATGTACATCCTGCACGTGCCGCTGCTGTGGTGGTACCTGCGCTTTTCGCGCGGCCTTTCCGCGGCCCTCTACATCACGGCGGTGATCGCCATTTCCGCCGGCGTGTACCGTTTCATCGAGGAGCCCGCCAACCGTTACCTGCGGTCACGCTTCCAGGCTACCCTTCAGGCCTAGCTCTTGGGCGCGCCCCTGCATGGCCTTCACGCAGAAATCGATGTGCTCCTCGAGCGGCACGCCCAGTTCCTGCGCGCCTTCCACGATGTCCTGGCGGTTGACCGAGCGCGCGAACGCCTTGTCCTTCATCTTCTTTTTGACGGAGGTCACGTCCACTTCGAACACGCTGCGGTGCGGCTTCACGTAGGAGATGGCGGTGATGAATCCGGCCAGCTCGTCGCAGGCGTAGAGCGTTTTTTCGAGCGGCGACTGGCGCGGCACGCCGGTGTGGTTGGCGTGCGACAGGATGGCGCGGCGGGTCTCTTCGTCGACGCCGCGTTCGGCCAGGATGGCCTCGCCCTTCTGCGGATGTTCGTCGAGCGTGGGGTGGATCTCCCAGTCGAAGTCGTGCAGCAGCGCGGTCACGGACCACTTGTGCTCGTCCTCGCCCAACTTCCGGGCGTACGCCGTCACGCAGGTCTCGACGGCCAGCGCGTGTTTGCGGAGCCCGTCCGATTTGGTGAATTCACAGAGGATGTCCCAGGCTTGGTCTCGATTCAGCATCGAAAACATCATACCGTGCTCCCGCCGGCATGGCGCAAACCCTCATGTTTGGCGAATCCAGAAACGTTCACTCATTCCGATCTGCCTTGTGGAGCTGGGCCGGCAGAAGGCGTGCGGTGAAGCCGCCCTGGAAGCAACGCCACCACGATGCGGATCACCGAACCGCGCGCGCGCCCATCGCCTGCCAGTCGGTGTTGTTCAAGTCGTTGACGTCGCGGGCGGCGAGATAGAAGATTTGGTTGCCGCCGAATGCCGCGGTGAACCCGATATTCAACGCCAGCGCCAGGCCGTTGCCGCTGGTGGCCACCGGGGTCGCGCCCCAGCTCACCATGCACTGGCTGTTCTGGATGCTCCCCGCCGCGGTCAACAGGGCGCTCCCGGCAAAGGGTCCGCCGCCATCGCCGCTATCATCCACCAGGTACAGAGTGTTGGCCGGACGGCTGTAGGCCAGGTAGCAGGCGTGGCGGCCATCGATGGAGTTGTTCACCAGAATGTTGAGCACACCGAGGTCCTGGAATCCTTTGGTGTCCGAGAAACTGAGGGTGAAGGGAACCGGCCCGAAGCCCGCGCCGCTGGCCGGACTCATACTCATGACCGCGGTGGTGGTGGTCTGAGAGCCGCCGGGCACGCCTGCGACTCCCAGCGGCTGCCAGCCGGAGTTGCCCGCCGCCTGGTCGCGAGCCGCCATGTAAATCACCTTGTTGCCCCCGAAGCCGGCGGTGAACGCGATGGTCAAGGTGAGGGTCGCGTTGTTCCCGCTGGCGGCCACCGGCGAACTTCCCCAACTCACGGCGCACTGGCTGTTGCTGACGCTGCCGGCGGAGGTCAGCGCCGAGCCTCCCAGCAGAGTGCCTCCGTCATCACCCACCAGGTACAGCGCATTCGAGGGCTGGCTATATGCCAGGTAACAGGCACTGCGGCCGTCGAGGAACCGGTTGATCAGAATGTTCAGCACGCCTAGCGCCTGGTATCCACCCGAGTCAGTGAAGGTGAAAGTCATTTGCGAGCTGGCTGCGCTTCCCGCTGCCGGACTTACCCCGACGGGCGCCGGTACGCCTCCCGCCGGCACTACGAGAATCGCGTTCGACGTGCCGGTGATGGCCGCGTCGGACGCCGCGATCGTTTGACTGCCCGCCGTCTTCAACGTGGCAGAGAACGTCCCCACACCGTTGGTCAAGGAAGCGTTCGGCGGCAGCGTTGCCGCGCTGTCGCTGCTCGTGAAGTGCACGGTTCCGGTGTAACCGGCCGCCGTGTTGTTGGAGGCGTCGAGCGCCGTCACCATAAAGTTGAACGCCACACCGGCGACCGCCGACGCCGGCGCGGCCACGGAAAAGTGCGTCGCCGGCGGGACGGTTACCGCGATGGAATTGGAGACGCCTGTCACTGCGGAGTTCCCTGCGTCGGCGGCGATCAGGGTCTGGCCGCCCGCCGATTTCAAAGTAGCGGAGAAGCTGCCTGCTCCCGCCGATAGCATCGCGTCGGCGGGCAGCACCGCGGCGGGGTCGCTGCTGGAAAAGTGAACGGTCCCGCTGTAAGAGGCCAGCGCGGCGTTGTTGGCATCGAGCGCCGATGCCGTGAAGTGGAACGGCGCGCCGGCACTCGCAGTGGCCGGGGCCGAGACCGTGAAGTGTGGCTGGGCGAATACCCAGGTTGCTCCCGCCTGGTTATTGTCGTACGGTCCGCCCAGCAGGGCTGTGCTTCCGTCGGCCGAAAGCGCGACCGAAGCGCCCTGCTGCGCACCGTACCCGGCGTCCACCGCGCCGGTACCGAGTAACTTGACGCCCGGCTGGCTCCAGGTACCGTCGCCGCCGCGCCGGAATACCCATGCCGCACCGGTATGGACGATTCCATCCGGGGCATACTCGGGGCTGCCGAGGATCGCTGTATTTCCGTCGGCTGAAAGTGCTACCGGCACGACGTGATTCAATAGCTTTTGAACGGACGTCCAGACGAGGTTCGCTTGCAGGTTCCAAACCCCGCTGCTGTTACGAACGTATACCGATGCCAAGCCGGTGGTGTTCGAATCCAGTTGCCCACCGAGGATGGCCGTGTTCCCATCGGCGGAGATAGCGACCGAGCACGTCCCTCCGCGGCTCGCGGTGGCAGCCAGTTTGGACTGTTGGCTCCACAAGGTACCGTTGCGCGTGAAGACCCATGCCGCGCCGAATCCCCCGAAGATAGCGGTGTTCCCGTCGCGGGAGAGCGCGGCTGAGAAGCCTAGGAGGCTTGGGAAGCTGCCCCCGGACACGCCACCTGTGCCGACCAGCTTGGCCTGTTGGCTCCACGAGGCGCCGTTGCGCGTGAAGACCCAGGCCGCCCCGATTTCGCCGTCGTCGTGGCTTCCCCCGACGAGGGCCGTGGCGCCATCGCTGGAGAGCGCGACCGAGGAGCCTTGAAAACCTTCCCCCAGCACACCCGTCCCGACCAGGTAGGCCGCCTCGCTCCAAACACCGGCGTTGCGAGTGAAGATCCGCGCCGCTCCCGTAGGTCCATATAGCCCCCCAGGGGGAGCGAGCCCATCCAGTGGCAGTCCCTCGATCGCCGTGTTGCCGTCGCCGGACAGCGAGACGGAGAAGCCTTGGTCGTATGGTGAGATCACATCGAACAGTTTGGCGCCTTGCTGGCTCCAAAACCCGTTCGTGCGGGTAAATACCCAGACTGCGCCCTGTTCCGTGGGTCCGTCCAAAGGCCCGCCCACCAGCGCGGTGCTGCCATCGGCCGATATCGCGACGGAAGAGCCCTGTGTCGCGCCCTGCATGCCGTCAAAGAGGACTGCGCCCGTGCCCACCAGCTTGGGGCCTTGCTGGGTGAATTGCGCCTGGGCCGGTGACGGAAGGATGGCCATCCAGACAGCGGCGGCCAGGGGAATCAGTTGCCGTACGATCATGCTGAATGCCTCTCGGGAAGTGACTATATCACGATCCAGGTCGGGATCGAGTCCGCCGCCCTCACCGTGCTGCGAAAGAATTTGACCAGCAGGCGGAACCGCCTGCCCCACCATTGCAGGCACACGAGTTGCGTTGGTGGCGCCGGCGGTTTCGCCTGCGCATCGTGATTTTCTTCGCGCCTTCGGCTAAGCGTCTCCCCAAGCCAGCTTGCGGGCGCGGCGGAACGCTTCGCGATCGCGTTTGGTGACGCGCTCGGTTCGCAGGCCGCCGGGCGTGCAGGTTTCGAGCGTGATCAAGCCCGGACGATGCTGCGGACGGCGGATCACGCGGGCTTGCGCCAGGGACACGGGCTCGCGAGCCAACGCCACGTAGCTGAATTTTTCATCTTCGTATCCCAGCTCCGCTTCCTTGATGCGGCGGTGCATCGAGGAGCGCTCCACGCGCGCGGCGAAGTGGCACCAGTCCGGATCGGCGATGGGGCAGACCGTTTCGGCGGGACACGGCGCCACCATGCGCGCGCCCGACTGCAAAAGCTCCGTGCGGATGCCGCGGATCAGTGCGAAGCCCTGGGGTGTGCCGGGCTCGATCGCCACCATCGCGACACGCGCGGCCTGCCACAGGCGATGCGCAATGGGTGTGCGTAGCTCGCCGAGTGAGTAGGCGGCGATGATGAGGTCGTGAGGCGGCAATTCGATGCTGGTTGCGTCGGCAGTGATCAGCGCGGCTTCGGGCAGCCAGCAACGCGCAGCCTCGGAGAGGGCCGGATCGCGCTCGATCATAGTAATCGCCGCATCGGGGAACCACGCCCGCGCGGCCAGTGAGGCTGCGCCGGTGCCTGCGCCGATATCCAGCACGCTAGTCACTGGCGCTGGTAACCTCTCGCGCACTTCGCGCAGGACCGAGTAAGCCGCTGCATAAGTCGCGGGCATGCGAGTTACCAGGTAGGCTTCCGGGAGACAGGCGGCGCGCCCCTGCCGGTAGGCCTGTGACATCTCGGCCGCCGCGCGTTTGAGCGCCGCGAAGCCCACGGCGTCCGCGCGCTCGTCGATGATGCGCCTCACGTGGTCGGGCAGTTGCACTCTCTTATTGTGCACCAGGAACTTCTTTGTGGATGCGGTGTCTATTGGGATGGAGGTTGACCCACAATGTCAACACCCGGACGCACCCGCCACTGAGGCAGAATCCACTCTCTGACACCCAGAGGAGCAGTGTGTCCGCGCGCCGAAAGGAGGCAGCATCATGTTTGAAACGGCAACACTCTCGTCCGGTCCCGCGTCGAAACGATTTTGGAGCACATGCGCCGGTCTGGCCGGGGAGGTGCTTCTCTTGGGATGCGCCGTGCTGGTGCCGGTATTATCGCCGCAGGTTCTGCCGCGCGCGATGTTCGCCACGATGCTGGCGCCGCCCGGAGTGCCACCGGCGCCGCCGGCTCCCGGGCCGGTGGTCCGGCCGGTTAGAACGCATTCTCCGCTCAGGCTCGCGGCGATTTTCACTGAACCGCATGTGATTCCCAAAGGGACGCAGGCAGTTATTGACTTGCCTCCGGAACCTGACACGATCGGGGTCCCCGGCGGTGGGACGGGCGGTCCCGGGGCTGGCGTTCCCAGCGGACTCGCAATTGACGTTGCGATCGCAGGTTCGGCGCCAGTGGCGCCGCCGCCACACGTAGTCGCTGCGGCCCCTGTAGTCGCTGCGCCACCGCCGGTGATTCCTCGAATCCGCATAAGCGCGGTGCAGATGGCCCAGCCCATCTTCCGGCCCGAGCCGCAGTACCCGCCGCTCGCGCGTCAGGCGCGCGTCTCCGGAACCGTGCAACTGGAAGGAGTGATCGGAACCGACGGCCACATGCGCGAACTGCGCATTGTGAGTGGACATCCGTTGCTGGTCCGCGCGGCGCTCGACGCCGTCAGCCGCTGGATCTACAAACCCACCCTGCTGAATGGCGATCCCGTGGAAGTAATCGCGCCGATCACAGTCACTTTTCACTTGAACTGACCGACAAGTCTCAAGTGGGACAGACGATCGGTTTCTTGTCGTCTGTCTCCATCCGATAGCGGACCAAAGCCGATGAAAGATGCTTGCGGCGCCTTGTGGCGCCGGCACTCGTGCCTGCCGCGCCGAGACTCGTCTCGGCGCTTCTTCGATCCGGGTCGAGGCCGATGTTTTTCGAGAGTGTCTCTCTGCCAGGAGGCCTGTCCACTAACGGACTGACAAAAACTCACTCACGTTTTCCCACAGCAGTTGGGGGAAGCTCTTATCCAGGTAACTGCGAATCGACACGTAGCATTCGTCGCACTGGTTGGAGCGCGTGAACGCGCTGACCATGAGGGCCCGCTTTTCGAGCGGGTACTTGTGGAACTGCATCGAGCATGGCTGCAACGCCCCGTCGGCGGTCACCACCAGAAACCGCAGGCCGGCCTTGCAGCCGGGGGTCCCGCCGTTGCCGAAGTAGCGCCGCGTGGCCTCCAGCGTGGTGGGCGCGTTGACGATCCAATTAGTCGGGTCGCGGCGCGCCTCCACGCGATCCAGTTGAGCGTTCAACTCGGCAAGCTGTTCGGGCGTATTCAGAAAGAGGTCGCGGCATCCCGTGCGCCGCGCCGAGTACGCGCTGTAGCACAGGTTTACGCCCCACGCGCGCGCCTTGTCCGCGATGGCGTCGATCTCCCCCACGTTCTCGCTGGTGATGCAACTGTTGAGCACGATGTCGTCGTGACCCAGCTTGGCCAGGCGCGGCACCAGGTCTTCCAGGTGCCGGTAGAGCCCCGGGTGGACGCGGAACTGGTCGTGGCGCTCGTCGGGGAAATCCAGGCTGACGGAGAACTGGTCGATTCCGGCGTCGCGCAGGGCGAGGTATTTCGGCTCCGTCATGAGGGACCAGTTGGAGACCAGAATGGTATACGGAGGCCGCGGCCCGCCCTTGATGGCGCGCACGATCTCGACCACGTCATCGCGCAGGAGGGGCTCGCCGCCCGACACCTGCACCACGCAGGGACGCAGCTCTTCCATGTACCGGCGGTATTCGGGCGGCTGCAAATTGCGCGATTCGTCGCGCGGACCGCCGTGGTCGCAGTGGCGGCAATAGCAGGTGCACGCATCCGTCACTTCGAACGATACGACGATCGGCCGTTGGGCGAGCCAGTTCAGCGACCCCCGCCCGATAATCCGCAGCGAGTCAACCAGGGGAACCTTGCGCAAATCGATCAGCCTCGGAGAATGGCGATGGTAACATGCGGCGCGTCCGATCAGAGCCGCGACCGTTAGTACCTGCCGAGTCTAGTTCTATGACCGTGAGATTCGGTGCGACTCCGAAACCGCTCCCGACGGTCGCGGCTCTGATCGGAGCCCCGACCGTCAGGGAGGGGTTTTCGTAAGGCATCGGACCACCCGGTCACAGCACTAGTTCTCACTCGCCTTCTCGATATGATCGACCACCAGGACTTCCAGCGGCGCCTTCGCTGGCTCCAATTTCAACCCGAGCTGATCCTCGACCGCGGAGAAGATTGAGGGCCTGTCGTCGCCATCCCTTAAGGAAAAGGTGAAACTGAAACTGTAGGTTCCACCGGCTCCGGTCTTATCGATCACGGGACGATTTACCCCTGGCTGACCCGAGAGGAAACTGGCCAGACGGGACATGGGCCAACCTTTGGCCGGCTCGGATTCTCCCAGAAACTGGTTTCGTGCGCCATTGATAGTGACTCCGTCGCCTCCCTCTTTGAGCTTGTGCCCGCGTTTTCCGAGCACCAGCAGATACGCGGGGACCTCCCTGGTTTCGCGGTGAACGGCCATCCGGAAGCGGTCCGCGAGCAGCGATTGCACCATCACCTTGCACTGGCTTTCGCTCATTGGTGCGGCAGATTTCGCTTCAAAATCGTAGGCCGCCTCCCAGGCTTTCACCCATTCCGGCAATCCGAAGATGCGACTGTCGTTCAACCCATAGCTCCACTCGATGATGAACGAGAGAGGCATGCCGAAGGCCACAAACCGGTCGTTGGAACACTTCCGGTCGAGATGGTAGAGCCGTTCTTTGGGCGTCGGCTTGATCGAGACGACTTCGAACTTCGGCGGATCGTCGGAGAAGGCCGTGCCGCACATGACGGCCGCCAGGCTCCACATGGCGATTGGAAGTTTTGTCCCTCCCATCGAACCGCGCCTTGGTTCCAGTAGACCACAGGCGCACGCGCTATTCTGAAAGGGTGACCGGCGACCTGATCCAGATCGTGGACGCCGCGCTGGCCGAATCGGCGCGCAAGGCCGGCGCATGGCTGGTTTGCCGTCCCGGGTGCTCGGAGTGCTGCATGGGCCCTTTCCCCATCAGCCCGCTGGATGCGGAGCGCCTGCGCGAGGGACTGGCCGGCCTGGAGTCGCAGGATCCGCAACGGGCGGCCCGCGTTCTCGATCACGCGCACGCGTGGAGAGAAGCCGACGACGAGCCATGTCCGGCGCTCGACCCGGACACGGGCACGTGCGATCTCTACGCCGCGCGGCCGCTCACCTGCCGGACGTTCGGTCCGCCGGTGCGCTGCGCATCGGGGGCGCTGGCCATTTGCGAGCTGTGCTTCGACGGCGCGACGGAAGAGGAGATCGAAGCCTGCATCGTGGACCTGGATGTGGACAGCCTTGACTCCACTGCCGCCACCGAGACGACCGTGGCGCAGGCACTCGTGCCTGCCGGGTCGAGATTCGTCTCGACCCCATCTTAGTGCGGCTTCCCCGCTGCTGACGCGGGTTTCCACTTGATGTTGCAGCCGATGCTGGGCTTCTGGTCCGCCGCAACCGGACGTCCCGCCAGCACCGCATCGATGGCCGCGCGCAGATCGCTGCCGGTGACCGGAATATCATTCCCCGGCCGGCTGGAATCGAACTGTCCGCGGTAGACCAGCTTGCGCGACTCGTCGAACAGAAAGAAATCCGGCGTGCACGCCGCGCTGTACTGTTTGGCACTCTCCTGGCTCTCGTCGTAGCAGTAAGGGAAGTCGAATCCCAACTCGGCCGCCATCTGGCGCAGGCCGTCGGGGCCGTCCTCCGGAAACTGCTCCACGTCGTTCGAAGAGATCGCGACAATTCCCAGCGGCGCGGCGGCATAATCGTGGGCCATCGCGGCCAGTCCTTGCTGGACGTGCTTCACGTACGGACAGTGCGGGCAAAGAAACATCACCAGCAGGCCGTTGCTGCCGGCGAACCGGTCGAGAGAAATCGTTTTGCCGGACACCACATCCGGCAGTTGAAAGTCGGGAGCGGGAGTTCCCAGCGCGAGCATGGTGGATTCGATTGCGGGCATACACCACCACGATAACCGAAAAAACAACACAGGCAAGAATGCCTCTGCCACTGTGCGGTTCAGCACCTTGACACGACCGGCGCTTCGGAGAATAATTGGTCAGCTATATGCGCCCAAAACATATCTTGCCCGTATTGTTTTTGCTTTCCATGGTGGCCGGTGGCCTGGGAGTCGCGCCGCTGAAGACCGTTTCCGCCCAGTCCGCGTGCGCCGGCGTTCCGTTCACCGATGTGTCCACCTTCTGCGCCGAGATCCGGATTGCCTACTATACCGGCATCACGCTGGGCACCACCGCCACCACGTATTCGCCGTCAAACCCGGTGACGCGCGACACCATGGCGGCTTTCACCACGCGCACCCTGAACTTCGCCCTGCTGCGGGGCAGTCCGCGATCGGCAGTTGGATTCCTGTGGTCGCCAGGCATGGGCGCCAACATCGGCACGGTGGGGACCAGCCCTGCCGGCGTGGCCTCGGACGGCGTCGATCTGTGGATTGCCGACGGCGGTTCCCAGAAACTCTTCCGCGTGAGCCACAACGGCAACTCTCTCGCCACCTGGACCGGCCTGAGCGGCGCGTCCGACGTTCTGGTGGTTCCGGGGCGCGTGATCGTCACCGGAACCAACGTCAATATCTATGCGATCGACCCTTCCCAGGCGGCAGGGCAGGTAACGCCCTCGGGCACCAGTCCGAGCGCGGGAGGCGTTGGCTTGGCCTTCGATGGCCAGAAGGTCTGGCGTCCCTCCGCGGCCGCGACCACGCTGTCGCTGCTCAATCCCGACGGTACGTATGTCGCGGAGTTCGGTCCGCTGCCCACGCCAACCCGGGGGATCTTTTTCGACGGAACGTACATGTGGGTGGTGTCGGGAACCGGCAACTTGCGGCAGATCAACCCGGCCACGTTCGCGTTTTCGGATGTCTCGCTTGGCGCCACATTCTCGAGCACGGTGCGGCCCGGTTTTGACGGTGAGAACCTATGGGTCCCCAATCCGGACAGCAACCAGATTTTCATCGTGCGGCCGAGCAGCGACACGGTGATTGCCACGGTCACGGGAAATGGGCTGAACGGTCCGAACGCCGTGGCCTTCGACGGGCTGCGCATGCTGGTGACGAACAAGAACGGCAACAGCGTATCGCTGTTTCAGGCTACCGACCAGACCCCGCTGGGCAGCATCTCGCTAAGCCAGGCGATGGCGCCTTCACAGGCCGCCAGCGACGGCATCAACTTCTTCGTCATCGGGTCCGGCAACGCCCAGTTGTGGAAGTTCTGAGTCAGTGGCCCGCTTGTGCGGCCGAGCTATCCGCGGACCACGTCAGGGGGTTCCGTTTAGAATCAGGCAACTCACATCCTTGCTGGTTGGGATTCTCTTGTCGAACGTAACCAAGGTCAAGCGGGCCGCGCCGGCGAACGCGCAGAGGTAAGCATCGGTCCAGAGGTTGGGTGAAGTCCGCGGGCCTTCGGTGAACGCCTGCCATGTTTCGGGGAGTTCATGCGGCTCCGCTTGGTAGCCGATTCGACGGTCCAATCGCAGGTCGCGGTAGGCCTGCCATGCCTCGCCTGGAGTCATGACCTCTTCCAGCATGACGTGCTTGTTCGTCAACAGTCGCAGAAAACCCAATTGGGTAAGGCGGCAAAACGCGAGCTTCTCGTCTTGAAGATTGCTGAACCAGTGCCGGGCTGCGCGATGAAGAGTGTGTCGTTCTGCGGCCAGGGCAATCCAGACGTTGACATCAGGTAAGTAGGTCATCAAAGTCGAACTGAGACAGGTCGAGCGTCCCCGGCAGCCTTGAGTGGATCACGGGCAACTCTACCTCTCTGTCGCCACAGGCCCCAGTCCCGAGGTCGCCTTGAACTTCTTTCTGGACGGCCTCGACAATAAGCTGTTCGATGGTAGCCCCGCGCGAGGCCGCCAACTGCTCACTCTTTCGGTAGAGGGAGTCCGGGAGATCCACGGTGGTTTGCATAAGGCCCGCCTTAATCATTCTCCCATGTAAGCAGGCGGTAGCGAAAGGCCTTTTAGCGGCACGCCGATCGCGGAAAGCTCTCGTCCTCAAAGATCTCGACTGTCCCGGTCATTGTTTCACCGACACCGTCTGCGCGCCCTCGGTGTAGGCGATGTATTCGGTGCCGGCGGCCGCGGCCACCTCCTTCGGCGATGCATGGCCGGGCACGTCCAGCGAACGGTCGGACTTGCCGTCCGGATGGTGCGCGGGGGTAGAGCGCAGGTTCAGCTTGCTGCCGTCCACCGCCGTCGCCTGCACCAGCCGGAAGGTCGGCTTGGGTCCCTTGCTCAGCAGCTTCTTTTTCCCGGCGTCGATGATTTCGCCGGTCACCGCTGCCCCTTGCGCGACGACCACGATGTTGCCGACGCGAAAGTCCTTGGTCGCCTGGAAGTGGAGCGTTTGTCCGGCTTGCGGGCTGTTGGGCACATCCTCCATCAAGCGGATGATGAAGGGCAGACCGTCGGCGACCTCGACGGGATGTGCTGCCGGCACAACGGGCTCGGCGGCCGGTGGCGGCGGAGCTTGCACCGGCGCCGGTTGGGGAGCCGCCGCAGGCTGTGCGGGCGCGGCATTTTGCGCGGGGGCGGTGTTTTGCGGCTGCGGCTGCACGGGCGGCGCGGGCCGGGGCGTGCCGCCGGCGGAAAGGCGCGTGGGGTTGCGCATCGCCTCGATCACGGCGTCCGGCACGCCGGCCTTGCTCAGGCGAATGACCTCCGGCACCGAGAGATTGAATTTGGTTTTGCTCGACCGGATCTGGTTGATGATGAGCGCGTTCGAAATCTTGGCGTCCACCATGTCGAGAATATTCTGATTCGTGAGCACCGCATCGGCCGCCGCCTGGTCGGCGGTGGCAGCGGGCACCGGCGAGGCCACTGCCGGAGCCTCCGCGATGGCCTGCGGCGCTGGCGCCGGGAGGGCTTGCGACACCGGCGCCATGCGGGCATGGTGCTTCTTCCACCAGATGCCTCCGCCGGCAGCGGCCAAAACGAGGGCGGCGGCGGCGGCCACCATCGCGGTCATCGGCGGTTTCTTCGCCGCCGCCTTTGCCGGGATCGCCGGGCGCGGCGCCGACGGCGGGGGTGGCGTCATGGTGAGCGTGCCCGAATCGGACCGTTGCTTCAGATTTTCGAGCGCCGCCTGCACCTCCGCCATACTCTGCCAGCGATCGTCCGGATTCTTCCGCAGGGCGCGCCCGATGATCTGCTCCAGCTCGGCCGGCACGTCTTTCGCGATCTCGGCGATGGGCCGGGCCTCATCGCGCAGGATCGCGGTGATGGTCGTGATGGCCGAGTCGGCTTGAAAAGCGCGCTGGCCCGTGACCATCTCGTACAACACCACTCCGAAGGAGAAGATGTCGGTGCGCTGGTCCACCGTCTTGCCTTGCGCCTGTTCCGGCGACATGTAGCTGACCGTGCCGATGATCGATCCTTTGACGGTCAGCGGCGCGGCATCCACATTGGTCACGGTTGCGTCGTCGAGTCCGACGCCCGAGTCGCGGCCGGTGAACTTGGCGAGGCCGAAATCCAGCACCTTCACCCTGCCCGCGTCCGTGACCATCACGTTGCCGGGCTTGAGGTCGCGATGGATGATGCCCGCGGCGTGCGCGGCCTGCAGGGCATCCGCGATCTGCACCGCACAGCGCAACGTATTCCGGATGGTCATCCCCTCGGGGGGAATGACGTCGGCCAGCGTCTTGCCCGCGACGTACTCCATCACCATGAACTCGTTGTCGTCCTGCGACACGATGTCGTGGATGGTGATGATGTTGGGGTGGTTCAGCGCGGAGGCGGCCTGCGCTTCCTGAATAAAGCGGCGCCGCCCGGTGCCTTCGGAGTTGGCCACCGCAAGCACCTTGATCGCCACCGTGCGGTTGAGCTTGTTGTCGTGGGCCTTGTAGATGTCACCCATCCCTCCGGCGCCCAGCTTCTCCAGGATCTCGTAATGGGAAATTGTCTTGCCAACCATAGGAGTGTACGAGTTTATCGCGTTACTGCCACCGAAATCACCGGCGGCAGATGCTCCGCCAGAACATCCCAATGTTCGCCCGCGTCGGCGGTGTAATAGAGCTGGCCGCCGGTGGTGCCCACGTAAAGGCCGGCGGGCGATTCGCTGTCGGCGGTCATGGCTTCCCGCAACACCAGCAGGTGCGCGTTCTTCTGCGGCAGGCCGCGGCTCAGCAGCTTCCAGGTCTTGCCGCCGTCGCGGCTGCGCGCCACGCGGAACTTTCCCTCGGGCGTACAACGGTATTCGGAAGCTTCGATCGGCACCGTGAACACGGTCTCCGCCTCGGCCGCCGGAACCGCCATGCCGAAGCCGAAGCGCGAGGGCAGTCCGCGGGAAATGTCGGTCCACTTCTTGCCGTCGAAGCGCCCGCGGTAAATGCCGCAGTGGTTCTGCTGGTAGAGCGCCTCGGGATTGCGCGGGTGCGCTACCAGGTGGTGCACGCACTGGCCGACTTCGGGGAACTTCTCGGGCAGGAAATCGGCGCGCACGCCCTGGTTGAACGGCGTCCACGTAGCACCGGCATCGCTGGTGCGGAAGGCGCCCGCGGCGGAGATGGCCACGATCATGCGGCCGCCGCCCAGGCACTGGATGGAGTGCAGACACATGCCGCCGGCTCCCGGGTTCCAGCGGGCGCGCGTGGGATGCGCGGTGAGCGAGGCAACCTCGGCCCAGCTCTCGCCCCAATCGCCGCTGCGGAACAGGACCCCGGGATCGCCACCCGCATAGACCACGCCCGGCTCGTCCGCGGCGCCCGGCTCAATCCGCCAGACGCGCGCCAGCGAGGTATTGGGCAGGCACTTCACTTCCAACCCCGTCTCGGAAAGCTTCCACTCCTTGCCGCCATCGCCGCTGGCATGAATGTGTGCGCCGAACCAGGCGCTGTTGACCGCGGCGTAAAAGCGCTGCGGCTCGCGAGGGTCCTGCGCCACGTGGTTGACTTCCAGGCCGCGGAAAAAGGGGCCTTCCACCTTCCACGCCTTCCGGTCGCGCGACCGGAAACGAAAGGCGCCCTTGCGGGTCCCCGCCCACACGGAGATTTCCCGAGTTTTCGGCATACAGGTAATGATGCAACAACGGGAGGGGGGAAGGGAAGTGCGGGAGGGTGGGGCAGGCTTCAGACCAATGCCGCTTACGTTGCGATTCTGCATTTATTGTGGAGCGGGCAATCCTGCCCGCCGCCGCCCTCAGCCGGCGGGCAGCCGGCTTTTAGCCCGGCCGGTTGACAGACGACATAAACCGATCCCGGCTTCGCACGGGCAAGCTGTCTGGCCCACCTCTGGCAGCGCGTGCACCCGCGCAATGGCCCTTTCGAGCCTCCGCAGGTGTCGGAATTTTAATCGTGCCAGTACTTTGCGAGGCCTCGGCGCCGGTAACTTGTGTATCGGGGCTGGCGTATAATTAGTGGGTCGGCATTCAGCCAACCCGATGCTACGTGTTGAGGAGGTTCGACATGCTCCAGTCACTCATCGCCGCCAGAGACAAGGTGGCCGCATTTCTTCTCTGTATTCTTCTGCTGGCGCCGGGTAACGCCATTCTATACGCGCAGCAGGAGCCACCCCCGCCCCCACCGCCGGGCCAGACGCTCTCGCCCGACCAACTCGACGACCTGGTAGCTCCGATCGCGCTCTATCCCGATCCGCTCCTGAGTCAGATCATGGTGGCCGCAACCTATCCGCTGGAAGTGGTGCAAGCCTTCCAGTGGCTCCAGAGGAATCCCGGCATCAACGGGCCGGCCCTCACCCAGGCCGCGCAACAGCAGAACTGGGACGCCAGCATCCAGGCCCTGGTAGTCTTCCCCGACGTTCTCAAGCGCTTGAACGACGACGTCACCTGGACCACTAATCTGGGCAACGCCTTTCTCGCGCAACAACAGGACGTAATGGATGCGGTGCAGCGCATGCGCCAGAAGGCCCAGCAGGCGGGCAAACTGGCCTCCACGCCGCAATTGAATGTCACTACCGCAACCGATGCCGGCCAGCCCGTGATTCAAATCATGCCGGCCGACCCCGCGGTGCTCTACGTTCCCGTATACGACCCCGCGTGGATCTGGGGACCGCCGCTGTGGTATCCCTATCCCCGGTGGTATTGGCCTCCGCGCAGCGTGATCGTCGGCGGCCTGGGATTCGGATTCGGCCTGGGCATCAATGTGGGATTCTTCTTCGGCGGCGGGTGGGGTGGCTGGGGAGGTTGGGGCTGGCATCCGGGATGGGGGAACCACACCGTGATCGTCAACAACACCTTCATTCACCGGTACAACTTCAACACGGTTAACGTCACCAACGTGCACGGCACCGCGGTGTGGGCGCACGACGCCGCCCACCGGCAAGGCGTGCCGTATGCCAGCCCCGCGTTGCGGAGCCAGTACCAGGGCAATGTGCGGCAGAACGTGGCGCCGCGCTCCGCGCCGCAAGTCAATCGCACGCAAAACGCGCAGCCGGCGGAGCGGTTCGGCAATCGGCAGGTTCCGCAAAGCGCACCGCAGGCGCAGAACCGCAGCGCATTCGGCGGCATGCAGAATAATGGCGAGGCGGCGCGGGCGCATGCGGACCACGGATACTCCAGCCTCGGCGCCGCGCGCAGCACGCCCGCTCGCTCGGCTCCGGCGCCCCGCGCGGCCCCTGCCCCCCGGTCGGGTGGCGGCGGCGGCAGAAGAAAATAGGAGACCCCGATGAAGAGAACCGTGAAGACAATCGCTTTGTGGCTTGGCGCCGCTGCACTGGCGGCCGGTACCGCGTTGGCTGCTCCCCAGGGCAGCCAACGCACGTTTGCTTCTCCGCAGGAAGCGGCGCAGGCGCTTATCGATGCCGCCGGGCACAACGACTCGGCGGCCATGCTCAAGATCTTCGGACCGGAGGGGAAAGACATCGTGGAGTCCGGGGATCCCGCCGAAGACAAGAACGGGCGCGCCGAATTTGCGCGTATGGCGCACGAGAAGATGCAGGTGGAACCCGATCCCGGTATGCCGAACCGCGCCACCCTGGTGGTCGGCCCGCAAGACTGGCCCTTCCCCGTGCCCATCGTGGCTAAGGGCGGGCAGTGGCATTTCGATGCCGGCGCCGGGCGCGTGGAGATCCTGGCGCGCCGCGTCGGCCGCAACGAGATGACCGCCATCGATGTCTGCCGCGGCTACGTGGAAGCCCAGATGGAATACGCCGCCGCCGACCGCGAATCCGCGGGCATGCTGCAATACGCGCAGAAGATCGTCAGTACTACCGGCAAGAAGGATGGCCTCTATTGGCCGGGCGAGCCCCAGAACCTGGTGCCGAAAGCCTTTGCGGATGCGTCCGCGGCCATGCTTGCCGAAGGAAAAAAACCCGAGCCGTACCACGGCTACTACTTCCATATTCTGAAGGCGCAGGGACCCGAGGCGGAGGGCGGCGCCTTGGACTACGTGGTGAAGGGTAAGATGATCGGCGGCTTCGCACTGGTGGCTTTCCCGGCAGAGTACGGCGTGTCTGGAATCAAGACCTTCATGGTGAATCACCGCGGGGTGGTCTACGAGAAGGATCTCGGCACGGGCACCGTCGCGCTGGCCAGGCAGATGACGCGCTTCAATCCGGACAAGACCTGGAAGGCGATCAAGGGCGAGTAGGCTCGCGTGAAAGGATCGGGCTCCTGGCGGCA
>Ga0209415_10009665_pt1 | contig 16534 bp, 12 predicted proteins | sample PeaSoiSIISIP2007_FD_187696 | JGI IMG/M metagenome (GOLD analysis project Ga0209415, IMG submission 187696) | Peat soil microbial communities from Weissenstadt, Germany - SII-SIP-2007 (SPAdes) (version 2) | ecosystem: Environmental > Terrestrial > Soil > Wetlands > Peat | place: Germany...
TTTTCGGGTGTCCCTTGTGGGGCGTTTCGCTGGCGGTTTCGCGAGCCATTCAGCGGATTGCCTTTCCTAGCCATCAGTGTACCACGCGGTGGCGGAAAGGTTCCCATGATTAGCAGTCTCGTTCACATCGCAAGAGCAGTATGGTTGAGCAAGTTCAATTCGGAGAATCTGATAATGGCGCTAACGGGCTATTTTGACGACAGCGGAACAGATGCGGAAAATCCCGCCCTCATTGTTGCCGGCTTTCTTTCCGATGTCGATCAGTGGGATCGGCTCGGGGACGAAATGGAACAGTTGCGGGCCGAGCCACAGTACAACGCGCCTCCCTTCCACGCCAAGGGGTTTGACGATGGGCGGCGCGGCCACGGGCCGTACGCGGGGTGGGGAGAGAAGAAGCGGAGGGAATACATGGCTCGCCTCTTGGGCATCATCATTCGTCGGTGCATCAAGAGCTTTGGTACGGTCCTGGAAAAGAGCGCCTACAATTCCATCATCGCGCCAGATCCGGCGCATAAAGATTACTTTGGAACACTATACGCTTTCGCAGCAGTCAACTGCATCCACGCAGCGTGCGAGTGGCGCAACAAAAGCCGTCCCGGCGAACCTATTCTGTTCATCTTCGACAAGGGGAACAAAAACCAGGGGCAACTGGAAGATATCGGCAAGAGGTACCTTGTGGGCTCTGACAAGTTGATCGAGAACGTCACCTCTGGAGACGATGAGAAAATCCCCCCGCTTCAAGTGGCTGATCTCTTGGCATTCGAGTTATGCTCAGAGGCTCGCAATGCGCTAAACCCAAAAAACAAGTTCAGCCGCTTTCCGTTGCTGCAACTCGCCGAGCACCCAAATGAGTGGCTCAGGGCGGGTGACAAACGGATAACTGAAAGGATACAGAAACTCCAAGCTGCGGGCGGAATCAATGAAACACCGCCGCCATCCCTCCCTCCGATTTTGACTTAGACCGGCCTGTCCACTTCAGGCTACAGAGTGCTCCGCACCTGGGTCAAGTATGTTTTTACCATTGGTAACGGGAACGGGTTTCCCTCCTCCACGGGCAATCGTCCAGATGTCCCATTGAGCGCCGTGTATACTCCAATAGGCGATGCGATGCGCGTGAGGCGACCAGTTGGGTTGCATGGCAAACTCCCCGGCGGGCGTGATCGCACGCTTCTCACCAAGGGTGACGTTCACTGAAAAAAGCTGGCTCGCGGAGCTGTCCCGGGTCTCCGGATGGACGAACTCAGCCGTAGCACAAACAATCTCGTTCCCGTCCGGCGACCAGGCGGGGTTGTAGCCAAAATCGGTGATCCGTTTGACGTTTTCGCCGGTGGCGCCCATCACAAAGATTCCCCCACCGTCTCGCTCCGAGCGAAAAGCGATCTGTTCGCCATTGGGAGAGAGTACCGGCTGCGTGTCGTCTACCGGCGAGTCCTTGGTGAGATTCACCGGATTCTTTCCGCCGACTCGTTGCGAGTAGATATCCCAGTTTCCGGAGGCGCGGCTGGCATACACGAACGACTTGCCGTCGGGCGCCAGGCTTGGATAGGTCTCCGGTCCAGGCTGGTCAGTGAGCTGTGTGAACGTGACGTGCCGCAGAGGCGCCCCTCCGGAGCGGCCAACCGTACTCAGCCCCCGCACCCACCAGGCGGCGCCGAGCGCAAGCCCCAGCAACGCGCACGCCGCGGCCACCAGCGGCCAGCGCTTCGTTCCCCGAGCTGCCGATTTCTCGATCTCCGCGCGGGCTTCGGCTATGTCCGGCAGGCGCCGCGCTGCGTCTTTCTGCAGACACCGCCGCAACAGCTCTCGGATTCGCGCAGGGGTCGCGGCGGGCAGCGTCTCGAAATCGGGCTCCCGTTCCAGGATCGCCGCCATGGCCTCCGCCTGAGTTCCGCCCGAAAACGCCTGCTTACCGGCGAGCAGCTCAAACAGCACGCAGCCGAATGCCCAGATGTCGGTCCGCTTGTCTACCTCCTGTCCGCGCGCCTGTTCCGGGCTCATATATCGAGGTGTGCCCATGACGCGCCCGACGACGGTTTCCAGGCCGGTCACGGTCGCCGCCTGCGAGAGGTACTGATTCTTTTCCGTGCCCCAGAGAGCTTTCGCCAGTCCGAAATCCAACACCTTCACCCTGCCGGGGTATCCGCTCGCGGGTCCCGTGATCTTGACGTTGGCCGGCTTCAGGTCGCGGTGGACGATTCCCTTCTGGTGCGCGGCTTCCAGAGCCTCCGCGATCTGACGTGCGCAATCCAGCGCCTTCGCGACCGGCATGGGGCCGCGCAGCGTTTCGCCGTCCACCAGCTCCAGCACCAGGTAGGTCGACCCACCGGATTCCTCCAGGCCGTAGATGGCTCCTATGTTGGGGTGGTTGAGTGAAGCCAGCACGCGCGCTTCCCGCCGGAATCGCGCCAGCCGCTCCGGGTCGCGCGCAAACTCGCGGGGCAGAGTCTTGATCGCGACATCCCGGCCGAGCTTGGTATCGTGCGCCCGGTATACCTCCCCCATCCCGCCCGCGCCCAACTGGGATACGATTCGATAGGCTCCGATCTGCGCGCCCGCCGCGGTGTCGGCAGGAGACACCGTGGCCGTTGCTTCCAGCACGGATCCCCGCGCCAACAGCGACTCCACTTCGCTACGCAGCTCGGGATCGCCGCGGCAGGCGCCATCGAGAAAGGCCGTCCGAATTTCCGGAGCGCGCTCCAGCGCGGCATGATAGAGCGCGTCGATCTGACGCCGGCGGTTGGGGTCCATAGCTCACCAAATCCAGGCTCTGCCCGACACCGAAGCCATGCCAAAAGGCGCGGGGATCTCGGACCGGCCCCCGATGGTGCCGGGTGCCAATGTCATAGATTTGCCAATTCTATCGCAGATGGGTCGCCCGCACTCGCACCAGCTCCTGCCTTCCCCCCTCCACTTGTGCCAGACTGAAGTTTCCGTCCATGGCACGCCGCCCAGATCAACAATCCGAGCTCTACGAAGACTTCCTCCCGGCCCGTGAAGGGAATGCGCTCTTCTGCCACCAGGAATTCCTGGAAAAGATGGAAGAGAACCGTACCAATACCGTGGGCCGCCGGGCCGCCCTCCTGCTGCAACGGCTGCTGGTAGATCTGCGCCGCCAGCACTATAAGCCCACCCAGGGCGACAACCGCGGCTGGCGGCGCTCGCCGCTGGGTGGAAATCACGGCAACCACTTCTACGCCTGGTGGGCCCCCCGGGGCGCCGCGCCGCTCAAAATCAGTCCCGAATTTGACGCCGCGCCCGAAGGGTCGGTCTTCCTGCGCGACATCCGCCACCATGACGACCACCGCCCGCTGAACCCCCAATCGGTCTCCGATCACTACCTCCCCATCGGTGTCAAGGAACTGCGCCAGGAAGACTACGTCCCGGCGCCCTGGACCAAGGACCAGGCGCGCTTTGCCGACGCGCGGCAAAAGATCCGCATCATCAAAGGATTTCCGGGATCGGGAAAAACCACCGCCCTGTGGCACGCCGCCGACATGGCCGGGCGGAAATCCATCCTTTACATCACTTACTCGCCGGAGCTGGCCGCGCTGGCACGCGACCACTTCGACAAGTTCGCGCCGGCCTACAAGCACTTCCACGTGGTCACCTACTCCCAGTTCTTGCGGCAGCTTCTGGGAAGCGACGCGCCGTTCGAGCCCGTGCGCCACGCCCGCAAGGCGTTCGTCAAGGAAGTGTCGGGCTTTTCCAGCACCATTCTCGGCCCGTGGGCCAACGAAAAAGCCGGACTATACGACGAGATGCACGCCCACCTCTTTGGGGGCCTGCTGCCGGTTCCCATCGGGCGTTTTCCGGGCTTCCCCGACCGCCGTATTTCAGCCCGGCAGTACCGCGATTTGCGCGAGCGCTCCATCGGGCGTGTGGCCGCCGAAGCCACCGTCGAGGTCTGCGAGACTCTGCGGCGGCGCGACTCTCGCAGCGTCGAGCAGCGCTTCTTCCAGGAGTTGGACCTGGCGTGGAATGCCGTCCAGCGCATCCGTTCCCAGGGGGCCGGCCCATTGGCGCAGTTCGATTGCATCGCCATCGATGAAGCGCAGGACTTGACCCCCATCGAGGCCCTGGCCGTGGTCGAGTTGGCAGCCGCCGCGGCGGCCTCGGGGCCGGGAGCTCTCAACCTGCTGGTGACCGGGGACGAAGCGCAAACCGTCCGTCCAACGGATTTCGAATGGGGCTGGTTTCAGGACCTGATCCATTTCCGCATGGCTTCTCCCGTGGAGTTCAAGCTGCAGACCAACCTGCGGAGCCCCAAGCGAATTGCCAACCTGGTGAACCGCATCTGGGACCTGTATGGCGCGATTGCCAAACAAGAGCGCCCGAGCGGCACCGGAGTCGCCGAAATCGATGAAAACGCCGGCGACCAGGTGATCCTCTGCGCCGCCAAACAGGGGCCGGAGCTGGACGAGCTGCTGGAGGTTTTCTCGGAGCGCGAAGGGCTGGCCCTCATCGCCATGGGCGAGGAGGTTCCGTCCTATGTCCCCGAGCGGATGCGCGACCGCGTGCTCACCACCTTCGAGGCCAAGGGGCTGGACTTCCAGTCGGTTTGCATCCTGGATGCGGGGAAATGGCTCGACCGCGTGTTGCAGGCTCGCGAACGGGGACGCGGCTTGGAATTGGACGATCTCAGCAAACGCCTGGCAATCGACCAGTTGCGCGTGGCGCTGAGCCGGCCCTCGGAGCGGCTGTATTGGGTGGACGTCAATCCCAACGACCGCACCCTGGGGCACGCCCAAAACATGCTCTCCTTCGGGTCGGACCGCGCCTATCCAGTGGTACCCGCGGTGCTGCTGAAAACTCTCGAGGAGGAAGCGCTCGATCCCGAGGAGCGCGTCCGGCTGTGTGAGAGCGACGCGCGCCAGTTCCTGTCGGTCAAACCGGCGCTGGCATGGTCGCGGGCGCGGCAAGGCATCGCGCTGCTGGGCGAGTTGGGCAGCAAGTTCTCGGTGGCGGATCCCGCGGCGCGCGTCTCCGCGCACATGACCCTTTGCCAGGTGGCGTTCGCGCTGGCATTTCGCAAGGTCTCGCTTCCCGCGGAGATGGGGCGCCTCGAACTGTATTCGGAAGCGGCCAGAAGCGCCTCTGCGGCGGAGCGGATGGGCCTTTCGAACCTCATCCTGAGCATTGGAATTCATGAGAAAGAGCGCGCCCTCGAAAATACGCAGGGGATCCTGCGGCTTGCTTCGGCCCTGAAGGAGTATCGAAAGGACATAGAACCGTGGCTGCTCCAGGAGTTGCAGCCGCGCAGTGCCGAATGGCTGCAGCAACTCGAGGACCAGGTCGATAGCATCCCGACTGTGGCCGTGGAACTGCTGCCTGGGCTGTACTCGCTCTTCGTTCCGCTGGAGGCCGAGGCGCGCACGGCACGCCTCCATGAACGCGCGATTCGCGCGCTGATGAAATTGAATTCCCACGGACCGGCGCTCGAAATCCTCATGGCCATGCCCAACCCCGACCCCAGGCTGGTGGCGGAATGCCTGGAAGGAGTCGGCGATTGGGAAAAGGCCGCCGCGGGGTATCTGCAGGCCGGCAGCCCGCAGGACGCCTTGCGCTGCTATCGGAGCATCCCCGACTTCGACAAGTCGCTGGAGCTGCTGGACAGCGTGGGCCATCACCCGGCCCGGGAATCGCTCCTCTGGCTGCGGCAGGTGCGCGATCTGGCGAGCCGGCGCCCCCCGGAATTTCCCAAGGTCATTCTCCCGGCGGAAAAGAAACTGCTGGAGGAGGTGCTGGAAGCGTCCCTCGGAGTGGCGCGCAAGAAGCCTGCGGCCAAGCGGGCCAAGTCCGCCGCCAAGGCTCCCGCGAAAACGCCCGCGAAGAAAGCGCCGAAGCCGCCCGAGAATGAGTATTTCTGAAGTCCGCTAATTTCAGAGGCGGCTGCCCGTTCAGCGCAACACCTTCAGCCGAAGGTTCCGGAACTCGACGCGCATCGGCTCGCCGGCGTGCAACTGTAGGGCGATGACGCCATCCCTGGCTTTGTCGTCGGTGAGATCGATGGTCTCCGCGCCATTGAACTTCAGCCGCATGTGGCTGCCCTGGGCGAAGACCTCATAGCTGTTCCAGTTGCCGTGCCGTACCAGGGACTTCGCCTTTTGCCATCCCTCATCCTCGGTCTTCATCACAGCCCGGCCGCGGCCTTTCTCCTCGTAGAAATTGCCCCATGCCGAATGGTCGCCCGCCTCGGAAGCATCCGCCTGGTACCCGGTCACCACGAAGTTCGGCAACACCGTGCTCCGGAACTGAACCCCGCTGTTGTGGTTTCTGAGTTTGATGTCGAAACGCAGGATGAAATCGGAGAATCGATCCCGATAGATCAGAAACGTGTTCTCCTGAATCGGGTGGGAGTCGGTCGTCCCGGTAATCGTCCCGTTCTCGACAGACCATAAGGCCGGATTTCCTTCCCATCCGTCCAGGTTTTTCCCCTTGAACAGCAGCACGTACCCTTCCTGCTTTTCCGCCGGAGTCAGTTGGTTCACCGGTTCAGCCGCCGTGAGAACCGCCACCAGAGCAAGCCACGGAATTGCCAGTTGGAGTCTCACGATTTCATTACCTCCTCCCACGTAATCTCGCGCTTCTGATCGATGGCCATGCGGCCCATGATCGCGGTGAGAGTGCTCTCGGCCGACCGTACCCCGGTGTTCTCCGGCGTCCCATTCTGAATGTTCCGGATGAAGGTTTCGAGCGAATCGATGGTGATCTCGCGCGGCGATTTTTCCGTCACCGCATCGTTCTTGCCGCGGTAATGCGTCCAGTACTCACGGGCCGTCTCGATCACACCCTTAGGTCCGTAGAATTGCTCGTTGACCGAACGAAACAACGCGGGTGCGATCTGCGAGCCCGTCAACACCGCCTGCACGTCGTCCCGGTAGGTGAAGGTCACGTCGCAATGATCCGAGATGTCCCCCCGCTTTTCGACGGTGCGGCCACCGGTGCCGTAGGCCTTCGAGGGCCGTCCGTCCAGGAACCAGTTCAAGACGTCGATTCCGTGACAATACGTCTCCACGATGATGTCGCCGAACCAGTCCCGCCAGAGGGTCCACTGGCGCATCTTCTCGTCGTAATTCCGCGGAGCCGGCAGCGGCGTTTCACTGTAGGCCCCCTTGATAAAATGCGCGTGCGCCATCTGAATCCGTCCGATGGCGCCATCGGCGACCATCTTTCGCGCCTTCCGATAGCCCTGCCCGTAGCGCTGTTGAAAGCCGAATACGATATTTAACTTTCGATCGGCGGAGTCCGCGGCCCGAATCACGCGCTTACACCCCTCCACGTCCAGGCCGGCCGGTTTCTCGATGTAGATGTTCTTGCCGGCCTTAACCGCGGCTTCGAAATGTTCCGGGTGAAGGAATACCGGCGTGGCGATGACGACCGCATCGACGTCGCTCGCCAGCAGGTCGTGGTAGTCCTTGTAAACTCTCGGATCCTGCAGGGGGATGTTCTTTTTGGCCCGCTCGATGCGGTCGTCGAAAATGTCGCAGAGGGCCACCAGCCGCGCAGTCGGAATATTCACGAGCAGGCCGGCATCGAAAGTCCCGCGGCCGCCCGAGCCGATCAACCCGACCGTGACCGCGGAGTTCGCGGCCGTTCCGCGCGCCGCGGCCAGGGGCACCAGGGCGGCCGTCTTCACCAGGTCGCGCCTCGTCATCGCAGGCTTCATAGAACCTCCAAGCGTTATGATAGACCCATGGATCGGCCTCCGGCAGACACCGCGCGGCGGTATTCGATTGCAGATTTCGAACAGATTGCCGGAGTTCCATGCCCGTGCGGCATGGCCCGCCGGGCTTTTCAGGACGTTCCCGAGTTTCCCGCCACCGTACACGTAACCTCCATCACCGCTGACGCCAAGCTTCACTATCACAAGCGGCTCACCGAGACCTACTATTTCCTGGAGTGCGCCGAGGGAGCGCGGATGCAATTGGACGATGAGATTCTCCCCGTGAAACCGGGCCTCTGCATCATGATTCCGCCCGGCGTGCGCCACCGCGCCATCGGCGAGATGAAGGTTCTGATTGTGGCGCTGCCCAAGTTCGATCCCTCCGACGAATGGCTGGATTGAGGTCAATTCCTATGAAGAAAACGATAGTGGCCTGGATTACTGTGGCAGTGGCGGGATCGGCCCTCATGGCCGTCGCGCAGACTGCGGCCCCGCAGGCACAAACGCCTCCGGGTCCCAATCCCAATTCGCAATACCGTCTGGGTCCGGACTCGATGCCGCAGGAAGGCGTGCCGAAGGGCGAGATCCGCGGGCCGTACACGCTTCCGAGCAAGGTCTATCCGGGAACTCAGCACACGTATTGGGTGTACGTCCCGGCGCAGTACGATCCGGCGGCGCCGGCGAGCCTGATGGTCTTCCAGGACGGGCAAGCGTTCAAGGATGAGAATGGCGACCTGAGGGCGCAAAATGTCATGGACAACCTGATCTACCGGCGCGAGATTCCGGTGATGATCGGAGTGTTTATCAATCCGGGCCGCCGGCCGGATCAAGTAGAACCCAGCCCGCAGACCGGTTGGGGCGATGGGACCACCAACCGCGGCATCGAGTACAACACGCCCGACGACAAATACGCTCGCGTGATTACGGAAGAACTGATGCCGGAGCTCTACAAGGAGTACAGCATTTCGAAGGACCCGGAACAGCATGGAATCGGGGGATCGAGCTCCGGCGCGATCGCCGCTTTCGCAGTCGCTTGGGAGCGCCCCAACGATTTCCGGAAGGTGCTGAGCAGTGTCGGCAGCTTCGTGAATCTGCAGGGCGGCTTCGTGTATCCGGAGCGCGTCCTGGCAAGCGAGAAGAAGCCCATTCGCGTGTTCCTGTGCGACGGACGGAACGACAATCGTGGACTGCGCGGCGGAGTTTACGACGAGAAGCGCGATTGGTTCTTCCAAAACGTCCGGCTGATGAAGGCGCTTACGCAGAAGGGTTACGACGTGAACTACTCGTGGAGTATGAACCTTCACGGGCAGAAGTTCAGTGGCATGATTCTGCCGGAGATGATGCGCTGGCTGTGGCGCGACGGCCCCGTTTCCACCGATCCCAACGACATGACGGAGCGCAGCTTTCGCCAGCCTACGAAAAGGCCCGCTGAGGCCCCGCAGAAACAGTGACTGCCGGGGCTACCGCTCCCTCACGGTCGCGGCTCCGAAGGAGCCAGTAGAAGTTCATGCGTCAATCCGCTTGGTGATCTTATCCAGCGCATCGCGATCGAAGGGGTATCCAAGCCCCGGCGCCGTGGGCGCCGGAATGTAGCCGTCTTTATCGATGCGGAACTTGTCTTTGTGATAAGGCCGGTCCGCATACTCGGCTGGATGCGGCATTTCAAACCAATACGCATTGGGCAGCGCCAGCTCGAGATGGAAGTGCACCGCGAGGTCCAGCACGTTGCCCCAGTTGTGAGGAGTCGATTCCAGCCCGAAAGCATCCGCCAGCAGCCCCACGCGCATCGAACCGCTGATGCCCCCTACATTGTCGGAAATGAGGCGCACGACATCCACCGCACCGCGGCGGATGTATTCGGCGAAATCGGAGATGGAAGCCAGAAACTCTCCCACGTGCAGGGGGACATCCAGACGGCTGGCGAGCTCCACGAGGCCCTCGAGGTCGGTGGTGCGAATGGGATCCTCGAACCACAAGTAATCGAGCTCATCCAGCAGCCGTCCCACTTTCAGCGCTTCATAGCGGTTATACGCCTGCACCGGATCGTGCGCGAGAACATATTCGTCGCCGAGCGCCTGGCGAAGCTGTTTGATCTCCTCCATGTGGCCGACGTAGGAAGGTATGGGCGGACCGTTCTGGTGCTGGCCCGATCCGGGGTGGATCTTGTACCCCCTGTATCCCTGCTCCTTGGCCTTCATGGCGTCCGGCACGTAGTCTTCGATGGAAGGCAGATGCTGCGAGCTGGCGTAGGCCATCATGCGGTCTTTCCTGCCGCCGAGGAGCCGATAGATGGGGCGATCGACCGCCTTGCCCAGGATGTCCCACAGGCAGATGTCGGCGGCGGCCGCTTTGTAATCGGGCCAAGAACCTCCGCTTCGGCTGGGCACGGATACGAAACTCCCCGTGGAGGGCCGGGCGGCCGCTGCAGCGGGACGCTGGCCCGCACCGCCGCCGGTGCGCGCGCGGGCATTGAGTCCGCCGGCGCTCTTCATTCCGGAGGTGGCGTTCAGCGCGGGCAGCAGATCGAGAACGTTCCGGCCCACGAGCGTTGCCTTGGCCCATTCGAGCCAGCCCGTGGTCCGCTCGCGATTGCCGATGGTGTAGTTGCCCTCAATCCCGCTCCCGGTAACAACGGACAGGATCTCACCGGTTTCGGTGCTGTTGAGACGATGAATATTGGCGGTGTCGGTGACGTAGACTTTCACCTGCTTCACAGTGAGGTCGGGCAGGTCGCCCTTCTTGACGCCCGCGGACTGCGCGGCCGCGGCGCCGGGATCGGCGAGCGCCGCGAAACCCGCCGCGGTTCCCGCGGCCGAGGCGGTCAGGAAATTCCGGCGCGTCACCGGATCTTTCATCATCCGCTGACGTTTCTGGTTCGGCATGCTCAACCTCGCAGATAGGGCTTCAGATAGGTGTTCAGAGCGTCACGGATCGCCTTCTTGCCGGCTTCATCGAGCGGCGCAGGGCGGCGGCCGGCGCCGCCGGATTGGCCGCCGCCGGACATGGACATGGACCGCGTGATGGTGTTCTCTTTGAAGACGCCGCGCGCAATCAGCTCGTACGAACCCGCATTCGGAATGCTCTCAAAGGCCAGTATTCGGCCGAACATATCGAACCCTTCCCGTTTTTTGCCGGAGTGCCAGAGATCGAATGCCTGTGCGTAAATATCCGCAAGTCCGGTAGTGGGGCAATGCCCGGAAAATCCCAGCTCCATCTCGGTAATCATGGTTCGGACACCGTTTCCGGAGAAGACGTTGAGCTTGCCGCCGGTTCTTTCGCGAATCTCGGCCACCCGCTGCAGCGGATTCCCCGCTTCGTCCTTGACGACGCGCATAGTCGGGATTTCTTTGAACATCCGGACCAGCAGGTCCACGCTCATGTCGCCCGTGCTCTGCACAAAGAGCGGAAGATCGGTGGTCTTGCCGATGGTCTTGTAGTACTCGAGCATGGCGTTCGAGTCGGCCTTTTCGGGAGGCAGTGAGACAATGGCGTCCGCGCCCTGCCGGGCCGCGTGTTTGGCGTATTCGACGGCGCCGTCGAGGTCGCCGCCCTGCGTCTGGACGCCGATCACGAGAGCGGTCTTTCCACTCTTGCCCGCCGCGAGTATGGCTTCCGCGCCATCCATGCGCTCCTTTTGAGTGAGTCCCGCCCATCCGCTGGCGATCTGCGGCCATACGAAGCCATGGACACCGCCCCGATTGCAGAATCCGACTTCAGCAGCCAGGCAATCCAGGTCCAGTTTGTTGTCGGGCGCGCACGGCGTTTGGCCGATGGGAAACAGGCCCAGCAGGGGCTTGCCTTCCGCGGCGAAGCTGTTGTTGGCCAAGGCAAGCGATATCGCGCCTGCGGTAATTTGGCGAAGAAATTCGCGTCGCCCTTGCGGGCTGGCCGCTGCGTGGCTCGTCATTCGTGACCTCCTGAAGGTATCGTGGGAAACTCAGTTGCAGCATATAACCGGAGGGACTCGACGTCAAGCTCAGTGCATCGTTTCATAAATACGGCCACGTATAGTTCAGGCGCCGAGCAAGCGTCGACACGAGTGTCGACGCGGCACGCTGAGAGCGTGCGCCACGGTCGGATACGAGGCTGTATTTAGGAGCGAGTGAACGCTCCGGCCGGGCGTCATTCGTAGCGGTAGACCGTCACGCGCAGGACCGTATTGGGGCGCAGGGACAGAATCTCGCCCTGTCCGGTATCGTCGCCGCCCAACTGCCGGACGACGCGCCATTTGCCGTCCACGAACCTACCTTCCTGCACGTCGCCGAGCCCCACGATGTGCGGCCCCGGCGTGTTTGGAGTGAAGCCGACCCGCAATCCCCCGACCGCGGCGCCGAAGTAGAATTCGTCCGGTCCGGCGGCAATCAGGATCGCCGCCGCCGGCACCGGGCCCTGTGATGCCGCGGGGCCTTGCGCCGGCGATTGGGCGGCGCCCTGGGGACGCTGCTGCCCCGCCGTGGCCGGCTCCGGCGCGATCGGAACGCGGCCCCTGCCGACATACGTGAGATTCAGCGTATAGTCCCCTAACTTGACGCTTATCGGAGCATCGCCCTGATTCATGCGAACCGCGGTGATGGTTCCTTTTCCTTGCTGCGCGGCAATCGCCGGAGCCAGTTGCGAGACGACACGATACGCGGCGGCAAGCTCGGTGTCCGGGCCCACCGACCGCTCGATGAAAAACGGCGAAAACCCGATCGCGTTGTACTTCCCGAAGGCGGCCATGACATTCGACGCGTTGACGCTGGTTTCCGGAATGAAAAGCGGATTTCCGTTGCGCGTGAACCGCTCACAGACTTCGTCGAAGTACTGGAGGTAGAGGTCCGGCGCAAGCAGGTCCACGGCGGGCGCTCCGGCTCTCCAGATATCGTGCACCTGGGGCAGCGGCCCGCCGCTGGGATAGGTGCCGGGCCATGCCATATTCGGCTGTTGCAGCCAGGCGTTCACGTACATCGGAATGCTGTATTCCGCCTTGCCCTCCTCAATCACCTTGCCCACGAAGCGGGCGTAATTCCAGGCCATGAAGATCTCGTCCACCGGCCAGTGCAGCTTGCGCCAGGCGGTGTCATGCTCCTCGCGGCTCATGGGCGGGCTTTGCGTCTGAATCGGCATATCGACGCTGTCGGGCTTGCCGGGGCCGAAAACCTCTTCCCATGTGCCGGAGGTCTTGGATCCGTTGGCAGTCCAAACCTCCCGCAACTCCGGGCTCAAGGTATCCTTGTGCTGCTGGAGGTAGCTCATCAGCTCCTTCGGCACGGATCCCGCAAAGGCCCGGTTGGCGGGCGCGGACCGGTCGCGCGAGTCCCGCAAGACTCCCACTTCGTTTTCCACCTGAATCATGAGGACGGTGTGCTGCCGGCCGTCCACCGCTTTGATGTGCCGCATCAAGGCCCGGTACGCGCGGGCATCGGCGTCCCGCGTGGCGTCGCCAAATGTGCTGAGCAGCTCGATGCTCTTGCCGCCCTTGATCTGAATCCGCGGGAAGCGCCGATAGTCCTTCTTGACCCAATAGGGGGCGTAGCTGGAAAGGCCGTTCTTCCAACTGCCGAACCACAGGAACACGAGCTTCAGGTTGTTGCGCCGGGCCTCCTGGACGAGACCATCCACCAGGGCAAACTCATACTGGCCCTCCACGGGCTCCATCTGCGCCCACGACACGGCCGCCAGCACGCAGTTGAGATTGCCCGCAACCAGCCTGGGCCATATCGGCTGCATATTCTCCAGGCTGGTAGCGGTGTTATTTCCCAGTTCTCCCGTCAGCGCCAGAAACGGCTTTCCATCCACCATCAACTGCGTGGCGGTTCCCTGCTTGGCGAGGCGCGGGAGCCCATCGGCGGTCTGCCCGAAGCCCGGGAGCGCGATCAACGACGCGCAGGCGAACATTAACTTAAGCGGATTCCCAAATTTCATTTGTCATTTACCTCAATGGCACCTCAATGGTCTTTTCCAGTCGCACGTCGGCGGAAGACGCACCCACCATGATGCCGACACTGCCGGACTCCACGACGAAGCTCTGCTTGCCCGCGTCCCAGTAGCTCAGATCGGACCCTTTCAGCGGCAGCCGGACGGTCCGCGTCTCGTTCGGCCGAAGCGCGATGCGCTCGAATCCGCGCAGTTCCTTTAGGGGCCGCTCCACCGCGGAGTTGAGACGCTTGACGTACAGTTGCACCACCTCATCGCCGGCGCGGGTCCCCGTGTTTTTGATGTCCACGCTGACCAGCACCTGGCCCGCGGCGTTCACCGAATCGACCGAAGTGCGCAGGTTGGAATACTCGAACGTGGTGTAACTCAGTCCGAATCCGAAAGGATACAGCGGCTGCCCTTTGAAATACAGATAGGTGCGGCCCTGGCGAATGTCGTAGTCCATCATGGGGGGCAAATCGTTCAGCGACTTGACCCACGTAGCCACCAGCCGGCCGGCCGGATTATAGTCGCCAAACAGGACATCCGCCAGGGCGTTGCCTTCCTCCTGGCTGGAATGCGCCATGTGGAGAATCGCGGAAACGTTCTCCTGCACCCAACCGATGGCGTAAGGGAAGCTGGAGATCAGCACAACGACCGTCTTCGCGTTAGCGGCCTTTACTCTGCGGATCAGGTTGAGCTGGGCCGGGTCCAGGTCGATGGACTTGCGGTCCACGGCTTCCTTGCCCTCGCTGGGCAGCGCGCATCGCCCGAACGGCGCGTTGCATGTGGGATGGTTGCCCACGAACACGATGGCGACGTCGGATTCGGCGGCGAGATTGGCCGCGTTGCCGTTGTTGTCGTCGGGCGCGTAACGGACCCGAACGTTGGGCCCTGCCTGGTTTCGGATTCCTTCGAACGGGGTCACGGTATAAGGGGGCATGCCGGCGTACCAGTCCATCAGAACGTTGTCGCCGAAGGGTCCGATCACCGCGATGGAGCGGAGTTTACTCTTGTCCAGGGGCAGGAGGTTGTCGCTGTTCTTGAGCAGGACGATGGACTCCTGAGTGACTTTTCTGGCCAGCGCCTTGTTCTTCTCGCCGTACCAGGGTTCCTCGGTCCCCGAGATATTGTCGTAGGGCGACATCCCGGGGGGATCGAACTCGCCCAGCCGCATGCGCATCCGCAGGTTGCCCCGAATGTTGCGCTCGATATCGGCTTCGGTTAGCAACTTCCTTTCCAGGGCGTCCCGGAGGGGCGCGGCGAATCGATCGAGAAACACGGTAATGCCGGCTTGGACGCAGCCCACCACCGCGGCCGTGGGATCCGGATAATAGTGGAACTGGCGAGTGAGGTTGGGAAGAGAGCCGGCGTCGGTCGACACCATTCCATCGAACTTCCATTCCTTCTCCACGATGTCTCGGATGAAGGGAGATACGGTGTCGGGGACTTTATTGACCGCGTTGTACGACGCCATGAACGATTGCGCATTCCCCTCCAGGATGCCCATCCGGAACGGAACCAGGTAGTATTCGCGGAGGTTCCGTTCGTCGAAATCGGAGGAGGAACTGGTCCGGCCATCCTCATTGCTGTTGGCCAGGAAGTGTTTCATGGTCGAGGCCGAGAGCAGGTACTTGGGGTTGTCGCCCTGAAGCCCCTGAATCATGCCAACCGACATTTTCCCGACGAGGTATGGGTCTTCTCCGAACGACTCCTCGGTGCGGCCCCAGCGCGGGTCGCGGGCCAGGTCCACGTTGGGCGCACGGATGGCGAGGCCCACGCGGGCGCCATCGTACTTCTTGAAATAGACACGGGCTTCATACCCTTCGACGGCCCCGACCTGCCGAAGAATTTCGGGGTCCCACGTTTCGCCGAGGCCGACCGACTGCGGGAAGGTGGTGGCCGTGACGCTGCCGCCGCGGACCCAACCCAAACCGTGCAGTCCCTCGGTCCAGTTGGTGAATGCCTTGATTCCCAGCCGTGGGATCGCAGGCTGGACTTGCGCCAGCATCCCGATTTTCTCGTCCAGGGTCAGCAGCGAGATCAGATTGTCGACCCTTTGTTCGACGGGCAGGTTGGGATCGCGGAACGGCTCGGAGGCGGCAAGGGCATGCACCATACCGGCGGCTAAGAGGAGCGGGAGAACGAGAGTGGTTGGTCGCGGTGGCATCAAGAGCTCTTTTAAGATACGAATATCACATATCACTTTCGGCGACAGCCCGTCCGGGGCGCGGCCCGGGGGGCGCATCTTTTCGTGGTGTGTCAGTTTATTTTTCATCGTGTTGCAAACCCCTCTGTTTCTGCGGGTTGCGGAGAGGGGTCGAAATCGGGGGGCGCATCTGGAGGGTCGTTTTTACAATATGCGCCCCCCGAAAAGGGGCCAGGGGTCGGGCTCGCCAAAGCGCGAGGGGGCCAGGGAAGGGCCTTGTGACGCAAATATTCATGGTGTGTCGATTTATTATTCGTGGTGATTTAAGGCGCCCTTTTTCTTTGGGTTGCGAAGAGGGGTCGAGATTTTGTGACGGAAATGGAGGGTCATTTTTACAATTTGCGTCACAAACGGCCTGGGGTGATCTTGATTGCGCCCCAACGCCGAGTCGAGGCCGATGACGGTCGTCTTGATCGGTTGCATAAAGTTCCCTCCAAGAAAGAAAACCGCTCAAAATGAGCGGTCGGTTTTACTTAAATCAGCAACTTACTCGGCAAGACCGCTCAAGAATGAGCGGTTTTCACGGCCCCGTCCCGGACGGATCGACGCCGCGCTTCTTCCTTTCGAACATGCCCGGCCGGCCGGGGGAAGGGGCGGCGGTGTTTCTCCCCGGTTGCTTTGAAACCGCCCGCGGCACTCGGGTGCTAAATCTCTTCCTGATTTGAATCTAGCAGGCAGACTTGCGGAGACACTGAATGATCGAAAGTTGTCTAAGTGATTGCATCTCTGGCAATTAACGTGGACCGATAAAATAATTGCGTGAGAAT
>Ga0209415_10009667_pt1 | contig 16533 bp, 17 predicted proteins | sample PeaSoiSIISIP2007_FD_187696 | JGI IMG/M metagenome (GOLD analysis project Ga0209415, IMG submission 187696) | Peat soil microbial communities from Weissenstadt, Germany - SII-SIP-2007 (SPAdes) (version 2) | ecosystem: Environmental > Terrestrial > Soil > Wetlands > Peat | place: Germany...
TCGCGCGCCTCAATGAGAGCCGGGAGCGGCTCAAGTTCAAGATTTTCGCGGTGCTGGTCGACACCGGATCGAGCGAGCTTTCCACGCTGGCCCGATTCGCGGACAAGCTGACCTCGGTGACCAAGCTCACCACCGAAAGCACGCGCGAAATTTTCCTGGCCGTCTAGCGATTAGGCGGCCTGACGGAGAACCCGGAATTGAAAATCACGCTCAGAAAAATCGATCGCTCGAACTGGCGCGAAGCGATCGAGATCAAACTGCTGCCGAGCCAGGAGACTTTCGTGTCGCCGCCCGTCAAGTCGATAGCCGCGGCCTACGTGCGGCAGCACGGCGAGCACTACGATTACGCCCCGATGGGGATCTACGACGGCGATTCGGGCCCTTCGATGGTCGGGTACGTAGCGACGCTATGCGATCCGAACACTGCCGGCGACTACTGGATCGATGACATCATGATCGACGCGCGCTATCAGGGGAAAGGGCTCGGGCGGCCGGCGGTCGCCGAGACTATCGCGTATATCCTGAGAACCTACCCGCGATGCGAGGCGATCATGCTGAGCTGCCATCGCAACAATACCGTCGCGTCGGCGCTCTATCGGCGGATGGGATTCGAGCCCACCGGCGAAATGAACGTGATGACCAACGAACCCAACTACAAGCTTACAGGCGAGGCGCTGCGCAGGTATCGGTGAGGATCATGCGACTTTTGATCAAGTTCCTCCGCGGCAGCTGGATCGCTTCGGTGCTAATAGGTGCCTTGCTCAAAGCCGCATTCGCACCTCGGTAGCTATGGTCGCTCCGCCAGAAATTCGTTTATGGCCCTGGCCCAGTCCTTTTGTTTGCTCGGTTCCTCGGTAAGTTCGCTCGTAGTCTTCCAAGCGGTCTTTACATGTTTGTTCGGCCTCTCCGTTATGGTCTATTCTCAAGCGTAGCCGCAGTGGCGGAATCGTTCAGCTCGACCTGAAAAACTACCCCCAAATGGCGCGCAGCCCTTGGGTCTTCCGAAGTATGGACGAGACCAAGTGGACTCGGCGCTGGCAGCCTTGCAATCGCCAGCTCTTCCAGAATTTCTCTGGAGAGGCCAGCTAGTACACTCTCCCATTTCGAACTCACGCCGGCCAAGTCTTGCTTGCGTACGTGTCCCCCTGCCCAGTTCGCCAGAGTGTCGTGGAGCGACTCCGATGGCTCTTACCTCAGGTTCGTCAGATACCGTCCCTTGTGTCGGATGATGCAGATGGGAACGATCTGCATCCATTCGTCCTTACTCTCAGCCTTCGATCTTCTCACATACTTGCCCCTCTCCTCAACAAACGCTTTGAAAGTGTTCCACTGCGGCCTCACGAGCTTCCTCTCTGGAAGCCTGAACCGGTTCACGAGATCAGCCTTGGGTACGCACAAGACTTCCTCGTCGGCGAAACTTTCGAGAGCCCGGAGCGCCTTCGTGGCGATGAACTTCAAGACCTGCATCTGATCAAGCCCTCGTCGTATCGACTACGCGAACTTCCTTGAAATTGTTTCTATATCTTTCGACAGCTTCCAAAAGGTGGGACCGTAACTGCGTCAGCGTCTCGGTATTCATTATAGCGCCGCTTCTCTGAGTGAGCTGATTCGCGTACTCCCTTTCGATAGATACATTCGGCTGGCAGTGCATCACGAATAGAATGTCAACGAGGTCCCACCACCTTGGCGTGAGAACGAACTTTCTGAAAGTGTCGGCTTCCTCTTTGGTCAGCCGCCGAGTCTTTTCCTGCCAATCGATCCAGACCAAGCCGTCGAACAGTCCGCGGTCCAAGATCAGCGCGTCAAGCTTTTCGTCCTCCAGAGCTTCGATCATTCCACTGAGGGTGGCGCAGGTGACCCAAATGTTGAAGGCGGCAGTGCCTTTGTTGGAAAGCGGAGCTACCGAGGCCCTCTCTTGGTAAACGCGCACGTTGGCACCGTTGCGCTTCAGGAACAACTGCAACGCGTTCAACGCAGTTGTCTTTCCGGATTTGGGAGAACCCGCAAACTCTATGAAGAATGGTCGGCGCTTCTGATTTGCCAGTTCGAGTACTCTGCGCGCCTTCCTCTCGAACTCCGCGATCGACGACGTGTCCACCAGCACCTCCCGTGAGCCCGTCTGCCATGCGAAGGGTCATCTCGTCAAGGAAAAACGTGAGTCCAGCACTGTGGCCAAGCATTTGGAATCCACACCCGGCGAGGCTCATTTGCGCGGCAGTCTACGAACCGGCCTTGCGGCACAGCTTCAGAATCGACTCGAGCGGCGCAGGCGTGTTCGCGGTTGCGAAGATCTCCGTGGCTTGCCCGCTTGCCACGCGCTGCTTCGAGGTCGTCAGCGCTTCGGGCATCACGAAGTTGTACCACGATCCGAAAATGATGGTCCTGGCCGCCGACTTCGATCGCGATCCCGGCCAAGTCGTCTAGTTACAACGCGAAGCGCTCGCCGACCAGCTCTTCGCTTTTGCGCCACAAGTCGTTCGCGTGGGCCAGGTCGAGAGCGTATGACCGCACGCCGGCGCGCGACGTCGCGTCGTCATTCACCTCGCATACGTGGCAGTCTTCGCAATAGCGCCCGCCGACCGCATCGGCCAGCGCGACAAAACCGGCCCATACCGAGGTCGCCGAACCTTGAGGCACCGTCTTGAAACGAAACGCGGCCGCCGGACTGCTCGCGCCTCTGCTCACTCGTGCCCTCATCTGCTCGATTAGTTCAGGCGTGAGATGCCGCCCGAGCTCGGTCTGGATTCCGCCCGGATGTAGCGAGGTCGCGCGCACGCCGCGTCCTTTGAGCCGGCTGTCGAGAGCTACCGCGTACAGAATATTTGCCGTCTTCGAGCGGCCGTACGCGGTGAACGCCTGATAAGGAGTGTGCTCGAAATTCGGATCTTCAAGGTCCACGTCGCTGAGCTGATGGCCCGCCGAGGACAGCGTGACGATTCGTGCGCCGGGATTCAGCAGCGGCACGAGCCGGTTGACGAACACGAAATGCCCCAGATGATTGGTTCCGAATTGCGTCTCGAAGCCGTCCTGCGTCTTGCCCTGCGGACACGCCATCACGCCGGCATTCGCGATGATCACATCGAAGGGCTTGGCGCGCGCCAGCAGCTCGCTCGCCGCCTTGCGGACGCTGCTGAGCGAAGCGAGGTCCGCCTCGACCAGATCTACCGGTGGGTTGCCTGCCTGCGCGAGGGCGCGCCGCGCTTTGGCCAGATCGCGCGCCGTGCCGACGGCGGTGGCGCCATGTGCGACGAGCGAGCGGGCCGTCTCAACGCCCAGGCCGGCCGAGACGCCCGTCACAAGTACCCGCTTGCCCGAAAGATCGATGCCCTCGAGGACCTCATCGGCCGTCGATTCCGCTCCGAAAGTCTTTGCCATCGTGCTTCTCCCAATCTCCAAACTTGCGTCACTCGGCCTTGCGGAAGAGCTTCAGAATCGATTCGAGCGGGGCGGGCGGCGTGCTCGCGGTCGCGAGGATTTCGCGCACGTGCTCGGCTGACTTCATGCCGACCAGCGCGACGCCGACTCCGGGCGTCGACCGCACGAACTGCACTGAGCGCTGCGCGTCGGAGCGAAAGCCCGGAAGCGCCTCGGAGACGATCGGCGGCAGCCCGCGCGAAAGGCGTCCCTGCAAGAGCGACGCGCTCGCGCATACCGCGACGCCCAGCGAAGTCGCCGCCTGAAGCATCGTGGATTGCCCGCCGGTCACGCGCTGATTCGAGGTCGTCAGCGCCTCCGGCATCGCGAAGTTGTACGGCAGTTGCACGATCCGAAAGTGATGATCCTGGCCGCCGACTTCGATCGCGATCCTGACCAAGTCGTCGAGCGACAGGTAGCTGCGATTGCGCGGGTCGGCGCGGAAGCCATTCCAGGTCGCAGTGCCGTAGACGCCGATTCTTCCCTGTGCGGCCTTTTGTTCGAGCAGCTCGAAGGCCGCGCGCATCCGGGTCATGAACTCGGGACGGGCGACGCTCGAAAGCTGGCTCTCGGGATTGTGCAGGTAGTAGATGTCGATCGTCTCGAGCCCGAGATTGGCGCGGCTGGTTTCGATCATCGCGTCGATGTATCGCGGCGCGATGCAATGCGAGCCTTCGACAATCTCGTCGGCCTGGATGATTCCGGTCTTGAGGAACGCGTCACGGAACCACGCGCGCGGATCGGCGGGAACTGATCCGTCGAACGTGATGTAGCCGCCCTTGGTCGCGACGAGTACCTCTTCGCGCCGAATCTGCCCGCTGGCGGCCAGCGAGCGGATCACATTCCCGATCGCGCGTTCGCTGCGCTGCAGGCGATAATTCACCGCCGTGTCGATGAGATTGATCCCGCCGAGAATCGCCGCTTTGACCGAGGCCTCGTAGGCACGATCGGTCTCCTCGTCGGGCTCGCCCAAATATGTTCCGATGCCGATCGAGCCGACGCTAAGCCCGATCGCTTCGCGAAAATGGCCGGGAAGCTTGGCGAAGCGCGCGGCGTATGCCGACGTGCCTTCTGCGGTCGCGCGATTTGTTAGCATCAGGGGTCGGAGTATACACGATAAACGCCCGCGCTTGACGATCTCCGGGTCGAGGCGATACTCGCAGTTGAATTGCTGAAAATCGGTTGAACACCAGATGAAAAGGATCGCGATTGTCGGACTTTTATCCGCATTGGTGCTCGGAGCGCTCGGGATGGCGGTGCTGTGGTACTCGCCGGCCGCGCAGGATGCGATCCTGCGCCGGGCGATACGTTCCCGGCTGGCCGCGGTCAGGTCGGATTTGCTGGCCGACGATGCGCTGCACGTGATGCTGTGTGGAACGGGATCGCCGATGCCCGACCTGTCGCGCGCCAGCGCTTGCACGGCGATCATCGCCGCCGGCCATATCGTGCTTATCGACGCCGGCCCGGGCTCGTGGGCTAAGCTCGCAGCATCCCGGTTGCCGGCCGCGGCGATCGATACGGTCCTGCTGACGCATCTCCATTCGGATCACATCGGAGGCCTCGGGGAGATCGCGATGCAGACCTGGGTGGCGGGACGCAAGACACCGCTTGAGGTATTCGGCCCGGGTGCTCCGCACGAGCAGCAACTGCCTCGCGATGCGGAGCAGCACGTCTACGGAACCGTCGGCACCGAGGCGGTCGTGGCCGGATTTGCCGCCGCTTACGACGCCGACGATGCCTTCCGGCTGATCCATCATGGCGCCGACTACCTCGCACCTGAGGGCGCGCGGATCGTAGCCCACACTATCGCGCAGCCCCCGGCCGACGGGTCGACGGTCGTGTTCGACGACCACGGGCTGCGGATCAGCGCGTTCGTCGTGAATCATCAGCCGGTCGATCCCGCTTACGGTTACAGAATCGAATACCGCGGCCGGGTCGCGGTGGTCAGCGGCGATACCGTGCCGGTGCCGAACATGGTCCGCATGTCCGATCACGCCGACCTGCTGGTGCATGAAGCGCTTGACGCGTACTTGGTGGGGATTCTGGCCGAGGCGTTGGATCAATCCGGCAATGCGCGGCTGGCGAAAATGGCGCGGGATACGATCGGCTATCACACCACTCCCGTGCGGGCGGCGGCGATCGCGCGCCAAGCTCACGTCCGGATGCTGGTGCTGAGCCATCTCGTGCCGCCGCTGCCGAACGCGCTGGCGCGTCACGCCTTCATGCGCGGAGTCGCGGACGCGCGCGGCGACGGCGAAACGATCCTCGGCTACGACGGACTGATGATCACGATGCCCGCCGAAAGCGAGACGGTGACTACATCCGACCTGATCTGAAACGCCAACGCGGTTTCGCAAAGAGGGTCGGCACGGAGGCTGGCCTGTGTTCAGAGCAAACGCGCGTCGCACGTTAAGGGAGCGGCATTTTCAACTTTCCAGATCGATCCAGCTTAAGGCCACACTGAACGCGGAAGCTTCCGTGGGGCCGTGGTGGCTTCACCAATTCGAACTCAAGGACGCGCTGTCCGCCCTCCGTCTTGATGCGACCGATGGGAACAGGTTCGCCGACCTCCTTTGAGTAGTAGACGCACGGCAGCGACGCGACCGCTTCGAACAGGATCTTGCAGCGCTCGTCGTTGTACCCGTCAGCAGCGCCTTGGGGTAATGTTGTCCCGTGGATTTGACTGATATGGACCTTGATCGCTCTTTTCATCGCCTCAGCAACAAGATAGACGCTGTAATAGAGCAGCCTCAGATCCCTGTTGAAAGAGTTTGCTGGGCTTTGGCCGTTGACTTCCTTGTGGAAGGTCTGGCTCGGCCCGATAGCCCCGTCCGAGCGCGGAGCTTCGAGAAAATAGCCTAGGCACGGCCTTGACCCGATTAGCACCGTAATTGCTTCAAGACGATTACTCGTATGTTTGAGCTCATTGTTCAATTCGCGGAAGAATTCAATGTCGCGGCGGACGATGTCATGATACACCTTCGCGGCCTTGAGTTTTTGCTTCGCAAACCACCGCCACAGAAACTTTCTCTCCTCCGCTGAGATCGGCCGTATGTCGGTAAGGGCAAGAAGGATCTCATGGGCGGAGTCGACGTAGCGTGAGAACCGCGCCAACAGTTCCTTATAAGGCCCGAGCGGTTCCTCGTTGAGATGAGGCGATTCATCCTTTTTGTCTTCCGCTACGACGATCATCTGAACCAGGCCCGCGAGAGCTTGGACGACGTCCGAGAAAACATTGTCAAAGATGTCGGCCGGATGCCTCAGAACATAGTGTTCGTGCGACTTCGTTTCCATGCCACCCAGCATGGCCGCCAGTTCAGGCGCAAACCCGAGCTTGCCAGAAAGTTGAAATTTCGATTCCGCCAAGTGAGCCACTGAAATACCGCCTCGGGTCTGCAAACAAAGTTCAGGTCTGCCTCTTCGCACGGGTCGACCTCAGCGTTTCATTGGTCGGAATTCGGGTCAACGACCCGCTACCTCTTGAAAGTCTTCGCGAATTTGCGGACAAGGACATATTGGAGAATCACACGATGGCAAACGAATATCGTATTTTTGGCGTTGAACTGTCGCCCTATTCGGTGAAGGTCCGTTCGTACTTTCGCTACAAGGCGATCCCGCATCGATGGATCATCCGCAACGCGGACAGCCAGGCCGAGTACCAGAAATACGCCAAGCTGCCGCTGGTGCCGCTGGTCGTCACGCCCACTGGCGAGGGGCTTCAGGACTCGACGCCCCTGATCGAGCGGATCGAATCGATCCATCCCCAACCCACGATCTATCCCGGCGATCCGATCGCCGGGTTCATCTCGGCACTGCTCGAAGAGTTCGGCGACGAATGGGGCAACAAGTGGATGTTCCATTACCGCTGGGCGCGCGACGTCGATCAGATCAGCTCGGCGGGCCGCCTCGCTCAAACGATGATGCCCGCTGCCGACGAAAAGACTTTGGCCTTCGCGACCGCGCAGGTGCGCGAGCGGATGGTTGGGCGAGTCTGGTTCGTCGGATCGAGCCCGCAAACGGCACCGCAGATCGAGCGGTCGTTCGCCGACACCCTCGCAATTCTCGAAACCCATCTCGGCAAGCGCCCCTACCTGTTCGGCGCGCGGCCGGCTTTCGGTGATTTCGGGATGTGGGGTCAGCTCTACGAAGCGTGGTCCGATCCCACGCCTGGAGCGATGATCGGTGGCTGCTATCCCAACGTCCTGGCGTGGATTCAGCGTATGTTCTTTCCGCGCGCGGAGGGTGAATTCGAGGCGTGGCCGAGCCTGGAGCCCACCCTGATGCCGCTGCTCGAGCGGCAGGTCGGCGGCCTTTTTATGCCGTGGACGATCGCCAACGCCGCCGCGATCGCCGCCGGGGCCGAGGAGTTCAGCGTCGAATTACCGGGCGGAACGTGGAAGCAGAAGCCGCAGAAGTATCACGTCAAATCACTCGCGGCGCTCAGAGAAAAGTACGCCGCGATTCCTGATAAGCGTGGCGTCGATGCGGTGCTCGATCGCGCCGGATGCCTCAAAGGAATACGCGGCTGATGTCGCCGGAGAACTGAAATGATCGAACTCTACACCGCTCCGACCCCCAACGGATGGAAGGCCTCGGTCACGCTCGAAGAGCTCGCGATCCCCTACCAGGTCCACACCATCAACCTCATGAAGAACGAGCAGAAGGAAGAGTCGTACCTGAAGCTCAATCCCAACGGGCGTATCCCGACGATCGTCGATAGCGACGAGGGCGGCTTCGCGGTCTTCGAGTCCGGCGCGATCATGATCTATCTGGCCGAAAAGGTGGGGCGTCTGCTGCCGCGCGACGTCAAAGGGCGCTCGCGCGTGATTCAATGGGTGATGTTCCAGATGGGCGGAATCGGCCCGATGATGGGACAGGCCAACGTTTTCTTCCGCTACTTTCCGGAGAAGATTCCCGCCGCGATCAGCCGCTACCAGAACGAATCGCGCCGGTTGTTCGAGGTTCTGGATCGCCGCCTGGGCGAAAACGAGTGGCTCGCGGACGACTACTCGATCGCGGACATCGCCAACTGGTGCTGGGTGCGCACCTACAAATGGTCGGGAGTGTCGATCGACGGGCTCGGCAATCTGCGGCGCTGGCTCGATGCGATGCGGGCGCGCCCCGGATGCCAGCGCGGAGTCGAGGTGCCCTTCAAAATCCCCAGCCTGGAAGGTGACGAGAAAGCCGCGCAGCAGTTCGCAGAGAACGCGAGAAAATCGCTGCAACGATAAAGCGGACGGCTAACTGAAACGGATCCTACTTGCCGACGCGACATCCTGCGATCGCCCAAATGGGATCACTTTGCGGTCCGAGGCGCCGGCTCTTGTCGATCAGTTCTATATCGCCAAAGACGCCGCTCTCCGCGAAGTACCGGCGCACCAGACCCACACGCTGCTCCTCCGTGGCCTCGAGCCAGAGCGCAACCGCCTTGGTGTGAAACATCCGGTTGGAGAATGACACCACGAACGGCGCGCCGGCTTTGAGCACGCGGCCGACCTCGGCGAACACCTCGATCGGATGGGTCAGGTACTGCACCGATACCGTGAGCACCGCGGCGTCGAAGGCGCCGTCGCCGAACGGCAGATGCGGATCGCGATTCAGATCGTGAATCACGATTTCAGTCAGCGCGGGATTGTCTTCCATCTCGGCGCCGTTCATTCCGAGACCGGTGACCTTGATCGGAGCAATCTCAGGCGGCAGATGCGAGCGCCAACTGCTCATCAGATCGAGGATCGCGGCGCCGCGCGGAATCCGGCTCGCGAAGATCTCGCCGACCGCCGCGATCGCGCCCTCATCGATATGCACGACCTTCCGCGGCGCGCCGTAAAATAACGCATCGTCGGATTCGTCGATGCGCCTGAAAAAGCGTTTGTCGATTTGCATGCCAAGCTTGGCCCGCGGACCTGTGCCCGTGAACCTACACCAGCAAAAACGCTAGCGAAAACAAGTGCTTAGCTGCTTTTATCTTCGGCGTCGCCGATTGCATTGACACTATTTGCGGAGCGGGCCTAAACTAAAACACCATTCCAAACGGCGTTCGTAATCGACTTGCCGATGACCCGATCAACGCTGGTTGGATGCGTTTGGCGCGATGGTCCGGCGAGATAAAACAAACTACGTTATTCAATCCGTCGCGCATTCGCTCGATGTGCTCGAACAGTTCTTCGGCGAGGGCGACGAGCTGGGCGTCACCGATCTCTCCAAGCGGCTCAAGCTCCACAAGAACAACGTCTTCCGGCTGCTCGCGACGCTCGAAGCGCGCGGCTATATCGAACAGAACAAAAGCACCGAGAACTATCGCCTCGGGATCAAATGTCTCCATCTGGGCCGCCGTTACATTGACCACATGGGATTGGTAAGGCAAGCGCGCCCGATTTTGGCCGAGGTCGCGCGCAAATGCCGCGAGAGCACCTTCGTTGCGATCGCGCGGCGCGACGGTGTGGTGCCTTTGGAGTCAGCCGAGCCCGAAGAGCGCGCGGTGAAAATCACGGCGCCGATCGGGCAGAGCCTGCCGCTGCACTGCACCGCGGCAGGCAAGGCGCATCTCGCGTTCGAGCCCGACGAGCAGCTCAACACGCTGCTCCCCGAGCATCTCAGGCGCTACACGGCCCGCACGATCGTCGAGCGCACGGAGCTGATCGAGCAGTTGCATTCGGTCGCACGCGACGGCTATTCGGTCGACAGCGGCGAGTTCCTCGAGGACGTATCGTCGGTGGCCGTGCCGATTCGCGACTACACACGCACGGTGGTCGGCTCGCTGGCGGTGGCCGGTCCTGCGTACCGGATTCCCGGCGAGCGAATCAGCAGCGAGATCGCGCCGCTGATTCTGGAGGCCGGCAAGGAGCTTTCCTACCGTCTCGGCTACAATGAGTAGACCGGCTGCGGAATCGCGAAAATTCCCCAATCTCCCCGCTGGTCTGCCGCGACATTGACCGAGTCGCGGCTGGCTGTTAGTTTCTTCGCGTTTCCAGCCTGCGATTTCAGAACAATCCGGGTGCCAGGGCCGAGTGCCAGGAGTCGAGTAAACTGCTGTGAAAATTCTCGTACCGATCAAACGCGTTCCCGATCCCGCGACCACGATCCGCGTCCTGCCGGACGGTTCCGGAATCGCGGTCGACAACGTCAAGTGGGTAATCAACCCGTTCGATGAAATCGCGATCGAAGAGGCGCTGCGAATCAAGGAAAAGCAGGGCGCCGGCGAAGTCGTCCTGGCCGCGATCGGCCAGAGCGCGTGGCAGGAGCAGCTCCGCACCGGCCTGGCGATGGGCGCCGACCGCGCCATCCTGGTCATCACGGACGCGCCGCTCGATTCGCTCGCCCTCGCGCGCGTGCTCAAGAAGCTGGTCGCCGACGAGCAGCCGGAGCTGGTCCTGATGGGCAAGCAGGCGATCGACGACGACTCGAATCAGGTCGGCCAGATGCTGGCCGAGATGCTCGGCTGGCCGCAGGCGACCTTCGCCTCCAAGGTCGAGATCGCCGACGGCAAATGCACGATCGTGCGCGAAGTTGACGGCGGCCTCGAGACCATAGCGTTCGCATTGCCGGGCGTGATCACCAGCGACCTGCGCCTGAACGAACCGCGCTACGCGTCGCTGCCCGGAATAATGAAGGCGCGCAAGAAGGAGCTGAAGGAAATTCCGGCCGCCGGTCTCGGCGTCGATTTGACGCCGCGTCTCAAGTTGAAGGAGTTGAAGGCCCCGCCCAAGCGACAGGCCGGACGCAAGCTCGGCTCGGTCCAGGAACTCGTCCAGGTCCTGCACACCGAAGCGAAGGTTATTTAGTGCTTAACAAAAAACCTCTCCCCCGACCCCTCTCCGACACGGAGAGGGGCGTAATCGGTTGCCCCTTCCCGTTTCGGGAAGGGGTCAGGGGTTAGGTCTCTTCTCCTGGAGTGAGTCTCAAATGGGTGACGTTTTAGTCCTCGCGGAATATACGCACGGGCATTTTCCCAAGAGCACGCTGGTCGCGGTCAGCGCCGCGATGGATCTGGCCCGCAAACGCAGCGCCAAAACTGTCGGCGTGGTGGCGGGCGAGAAGGTCGATGAGCTTGCCGCCGAGCTCGCCAAATACGGTCTCGACAAGGTCGTCGCGCTGGAGCATCCGGCGCTGGCGCATTACCTGGCCGACGCGCACGCACAGGCCCTTGCCGCGCTGGTGAAGAAACTCGGCATCGAGTACGTGGTCGCAACCGCGACCGCGCTGGGCAAGGACCTGATGCCGCGGCTGGCGGCGCGCCTCGATGCGCCGATGGCATCGGAGATCGTCGCGCTCGGCGATGACGGCAGCGTCGTCCGCCCGATGTACGCGGGCAACGCGCTCGCGACCGTCGCGATGGATGGGCCGGTGAAAGTGATATCGCTGCGGGCGACCGCCTTCGATGCCGCGAAACCTTCCGGCTCGGGCGCCGCGGTCGAGAAGGTCGCCGCCGAGCTCGATCCGGCTTCACTCAAGATGCAATTCGTTTCGTTCAGCGAGACCAAGAGTGATCGCCCGCAGCTTACCGAGGCGCGAATCGTGGTGTCGGGCGGGCGCGGGCTCAAATCGGGCGAAAATTTCAAGACCGTGCTCGAACCGCTGGTCGACGAGATGGGCGCCGCGATGGGCGCGTCGCGCGCCGCGGTGGACGCCGGCTTCATCCCCAACGACTTGCAGGTCGGCCAGACCGGCAAGGTGGTCGCGCCGGAGCTTTACGTCGCGGTCGGAATTTCAGGCGCGATCCAGCATCTGGCCGGGATGAAGGATTCCAAGATCATCGTCGCGATCAACAAGGACGAAGAGGCGCCGATTTTCACCGTCGCCGACTACGGCCTGGTCGCCGACCTCTTCAAGGCCGTCCCCGAGATGGCCGAAGAGCTGAAAAAGCTCAAGCACGCGTAGTCCCCTGGTGTGTAGGCCCCTGTATGCTGCCATCAAAGTCAGGGGTCGCCGATGCGCAGGAGGAACCCAACCGAACCCGGGACCCTTCGCGGGGACATTTCGATTGCTCAGAGTGACAAGCGGTGCGCGCTCGCCGGGCTTGGTGTCATTCTGAGCAGTCGAAATGAAACCGCGAAGAATCCCGGCTCCGGGCCTGCCCTGAGCCACGAAGGATTCCTTCGGCTTTCTCTCCGTTGAAGGAGCCCCGGCGTGATCCGCAGAGCTCGTAGCGCTGCTGCATGTTCAGCCAGAGATCGGGGCCGTTGCCGCAGAGCTTGCCGATTCTGACGGCCATTTCGGGAGTGACTGCGGAGCGCCCTGATATGACGCGGTGAAGGGTCTGCCGAGTCACCCTCAGCCGAGCCGCCGCCTCACTGACGCCGAGCCCCAACGCCGGCAGCACGTCCTCTCGGAGCAGTTCTCCCGGATGCGTCGGCGGTCGCCTGATATCCTCCTGCCTGACTTTGTAGTCTCGCGCCACAGTCGTGCGTTTTCGCTGCGCCGAATTGAGTCGAAGTCTACGCGCTATCGTACGGGTGCGACAGCATAGCATGGCCGAAGCGCAGGCGTTGGACTCCGGTTGCGATCTCCATCGCGGTGAATGCATAGCAGAGCCAGGGGCCGAGGGGCGCGAGCGTGGCGACGTGCTCGACCGTCGCGAGCACGGCGAAGAAAATCAGCGCTTCGGTACGCTCCAGGATTCCGGGCGGATACTCGATCAGTTTGGGGCCGCGCCGCTCGAGCGCCGCACCGACGGCGAGAAAGACCGTGATGTTCACGTACCAGCTTCCCACCAGCACAAGAGCGGGAAAGTACAGCTCCGGACGGCGCCACGCGATTCCGACTATCACCGCGATTTCCACCAGCCGGTCGCATGACAGGTCGAGCACGCCGCCGAATGCGCTCGGCGCCGCGCACTCGCGCGCGATCGTGCCGTCGAGCGCGTCGAGCGCGGCACTGATCGCGAGCGCCGCGAGACCCCATCGGAGTGCGCCTTCGCCTAACGCGATCCCGGCGGCGACGCCGATCGCCGCTCCCGCGATCGTGGCCTTGTCCGCGTCGATACCGGCGCGGAACAGCGCCCGCGCGCCGAGCGACTGGATTCGCCGGATCGCCGGCGCCGCGCCCATCGCGCTATCGAGCATCGCGTTCCATGGACGAGCCTACGCCAGCTCCTCGAGCTTCTTTCCTTTGGTCTCGGGTGCGTAGAGGATCACCAGCACCGCGCCGATTACCGGCCCGATACAGACCGACGCGACCGCGTTGCCCAGTCCTCCCAGCGCTTTCGACAGAATCCCGATCACCAACGGCGTCGCCAGCGCCGCGATCTGGCCGAAGATCTGCACCGTCAGGCCGTACGAGGTCGCGCGGATGTCGGTAGGGAAGAGCTCGACCGAGTAGGTTGCGGTCGCGGTGCGCGCGCCCTGAAATGCGAACACCGTCGCGACCATCCCGGCCAGCATCGCGGCGTGAGCGTCGGTCTGGAACAGCACGAGCATCGAGGCGGAGCCCAGCACGTAGAAAACGCAGGTGGTCGCCTTGCGTCCGATCAGATCGAGCATCCGGCCGCACATCAGATGGCCGAGCGTGCCGACCAGATACGCGAGCACCACCGCGTGTCCGATCTGGGCGGAGGTCCAGTGATGGTCGCGCTTGGCGTAGAGGCTGAAGAAGGTCACCGCCGGCGCGCCCACCAGCCCCACGCAGTTCCATAGCAGCGCCACCAGGATGACGCGCCCGCGGTATCGCCCGCGCAGCGGCGCGATCGCGGTCCTGACGGCATGCGCGATTCCGGCCGAGGCGCCGTCGAATTGGCCTGAGTGCCTGAGCGCGGAGAAGCGGGCGGTCTCGCGCACGCCGCGGCGCAGAAACGCGACCAGCAGCAGCGGACCGACGCCGATGAAGTACATCCCGCGCCAGCCCCATCGCGAGTCCGCGACGATGCCGTAGAGGCCGCCGCCCGCAACCACGCCCAGCAATCCCACCACGTTGAGCATCGCGATGCCGGTCCCGCGCATCCGGTCGGGAAACTCCTCGCTGATCATGATGATCGCGACGGCGAACTCCGCTGAAAGAAAAACCTGGGCGCTGCTCTGGAAAAGCGTGAACGTGCCGAGCCCGCGCGAGAGCGCGGTCAGCAGCGTGAACAGCGTGTAGAAAAGCACCGTCGAAGATATGAGCGGCTTGCGCCCGATCCGATCGGCGAGCATCACGATAATGAACGACAGCATGCCTCCCAGCCGCACGAACGACGCCAGCGCGCCGACCGCGCGATCGTCCAGATGGAACGTGTGCGCGATATCCGGCGTGCAGAGATGAAAGATCGTTACGTCGTAGCCCTCGAAGATCGTCACCGACATCAGCAGGCCAAGCAGCGTCCACTGATATCGGCCCAGGCTGAGGAAGCCGCTTTGCACAGCCGGCTCGACGGGGCCGGCGAAAGAAGCTTCAGCCGGGTTTGGAATTTTCATCGCGGGATCGCAACAATAAGGAGCGTGACGACCAAAGCTCCCAAATTGGGACGCCGGGGGCAAGCCGTATTGGTGTCAGTCCTGCTCGCGATTCTGAGCCACTCCCGCGCCGCCGCGACCGCGACAGCGCCGCCGCTGCTCGGCCTGGTCGGAGGCGACTTCACGATCCTGCGTCCCGGCACCGCCGAGGTCCTCGGGCATGCGCGCTATGTTTTCGAGCGCGAAGGTGCCGATGAGGTGCTGCGCGGTGAGGACAACTACCTCGACGGCGAGTACGATATCGAGACCGACCACCTCGAATCTTCAGCTTCGAGCGGCGTGCCGATTCTGGCAGCCTACGAGCATTTGTATTACGCGCCCGGCGGCGCGCCTATGATGAGTGTGGGTCTGGACGTCAAGTCCGGCATCGGGCTGTGTGTCCACTACAGCGGCGCCCAGGCCGAGACTCAATCACAGAGTTTGAGCCTTCCGGCCGACACCTACGCCGGCGCCAGCCTGCTGATCCCGATTGCGTACGGCCTGCTCAGAAATCAGGGCGATCGAATCAGCGCACATTTCTTTACCTGCGCCCCCGGCCCGCGATTGTTCGCGATCCAGGGCAAAACGCGCGGCGCGATGCGCTGGGAAGGCTATGACGGGGCTGCGGTCCTGGTCGAACTACGGCCGAAACTCGGTTGGTGGGACATTCTAATCGCGCCGTTCGTACCGAAGATCCGCGCGTGGTTCGATCCGGCGAACGGCTTCAGCTACCTCGGCGGCGAGATCCAGCGCTACTACCGCGGTCCCGAAGTCGAGTTGATACGCGATCGAAAGACGGGCGCCAATCCTTCGACCACTTCGAATTGACGCGATCGGCGAGCGTGGGTTTTTCGATCTAGGGCGTCTCGGGTGTGTGCCGAGCCGGAGACGGCTTCGGCTTGCGATACTGGAAGGCGGTCTGGCACGTGGAGCACGTCCCTTCCGGCTGCTGAGCTCCGTGGCGACGGATCAGCCTGACGTAGCGCACGCTGCCGTCGCTGCAAAGGTGACCCGCTACCGGGAAGTCGTACACAGTACGCACGGTTGTATCGTCCATCTCGCTCGGCTAGCTCTCCCTCATGCGGAGTATCCTTTTTCTCCCGCTCGTTACATCCGGGCTAGATCAAACATATCGAATTTGAGCCATCGATCAATCTTTCGGGCCGCCTTTTTGGCCCGTGAACGAAATTTTTTATCGGGCCGGGCCGCGCACTTCCAGTGTGACGATTTGGAACGGCCTCAGATTCAACTCCAGCGCTCCGTCGCGCCGCCGTGTGAGGCTCGCGCCTTTGACCGGCCGGCCGCTCAAGTCGACCATCCGCGCCGAGCAACCGGTCGCAAACCTGAAACACGCGCGCTCCGGTTTCCTGGACCCGCTGAACGCGCGCAGCAGATAACCTTCGCCCGATTGGGCGGGCCGCGCGGTCGAAAAGACCACCCGCGGATTGTCGCATTCACAAAGCGCGATCGGCGTGGAGCCCGGTGCCGAGCGAGCGTCGAACAGGCGCGGCGGGAACGCATAGGCTTGGCAGCGCTGCAGCGCGTCCGAGTCGCTGTATGATCCTCGCCAGGTCGTCAGGCAGAACTCGAAACGGTAGAGCGCGAACTCCTGCGCTCCCGGCGTTTCCATCTCGGGGCCGGCGCCGCCGCGACGGGTGCGCAGATCGGATCGCGAGAGCCATCCGACGCATCTGAGCAGCGTGAGCAATATCGC